>Ga0318497_10000083_pt1 | contig 25156 bp, 20 predicted proteins | sample GRESIP109b1f23_FD_203754 | JGI IMG/M metagenome (GOLD analysis project Ga0318497, IMG submission 203754) | Tropical soil microbial communities from Luquillo Experimental Forest, Puerto Rico - GRE.SIPMG.109b1f23 | ecosystem: Environmental > Terrestrial > Soil > Tropical forest > Bulk soil... | reverse complement strand
GACCCGGGCACGCCGCTCCCCCGGATCGCCGAGCTCATGACGCGTCGGCGCCTCAAGCGGCTGCCGGTCGTCGACCGGCGCGGCGCGCTCGTCGGCATCGTCAGCCGGGTGGACCTGCTGCGGACCGCTGGGGGGCGCGCCGACCGGAAGGAGCCCGTCGCCCGCGACCTGGGGCTGCAAGGGAACGTCCCGCTCGGCCGCGTGATGCGCCCCGACGTCCCGACCGTCCTTCCGGACACGCCGCTGCCTGAGGTGATCCAGGCGGTGATCTCGACGCGGCTCAACCGCGCGCTCGTGGTCGACGCGGACCGGCGCGTCGTCGGGCTCGTGACCGACGCGGAGCTCCTGGAGCGGCTCACCCCGTCGCTCCGTTCCGGGGCGGTCCGGTCCTTGATGCACCGGCTGCCGTTCGTGCACCCGAGCCCGAGCGAGCGGGCGGCGGAGCAGCACGCCCGCGCGCGGCGCGCCGCCGATCTGATGGATCCGAACGTCCCGAGGGCCACGGAGGGCACGCTCCTCGGCGACGCGGTCGCGGCGATGCTCGAAGGCGACCACAAGGTGCTCGCGGTTGTCGACGCCGGCGGGCGGCTCGTCGGGATCGTGGACCGGGCCGATCTGCTGCACGGGCTCGCGCCGCTCGAGTAGGCGGGCCGTTCGCGTGCTCCGCCGACCTCCGCTTCACCAGCGGATGACGCCGGCGCCCCAGGCCATCCCCGCACCGATCGCCATGAGCAGGATCGTGTCGCCGGGCTCGAACCGGCCGGCGCGGTTGGCCTCGTCGAGCGTCATCGGGATGCTGGCCGCGGAGGTGTTGCCGTACCGGTCGAGGTTCATCCAGCACCTCGAGGCTGGAATGCCCAGGCGCTCGAGGGTGGCGTCGAGGATCCGCTTGTTCGCCTGGTGCGCGATGACGTGCGTGACGTCGCCCGGCGAGAGGCGGTTCGCCGCGAGTGCCTCCCGGGAGGCGTCCTCGAGCGCGCGGACCGCGAACTTGAACACCTCGCGGCCGTTCATGAACAGGTACTGCCTGCGCTTCTCGAGCAGCTCCGCCGTGAGCGGGTTGCGGGAGCCGGGGCCGGGCTGGTGCAGGATGTGCCACTGGGAGCCGTCGGTGTGGAGGTGGATCGACTGCACCCCTCGCTGGGCGTCGTCGCTGGGCTCGAGCACCAGCGCGCCCGCCCCGTCGCCGAACAGGATGCAGGTGTTCCGGTCCTGCCAGTCGACGATCCGCGTCAGGGTCTCGGCGCCGACGACGAGCGCCTTCTTCGCGATGCCCGTCGAGACGTACCGATCGGCGATCGAGAGGGCATAGAGCGACCCCGAGCAGGCCGCTGACACGTCGAAGGCGAAGGCCCGCTTGTTGCCGAGCATCCCCTGGAGGAGCGCGGCGGTGGCCGGCCAGGGCAGGTCGCCCGTGATGGTTCCGAGGACGATCAGGTCGAGCTCGGCGGGATCGACCTTGGCCATCTCGAGCGCCCGCCGAGCCGCGGCGAGCGCCATGTCGCTCGTCGCCTCCTCCGCGGAGGCCATGTGCCGCTCGCGGATGCCGGTCCGCTCCACGATCCACTGGTCGGTCGTGTCGACGATCTTCTCGAGGTCCGCGTTGGTCAGCACCTTGTGCGGCGCGTACGAGCCGGTCCCGATGATCCGTGAGCGCATGGGGTCTCCCTTTCGAGCGACGGAGGCGAGGCGGGCGAGCGAGGCGCCACTCCATCGTAACGCGCGCCGTGAGGGCTTGCCCCTCGTCGACCCGACCGGTGGGTCGGCCGCTCATCGGAACGCCGATCGCTCTCCATGCGCCACGTGAGCGAGCGCGCGTGCGGCGGGCGCGCTACAGCAATCACGCGCCGCGTTGCGCCGCTCACCCGCCGACGCGGCGACACGAGGCGTCCTTGCCTTCGACTCCCAAGAGCCAGCGGCTCGCCGCTCTCCAGTCAGTGACCTCGGCGCTCACCGGGGCGGTGACGCCCGCCGAGGTCGCGGGGGTGGTGCTCGAGCGCGGGATCTCCCTGCTGGGTGCAGGCGCGGGTTCAGTCTACGTGCTCCGCGACGGGGATCGCTTGCGGAGGCTACGCGCACGCCGGGTCTCCGAGGAGACGCTACGCGCATTCGCCGACATCCCGCTCGCGGCGCCGCTTCCGATGGCGGAGGTGGTCCGGACTCGCCGCGCCGTCTGGCTCCCGTCGCCGGCGCGCCTGCGCGAGCGCTACCCGGCCGTCGCCGAGGTTGCGGCGCGCGAGGGCACCGGCGCGCTCGCCGCGATCGCGCTCATCGTGAATGGTCGGTCCGTCGGCGCACTGACGCTGGCCTTCCCGGCTCCGAGGCGGTTCGTCTCGAGCGACAGGACCTTCGCGATCGCGCTCGCCGACGCCTGCGCGGTCGCGCTCGATCGGGCCGAGCTCTTCGAGAAGGAGCGGGGGCTGCGCGCGCGGGCGGAGGAGGCGGCAAGGCTCGTCCAGGACTTCGACCAGTTCCGGCTGCTCGTCGATCAGGTGAAGGATTACGCGATCTTCATGCTGGACCCGGGCGGCCACGTGCGCACGTGGAATCGCGGGGCCGAACGGATCAAGGGGTACCGCGCCGAGGAGATCGTGGGCCGCCACTTCTCGCGGTTCTACACCGAAGAGGATGTCCGGGCGGGCAAGCCCGAGCGCGAGCTCGCCGTCGCCGCTGCCGAGGGGCGGTGCGAGGACGAGGGGATCCGCGTTCGCAAGGACGGCTCGACGTTCCGGGCGAGCGTCGTCATCACCGCGCTGCGCGACGAGGATGGGAGCCTCCGCGGCTTCTCGAAGGTGACCCGCGACGTCACCGAACGCCGCCGGGCCGACGAGGAGCGAGTTCGGCTCGCGCGCGCCGAGGAGGGGACGAGGGCGCGCGACGAGTTCCTCGGCATCGCCTCGCACGAGTTCAGGACGCCGATCACCACGCTCGGCCTCCAGACCGAGCTGCTGTCGAGGATGGGCGGCGAGACGCCCCTCGCCTCCGCGCGGCCGCGGCTCGAGGCGATCCACCGCCAGACCGTCCGCCTCGCGCACCTCGTGCAGGCGCTCCTCGACGTCACGCACATCACCGCCGGGCGCCTCGCCCTCCGCCCGGAGCCGCTCGACCTCGCCGCGGTGGTGCGGGAGGCGATGGAGCGGTGGCGGAGCGATCTGTCCCGCGCCCGGTGCGCGCTGGAGCTCCGGATCGCGGAGGGCATCACCGGCCGGTGGGACCGGGAACGGCTCGAGCAGGTCATCGACAACCTCGTGGCGAACGCGTTGAGGTTCGGCGCCGGGAGACCGGTCGAGGTGGTCGCCGAGGCGGAGGGAGAGAGCGCCCATCTCGTCGTACGCGATCACGGGATCGGGATCGCCCCCGACGATCAGCGCCGGATCTTCGAGCGATTCGAGCGGGCGGTGCCGACCAAGCACTACGGGGGGTTCGGGCTCGGGCTCTGGGTCGCCCGCAACATCGTCCAGGCGCACGGCGGCGAGATCCGCGTCTGGAGCCGGCCCGGCGAGGGCTCGCGGTTCGAGGTGACGCTGCCGCGCATGTCCGCGTAGGGCGTCGATCGGACCCGCAGAGCCCTTCGCGCCGCCGGCCGGTCCGGCGCGTGTGGCCGATGAACGTGCGTCGGAACGAGCGCGAGGTGAGCGGAACAGGGGCCGCTCGTCTCTTGCACCTCCCGATCGTCGGGAACAATTTCCGGCGCAGCAGAAGGGTCGAGAGCGAGAGCCATGACCGAACCTACACAGCAGACGGGCAGTGAAAGGACCGCAGCTCGTCCGGGCAGTGACACGACCACAGACATTCGTCCCTTTCGTGTGAATGTTCCGGAAGCGGAGCTCACCGAATTGCGCAGGCGCATCAAGGCGACGAGGTGGCCCGAACGGGAGACGGTCACGGATCAATCGCAGGGCGTGCAGCTCGCGACGATCCAGGCGCTCGCGCGCTACTGGGCGAAAGACTACGACTGGCGCAAGTGCGAGGCGAGGCTGAATGCCCTGCCGCAGTTCATGACCGAGATCGATGGCCTGGACATTCACTTCATCCACGTTCGGTCGAAGCATGAAGATGCGTTGCCGCTCATCGTCACGCACGGATGGCCCGGCTCGGTCGTCGAGCAGCTGAAGATCGTCGATCCACTCACCAATCCGGCGGCGCACGGCGCGAGCCCATCGGACGCCTTCCACCTGGTGATCCCGTCCATGCCGGGCTACGGATACTCAGGCAAACCGACCACCACCGGGTGGGATGTTCCCCACATCGCGCGTGCCTGGGTCGTGCTGATGAAGCGCCTCGGATACACGCAGTTCGTGGCGCAAGGCGGCGATTGGGGCGCGGTCATCACCGACCTGATGGGCCTGCAGGCGCCTCCGGAGTTGCTCGGCATTCACACCAACATGCCCGGCGTCTTTCCGGCCGACATCGACCAGGCGGCTTTTTCCGGGGCGCCGGCGCCCCCCGGTCTCTCAGCGGATGAGAAGGTCGCTTACGAGCGTTTGCGGTTCGTATATCAAAAGGGAATCGCCTACGGTTACCAGATGGGGCTGCGACCGCAGACATTGTACGGAATCGTGGATTCACCCGTCGGCCTGGCGGCCTATTTCCTCGATCACGACGCGCGCAGCTACGAGCTGATATCGCGCGTCTTTGCGGGAGAATCCGCCGGCCTCACGCGCGACGACATCCTCGACAACATCACGATCGCCTGGTTGACGAACACGGCGCTGTCGGGCGCCCGTCTCTATTGGGAGAATTGGGGGAAACTCGGGTATTTCACTGCCAAAGGCGTCTCCGTCCCTGTAGCCGTGAGCGTCTTCCCTGACGAGCTCTACCCTGCTCCACGGAGCTGGGCGGAGCGGGCGTATCCCAGGCTCATCCACTACAACAGGCTCGACAAAGGCGGGCACTTTGCGGCCTGGGAACAGCCGCAACTCCTCTCCGCGGAGGTCCGCGCGGGCTTCCGATCACTGCGGGGCGCGCAGCCCACGGTGCACTGAGGCCGGCGCCGGGGGAGCCCCGCGACCTAGGCGAGCGCCCGGTCCATCCCCTGCGCGTTGCCGCGTCGCTGGGGACCGCCTAAGCACCGAGGGCGGAGACTGCGTTCGAGGACGAGATGGCCGCCTTGGGTGCGCCCGACTACCGGCAGGTGTTCGAGCAGGCGCCTGGGCTGTTCCTCTTGCTCGAGCCCGACAGCCCGCGCTTCACGATCATTCACGCGAGCAACGCCTACCTCCTGGCGACCCACACGCGGAAGGACGACATCGTGGGGCGGGGACTGTTCGAGGTGTTTCCGGACAACCCCGACGATCCAGGCGCGTCCGGTACGAGGAACCTCCGCGCCTCGCTCGAGCGCGTGCTCGCGACGCGCGCGCCCGACACGATGGCGGTGCAGAAGTATGACGTCCGGCGAGGCGGCGCCGCGGGCGGCGCGTTCGAGGAGCGGTTCTGGAGCCCGGTGAACGCTCCAGTGCTCTCGAACGACGGAGGGGTCGCCTGCATCGTCCACCGCGTCGAAGACGTGACCGAGTGGGTGCGGAGGGTGCGCGCCGCGGAAGCGCAGCGCGACGGCGGCGCGGGACAGCGCCGCAGGCTCGTGGCGATGGAAGCGGAGGTGCTGGGGCGCAGCGAGGAGCTGGACGAGGCCAACCGGAAGCTGCGTACCCTGAACGAGCGGCTCGCGGAGCTGGACCAGGCGCGGACGACGTTCTTCAGCAACGTGAGCCACGAGCTCCGCACACCGCTCGCGCTCATGCTGGCGCCGCTCGAGGAGATCCTCCGCGATCCGGCGAGACTCGCGCCGGAGGAGCGAGCGCACCTCGAGCGCGTCAGGAGGGGCGGCCTGCGGCTCAGCGAGCTCGTCGACTCCATCCTGGAGTTCTCGCGTATCCAGGCCGGCGAGCGACGACCTGCGTTCGAGCCTACCGATCTCGCGCCGCTGACCGCGGCGCTCACCGGCGCATTCCAGTCGGTGGGCCGCCTCACGGGCGTCAAGCTGAGGGTCGACGCCAGTCCACTCCCGGAGCCGATCTTCGTCGACCGGGAGATGTACGAGCGCATCGTCGCGAACCTGGTCTCGAACGCCTTCAAGTTCACTCGCGCTGGCGAGGTCGCGGTCTCGCTCGCGTGGAAGGGAGATCGCGCCGAGCTGTCCGTCCGCGACACAGGCTCCGGTATCCCAGCCGACGAGCTGCCCCGCATCTTCGACCGCTTCTACCGGGTGTCGGACGCCCGCGGCCGGAAGACGGAGGGGAGCGGCATCGGCCTGTCCCTCGTGCAGGAGCTCGTGAAGCTGCATGGAGGAAGCGTCGACGTCGCGAGCACCGTCGGCGAGGGCAGCGTCTTCACGGTGTCGCTTCCAGCGGGGTCCGCTCACCTGCCGGCGGCCCGCGTGCGCGCCAGCGCCGCCGGCCCCGGATATCGAACGCGGCCCCGATCGCTCGACGACCTGCTCGAGCGAGCCGGCAAGGTCGCCGCGACGTTCGAGCCCGCGCTCGCGCTTCCGGGACCTGTCGTCCCGGTCGGCGAGGAGGAGCGTGCGGACCGCCCGCACATCCTCGTCGCCGAGGACAACGAGGAGATGCGCGGCTACCTGACATGGCTCCTCGAGCAGCAGGGTTGGCGCGTGAGCGCCTTCGCGGACGGCGAGGCCGCGCTCGCGGCCGCGCGCGTCGATCCTCCGGGCCTCGTGCTGAGCGACGTGATGATGCCCGGGATGGACGGCTTCGCGCTCGCGCGGGCGCTCCGTGAATCCCCGCAGACGCGCGCGGTGCCCATCATCCTGCTCTCGGCCCAGGCCGGCGAGGACCACCGGATCCGCGGCTTCGAGGCCGGCGCGGACGAGTACCTGGCGAAGCCCTTCTCGACGCGCGAGCTGGTCGCGCGAATCCAGTCGCAGCTCGCGCTGGCGGAGGTGCGCGCGAGCACCAGGGCGATCGAGGAGAACCTCGCGGTGGCGCTCGACGCGGCGCGGATGGGCTTCTGGAGGAGGGACACGGAGAGCGGGAAGACCGTGTGGTCCGATCGCATGAAGGCGCTGTTCGGGCTCCGCACGGACGCGGAGGTCACGCCGGACACCTTCCTCAGCGTGATCCATCCCGACGATCGGGAACCCGTCCGACGCAGGGTCGACGAGGCGCTCGCGCGGGGCTCCGACTACGACGCGGAGACGCGCGTACCGCTTCCGGACGGATCGGTACGCTGGATCGCGGCGCGGGGGCGCGCGTTCCGAGACGCCAGCGGGAAACCGGTGCGGATCGCCGGGATCGCGATGGACATCACCGATCTCAAGCAGGCTCGGGAGGCCGTGGAGCGTGAGAAGGATCGGGCGCTGGAGATCGCTCGTTTCCCCGAGGAGAACCCCGACCCGGTCCTCGGGCTGGAGAGCGACCTCTCCGTCCGCTACGCGAACCCCTCCGCGCGGTCGGCGCTCGGCCTCGGGCCGGGCCGGCCCGTTCCCCCTCCGATGCTGGACGCCGCGCGCGCAGCCAAGGCAGAGCGGCGCAGCCTCCGGATCGAGATGCCATTTGGCGAACGGCACTTCGAGGTTCACTTCGTACCCGCCGGTGCGGGTGTGAACGTCTATGGCCAGGACGTCACGGACCGCCGCCGCGCCGAGAATCGCCTGCGCCGGCTGTACGAGGCTGCGATGGTCGGGGTGGTGTACTGGACGGTCGAAGGACGGATCACGGACGCCAACGACAAGTTCCTCGAGATGACCGGCTACAGCCGGGAGGAGCTCGTCGCCGGGCGCATGAACTGGGTCGCGATGACCCCTCCGGAGTGGCGTCACCTCGACGAAGCCGCCCTCGCGAACTTCAGGGCGACCGGCGTCAGCCCGCCGTTCGAGAAGGAGTACCTCCGGAAAGACGGCGGGCGGATCTCGATCATCATCGGCGGGGCCCTCCTCGACGAGCGGCGTCAGGAAGAAGGCGTCGCCTTCATCGTCGACATCAGCGATCGCAAGCGCATCGAGCAGGAGCTGCGCGCGAGCGAGCACCGTCTGCAGGGGGTGTTCGAGAAGGCGGCCCTCGGCATCGTCGAGGTGGATCGGGAAGCGCGGTTCGCCGCGGTCAACGATCGCCTGTGCAAGATGCTCGGCTACTCCCCGGAGGAGCTGATCGGCAAGACGCTCGACGAGATGACAGCGCCGGAGGACCGCCCGATGACGGTCCAGCTGGCGAGCGAGCTGCGGGACGGACTGCGAGATCGGGTCGAGTGCGAGAAGCGATACCTCCGCCGGGACGGGACGCGCCAGTGGGCACACGAGTGCGTGACGGCGCTGCGCGACGAGGCCGGGACCTTCCGCGGCGCGATCGGCACCATCGAGGACATCGACGCGCGGAGAGCTGCGGAGGCGGAGCGCGACAGGTTGATCGACGCGCTGAGGGAAGCCGATCGGCGCAAGAACGAGTTCCTGGGGATGCTCTCGCACGAGCTGCGAAATCCGCTCTCGCCGATCCGGAACAGCCTGTACATCCTCGGGCGCGCTGCCCCCGGTGGAGAGCAGGCTCGGCGCGCGCTCGAGGTCATCGAGCGGCAGGTCCAGCACACCACGCGGCTCGTCGACGACCTCCTGGACGTCACGCGGATCACCCGCGGGAAGGTCCGGCTCCAGCGTGAGCGCGTGGACCTCGGCGAGCTCGCGCGTCGCACCGTGGAGGACCACCGCGACCTGTTCGCCAACAATGGCGTGCACCTCGACGTGCGTATCGCAGGTGAGCCCGTCGTGGTGAATGCAGACGCGACGCGGATCTCTCAGGTGATCGGAAACCTGCTTCAGAACGCGGCGAAGTTCACGCATCGTGGTGGAGAGACGACGCTGGCCGTCGAGCAGGCCGATGGGGCGGCGGTGGTGACCGTGCGAGACACGGGCGCCGGGATCGCGCCCGAGGTCCTGCGCCGGCTGTTCGAGCCGTTCGTCCAGGCCGACAGCACGCTCGACCGGAGCACCGGCGGGCTCGGGCTTGGATTGGCCCTCGTGAAGGGACTGGCGGAGCTCCACGGCGGCTCGGCGACCGCGCACAGCGATGGTGTCGGGACGGGCGCGACGTTCACGGTTCGGCTGCCGCTCGAGCGGCGCAGGACACCTCGACTGACCGTCGTGGATGCCGGACGAGCGCCGCCGGGGCCGGCGCGGCGGGTGCTCGTGATCGAGGACAACGCCGACGCCGCCCAGACGCTGAAGGAGGCGCTGGAGCTCAACGATCACGTCGTGGACGTCGCGTCGAGCGGTTCCGATGGACTCGACAAGGTGCGCGCGCTCAACCCGGACGTCGTGCTCTGCGACATCGGTCTGCCCGGCATGGACGGCTTCGAGGTGGCGAAGCGGATCCGGGCCGATCCTGGGGTCCGCGGCGTGGCGCTGATCGCGCTCAGCGGGTATGCGCAGGAGGAGGATCTCGAGCGGTCCAAGGAGGCCGGGTTCGATCTCCATCTCGCGAAGCCGCCGGATCTGGACGCGCTCGAGCGGGCGATCGCCGAGGTTCGCAAGACGGCGGCGGCGAGGGCCTCGGCGACGGAGGCGATGGCAGGTGGCGGCAGCGAGTGACATCGACTCGCCAGCTCGATCTCCCGCGCGATCGTGGTCAAGGTGGGAAGTCGTTGCGAACTGCGCTCGGGAGCGCGAGTCTTGCGCGCGGCTCTCGGTCACCCACCACACTCCCGGAGATCACGATGCGCATCCCGATGCTCGCGTCGCTCGCTGTCCTCGCCGTCCCTGTCCTAGCGCTCGCGAGCGGCCATCCCGAGGGCGGCCCGACCGCCGATGAGGCGCTGAAGCTGCTCAAGGAAGGCAGCGCGCGCTTCACCTCCGGCGCCGCGCGTCACCCGGACCAGTCGCTGGCCCGCGTGAAGGCGCTCGCCGGCGGCCAGAAGCCGTTCGCGACGATCATCGGCTGCTCGGACTCGCGCGTGGCGCCCGAGCTGGTCTTCGATCAGGGCCTCGGCGATCTGTTCGTGGTCCGCGTGGCCGGGAACGTCGCCGACCCCGTCGACCTGGGCTCGGTCGAGTACGCGGCGGAGCACCTGGGCGTGCCCGCGATCGTCGTACTCGGCCACCACGGCTGCGGCGCGGTGAAGGCCACGGCGGAAGCGGTCGCGAAGGGCGAGAAGGTCGAGGGAAACCTCGGCGCGATCGTCGGCGAGATCGCGCCGGCGGTGGACGCGGCGCGGAAGGCGCCCGGCAAGGAGGGCCTGCTGAACGACGCCGCGCACGCCAACGCCCGGCGGACCGCTGCCGCGCTCGTCGAGCGGAGCGCCGTCGTGAAGAAGCTCGTCGAGGAGGGCAAGGTGAAGATCGCCGTCGCGATCTACGACGTCGAGACCGGCACCATCGAGTGGCTGTAGCTCCGCCCGAGGTGGCCGATGTCGCCGGCGTACCTGAGCGATGCCCAGCTGCGCGCCGAGCTCCTCCGGTGCCAATCCTGCGAGACGAGGCCGTGCCGGCGCGGCTGTCCCGCGGGGTGCTCGCCAGCCGACTTCATCATGGCGGCCCGCTGCGGCGAGCCCTCCGACTACCGGCGCGCCGCCGCGCAGATCCTGGCGCACAACCCGCTCGGCGGCGTCTGCGGCTCGGTCTGTCCCGACACGCTGTGCATGGCGAGGTGCACGCGCCGCGGCTTCGACGCCGCGGTGAACATCCCGGGGATCCAGGCCGGCATCGTGCGCCGGGCCGGGCAGCTCGGCGTGCTCCCGCGTTTTGCGCCGCTGCCCGCCACGGGGGAGCGGGTGGCGGTGGTGGGCGCGGGCCCGGCGGGTCTCGGCGCCGCGAGCGTGCTCGCCAAGGCCGGGCACACCGTCCACGTCTTCGACGGGGCGGGCGAAGCCGGGGGCATGGCCCGGCTCATCCCCCGCGAGCGCCTCGATCCCGCGGTGCTCGAGGCGGACGTCGCCTGGCTGCTCGGGCTGGGCGACGTGCAGCTCGTGCTGGGTGAGCGGGTGGAGCTGCCGCGCGACCTGCTCTCGCGGGGCTACGCGGCGGTGATCGTCGCCGCGGGGCTCGACGAGCCGGCGCCCCTCGACGTTCCGGGCGCCGAGCGCGCCATTCATTGGACCCGGGTGCTCGGCGGCGATCCGCCCGCGCTGGGCGGCCGGCGTGTCGCGGTCGTCGGTGACGGGGGCGCGGCGCTGGACTGCGCCGAGGCGGCGATCGCGCAGGGGGCGGCCCACGTCGAGCTCTTCGCGCGCAAGGCCCTGTCCGAGCTGGCGCCGACACGTGTCGAGCGTGAGCGCCTGTTCGCGGTCGGTGTACACGTGAGCGGTCGGGTGCGCGTCACCGCGATCCGTGGCGACGGGGCGGAGGTGACCGGGCTCGACCTGTGCAGAGTGAAGCTGGCATCGGGCCAGGCCTTCCACCCGAGCCGTCTCGAGGATCTGCCGCACGGACATCACGACCGCCGCGACCTCGACGTGGTGATCCTCGCCATCGGCGCGAAGCCCGGACTCAAGTGCGAGCGCCACCCGCGCGTCCTCTACACCGGTGACCTCGACACCGGGCCGACGTCGGTGGTCGAGGCGCTGACCTCGGGCAAGCGGGCGGGCCTCGAGGTGCACCAGATGCTCGCGGGCGTCGAGGAGGCCGCTTGCCCCGACCGCGGATCGTGCGCGGACGGGATCGGCTGCCCGAAGCGGGCGACCTGCCCGGAGTGGAACCGCCCCGGCTCGACTGCCGACGGAGCCGGGCGCAGCTCGCGCGCGCGGGCCGGCCTGCCCGTGCCCCTCGACACGGACTTCTTCGGACGGCCCATCGCCTCGCCCTTCCTCCTCTCGGCCGCGCCGGCCGCTGACGAGTACGCCCGCATCAAACGGGCCTACGAGGCCGGCTGGGCCGGCGGTGTGCTGAGCGCGCCGGGCGACGCCCTCGACCGCGCGTGCGCCGACGTCGAGCGCCTCAGACAGGAGTTTCCCGACCGACTGACGCTGGTCTCGACTGGCGCCCCGGTCACGGGCGACCTCGAGGCCGACGTCGGCTGCTGGGAGGCGATCACGCACCGGCTCGACGCGGCCGGCGCCATGGGCATCGAGTACGCGGTCTCCCCGGGGGACGGTGTCGCGCACGACCCCGAGACGTGGGCGCGACTCATCGACGGAGTGCTCGCGGTGAGCGATCCGGGCGTGCCCAGGCTGTTCAAGCTCGTCGCATCCGTCGCGGCGGATCCGCTGCTCGCAGCCATCGCCGCGGCGTTCGCGCGCCATCCGGACAGGCTTGCGGGCGTGACGCTCGCGGGCGCGCCTTCCGTCCTGGCGTTCGCGCCGCGCACCGCGGCGGTCGGGGAAGAGCCCGCCCTCGCGAGCGCCGCCGGTCGCGGGCTAGTGGTGAGCAGCCGCTGCGAACCGATGGACTACCGAACCGCCGCGCGGCTCATCGCCCTGGGCGCGCGCACGGTGCAGGTGGGCGCCGCCGCGATGAGGTACGGGCTCGGCGTCGTGAACGAGCTGCAGGCCGGGCTTTCGTTCTTCCTCGCCGAGCGGGGCCTGCGCTCGGTCTCGGAGCTCGTCGGCAGCACCGCAGGGCAGATCATGCCGCCGATCGGGAAGGCCGTCTGCGAGGTGGACCTCGCGACGTGCACCGGCTGCGGAAACTGCTCGCGGTGCCCGCAGCTCGCCATCGCGCTCGACGCGAGGGGGATGCCGACCGTCGACCGCGAGCGCTGTACCGGCTGCGCGCTCTGCGTGGAGCTGTGTCTTGCGGGTTCGCTCTCGCTGCGCGGGACGGGCCTGCGTGCTGCGTGAGGGTCGCGCGCCGGGCGTGGCTCATCGGTCAGCGAGCTGCTCGAGCGCGGTGTCGAAGATGAGCGTCTCGAGCCGCTCGCGATCTCGATCGCCAAGCTTACCGAACGTGAATGATACGAGCGTGGTACCGGCGTGAGCCATCGTACCGACGGGTTTCGCCGTGGTCTCGATCTGCTCGCCACCGGGCATCCGGAGCGAGCACTTCATGACCTCGTCTCGGGTGAGCGGGGTCGCGAGCAGCGCAGAGAAGCCGCCCACCGATAGCGATGTCGTCAGCGCACGCTCGCGGCTCAGCGGCGTCGCGAGCTCGACCTCGATAGCGCGCGCGACGCGAAGCAGGTTCCGCCGGTTCGCCCCCTGAGCCGCGAGCCGCTGCTGCGCGGCAATGAGCGCTTGCGTCAGCTCGTCGCGGCGGGCGAGGTAGATCTCGCGATCTTCTCCCGAGAGGTAACCTCGGCGCGCGTGCTCGTGTAGCGCGCTGAAGTCGCGTAGCCACTCGGTGAAGTGCACATGGGAAGTATACGCGTGCGTGCCGCCAGGTCCGGCTTTCGGCTCGTCCCGCGATCGTGGGTCCCGAACATACGCCCAGCCGGTGCTCTGAAGGGGCGCTCCATGTCGCTCGTGGACGGCGCCCGGCCGTCTCCGTACCGTCGCGCCTCTCCAGACCACGAGGACGGACATGGCTCACGGCGCGGCGGCGATCGTCATCGGGGGAGCGGTCGCAAAGGGCGCGTTCGCGGCAGGTGCGCTCGCGGAGCTGACGCGGAGGCTGCACGCCGAGAACGTCCCGATCCGGAGGCTGGTCGGCACGAGCTCGGGCGCGCTCAACGCGACCATGCTCGCGGCTGGCGCGCGGATGGGGGATGCCGTGGGTGCGGCGACCAGGCTCGTCGACCTCTGGGAAGAGAAGGCGAACGTGTGGCACGTGTTCGAGCCGGACCTCTCGAGCTGGCTGCACCGGCGCGGCGCCTCGGGGACGCACCGCATCGTCGACCTCCTGAGGAAGGAGGTGCCGATCCGCGGCGCTGCTCCGGCGCACGACGTGTCGCTGCGGATCGTCGTCACGCCGCTCGCGGGCGTCGGCGCGAGCAGGACGACGTTCGAGCACGTCGAGCGCTTCGATGGACCGGCGCTGGACGACCCGGGCGCGCGGGATCGCATCTTCCAGGCCGCGGCCGCGTCGGCCGCGTTCCCGTTCGCTTTCGGCCCGGTGACGCTCGCGGACGTGGGGCCGTGCGTGGACGGCGGCATCGTGAACAACACGCCGATCGGCGAGGCGATCGACCAGGATCCGCGGATCGACGTGGTCTACGTGATCGCGGCGGACCCGCCGAACATGTCGATCCCCGTGAAGGCGGCGGCCGCGCTCGGCGGCGCGGACCTCGTGCTGAGGCTCGTGGAGATGCTCATCGACGAGCGGCTCACGCGAGACCTCGCGGAGGCGCGCGCCGTCAACGCCTGGGTCGACGCGCTCACGCGCCTCGAGGCGAAGGGCGATCTCGCGAGCGGAGTCCGCGACGAGGTCGTCCGGGGGCTCTACCCGAAGCGCAGCCCGCGCGCGTTCCGCCGCGTCGACCTCGTGGAGATCCGGCCGGGCGAGCCGCTCGAGGGGAATTCCTTCGAGACGTTCTTCCGGCCCGGCCTCCGCCATCGGTACGTCGAGGCGGGTCGAGCGGCCGCGGCGGCGGCGGCGTAGCCCGGCGGCTCCGGGCCTAGGAGAACCAGGCCCGAGCTCGCGACGACGACGCTAGCGCCGGTGAAGCCAAGGGGTTCGGCGCAGCGCTTCTGCGACCTCGTTGTCGCGCTGCTTCGCCGCGCTCTTGAGCTCGGTCGCGATCCAGTCCGGGACCTCGCCGCCGCTCCGTAGCCGGCGCTCCGCGAGCGCGAGCAGTGCCGCTACGTGCGGAGTCAGGCCGGCTACGCGAAGCGCGTCGTGCACCGCGCTTGCGGGCGCGCCGCTTCGAGGCACGACTGCTTCGGTGAGCCGACGGCGAATGGATGCGAGTTCCGCGTGCGTCACGTGAAAGTGTACGCTCAGCTGTCGCGACGCATTCCCTCGCGAACGGGGCGAAGCACGCGGCTGCCACGGGAGCGCAAGAAGAAGCGAAGCGCTCCCCGGGTTTGCGGCGGCGCCCCCGCGTCATGTGCCACGGAGTCGGCGTCCATCGGCTCTCGCACGCGAGGGGATGAGACCAAGGTCCGGTCGATCAGGGTCGCGTCCATGGGGCACGGAGCGCTCCCGGCTCGCGGGCGCGTCTGCGCGGCCACGGGCGCCGACCCGCGCCGCGCGAGCAGCGGGACGCGCCGAGTCCCAGATCGCCGAGCTTCGTCCGCCTGGTAGCGGCTACGGGCGAGCAGGGCTCCGCCCGTAGCCGGCCCTCCTCGCGCGGCCGCCTACCGTGCGCGCGGGTTTCAGCCTAAAGTGTGCGCCCACCACCAGCACGGGACGGCGACGACATGGCAAAGGAACACACCACCGAGCTCCTGCTCGACTTCGGACCGGACGGACAGGCCCTCGTCCCGGTGGTCACGCAAGACTCCCGCACGAAGGACGTCCTCATCCTCGCCTTCGCCAATCGCGAGGCGTTCGAGGAGACGCGGCGAAGCGGATACGCCACGTTCTGGAGCCGTAGCCGCCGGGAGCTGTGGAAGAAGGGGCTCACGTCCGGCGACATGCTCCGCGTGGACGAGATCCGCACCAACTGCGAGCAGAACTCGCTCGTGTATCTGGTGACGCCGCAGGGGAAGGGCGCGTGCCACGCGAAGCGGCCCGACGGTTCGCCCTACGCGTCGTGCTACTACCGCCGTATCCGGGACGACGGCACGCTCGAGCTCGTCGACGTTGGCGCCCAGGGACGCTGAGCGCGAGAGAGGACGCCACATGGACTCGAAGACGAAGCTCAAGATCGGCATGCCCGCGGGTTCCCTGGCGAGCGCGGACCGCGGCGGCGGCCTCGTGGACCTGCTCGCCGCGAGCGGCTTCAAGACGTCCGGCTACGACAAGGGCGGACCGACGAAGTTCACGACCATCAACCTGCTCTTCGGCTGGGACGGTCGCCCGCAGGAGTTCGGGTCGCAGCTCGAGATCGGCGAGCTGGACGTCGCGATCGCCGGCGACGACTGGATCAAGGAGCGAATGCTCGAGATGAAGCTCGAGTACGACGTCGACGTTCGGCTCGAGCGCGTGATGGCGCTCAACCGCGGCGAGGTGAGGCTCGTCGGGATCGTCGCCGACCCGTCGTTCGCGACCACCGCCGACTTCCTGCGAAGCGTCGCAGCGCGCAAGCCGCTCGTCACCGTCGCCTCCGAGATGCCGTACCTGGCGCTCGAGTGGATCCAGCGGACGTTCGCGGCGATCGGCCTCGCGGAGGACTTCTCGCGGTACTCGGTCCAGAAGTACCGCACGCCGCCCAAGATCGACCGCGGGGTCCTCGTGTACGAGTCCTGGGGTAAGACCGAGTCCAAGGTGAAGCACGGGGCGGTCGACATCGCGCTCGAGATCACTCAGACCGGCAGCGCGATCAGGGCCTACGGGCTGTCGATCCTGGACACGGTGTTCAGGTCGCAGACGGCCATCTACACGAACCCTGCGGTGCAGAAGGATCCGGAGAAGCGGGAGCTGCTCGAGATGTTCCTGCTCAACGTCCACGGAGCGACGCACGCAGAGAACAAGGTCATGCTGACCTTCAACGTCCCGAACGCGAGCGCGGACGAGGTCCACCGCTACCTCTCGGAGAACAACCTCTTCGGCGACGAGCCCACGGCCAACCGGGGCAAGGACTACACGGAGTACAACATCCAGGTCGAGGCGGAGAGCCCGGAGCAGCCGATCGCGATGGTCCGGTACACGCTCGCGAAGCTCGGCGCGCGGAGCATCAACACCATCCCGATCACGTCGTCGATCCCGGGGATGCGGGTGATTCGCGGCCGCTAGCTCGTCTCGCGAGATCGAGCGGCCGCTCGGGTAGGAGCGCCGTCGTCGTCGGCATCCGCCGCGCAGGTCATCGATGGCCTCGTGCGGCGGAGGCGATGGCAGCCGCGGCGACGACCGCGTGCCTGCGGCGGCGAGGCTGGAGATCGGAAGCGCCCGGGCTATACGGCGGCCGACGGGCGGCAGCGCGCCGTCCCTCCTTCGGCCGCGATTCCCTGTGCGCGGGTTCATGTGGGCTGGCGGGGGCTGACGTCGCATGGCGCGTCCGGTCGCGGTCCAGCGGCCGGATCTGCCTTTTGGGGCTCAGCGCTGTGCGCCGCGCGAGCCGATCCGGTGGCGGGTATCCACGGAGGGCTACATGCAAGCGCGTTCACCGACCGTCCCGTGCCGACGGTACGGAGTCGGCGTCCATCGGCTCTCGCACGCGAGGGGATGAGACCAAGGTCCGGTCGATCAGGGTCCCGTCCGTGGGGCACACTCCAACAACGAACCCGGGCCGCACGGCGGGTCTGGGGCCGCTGCCCGCGACCGCCGCCTCACCCCCACCTAGAGGTCCTCGCGATGGGACGACTGATCCTGCTCGTAGCGACGCTGCTCCCTGGAATGACGTACGCCCAGACGACGGACAAGGCGCTCCAGCGTATCCGCGACAGCAAGACGATCACCATCGCCTACCGCACCGACGCCCCGCCGTTCTCCCATGAGGTCCGCGGGCAGCCGGCCGGGTACACCGTCGAGCTCTGCAAGCGGGTCGTCACCAGCCTCGAGCAGCAACTCAAGGTCCAACGCCTCACCGTGAAGTGGGTTCCGGCCAACGTCCAGAACCGGCTCGACCTCGTCCGCAAGGGCGCCGTGGACATCGAGTGCGGGACCACCACCGCCACGCTCTCGCGAATGGAGCAGGTGGACTTCTCCAATCCGGTGTGGGTCGACGCGACGGGGCTGCTCGTCCGTAAGTCCGTCGGCGCCCGCGCGCTCGGGGGGCTGGCGGGCAAGAGCATCGCGGTTGTGGCCGGGACCCCAAATCAACGGGCGCTGGAGGACTCGCTGAAGAAGGGGCTCGTGAACGCCAAGGTTGTGCCAGCGAAGACGTATGAGGAGGCGATCTCCCTGGTGGAAGGCGGAAACGCCGACGCGCTGGCGGCGGGCAGGACGATGCTGGTGGGCATGGGGAGCAAGCTCAAGGACCTCTCGGACTACGACCTGTTGGACGATGACATCGGGTACGAGCCCTACGCGATCGTCCTGCCGCTGGGGGCCAACGGTCTCCGTCTGGCGGTGAACCGGGCGCTCTCGCGGATCTACGACAGCGACGCGATCGTAGAGATCTTCCGGGGAGCGTTCCCCACCGCGAAGCCCAGCGCGGCGCTGGTGATCATGTACCGGCTCAACGTCTACCCAGAGTGATCGAGGGCGTTCCGCCGCGGCGTCCGGCCCCGGCTCAGGGAATGCGCATCCGACCACCCGCCGCCAAGGCGAACGGCAGAGCAGGGGAATCGAAGGCGCGAGGCGGTTTCTGCTGATTCCCGGCGATCGACTGCTGATGCCGGTTCTTCCTCTGCAATTCGGGCGAGCGCCATCGAGCCATCCGGGACGGACGAGGGCGATTCGGCGCCTTCCTGTACCCGTGTACCCGTTCCTCTTCCGGACCCGCGCGTCGCGCTCGTCGAGGCCGAGCTCGGGCGCGCGCTCGAGGCGATCCGCACCGGCGACCGGCGCGGTGCACGCAGGCTCCTGCTGGACGTGCTCTGCGCCCTTGAGGACGACGGGGAGGGCGCCTAGATGGCCGCGCTCCACATCGTCCGCCCGGACGAGCGCCCCACCCGGCGCTGCGCGCCGCCGCGTCCGCGCTCTCGCCACGCGCCGTCCGCTACCATCCCAGGTTGGACACCCTGCGGCCTGCCCCCGAGCTCGCGCCTCGACGGGAAGGACACTCCGCCGCTCTGGACGTGCCGTCGTTGCCTCGCCTTGCTCGCCGCGACCGGCACGGAGGCGACCACATGAGCGACGAGCAGGGCGTGGGGCACCGCACGTTCGTGGCGCTCGATGAGCTCGAGCTCGACGCGGAGCCGGTGCGGTCGTTCACGGCCCTGCAGCGCTCCGTCTACCTCGCGCTGTACCAGCTCGCGAACTGGGCCGAGCTGCCATGGCACCACCACGGGCGCCTCGTGGGCGTCGTTCGCCGCGGCGAGCTGACTCACGACGTCCGCTCGATCTCCGAGCACGCCAAGGTCTCGAAGGACGTCACCCAGGGCGTGATCGAGGCCCTCCGGCGCGCATCGCTTCTCGAGTGGGTCGAGCCGACAAGCGAGCCGACACGCGAGGCGACGATCTCGCCGACAACGAAGCCGGCAAGCGGTCCGACAAGAGCGCGCAAGCTAAGGCTCGTCCACTACTTGAGAAAATCGGCGATGGCGGACGAGGAGCCGACAAGCGAACCGACAACGGAGCGGACAAGCCACCCGGCAAGCGGGCCGACAACGGAGCCGACTGAGATCAGAAGATCAGACCGTTCAGACTCACAAACGTCTCTCCTACCGTCGCCTGTGGCTCCGGCGCGCGCGCAGGCGAAGCGGCGGACGAGAACGGGCGAGCCTGACCCGCGGCACCGGCTTCTGCAGGGGCAGCTTGAGGCGATCTTCCGCGACGTTCGCGGCTCCGCTTATGGCTTCCAGCCGCGAGATGGGAAGGCGATCGCCGATCTGTTGCGGCTCTCGGGAGGCGACGTCCCCGAGGTTGAGCGCCGCTGGCGCGTCGCGCTCACCGAGAACGGCTTCCGGCGCTGCGACTCGATTCACGAGCTCGCCGCTGTGAAGTGGAACGCCTACGCGCCTGCGGCCGCGAAGAGCGCTGCGGACATGCGGCACACACCGCCGGCTGCCGGGCATGAGAGGTTCGCCGAGCTCGCGCGCGCGGCGAAGGGAGGAGCACATGGATTCTAAACCTCCGCCGAGTTCACATCCGTTCTTCGAGGCCAAGCGGCAGGAGGCCGCCGAGCACGAGCGCCGTATGCGTGAAGATCCCGCGTACCGAGCGGAACATGATCGTGCGGAGCGGGAGCGAAAGGCACGGAAGGAAGAGGCCACCCGCGTCGAAGACGGTCTGAAGAGGATGGCGCGGCGGGCGAGCATGCGGATCCCTCGCCGCGTCTCGGCGTACCTCGATGACCTGTGGGAGACCGATGCGCGAGCCGCGGTCCTCGAGTTCATGGCCTCCGACTGCCCGCTCACCTTCCTCGTGCTGGGAGGAGGCGTCGGGACGAGCAAGACGGTCGCGGCGTGCCACGGCCTCGATCTGGATGGGTTCCGTGAGGTCAGGCGGGTGAACTTCGGCGACGTCGAGACAGTGAGGGTGGGGCTGCGCGGGCTTTTCGTCCCGGCAAGTGAGTTCAATGCGCGGGCCATCGATGCTGACTTCTGGAAGGAGGTCCGGGAAGTCGATCGCCTCGTCCTCGACGACCTCGAGCGCTGGCGCTGGGACGACAGGGGCTGGGCCGCAGCGCAGTGGGACGGGGTCGTCAACTCTCGGTATGACGGTGAGCTCAAGACAATCATCACCACAAACCTGATCCTCGACGACTTCAAGAGGCGGTTCCTGTCGTTGGACGGCGGGCGACTCCTCGATCGCTTCCACGAGGCTGGGCGGTTCCAGGCGGTGCGCGGCGACTCTTTGCGCAGGCCGAGGGCGGCCGGGGGCGCGGCATGAGCCAGGACGCCGTCACGAAGGCCCTCGAGCGCATCCGGAGGATCGTCGACGAGGCGAGCCGGCGAGCGCCCAACGACCGTCGGCCTTCGGCGCCGCACTGGAGCGAGGTGGAGCCGAAGGGCGAGCGCGATGAGGACCGCGACGAGCCAGAATGCGGAAGCCTGGGCACCTAATACGCGAGGCTGAGAGGCCCTCCCGGGCGGTCTAACGGACCTTCCGGACACATCGAACGGAGCGCAACCCGTGACCGACATGACGGAACCCCAGCCCCCCGACGGCGCCGAAGCGGAAGCGCGGGCGCCGCCTGGCGCGCATGGCGAACGTGAAGGCCGGCCTGGCCGACGTCATCCGCAAGCCGGAGGCGGGCGAGCTCTCCCCGAAGGTCTCACGGGCGCTGGAGGGCGCGCCTTCGCATCTCAGCGGTCGCCCCCTGATCGATCTCGTCATGGCCTCCAAGGGCGACCTCGTCCGCGACACCGCCGCGGTCTCGCCGCTCGGCGACGCCGTTTACCGGACAGCACGGGGGGCTCCGTGACCACCACAACGGAGATCGACATCACGGCGGCGGTGCACGCCGCGGGAGGCAGGTTCCACGCCACTATGTCGCGAGCACTGTGGGACGCGCTGAACGCAGCCCGACCCGGCGCCGACTGGCTGGTGGCGTTCGCGCTCAAACTCCGCGAGGTGTGCAGGGGGCGCCCCGCCCTCGCCAACGACGGCCTCCCCGCGTACACCGACGTGCCGGATCGACGCCTGTTCATCTTCACCACGCCCGGCGCGCGCGCGGAGTTCGTGGTGACCGTGCGGGTTACGCCTGACGGGCCTGACAGCCAGCTCACTGTCATAGCCCTCGGTACGGCCGATGACGCCGCCGCGCTCGAGGCCGACCACCTCGAATGGATCGAGTACATGCTCGAGCGGGTCAAGGCGCGCCGCGTGGGCATTCGGGACGACCAGATCCTGTGGCGCGCGGTGAAGCCGTCGTGAATGCCCAGGGTCGGCTCGGCGTCGTTGCAAGAGGGTGACGCGCCGGGCGCTCTTCCTCTGTTCGTGGACCGGACGAGGCGTCGCGCCGCTGCATCGCATCGCGCGACGCGACGTCCGGCCGCAGCGGGTCTACCAACTCCTTCGCTGCCCGGGGTCTACTCGCTCTTTCTCCGTAGGCTCGCCATGAGGTCGGCGAGGCTTCGGCCTCCTCGCGGCGGCCGGCGAGGAAGCGGTCGAGGTCCTCTCTTTCTGGATCGTTCGGCGGCTGCCGCGGTGGCCGGCGGGGAGCTTCCGCCCGCCGACGCCGACGTTGATCCAGTCATTCACGGTCTTCGGGTTGACCCGTGCGTAGCGGGCGACCTCCGCGGTGGAGAGCACCTGGGGGCCGGCGTGTTCTAGCGCGATCCGCGCGCGCTTCTCGGCGGCACGGGCGAGCAGGTCCTCAAGGTCAACACGATTGGAGAGGAATTCCAACAATAGGGCGCCTCGAACGTGGCTCACACGACAGATGGTTCCGCATCGACCAGGGCGGGCGGCTCGGTCGGCTGGCACGCCTCGCCGTGACGCGTGGAGCGCGCTAAAGCTCTCCGCTTGCCGCGTCGCGCTGAACGTGCTCCGCGTCGCGCCGAGTACCGCCGACGAACTCGCGCGCGAGACGAAGCTCCCGGCTGTCGTCGATGCGGCGCTCGCCGGCGAGTTGGACCACATAGGCCCAGCGCTCCTGGAGACGCGTGGCCCTCGCGCCGAGCCGCGCCGCGCGAGGCGAGTCCTTCAAAAAGCTCGCTGCGGGCACCGACCTGCGCTTCGACGCCGCCCTCGACGCGGTTCCTTCGCTTGTGGAGGTCGTGGTCTAAGGCGCCGACGCCGGAAGATCCGCCCAAGAAATCGGCCCGGCGAACGGTCTCGTCCCCGGGCCCACCGATGCCAAGAGCGCCCGGATCACGCGAAGCCCCTGGCGTTCAGCGCATTCGTGCCGCGCGGGCGTTCTCGGATCGTCCCCTGGGAGCAGGGTCGATAACAGGGGCCGATAGAAGTGCCGTCGTCGAGGTCCAGTCTTTCGCTGACATTCCGGCATCTTGGCCCGGACCCGCACTCCAGGTCTTGTTAAGGATTGCTAAGGTCCCGGGGCCCCCTCTTCAACCGGAGCGGTGCTCTAGGCGCTCTACGCGCCGCAACACGCCGAAGATCGGTGCCCAGTACCGGCCCATCCTGGCGGAGGAAGCTCTACGAACTGGCTGGGGCCGCCCCGGGGAACCGGCGCGGCCCCCGCTACTCCGTCCGCACGTGGCGGCCGAGCAGTCCTACTTCGCGGGGTGTGCCTCGAGCCACTTCGCGTACCAGGGCATCGCGTTCACCGTCCCCCGGACGATCGTCAAAGGGCTCGTCGGGGAGCTCTCCTCGTCGTCCGCGGATCGACGAGGGCGACGTAGTCTGGGTGACCGACGTCGATGGGCTGCAGGGTGGGCCCGTCGCCGCTGTTCAAGTAGCGGCCCTGCAACGGGGCGCTCCGGGTCTCGCTGCAGGACTTCCGGCTCGCGATCACGCTCTTCTTCCCCTCACGTCAGCGCGTGCTCGAGGTCCGCGATGATCTCGTCGGCGGCCTCGATGCCGACGGATATCCGAAACCAGCATGTCCACTTGACTGATGTGGTACGCATGTGTATCGTGCGGTACAGATCGGTCTTACGCCTCAACCGTCGAAGAGGCTCCGGTCGCTCGGTTCGCCAAGGAACGACGCGTGGACATCGACAAGGCCATCGACCTCGAGGCCATCCGGCGGAACGGCGGCGTCGTCGAGGAGAACGCGGTTGCCTCGATTCTCTCCATCGGCGATGGCGTCTTCTGCGTCGAGTTTCGCAGCAAGATGAACGCGATGGATCGGGACGTGCTCGCGATGCTCGAGCGCGGGGTGAGGCGCGCAGAAACACACGGCGCGGGGGTCGTCGTGGCGAACGAGGGACGGGTGTTCTCCGCGGGGGCGAACCTCGCGCTGATCGCCTCGGACATCGAGGCGCGCGCGTTCGATCGTATCGAGCAGCTGCTTCTTGCGTTCCAGCGCTCGTTCACGGCCGTGAAGTACGCGGCGGTCCCGGTGGTCGCGGCACCTCGGGTGAAAGCCCTCGGGGGTGGGTGTGAGTTGTGCCTTCATGCGCACGCGCTCATCGCGCACGCCGACACGAGCATGGGGCTCGTGGAACTCTCGGTCGGACTCCTGCCGGCGGGCGGCGGCACAAAGGAGATGGCGCTGAAGGCGATTCGGCTCGCGGACGAATATCGTGCCGACGTCACACCGTTCCTTGTGCGGGGGTTCGACCTCATCGTCACCGCTCGAGCGAGCAGGTCGGCGGACGAATTGCGTGACATGGGATTCCTCCGCCACGGCGACTCGGTCGTTCCCGACGCCGCAACACTCATTCGCAATGCGAAGCTCAGGGTCCTCGCCCTCTCCGACGGCCATCGCGCCGGCTCGCCCGCGCTGGACCTCAAGGCTCCGGGGCGGAACGCCACGGCGGTCCTGGCGGCCAGGCTCCATGACCTGCGGCTCGGTGGGTACATCACCGAATACGACGAGGTCGTGGGCACGAGAGTCGCCCAGGTGATGGCGGGCGGAGATGTTCCAGCCGGTACCCTCGTGACGGAGGAACACTACCTCGCGCTCGAACGCGAGGCATTTCTGTCCCTGTGCGGCGAGCCCAGGACCCTGCAACGGATCCGACACATGCTGGCCACGGGCGAGCGGTTGCGGAACTGATGCCCCCGCCCGCTCCACGACGGGCGAAATGACGGTTGGCTACACCGTGCCCGATGTCTGCATGGACCGGACACGTGTGACGAGCGAGCGACGACCGCCAGAGGTCCGCGCTGCGCAGTTACTAAATCGAGCCCGACGGAGGAGTTGCATGAAGGCCGTGATGATGCGGGTTCACGGGGGCCCGGACGTGGTGAGGCTCGAGGAGCTTCCTGATCCCGAGCCTGGACCAGGTCAGGTGGTCGTCGGCGTGAAGGCGGCCGCCCTCAACCACCTCGACGTCTGGGTGCGGAAGGGATGGGCCGGGCTTCGCGTGGCATTCCCTCACGTGTTCGGCTCGGAGGCCGCCGGGGTGGTCGAGGCGATCGGACCCGGGGTGGACGGCGTGAAGACTGGCGACGAGGTTGTCGTGATCCCGAGCTTCGGCTGCGGCCGCTGCGAGACGTGCCGCGACGGACACGAGAACCTCTGCCGCTGGTTCACCATCTACGGTGAGCACGTGTCCGGCGGGCAGTGCGAGCGGTTCCTCGTGCCCGCGCGGAACCTGCTTGCGAAGCCGCCGCGCCTCTCCTTCGAGGAGGCGGCCGCCGTGCCGCTCACGTTCATGACCTCCTGGCACGCGCTCGTCGAGCGGGCAGGGGTCCGGGCTGGCGAGACGGTCCTCGTGCACGCCGCCGGCTCCGGCGTCGGCGTCGCGGCGGTGCAGATCGCGAAGCTCCTCGGCGCGCGGGTCATCGCGACCGCCGGCTCCGAAGCCAAGCTGGAGAAGGCGCGGGCGCTCGGCGCGGACGAGCTCGTGAACTACGAGGAGCAGGACTTCGCGCAGGAGGTGCGGAGGCTCACCGACAAGCGGGGTGTCGACGTCGTGTTCGAGCACGTCGGCAAGAGCACTTGGGAGAAGTCGATCCTCTCGACCGCGCTGGGCGGACGGATCGTCACGGTCGGTGCGACGACGGGGTACGACCCCCCGACGGACCTCCGGCACGTGTTCTACCGGCAGCTCTCGATCCTGGGCTCCACCATGGGGACCGCCGGAGACCTCGCGAAGGTCCTGCGATTCGTGGGAC
>Ga0318497_10000080_pt1 | contig 25374 bp, 20 predicted proteins | sample GRESIP109b1f23_FD_203754 | JGI IMG/M metagenome (GOLD analysis project Ga0318497, IMG submission 203754) | Tropical soil microbial communities from Luquillo Experimental Forest, Puerto Rico - GRE.SIPMG.109b1f23 | ecosystem: Environmental > Terrestrial > Soil > Tropical forest > Bulk soil... | reverse complement strand
GATCTGCCGAGCGTCCGCCCCCACGGGACGTTTTTCTCCAACGCCATGAGCACGCCTAGCGCGAGCATCCAGCCTAGGTTTCCCGCACCGAATGGGAACATCAGCAGCATCAACGTCCAGCAGCACCCGACGCAGAAGACCCCATGGTGGACGCCGAGCCACATGGCCTGGCGGACATGGCGCTCTCCGCTCCAGTGAGCGACGACGAAGCTGAGCGGAGAGCGGCATTTGTCGAGGCACCTGTACTTGAGCGCGCTGAATTGGTAGGCGCCAGCCAGGGAGAGCGTTGCGGTGCCGAGAAACCATGCGTTGGCGCGCAGCCAGGCACTCTCGGCGACAGCGCTTCGAAAGCCGACCGCGCCCACGTAAGCGAGCAAGCCAAACGCCGCCCAGGCCACCAGATACCCGGTTACGACGATCCCGACGAGGAGACCTCGATCCGCGCGCCCCGCCGCGACCCGGTAGAACAAAGTGATCAGGGGAATGCTGGTCGGCAGCATCATCGCGACCGTCATCACGGTCCACCCGCCGACGAAGATGACGCTGGCGAAAAGGTGACCGCCGCCCGGTGGAGCGTGTCGGTGGGCATGGTGCAGGTAGTGCACATAGGGCGACTGGCCGAAACGCCAGAGCGCGACCCACGCCAGTCCACTTGCCACGAGGAGCAGTACCGCGAGAAGGCGGTAGTCGTTACCGGTCGATGCTGCCTCGGTGCGCACGTGTTCAGCCTCTGAAGGTGAACTTCCCCTGCACCGCGTTGTGATCCTTGAGGTTGATATCGAACCCGAGTGCGGCGTTCCTGGCTCGGTAATAGGCAGCCTTGCTCACGTACGCTGGTGCGCCGGGAATCGTGGAGAACGCGGTATCGTGCAGCGTGGTGACCTCGCCGGTCGCGCCCTTGAACGGCTCCATCTCTGCCTCGAGGTCGTCGCCGACCTTCAGGTGCCCCTTGCCAGCCGCAACGTCGAAGAGGACGGGCGCCCTCTCGACCGAGACAATTTCCCCGTAGAGCCCGGCGAGGTCCTTCAAGGGCCCACCAAGATCTCCTCTGAAGGCGGCGACCATCGCGTCGTGCTGCTGTGGCGTCGCCTTGTCGTCGACGAAGAAGATCACCCTCCAGTTACCCTTCAAGACGTTCCCCGGTATGTGATTGAGCGTTGCGATTGTGAGCTTCGCAACGTTCACGCCATTGATGTGGCCCTTGTCGATGTGCCACGAGATGATCGAATCGCACGTGCCGTCGCCGTCTGGATTCTCACCGACCCAGCACGGGCACAGGATCTTGCACGTGCATACCTCCAGGAGCTGTCCCTCGAGCTCGTAGGCCATCGTCGCTCCTCCTCGGCTGCGCGCACCTATCGCCAGAAGTGCGCTCCTCCAGCTCATCGCATGTCGGATGCAACGGGTCGCTGCCCTCTACGCCATCGACCTCGTGGGTCCAGCCCCGTCAGGGGACGCTTCTGGTACTGCCCAGTGGTCTCCAGGAGGCTGGTCACGCGGTGGTCGAGGCAAGCTGGCATTCCGAATGCGCATGTGGCCGTGGAAGCTAGCTGTCGGCTGATGTTTTGCCGCCGCCAGGGCAAGCGCCCCCCGGCTTTCGCCGCGATGGGACTCCCAGTGGCCCGTGCTCGACCAGCGACGGGGCGCCGGCGGCGGTTCTAGTCGCGGGCGTGGCACCCCTTGCACCGGGTCGATGGGCCAACAGCGCGGATCCCCTCCCACCAGATCTCGGGGACGGCGAGCTGGGGCATCCGGCCGTTGGCGGCGCTTTCCTGCGATCCGTCCGCGAGACGGCGATAGGCGTACACGCTGCTCATCGCGAACAACGAACCTACCGCCGTCGCGATGAGCGTGACGCGAAACGCGACACGGTTCATCTGCTACCCCGCACTGCGAGTGCATCGTAGCCAGGCTGCTTTCAACGGCCAGTACCAGTGTACTGAAGCACGCGGATCTGACGCCGCACCGTGACTGCGGTACAATCCGGTAACGTGCTGACGCAGCCGTTCGACTCCGCACCCGGGGGATTCGGTGCCGATTCGACCCCAGTCGCTGCTCGTCGCTCTGACTCTGTGCTTGGGCTGCGCCACCTCTTCCTGGTCGGGCGCCTCGCCACGCGGGCGTTCCACGTGCCCCCCGGCACGCCGCTCGTCGCGCGCCATGAGCTCGCCGAACTCAGCCCGGTCACTGAGGATTTGGTGTGGCTGAATCCGCTCGTATGCTTCGAGCCGGCGAAGCCGCCGCCTCCTCCTCCCATCCGCGAGCGGTAATTACGCCACGCTGATCCGGCGCTGCACAGCAGTGCGGATAGAGTTCGGTGCGTGCGCACCTCAGCTGGTACTGCGCCGAGCGCGGTCGCGCCCTTGCGTGCAACGACATTGCGCTGCGCCGCATGGGGGAGCGGATGACGTTCTTCCCGACCTCTCCCAGCAGGGCGGCACCGAGCGCCCTCGTCTCGAGCATCGCAACGGGACGACGCATCTAGATCCGGCTTCCCCTAGCAGGAGCTGGGCCGGGCGAGTCTTGGCGGATCGTCGACCGCCAGTCCGAGGAGCGCACGCGGAGGTGCGCTCCTCGGACGGCGGCGGTGAACGGCGCACTGACTCCCCCCCCCCTCGGAGGAACCATGTGTCCGCGGCGCGCCCGCACTGCGGCGACCCCATATTGGAGAGGAACGGTCGCGCCGTTTGTGACGCGCAGCCATTCGCCGCAGGGTTTCCTGACGCAAGGCGTGTAACGCGATCCTGGGATCTGAATCAGTTCCGCTTTCGGTGATAATGGCGCTTCGCCATGAAACAAGGCGGGGGACCAAGTGGCGGCCAAGGTCATCGAACTGAAGGGCAATAAGGCATACAAGGCGTGGATGGAGGCCCACCGCGACAAGGTCAACGTTCTAAGAGTCCAGGCCACGCTCGTAGCGGTCAGGTCTGCCGAGAAGAACTACACGGTCACCTACACAGAAGAGTAGCGCGTGTGCTCCAGCGGGCGGGCGAGCGCCTCGAGACCGCGCGCGCCACGGCGTCACGCGAACCGCACTCGACGAAAATGCGTGAGTGGCGCGCGCTGGCACGTGAACCTCGGCGGCACTGGAGGACGCTACCGGGCGCTCGTTACACTCGACGGCTAACCTTGGTGTTCTCGGACAGAGGGTCCTGTGGTACCGATGCGCGCCATGTCCCTCGTCAACAACGTCGCCCAGCGCCTCCACACCGCGCGCACCGCCCGGAAGCTCTCGCAGGCCACCGTCGCCAAGGACGCCGGCGTTTCGGTCAGCTACATCTCGATGCTCGAACGCGGTCAGCGCTCACCGCCGCTGGAGACGCTGGAGGCGCTCGCCAAGGCGCTCCGCGTGCCGCCGCTGGACCTCGTCCAGGAACTCTCGACCGACCGCCGTCGCGGCCGAGCACGGTAGCCAGAACCGGAAGGAACCCATGCGCTGGTACCACTACATCGCGTACTTCTTCGGCGGCGCGTTCCTGGCGAACGCAGTGCCGCACTACGTGAACGGCGTCTCGGGGCAGGCGTTCCAAAGTCCCTTCGCGCATCCGCCGGGCGAAGGGCTGTCCTCCGCTCTCGTGAACGTCCTCTGGGGCTTCGCCAACCTCGTCATCGGCTACTTGTTGCTGGCCAAAGTGGGAACGTTCGAGCTGCGGCGCTGGAGGCACGTCATCGTCGCGGGCGCAGGGGCTTTCTTGATGTCCGTGATGCTGGCGCGTGCGTTCGCGAGGTTCCACGGCGGCTTGTGATTGTTCGGCTGGCGGGGATGAGGCGAGGCCGGCGCCGGAGGCGTGCGCCGCCGTCCCGGACTAGTTGCCCCATTTTGAACGCGGACCATCGCCAGGGGTTGGATGGAGAGCGGTCCCCGCTCGGTCACGGTGACCCTTCCGGCGCTTGGTCCAGGCTCCTTCCACCGCCAGGGTCCGAGCGGAGCCGCGCCCATGTTCCAAGGTCCTCCGCGTCGCCGTGAAAAACCGGACACCAACGCTGCGACGACAGGGCGCCCCACATCGGGTGCGGCCAATCGTCGCGCACGAGAACAGCGCCAGTTCTGACCCGGTCGGCGTGGAGGCTCGCTGATAGGGTGATGAGGAGGTGTCGGGGAACACCACGACTGCGAGGGCCCACGTGTCCCAGCCTTCCACAAGTGACCCCCGTCGGGTCGAGTCCGATTTCCGTCGGCATCTTCGGTGGGCGGTGGTCTGGCCGCTCGCCGCCTTCTTCCTGGCGGCGGGCGTGCTCGTCGCGCTGGTGCTCCACGTCCAGCACCGGAACAAGCGGGTTGACCAGACGGACGTGGTCATCGGGCGCGCCACCCTGGTCGAGAGACTCATTGTTGACAGAGAGTCACGGCTACGCGCCTACATGGTCACGGGCGACCGGAGATTCTCGGAGTCCTACCGCGAAGCAGATGAGCGCCTGGCGCCAGCCATCACCAACCTCGAGGAGTTGGTCAGCGAGCACCCTGCCCAGGTCGCTCGCTTGGTCTCCATGCAGGCGGCGCTCGCTCGGTGGCAAGAGTACGCCGAGCAGCAGCTCGCCCGAAGACTCGATGCTGCGACCGCTCAGGATGTTCCCTTCCACGTCCTCGACGGCGAAGCCATCGCCAGCGACATCCGCTCCCGCCTTCACGAGTTCATCGAGGTCGAGGAGGCTCGTCGAGTCCGGCGAGGCATCCGCGCCGAAGCGGTCACGCACTACGCCTTCTTGTTGGGGCTCGTCTTCGCCCTGCTGCTCGGCCCTGCGCTAGCGCTCACGACCGCCTACCAGATGGGGCGCTCCAGGCAGAAGTACCGCGAGGCGCTCGAAGCGCAGGAGCGTACGGCACGCACTCTTCGGGAGAGCGAGGAGAAGCTGAGGCTGGCCGAGGACGCCGCCAAGATGGGTTCCTTGCACCGCGACTTCCTCTCTGGCGAGACGGTGTGGTCGGACAGCTTCAAGGCGCTCTTCGACCTAAGCCCCGACGCCGAGATGAGCTACGAAGTGTTCCTGGCGGCGGTCCATCCCGACGACCGCGACCGCGTTGACCGCGCCGTGCAGGATGCACTGGCGAACAGGACGCCCTACCAGGTGGAGATGAGGGTGCCTTGGCCTGACGGGTCAGTCCGCTGGGTCGCGTCCAGAGGGGAAGCGTTCTACGACGACCATGGCCGCCCCGTTCGCATGGCGGGGATGGCTCTGGACGTCACCGCCCAGAAGCGCGCCGAGGAAGCCGTGCGCGAGTCCGACCGCCGCAAGGACGAGTTTCTGGGGATGCTGTCGCACGAGCTTCGAAACCCGCTCGCCTCCATCCACAACTCGGTCCACCTCCTCGGCCATGCGGCCCCGGCCAGCGAGCAAGCCGCGCGGGCGCGCACCGTCATCGAAAGGCAGGTGGACCACCTGGCGCGGCTCGTCGACGACCTGCTCGACGTGAAGCGCATCTCGACGGGGAAGCTGCGGCTTCGCACCGCCGTGATGGATCTGACGCAGCAGGTCCGCGAGACGGTCGAAGACATCCGGCCGCTGTTCGTGAGCCGCTCTCTATCCCTGGACATGAAAGCCCCGGACCAGGCGGTCCGGGTGGACGGGGACCGCACCCGGCTCACGCAGATGGTGAGCAACCTTCTCCACAACGCGGCCAAGTTCACGGACGCAGGTGGCCACGTCTCGGTGACCGTCGAGAGCCGCGGGGGACAGGCTCGCATCCGGGTCCTGGACGACGGCGTGGGTGTCGCACCCGAGATGCTGGACAAGCTGTTCGACCCCTTCGTGCAGAGCGACAGGACGCTCCACAGGACCACGGGTGGGCTCGGGCTGGGTCTCTCGCTGGTGCGGGGCATCACCGAGCTTCACGGCGGTGCGGTGGTCGCCCGCAGCGGAGGCATCGGGAAGGGCACCGAGTTCGTCGTGACGTTGCCCACCACGGAGCCAGCCAGCGCGGCCTCGGCCGAGACCCTTTCTCCTGGGACCAGCGCGAAGTCCCGCGTGCTCATCATCGAGGACAACGTGGACGCGGCCGAGTCCCTCCGTGACCTCATCGAGATCCTGGGCGGTCACGAGGTCCGTGTCGCGCATGACGGCGAGGAGGGCATCGCGGCGGCCCGCGAGCGCGCTCCGGACGTCATCTTGTGCGACATCGGCTTGCCGGTCATCGACGGGTACGAGGTGGCGCGCCGCATGCGGGCCAACGGCATTGCGCCCGGGGCGCGACTCGTTGCTCTCAGTGGATATGCGTCCGCGGAGGACATCGACCGGGCCATTCGGGCCGGGTTCGATTTTCACGTCGCCAAGCCGGCGGCGATCGACAAGGTGCTGGCGCTCGTGGCGAACGCTCCGAGCTGTGCGACTTGCCCACCGGTCCCGGACGACATCGCGACGGGGCACCACGAGGTGGACGCGCAGCATGCCTCCTTGCTCGCCGAGCTGGAGCGGCTGCGCACGGTCGGCCCCGAGAGCGTCCGGAAGTCGCTGAGGCTCGTGAAGCAGCACATGGTGTCGCACTTCGGGTACGAGGAGACTCTCATGGAGGAGGTGGACTACCCGGACCTCGCGGCCCACAAGCAGCGGCACGGGGACGGTCTGCGCCGGTTGCGCGTGCTCCAGGAACAGCTCGAGCGCGAAGGCGCTACGTCGGAGAAGCTGAGCGTACTCGCCGACGCCATCCAGGTGTGGGTGGCCGAGCACGTGTTCGACGAGGACCGGCGCCTTGCGGAGTTCATCCGTGACCAGGCGCGCGCCGACGACGCAGGCATACCGACCCGAAGTACGGACCCTGGACGGCCTACCCCGCGGCTTCGCCTCGTCGGACCATTCTGACGCTGAGGGCTGCACCGATATTTCGGTGCGCAACGGCATTTCGGTGACGATCGGATGTCAGGGTCCGCTGGTTCAGATCTCGACGTCCGATAGACCGCGACTCGGCGCGGACCCCATTCCGAGCTAATCGTCCGAACTTCCGAGCCAATTCGCCTCGGCGCCAGCCCGAAGCAAGCCCGGCCGGGTCTGACCTCGCGCTGGCATACATCTCGAAGAGGTCCTCCCGACAACGCGTCGAGTAGCAACGGGGAGGGTCCGAGATGGCCCGACAGCGGTGGTGGTTTGCGGCGGTCGCCGTGTTCGTCAGCGCGCATGCGCTGGCGGACGGGATCACCGGCGATGTACAGCGCGGTCGGTCGCTCTTCTCCGGCGCCACCCGGACAAGCAACGGGGGGCCGCCCTGCGGCGCGTGCCACGCCATTGGCGGCGAGGGGCCCGCGTTCGCCGGCTCACTCGGCCCCGACCTGTCGCGGAGCTTCGAGGGGCTTCCCGCCGATGCGGTTGACGGCCTGCTGCAGGACCTGCCGTTCCCGACCATGGCGCCCCTCTATACGGGGCACCCGCTGACGCCGGCCGAGCGCGCCGACCTCGGGGCGTTCCTGACCACCACCGGCCAGCGGCCAGCGCCGCCCGTCGGGCGCCGCGTGGCCGCGTGTGCCGCCGCGCTGGCGGTCGCGTGCCTCGCGCTCATGAGCGTCGCGGCGCGACGGCAGAAGGGCTCCACGCGCGCACGGCTGACGGCCCACCACCCGGTGGCGGGCGGAGGATCGCGATGAGCTGGATCAAGGACGTCATCAGCCCCGACGCGCGGAGCTGGGAGGACCTGTACCGGACGCGCCACCAGCACGACAAGGTGGTCCGCAGCACGCACGGCGTGAACTGCACCGGCAGCTGCTCCTGGAACATCCACGTCAAGAACGGGGTGGTCGCGCTGGAGACGCAGGCGCTCGACTACCCGCGCCTCGGCTGCGACGTCCCGGGGTACGAGCCGCGCGGCTGCCAGCGCGGGATCTCCGCCTCCTGGTACCTCTACAGCCCGCTGCGGGTGAAGCACCCGTACCTCCGCGGCAAGCTGATGGACCTGTGGCGCGCCGCGAAGGCGCAGCACGCCGACCCCGTCGCCGCGTGGGCCTCCATCGTCGACGACCCGGTGCGGCGGCGCACGTACCAGGAGGCGAGAGGGAAGGGCGGCCTGCGCCGCTCCACCTGGGAGGAGGCGCTGGAGCTGGTGGCCGCCTCCACCATCCACACCATCCAGCGGCACGGCGCGGACCGCATCGTGGGCTTCTCGCCCATCCCGGCCATGTCGATGCTCTCCTTCGCCGGCGGCTCGCGCTTCCTGCAGCTCCTCGGCGCCGTCAACCTCTCCTTCTACGACTGGTACTGCGACCTGCCGAACGCGTCGCCCGAGGTCTGGGGCGAGCAGACGGACGTGGCGGAGAGCGCCGACTGGTATCACTCGAAGTTCATCGTCTCGATGGGCTCGAACCTCGGGATGACGCGCACCCCCGACGTCCACTTCGTGGCCGAGGCGCGCCACGACGGCGCCAAGTTCGTGGTGCTGTCGCCCGACTTCAGCATGGTCTCGAAGTACGCCGACCAGTGGATCCCCGTGCACGCGGGCCAGGACGGCGCCTTCTGGATGGCGGTCGACCACGTCATCCTGAAGGAGTTCCACGCCGACCGGCAGGTGCCCTTCTTCGCCGACTACCTCCAGCGCTACAGCGACGCGCCCTTCCTGGTCGAGCTGGAGGAGAAGGACGGCGCGTACGCGCCGGGGCGCATGCTCCCCGCCGGCGCGCTCCCGCGCTACGCGGCCGAGGAGCACGGCGACTTCAAGTTCCTGCTCTGGGACGAGGGCAGCGACGCCGCCCGCATGCCGCGCGGCAGCCTCGGCTTCCGCTGGCAGCACGAGAAGGGGCGCTGGAACCTCGAGATGAAGGACGGCGCGGACGGCAGCGAGCTCGCGCCCCGCCTCTCCTTCCTCGCCGCCCACGACGCGCTCCTCCCCGTCGCCTTCACCGATCACGCGGGCGGCGCCACCGCCCGCCGCTCGGTGCCGGTGCGGTACGTCGAGACCGCGCGCGGGCGGGTGGCGGTCGCGACCGTCTACGACCTCCTCTTCGCGCAGTATGGCGTGGGGCGTGGCCTGGCCGGCGACTACCCCGCCAGCTACGACGACGCCGAGGCCGCCTACACGCCGGCCTGGCAGGAGCGCTACACCGGCATCGGCCGCCAGGAGGTGATCCGGTTCGCGCGGGAGTGGGCCACCACCGCCGAGAAGACCAAGGGGCGCTGCTCCGTCATCATCGGCGCGGGCGTCAACCAGTGGTACCACGGCGACCTCTCCTACCGCGCCGCGATCGCCGGCCTGGTGCTGTGCGGCTGCGTGGGCCGCAACGGCGGCGGGCTCAACCACTACGTCGGGCAGGAGAAGCTGGCGCCGGTGGCGCCGTGGTCCGCGCTGGCGTGGGGGCTCGACTGGGCGCGCCCCGCGCGGCTGCAGAACGCCCCCAGCTACCACTACGTCCACAGCGACCAGTGGCGCTACGAGGCGGCCGGCGATCTCGAGGGCCTCAACCGGCCGTCCGGCGAGGCCGCCGCCACGGCGTCGCTCACCTCCGGTCACACCCTCGACCACCAGATCCGGGCGGTGCGGCTCGGGTGGCTGCCCTTCTTCCCGCAGTTCGACCGCAGCCCGGCCGAGGTCGTGCGGGCCGCCGAGGCGGACGGCGCGAAGACGGACGCCGAGGTGGTGCAGTGGATCGTCCGCCAGCTCAGGGAGCGCAAGCTGCGCTTCGCGGTGGAGGACCCGGACGCTCCGGAGAACTGGCCCCGCCTCTGGTTCATCTGGCGCGGCAACGCGCTCATGTCGAGCGCGAAGGGCCACGAGTACTTCCTCAAGCACTACCTCGGTACCCACCACGCCAGCGTGGCGGAGGAAGTGGCGAAGGGCGCGGTGAAGGACGTGGCGTGGCGCGACGAGGCGCCGCGCGGGAAGCTCGACCTCGTCGTCGACCTCAACTTCCGGATGGACACGACGGCGCTCTACTCCGACGTCATCCTGCCCGCCGCCAGCTGGTACGAGAAGGACGACCTCAACACCACCGACATGCACTCCTTCATCCACCCGCTGCAGGCGGCGGTGCCGCCCTGCTGGGAGTCGAGGAGCGACTGGGACATCTTCAAGGCCCTGGCGGAGAAGGTGAGCGAGCTCGCCGCGGTGCACCTGCCGAAGCCCGTGCGTGACGTGGTGGCGACGCCGCTCCAGCACGACACGCCGGCCGAGCTGGCGCAGCGTGAGGTCCGCGACTGGTCGAAGGGCGAGTGTGAGCCGGTGCCGGGGAAGACCATGCCCGGGCTGACGGTGGTCGAGCGCGACTACCCCAACCTGTACCGGCGGTTCGTGTCGTACGGGCCGCTCGTCCGCACCATGGGGCTCTCCGCTCACGGCATCAGCTGGCCCGTCGACGACCTCTACGACGAGCTGGTGCGGGATCGCCCGACGGTGGAGTGGGGGGGCGCCCGCTACCCCTCGCTCGTGAACGCGTCGGACGCGGCGCAGGTGGTCCTGCATCTCGCGCCCGAGACGAACGGCGAGTCCGCCTACCGCGCCTTCCAGGCGGAGGAGAAGAAGGTCGGGTTGCCGCTCACGGACCTCGCCGAGAAGACCCGCGGCGTCCGCATCGCCTGGGACGACCTGGCGCGCCAGCCGCGGCGGCTCCTCGACAGCCCGTGCTGGACCGGCATCACCCAGGGCGGCCGGACCTACTCGGCGTACTGCCTCAACGTGGAGCGGCTCGTGCCGTGGCGCACGCTGACCGGGCGCCAGCACTTCTACCTCGACCACCCCGGGTTCCTCGCCTTCGGCGAGGCGCTGCCGACCTACAAGTCGAAGCCGGAGGAGGGGCAGGTGCGCGACCTGGCGCGGACGCCGGACGGGCGGCGCGCCATCACGCTCAACTACCTCACGCCGCACGGCAAGTGGAGCATCCACTCCACGTACGGCGACAACCTCCGCATGCTGACGCTGTCGCGCGGCACGCACCCGCTGTGGATGAACGACCGCGACGCGGCCGACGCTGGCATCGCCGACAACGACTGGGTGGAGGCCCTCAACGACAACGGCGCCGTCGTGACGCGCGTCATCGTGAGCGTGCGCATCCCGCGCGGCACCTGCTACCTGTACCACGCCCCCGAGCGCACCGTCGGCGTGCCGAAGTCGCCGTCCCGCAAGCAGCGCGGTGGCGGCCACAACAGCCTGACCCGCGTCCGCCTCAAGCCGACGCTCATGCTGGGCGGCTACGGCCAGTTCACCTTCGCCCTCAACTACTGGGGCCCCACCGGCAACAACCGCGACACCTTCGTGCGGGTGTCGAAGCTCGACGGCCCACCCGTCTGGTAGGGCGCGAGGAGACCATGGACGTCCGATCGCAGATCGCCTCGGTGTTCCACCTCGACAAGTGCATCGGGTGCCACACCTGCAGCATCGCGTGCAAGAACCAGTGGACCGACCGCAAGGGCGTCGAGTACGCGTGGTGGAACAACGTCGAGACGAAGCCCGGCGGCGGGTACCCGGTCCTGTGGGAGGACCAGGAGAAGTACCAGGGCGGGTGGAAGCTCGAGGGCGGTGACCTGAAGCTGCGCCAGGCCGGCCGCGCCAGCACGCTGGCCCGCCTGTTCCACAACCCGTCCCTGCCCGTGCTCCAGGACTACTACGAGCCCTGGACGTACGACTATGGCGAGCTCTTCAACGCGCCGGCCGGGAACGACCAGCCCACCGCGCGCCCGATCTCGCAGATCGACGGCAAGCCCATCGACATCCAGGCCGGCCCGAACTGGGACGACGACCTGAGCGGCTCCGGGCTCTACGCCGCCAACGACCCCGGCCTGGCGGCGCTCTCGGCCGAGGAGCGGGAGCAGGTCTTCTCGGTGGAGCGGCTGGTCCATTTCTACCTGCCGCGCATCTGCAACCACTGCCTCAACGCCGCGTGCGTGGCGGCCTGCCCCTCCGGCGCCATCTACAAGCGCGGCGAGGACGGCATCGTCCTCGTCTCGCAGGAGAAGTGCCGCGGCTGGCGCATGTGCGTCTCGGCCTGCCCGTACAAGAAGGTCTACTTCAACTGGGCGACCGGGAAGTCCGAGAAGTGCATCATGTGCTACCCGCGCCTCGAGGCGGGCGAGGCGCCGGCCTGCTTCCACACCTGCGTCGGCCGCATCCGCTACCTGGGCGTGCTCCTCTACGACGCCGACCGGCTGCGCGACGCGGCGGCGCGGCCGGACGCCGAGCTGGTCGCGGCGCAGCGCGACCTCATCCTGGACCCGAACGACCCGGCGGTCGTGGCGGCGGCGCGCGCCAGCGGCGTGAGCGACGCCCTGCTCGATGCGGCCCGGAGGTCGCCCGTCTACCGCTTCGTCAAGGAGTGGGGGCTGGCCCTCCCGCTCCACCCCGAGTTCCGCACCCTCCCCATGGTCTTCTACGTGCCGCCGCTCCTCCCGGCGCTGGCCGCCTCCGCCGCGGCCGAGACTTCGTTCTTCACCTCGCTCGAGACGGCACGGCTCCCGATGCGCTACCTCGCGAGCCTGTTCACGGCGGGGAACGAGGAGCCGCTGGTCGCGGCCTACCGCCGCCTCATCGCGGTCCGGGTGCACCGGCGCGGCCTCCAGGTCGACGACCTCGCGCCCGGCGCCGCCGCGCAGGCGCTCGCGCTCGCGGGGCTCTCCGCCGAGCAGGCCGATGCCATCTACCGCCTCACCACCCTCGCCAGCATGCGCGAGCGCGTGGTGGTCCCGGCGATGGAGCGCGAGGCGCAGACTGAGCCCACCCTGGAGCCGCAGGCGCAGTACGCCTCCGGCTTCGCCTTCCTCCGCTCGCCCGTCCGGTGAACGACAATGGACCTTCGCACGCGCCGGCTCTGCACCGCCCTCGCCGAGCTCCTCTCCTATCCGGCCACCCCTGAGGCGACGCTGGCGGCGCTGCGCGAGGCGGTGGACCTCGTGCCCGCCGGGACCCCGGGCCGGGAGGCCCTGGCGCGCTTCGCCGCGCACGTGGAGACGAGCGATCCGTCCTCGCTCCAGGAGCTGTACACGTCGACGTTCGACCTGCAGCCAGCCTGCGCGCCCTACTTCGGCCACCAGCTCCTCGGCGAGGAGGAGAGCGCGCGCCGCGGCCCGCTGCTGGCGCGCCTGGCGGCGATCTACGCCCGGGAGGGCTTCCGGCCGCGCGAGGAGCTGGGGGACCACGTGGCCGAGGCGCTGCGGTTCATCGGGTGCGCGCGGTCCACGCCCGAGCGCGACGACCTCGTCCGAGACGGGCTGGTGCCGGCGATGCGGCGGATGCTGGACACATTCACCGACCGTTCCAACCCGTACCGCGACCTGCTCCTCGTGGTCGACGACACGCTGTCGGCGCGGCTGCAAACGCCGGCCACGGCGGAGGTGGCCCGATGAGCGACGTCTTCCTGTTCGCGGCGTTCCCCTACCTCGCCTTCGCGCTCGCGGTCGGCGGCGCCGTCTACCGCCACCGCACCATGCCGCAGACCGTCACCGCCCGTTCGTCGCAGCTGCTGGAGGGGAAGCTCCTCTTCTGGGGCTCGGTGCCGTGGCACCACGCCATCCTCGCGATCCTGGCGGCGCACCTCGGCGCGACGCTCTTCCCGGAGACCTGGGCCCGGCTGCTGGGCTCGCCAGCGCGCCTGTTCGTCCTCGAGGTCACCGGGCTCGCGCTCGGCGGGCTCGCGGTGCTCGGCATCGTCCTCCTGCTGGTGCGCCGCCTCGGCCTGCCGCGCTCGACCACCGCCATGGACTGGGTGGTGCTCCTGGGGCTGGCGGTCCAGGCGGCGAGCGGCGTCTACGTCGCGTTCGCGCTCCGCTGGGGATCGGCCTGGTACCTCGGCACCGCCGCGCCGTGGCTCGCGTCGCTGGTGCGCCTCTCGCCCCAGATCGACCGGATGGCGGTGCTGCCGTTCGCGGTGAAGCTCCACGCCGTCAATGCCTTCGTCCTGCTCGCGCTCATGCCGCTGTCGCGCCTCGTGCACGTCACCACGATCCCGGTCTCGTACCTGTGGCGCCCGCCGCAGCTCGTGGTCTGGCGGCGCGCGCCCAAGGAGAACCTGCGATGACGAAGCCCGCCACCGCCTCGGCTGCAACGGTCCCCCTCACGGCGCCGGCGCGCGCCGGGTGCACGATCCACGTCTGGAACCCGGAGGACGCGCAGTTCTGGTCCGCCACCGGGCGCCGGGTGGCCCAGCGCAACCTGTGGATCTCGATCCCCGCGCTCTTCCTGTCCTTCGCGGTCTGGATGGTGTGGAGCGTGGTCGTCGTGCGGCTGCCCGAGATCGGGTTCCGCTTCACGACCGACCAGCTCTTCTGGCTGGCGGCCCTGCCGGGACTGTCCGGCGCCACGCTGCGGATCTTCTACTCGTTCATGGTGCCGATCTTCGGCGGCCGCATCTGGACGGTACTCAGTACCGCCTCCCTGCTCGTGCCCGCTCTCGGGATGGGCTACGCCGTCCAGGATCCGGCCACCTCCTACCCGACCATGCTGGTGCTCGCCCTCCTGTGCGGTCTCGGAGGCGGGAACTTCGCTTCGAGCATGGCGAACATCACGTTCTTCTTCCCGCGCGAGCAGAAGGGCACGGCGCTCGGGCTCAACGCTGGCCTGGGGAACCTCGGCGTGAGCGCGATGCAGTTCTTCGTGCCGATCGCCATGACCACCGCCGTCTTCGGCGCGCTCGGTGGGTCTCCTCAGCCGGCCGCCAGGGGCGGCCAGCTCTGGCTCCAGAACGCCGGCTTCCTGTGGGTGCCGTTCATCCTCGTCTGCACGGTCGCGGCCTGGTTCGGCATGAATGACCTCGCCAGCGCGAAGGCGTCGTTCCGCGATCAGGCGATCATCTTCCGCCGCAAGCACAACTGGCTCATGTGCTGGCTGTACATCGGCACCTTCGGCTCGTTCATCGGCTACTCCGCGGGGTTGCCGCTCCTCATCAAGAGCCAGTTCCCGGGCATCGACCCGATCCGCTACGCCTTCCTTGGACCTCTGGTCGGCGCGCTCGTGCGGCCGGTGGGGGGCTGGCTGTCCGACAAGATCGGCGGCGCGCGCGTGACGCTGTGGAACTTCCTGGTCATGGCGTTCGCGGCGGGCGGCGTCATCCTCTTCTTGCCGAAGGGCGGCGCCGGCGGCAGCTTCGCCGGGTTCCTCGCCAGCTTCCTCGTGCTGTTCCTCACCTCCGGCATCGGCAACGGCTCCACCTTCCGCATGATCCCGGTGATCTTCACCTCCTTCCACGATCGCCTGGCGGCGGGGCGCGGGCCGGCGGAGCGGGAGCAGGCGCGCAAGAACGGTACCAAGGAGTCCGCGGCGGTGATCGGCTTCAGCTCGGCGGTCGCCGCGTATGGCGCCTTCTTCATCCCGCGCGCCTTCGGCGCCTCCATGACCGCGACCGGCAGCCCGGCGCCGGCGCTGCTCGGCTTCATCGCCATGTACGTGAGCTGCCTCGCCGTGACGTGGTGGTTCTACGCCCGGCGCGGGGCCGAGATGCCGTCCTGACCCGACCCTCGAACGAGCACGGACACCCCATGCCACGGTCCGAGAAGTTCCAGCGCAACACCGTGCTGGCCATGAACACCCTCGGGTTCACGGTCATGTTCGCGGTCTGGGTCATCTTCGCCATCATCGGTATCGCGATCCGCAAGGAACTCGCGCTGACGGACACCCAGTTCGCGGTCCTCGTGGCGCTGCCCGTCCTGACGGGATCCCTGCTGCGACTGCCGATGGGAATGGCGACCGACTGGTTCGGCGGGCGCCCGCTCTTCACCGGGCTCCTCGTGTTCACGGCCGTGCCGCTCCTGCTGCTCACGCGCGCCGATGCCTACTGGCAATACCTGGTGCTCGGGCTCTTCATCGGGATGGCTGGCACCTCGTTCGCGGTCGGCATCGCCTACACGTCGGCTTGGTTCCCGCAGCACCAGCAGGGCACCGCCCTGGGGATCTTCGGCGCGGGCAATACCGGCGCGTCGCTCACGAAGCTGCTCGCGCCGGCGCTCATGGCCGTCGTGCCGGTGGGCGGCGCCGGGCTCGTCCCCGGGGGCTGGCGCTTCGTGCCGTTCGCCTACGCGGGGATGGTGCTGGTCACGGCCGCCATCTACTGGGCGTTCACCTACACCGATCACGGTCACCACAAGAAGGACTCGCTCCGGCAGATGCTGGCGCCGTTGCGCCACGTGCGCGTGTGGCGTTTCGGCCTCTACTACTTCCTCGTGTTCGGCGGCTACGTGGCGCTCTCGCTGTGGCTGCCGAAGTACTACATCGACGTCTTCGGTTACGACCTCAAGGGCGCCGCGCTGCTGACCGCCATCTTCGTCTTCCCGTCGGGCATCATCCGGGCGCCCGGTGGTTGGCTCTCGGATCGCTTCGGAGCGCGGTCGGTCATGTACTGGGTCCTCGGCACCTGCGTCCTCTGCTCGGGCCTCCTCATGATCCCGGACCTCGAGCTCACGCTCGCCTCGCCCGCGAAGTACGCCGGCGCCGGGCCCCTGCGCCTCGCTTTCCACATGGACCCGTACGTCTTCACCACCATCGTCCTGGTGCTCGGGATCGCGATGGGGATCGGGAAAGCGGCGGTCTACAAGCACATCCCGCACTACTTCCCGGACCGGGTCGGTGCGGTGGGCGGCTTGGTCGGCGTCATCGGTGGCCTCGGCGGTTTCGTCCTGCCGATCCTCTTCGGCGCACTGGCGCAAAGGACCCGGCTGCCCACCACGACGTTCATGTTCCTGTTTGGTCTCTCGGCGGCCTGCCTCGTCTGGATGCTGGTCGTCGTGAAGCGGATGACCCGCGTCGCGGCGCCCCGGGTGGCCGAAGAGCTCGACGAGGGATACAAGGTCCGCCCGCTGGCCGCAGTCGCGCAGCACGCTGATCGCGCCGACGCGGTCGTGGCCCGCGCCAGCGGAAGCGAGTAGGGCTGGCCGCGTCGCGTCGCGGGCGCGGTCTACCGAGACTTGGGCTCGTGACCTGACGCCCACGCGCGAGCGACGTCCACGAACGCACGCAGCGCCGGCGAGACCTGCGCGCGGCTCGGGAAGTACAGAAAAAGCCCCGGCACGCTCGGAGCGTAGGGTTCCAGGACGAGGCGCAGGGTCCCGCGCCGCAGCTCGTCGGCGATCAGCGGCTCGAAGGTGTAGAGGAGGCCCACTCCAGCTTCGGCGAGAAGTCGCATGAGCTCGAAGTCGTTCGTCGTGACCGAACCTTGGACAGGAACGCGCCACGCCTTCCTCCCGCGCTCGAGCTCCCACGCGTAACGCGCTCCGCTTGTGGAGGCGCGGATGCAGAGGCAGTCGTGCTGGAGGAGATCTGGCGGCTTTTGCGGGGTGCCGCGTCGCGCCAGATACGAGGGAGCTGCCGCCACCACGAAGCGGCCCGGCTCCGTGAGCTGGACCTGGACCATGTCACGCTCGATGGCCTCGGTGAGGCGGATGCCCGCGTCGAGGCCCTCGGCGACGATGTCCTCGAACCGATTCTCGACCCGAACCTCCACCTCCACCTTCGGATAGCGCTCGATGAACCGCGGTAGCAGCCGGGCGACGACAAGCGCCACCGCCACGGTCGGCACCGAGAGCCGGACCCGGCCCGTGACTTCACCGGGCCGGGCCGAGACGGTCTTCAGCGACTCGAGGGCCTGCTCCACCGCGGGGCCCGCATTCTCCACCAGGCGCAGACCCGCGTCCGTGAGGGCCACGCTGCGCGAGGTCCGCATGAGGAGGGTGACGCCGAGGCGGGCCTCGAGCTGCCGGACGGACTGGCTCAGCGCGGACGTCGATATCCCGAGGTCCCGTGCAGCGGCCGCGAAGCTCCGGCGCCGCGCCACCGCGATGAACGAGTTCAGGGCATTGAGCGGAGTGAAGGCCACCGTGAAGGTTTCCTACACGACCTCACGGCCAGGAGCCACCCAGGCGGGAACCCCGGCTCGCGGAACTGCGGTTCCCCCCGCGCGCGTCGCTCAGCGGTCGATCTCCGCCATTTGCCGCTCGCCGTAGCGGGGGCCCGCCGTTGAACCGGGTGGAACGGCCGCATCGAGCTCTGCGGCCTCGGGAGCCGTGAGCACCAGATCCGCAGCGGCCAGGTTCTCCTCCAGATACTTGCGGCGCTTGGTCCCGGGAATGGGCACCATGTCGTCGCCTCGGCCCAGCAGCCACGCCAGTGCCACCTGAGCCGGGGTCGCCCCCTTCCGCTTGGCCACCTCCTGGACCACGTCAGCGATGCGCATGTTGGCGTCGAAGTTCGTCCCCTGGAACCGCGGATCGTTCCTGCGGAAGTCGCCCTCCGAAAAGGCCTCGGCACGCCGAGCGGTCCCGGTGAGAAAGCCCCGGCCCAGCGGGGCGAATGGGACCAATCCGATGCCGAGCTCGCTCAACAGCGGGACGATCCGGGCCTCGAGGTTCCTTTCCCAGAGCGAGTATTCGCTCTGAAGCGCCGAGATCGGATGCACGGCATGGGCGCGGCGAATGGTCTCTTCACCAGCTTCGGACAGGCCCAGGAACCGGACCTTGCCCTGGCGAACCAGGTCCGCCATCGCGCCCACCACCTCCTCGATCGGCACCTGCCGGTCGACGCGGTGCTGGTACAGGAGGTCGATGCGGTCGGTACCGAGGCGTCGCAAAGAGGCGTCCACCACCTCGCGCACGTGCTCCGGCCGGCTATCCAGCCCCACGATCTTCCCGTCCTCGATGTGGAAGCCGAACTTGGTGGCGATGACCACCTGGTCGCGCCGGCCGTGCAGCGCCCGCCCCAGGAGCTCCTCGTTCCGGTAGGGGCCGTACACCTCGGCGGTGTCGAAGAAGGTCACCCCGAGATCGATGGCTCGCTGGAGGGTGGCGACCGATTCAGGATCGTTGGGGACGCCGTACGACTGGCTCATCCCCATGCATCCCAGCCCGAGTGCCGAGACCTCGAGCCCCTGTCGCCCCAGCCTGCGCTTGGTCAGCATGATCCCACTCCGGCTCACTCCGACTTGAGCGAAGCCATATCGATGGAGAAGCGGTACTTCACATCGGACTTCAGCAGTCTCCCGTAGGCTTCGTTGACCTTTTGGATGGGGATGACCTCGACGTCGGCCGTGATGCCGTGCTTCCCGCAGAAGTCGAGCATCTCCTGAGTCTCGCGGAGACCGCCGATGGGCGATCCGGAGAGGCTGCGGCGCCCGAGCAGGAGGCCGAAGGCAGAGACGGCGAGAGGCTTCTCTGGCGCGCCGACGAGGGTGATGTTGCCGTCGCGGCGCAGGAGGTGGACGTAGGCGTCGATGCCGTGATCGGCGGAGACGGCGTCGAGGATGAAGTCGAAGCTGCCCGCGTGCTTCTTCATCTCGTCGGCGTTGCGCGAGATGACGACCTCGTCGGCGCCGAGGCGGAGGGCGTCTTCCTTCTTCGTGGGTGAAGTGGTGAAGGCGACGACGTGGGCTCCGAGCGCGTGAGCGAACTTCACGCCCATGTGGCCCAGTCCGCCGAGGCCGACCACGCCGACCTTCTTGCCCTTGGTGACGCCCCAGTGGCGCATGGGCGAGTAGGTCGTGATCCCGGCGCAGAGGAGGGGCGCGGCTCCCGCGAGATCGAGGTTCGAAGGAACGCGCAGGACGAAGCGCTCGTCGACGACCACGCTGTCGGAGTAGCCGCCGTACGTCACGCCGCCGAGGTGCTTGTCCCGCGCGTTGTAGGTGAGGGTTCCGTTCGGGCAGAACTGCTCGAGGCTGGCCCGGCACTCGGGGCAGGTTCCGTCGGAGTCGACCAGGCAGCCCACCGCGGCGAGGTCGCCGGGCGCGAACTTGTCGACCGCGGAACCGACCTTCGTGACGCGGCCGACGATCTCGTGGCCGGGGACGCACGGGTAGACCGTGGGCATCACGCTGCTCCACTCGTTCCGGACCGTGTGGAGATCGGAGTGGCAGATCCCGCAGAAGAGGATCTCGATCTGCACGTCGTGCGCGGTCGGATCGCGCCGCGCGATCTGGGTGGCGGCGAGCGGCGATGTCGCACTGGCGGCCGAGTAAGCCTTCGCGTGGTACATGGATTGGTTCTCCTTCTGAGGTTCGCTGCGGCTCCTGCTCGGGAACCCGACAGCGATGGAGAACCTACGCGCCGGACGACGTTCGTGAAACGGGCGCGAAGCGGATGGGCCGTTCAGTAAACCTTCACGATTCGCCTGCCGCGTGCAGCGTGCTGGAATGGTTCGTCTGCACCGCTCTAGAAGTCGAGCACCGCGTCGAGACCGCGGTGGACGCCGACCAGCGTGGACACGTTCCGTATCGCGAGCAGCGCACCGTCCACGTACGGCCTGGCGCTGCTCCCCGCGTTGTGGCGCAGCACCAGCGTCTGGTCCGGCATCCCGAAGATCACGTCCACACCGAGCACGAAACCCGGGAGGCGCACCGAGTGGACCTGCGAGCCGGAGAGCTCGGCTCCGCGCGCCTCGGGCCGCCCGAGCGTGTTCGCCACCGGCACCCCGATGTCGGGCCGGCGCACCTTCGCCATGCGCTGGGCCAGCTCTCGCGCGGTGCCGCTCGGCGCGTCCGGCTTCCCCTCGTAGGCGTAGTCGACGATCTCCCAGCCCGGGATGTACCTCGCCGCCAGCGCCGCGAACTTCTGCAGGAGCACCACCGTGAGCGCGAAGTTGCCGCAGGCGAGGACACCGAGAGCGTGCTCGCGCGCCAGCGCGTCGATCTCCGCGTAGTCGGCGTCCGAGAGGCCCGAGGCGCCCACGACGACGTGCGCCCCGTGCTCGAGCGCGCGAAGGACGTTGGCCTTCGCGCTCGCGGCGGTCGTGTATTCCACGAACACGTCGCACGGAAGCGCCAGCGCCTCTGCCGCCGTGGCGAACACCGGCGCGTCCAGCCGCTCGTCACCCAGCACGTCCTGGAGCTTCCGGCCGGCATGCTTCCGCGACACGGCGCTCACCAGCGCCACGTCGTCCACCGCGGCGATGCCCCGGGCGAGCTCCGAACCGGCCCAGCCCGTCGCGCCTGCGAGGCAGACCTTCAGCATATCGTCCTCCCATCCGCTTCGTGACACGCTCCCAACTCGCCGAGTCTCCTCGATCTCCCCGGCCGCGTGCGCTCACCCGCCGGTCATCTCTCGACACGGACCGGGGGATGTCACCTTGCGCGCCGCTCGCCGACGAAATCCTGGCGCGCTCACGACGGTGATGCCCGCGAGCACGAGCGCCGCCCCCATCCCGAAGGCGAGATCGACGCGTTCTCCCAGCACGAGCACGCCGAAGCTCACCCCGAAGAGCGGGGTCAGGAACGAGAACACCGAGACCTGCGACGCCGCGTAGCGGCGGAGCAGCCAGAACCAGGCGAGGTAGCTCGCAAAGGACACGACGACGCCCTGGAACAGGAGGCTCGTCCATGCGACGGGCGTGAGCGAGACCTGCGTCACCTGCCCGGAGGCGGCCGCAGCACCGACGAGGAGGAGGCTCGCGACCGCGAGCTGATAGAGCAGCGTCTTCGCGGGCGCCGCATTCGACAGCGCCGACCCCCTCACCACGACCGTCGTCGCTCCCCACGCCGCCCCGGCGAGGACGCCGAGGGCGTCGCCGCCCAGCATCCGCACGGACACGCTGCCGCGAAGCCAGCCACCCGCGAACGCGACCGCGATCCCCGTGAAGGCGAGCAGGATCCCGAGCCACTGCCGGCGCCGGAGCCGCTCGCTCGGGACGGTCCAGTGGAGCCCGACCGCGGTGAAGATCGGCGACGTGTAGAGGAGCACCGCCATGTGCGACGCGGACGTCCGGCGCAGCCCCTCGGCGACGAACAGGAACTCGGCCGCGAAGAGCACGCCCGCGACGATACCCGGTCGCAGTGTGCCGTCCCGCAGCGACAGCTCCTCCCCTCGGATCGACATCAGCAACAGGACGAGCGCGGCGCTCATGCCGGAGCGCAGGCCCACCTGCATGATCGGGACGACGTCGTGTGCGGCCAGCTTGATCGCGACCTGCTGCGCGCCCCAGATCGCGCACAGGAGCACCATCGTCACCACCACGAATCCGTCGAGATCTCTGCGCATCGGGCTCGTCCGTCGGGTTCCCGCCGCCGACCGGGGCGGCACGGGTGGATGATGCCGCTGGCGAGCCGTCTCGATATAGTGCGTTTCGGACATTCGCTGCAGCGATCTCGCCATGCCGAGGCACATCCGCACCCCGTTCGACGAGACGCTGCCCCACCCGGTCTACTTCCGGACGGACAGCCTGCAGCCCGACTCGTCGTACCCGCGCCACCGGCATCACTGGGGCGAGTTCGTCTATGCGTTCAGCGGCGTCATGGAGCTGAAGCTCGCGGACCGTCACTACCTCGCGCCCCCGCAGTACGGGATCTGGATCCCGCCGGAGGTCGCGCACGTCGGGCTCAACCGCCACGAGGCGACGTTCTGCTCGCTCTACCTCGCCCGGGAGCGCTGCCGCCGACTTCCGCGGGAGGCGTGCGCGCTCGCGGTCGGTCCGCTCCTGAAGGCGCTCCTGGAGCAGCTCCGCGCGCGAGGGATCGACACGCCGCGGAAGCCACCGGACGTGCGGCTCGTGGAGGTGCTCATGGACGAGCTCGCGGCGGCGCCGCGGCAGGGGACCTACCTGCCGACGTCCGAGGACCCGCTGCTCCGCCCCATCCTCACGGTGCTCGAGGCGCGCCCCGACGACCAGCGTACTCTCGCGGACTGGGCGAGCACGGTGCACGCGACCGAGCGGACGCTCGTGCGACGTTGTCAGCGCGACCTCGGGATGTCGTTCGGCGAATGGCGACAGCGGCTGCGGGTGGTGCGTGCGCTCGCGCTGCTCGAGGCGGGGCGCTCCGTGGAGTCCATCGCGCTCGATCTCGGCTACGGTAGCTCGTCCGCGTTCATCGCGATGTTCCGCCGGATGACCGGCACGTCGCCCGACAAGCTCCGGAGAGACGCGACGATGGTCAGCGCCACGCGAAAGTTCGAATCGGGCTCATGAGTGACCCCGAGGCGACCTTCGCTGTGGTTGCGGACGATGGCGCGCGGATCTAAGGGCCTGACGCATGCGCGTCCCTCCCCGAGCTTCGGAAGCGAGCGGCCGAGGCCTGCGCAACGCAACCGCGGCCACGTGGTTGTCGCAGATCTATGACGCGACGGCGTGGTACTGGGACTCGTGGGTGCACGCGGTCAGTTATGGTCGAGCGTATCGGAAGCTGTTCGAGCAGCTTCGCAAAAACGGTTGGGGCGAGATCACGGCCTCGCGGCTGCTCGACTGCGGCATCGGCGCGGGCGTCTTCAGCGAGGGCTTCATCCGCGCGCTGGGGCCCCCGGCTCGGGCGTACGGTGTCGACCTGTCACTCCGACTGCTGAGGAGAGCGGCCGCGAGACTCGGCCGCTTTGGACTCCACCCGTGCCTGTTGTGCGCAGATGCACGGGCTCTGCCGCTCGGCGACGCGACCATGGACGCCGTGATCTGCGGCCTGGTACTCGATCATCTCGGCGAGGCATCGACGACCTTCCGGGAGCTCGCCCGCGTCGCTCGACCGGGAGCGCCGATCGTCATCGTGACGACGAGGCCGTTTGCTCCCGATCTACCCGTTCGCCTCGTCTTCCGTTACCAGCGGCTTCGACCCGAGGCCGTCGAGAGGGCGATGACGGCAGTCGGTCTCCGCGATGTCCGCCGGCACCTCCTGACCGGGCTTGCGCGCCCCTTCGGTATGGCCTTCATAGCTCGCGCATAGAGCTGGGTCGTCGCGGTGCTGCCGCGGCCTGATGCGGCTCGCGCCGCGGTGCGCGAAACACGGGAGCGCGTGACACGCAGGCGGGGAGGGCGGCCAACGCCCGGCCGCCCCTCCCTAAGTTCGCGTTCCTTTTTCAGGCGGTCCACGCCGGTTCCCGGTACCCCAAGCCCTTCGAGCACGAGGGGTGAACCTTGAGGACCGGCCGATCGCCTCCCCGAAGAAACCGCTGGCTTGTCCCGTCCTTGGCGCTGCTCGTCGCTGCCGCAGTGGCGATGGGTGACGCCGCCGCAGCGCGACGGCGATCGCTGCCCCCACACGGCCCGCCGGCACGCCTCGCCGACACGGGCCTGTACTCCGATTTCGCCACCCGCACCATTGCCCCAGGCAACCTGCACTATTCGCCCCAGTACCCACTCTGGGCGGACGGCGCGGGCAAGAGCCGCTGGGTGTTCGTGCCGCCCGGGGCGGCGATCGACGCCAGCGATCCTGACGGCTGGCGGTTCCCGGTCGGGACGAAGTTCTGGAAGGAGTTCGCCTGGTCGCGGAAGGTCGAAACGAGGTACCTCGAGCGCACGCGCGACGGCTGGCTCTATGCCACGTACGTGTGGAGCGAAGACGGGAGCGACGCGGTCCTGGCGCCGTCCACCGGCCTCCTCAGCACCTACGAGATCGCGCCTGGACGGCGCCACTTCATCCCGACCGTCGCCGACTGCAAGAACTGTCACCGCGGGGGCCGGGCCGAGATCCTCGGCTTCGGCGCGCTGCAGCTCTCCTCGGATCGCGACCCTCTGGCTCCCAACAGGGAGCCACTCGACGCGGGGATGCCCACGCTCACGACCCTGGTTCGCTCCGGGTTGGTGCGAGGGTTGCCGCGCGCCCTGGTCGAGCATCCACCGCGCGTCGCGGCGACGACGCCGCGCGGCCGCGCCGCGATGGGTTACCTGCACGCCAACTGCAGCATCTGCCATGACTCCGTCGGCCCGCTGGCCTCCCAAGGGGTGAGCCTTCGCCATTCGCTCGTTGCGCGCGAGCAGAGCGACGAGCCGGCCGCGGCCGCCATCGGTCATCCCAGCCGCTTCCGGGCTCCGGCTGTCGCTCCCGGCGAGAGCGTCTGGATCGGCCCAGGCTCGCCCACGACCAGCATGGTCGTGGCGCGGATGGCGTCGCGGAGCCAGATGGTCCAGATGCCGCCTCTCGGGACCGCGCTGGTAGATGAGCAAGCGGTGGCGCTCCTGAGAGCCTGGATCGAGCAGGACCTGCTTCCACGGGAGCAGGCGAAGTGATTCACCCGAACCTGGAGGCCGACCATGAGGATGCGCACGGTCGCGTGGCCCGTTGCACTCCTGGCCGCCCTGGCCGCTGTCTCGGCCATGGCCGCCGCGAAGCCACCGGCGAAGAGCGCCATGCTGCGGCGCGGTGAGTACCTGGTCACGATCGGCGGGTGCAACGACTGCCACACCCCGTGGAAGATGGGCCCGAACGGCCCGGCGAACGACATGACGCGCATGCTGTCGGGTCATCCGCAGGACGTCGCCATCTCGGAGGCCCCCAGCCAGAGCCCGCCCTGGACCACCAGCGCCTCCTCGACCTTCACGGCATGGGCTGGACCATGGGGCGTGAGCTTCGCGTCGAACCTCACGCCCGACCCGGAGACCGGGCTCGGGAAATGGACGCTGCAGAACTTCGTCGAGGCGATGCGCAGCGGCCGCCACATGGGCCGCGGCCGGCCCATCCTGCCGCCCATGCCCTGGCCGGGGATCGCGAAGATGACGGATGACGATCTGAAGGCGACCTTCACCTACCTCCGGAGCATCCCCGCCATCAGCAATCGCGTGCCGGACCCGATTCCGCCCGAGGC
>Ga0318497_10000079_pt1 | contig 25591 bp, 19 predicted proteins | sample GRESIP109b1f23_FD_203754 | JGI IMG/M metagenome (GOLD analysis project Ga0318497, IMG submission 203754) | Tropical soil microbial communities from Luquillo Experimental Forest, Puerto Rico - GRE.SIPMG.109b1f23 | ecosystem: Environmental > Terrestrial > Soil > Tropical forest > Bulk soil... | reverse complement strand
CCTTGCCGTCCCAGTTGAGCAGGTTGACGCGTTCGGCGCCGTCGGCGGGATCGACGAAGGTGTCCGACGTCTGCCGCTGCCGCAGGGCGTGGAAGTTCTCGACCGCGACCGGCGCCGGCCCGCCGGACGACTCGCCGAACGGGCCGGATCCGCCCATGCCCGGGCCGCCGTCGTAGTCCAGGGAGCAGGCCAGTTCCTCGAGCTGGTGGGCCTGCGCTGTGACATCACCAGGCCCGGCGTCGCCGAGCCCGGTGTCGGCTAGCTCCGGGTGGGCCGGCGGGATCACGTACCGCTCGTCGTATTTCGCCAGGGCCAGCAGCCGGTACATGTCCTCCACGTCCGCGGGTGACATGCCCACCGCGGCGGGGATCGCGACGTCGGGCTCGCGGCCGAGGTTGACGTCGCGCATGAACGACCGCATCGCGGCCAGCCGGGCCAGCACATCCCTGACCCGGCCGGTGTCGCCCGCGGTGAACAGCCCGGCCAGGTAGCCCAGCGGGATGCGGAGCGCGTCGATCGCGCCGAACAGGTTCGGTGCCGCCTCGGCGTCGTGCCCGCCCTCGCGCAGCACGTCCACCACCGGCGACAACGGCGGTATGTACCAGACCATGGGCAGCGTGCGGTACTCCGGGTGCAGCGGCAGCGCGACCTCGAACCGGCTGATCAGCGCCCATACCGGCGAGCGCTGCGCGGCCCGGACCCAGTCGTACGGGATGCCCGCCTGCTCCGCCGCCCGGACCACCTCCGGGTCGGCCGGGTCGAGGAACACCGCCCGCTGGGCGGCGTAGAGGTCCTTCTCGTCCGCCGACGCCGCGGCCAGGACGCGGTCGGCGTCGTAGAGGACCAGGCCGATGTAGCGGAGCCGGCCGACGCAGGTCTCCGCGCACACGGTGGGGATGCCGACCTCCACCCGCGGGTAGCAGAACGTGCACTTCTCCGCCTTGCCGGTGCGGTGGTTGAAGTAGACCTTCTTGTACGGGCAGCCGGTCACGCACATCCGCCAGCCGCGGCAGCGGTCCTGGTCCACCAGCACGATGCCGTCCTCGGTGCGCTTGTAGATCGCGCCGGACGGGCACGACGCGGCGCACGCCGGGTTCAGGCAGTGCTCGCAGATGCGCGGCAGGTAGAACATGAACGTCCGCTCGAACTCCAGCCGGACCTCGTCGGAGATCCTGGCCAGGACGGGGTCCGCGGTCGTCAGGGCCGGCCCGCCGCCCAGATCGTCGTCCCAGTTCGCCGACCAGGAGACCTTCATGTCCTGGCCGCTGATCAGGGACTTGGGCCTGGCCACCGGGCTGTCCCGCTGGGGCGGCGCGGTGATCAGGTTCTCGTAGTCGTAGGTCCACGGCTCGTAGTAGTCGGTGATCGCGGGCATGAGCGGGTTGGCGAAGATGTTCAGCAGCTTCTTGACCCGTCCGCCCGCGCGGAGCGTCAGCCGCCCGCGCCGGTTCAGCGTCCAGCCGCCCTGCCAGCGGTCCTGGTCCTGGTAGGCGCGCGGGTACCCCTGCCCGGGCCTGGTCTCCACGTTGTTGAACCAGACGTACTCGACGCCGCTCCGGTTGGTCCACGCCTGCTTGCAGGTGACCGAGCAGGTGTGGCAGCCGATGCACTTGTCCAGGTTCATCACCATGGCCATCTGCGCCATCGGTCTCATCGGTCGCTCCGCTCCGGGGGCATCAGTAGCGCACCTCCTGGCTGCGGCGGCGGATCACGGTGACCTCGTCGCGCTGGCTTCCGGTCGGGCCGAGGTAGTTGAAGGCGAAGCTGAGCTGGGCGTAGCCGCCGATCAGGTGGCTCGGCTTGATCAGCAGCCGGGTGAGCGAGTTGTGGATGCCGCCGCGCCTGCCGCTGGTCTCGGCGATCGGCACGTCGATGACCCGTTCCTGCGCGTGGTACATGTACACGGTCCCGGCGGGCATCCGGTGCGAGACGATCGCGCGGGCGACCACGACGCCGTTGCGGTTCACCGCCTCGATCCAGTCGTTGTCCGCGATCCCGGCCCGGTCCGCGTCCTGCGGCGAGATCCAGATCGTCGGGCCGCCGCGGGAGAGCGAGAGCATGAACAGGTTGTCCTGGTACTCCGAGTGGATCGACCACTTGGAGTGCGGCGTGAGGTAGCGCACCGTGACCCCGAGCGGGCCGGCCTCGCCGACCCGCGGCTCGCCGAACATGGCCCGCATGTCCAGCGGCGGCCGGAACACCGGCAGCTGCTCGCCGAGTTCGGCCATCCAGTCGTGGTCCAGGAAGAAGTGCTGGCGGCCGGTGAGGGTGTGCCACGGCTTGGAACGCTCGACGTTGATGACGAACGCCGAGTAGCGCCGCCCCCCGGATTCCGAGCCGGACCATTCCGGCGACGTGATCACCGGGACCGGCCGGGCCTGGGTGTCCGCGAACGTGATCTGCTTGCCCTCGTGCTCGGCGGCCAGGTCGGCCAGGCGGGTCCCGGTCCGCCGCTCCAGCGCGCGGAAGCCCTCGACCGCGAGCTGGCCGTTCGTCGTCCCGGACAGGGCCAGGATGGCCTCGCAGGCGTGCACGTCGCGGTCCAGCCGCGGCCGTCCGTCCGCGACCCCGCCGCGGACCGTGCCGTTCTTGTCCTTGAGGTACTCCACCGCCCGCCCGGGCTCGAAGGTGACGCCCTTGGTGGTCAGGCCGAGCCGCTCGGTCAGCGGCCCGAGCGCCGCCATCTTGGCCGCGACCTGCGGGTAGTCGCGCTCCACGAGCACCAGCTTGGGGAAGTCCCGGCCCGGCGCCGGCGCGCGCCCTTCGGCCCGCCAGTCCCGGACGATCCCGTGCGGCACGGCCAGCTCGTCCGGCGTGTCGTGGAGCAGCGGGACGGCCACCAGGTCACGGCGCCGGCCCAGGTGTGTCGCCGCCAGCTCGGAGAACGCGCGGGCCAGCGCGCCGAAGGCGTCGAAGTCGCTGCGGGTCTGCCAGGGCGGGCTGATGGCCGGGTTGAACGCGTGCACGAACGGGTGCATGTCGGTGCTGGACAGGTCGTGCTTCTCGTACCAGGTGGCGGCGGGCAGGACGACGTCGGCGTACAGCGTGGTGGAGGTCATCCGGAAGTCCAGCGCCAGCAGCAGGTCCAGCTTGCCCTCGGGCGCGTCGGCCCGCCAGGTGACGTCGCGCGGGCGCTGGCCTTCCGGCGCCTCCTGGGCGCGGACCGAGCTGGACGCGCCGAGCAGGTGCTTCAGGAAGTACTCGTTGCCCTTGCCCGACGAGCCGAGCAGGTTCGCCCGCCACACGGTCAGGACCCGCGGGTAGTTCTCCGGCGCGTCCGGGTCCTCGGCGGCGAACCTGAGCCGGCCGGCGGCGAGCTCCCCGGCCACGAACGCGCCGGGTTCCTGGCCGGACGCCTCCAGCGCGTCGGCGAGGTCCAGCGGGTTCCAGTTGAAGGTCGGGTACGACGGCATCCAGCCCAGCCGGGCCGACTGGGCGAGCAGGTCCGCCGTGGTCAGCCCGTCGAACCTGCCCTGGCCGGCCGGCGACGCGAACGCGCCGGCGCCGAACGTGTCGTAGCGCCACTGGTCGGTGGCCAGGTACCAGTAGGCGGTCCCGATCATCTGCCGGGGCGGCCGCTGCCAGTCCAGCGACATCGCCAGCGTCGCGTGGCCGGTGACCGGGCGCACCTTCTCCTGACCCACGTAGTGCGCCCAGCCGCCGCCGTTGCGGCCCTGGCAGCCGGTCATCGCCAGCAGCGCCAGGAACGCCCGGTAGATCGTGTCGGAGTGGAAGTAGTGGTTGGTCCCGGCGCCCATGACGATCATGGAGCGGCCGCGGGACTCCTCGGCGTTCCGCGCGAACTCCCGGCCGATCCGCTCCGCGGCCGCGGCCGGCACCCCGGTGATGGCTTCCTGCCAGGCCGGGGTGCACGGCTGGCCCGCGTCGGCGTAGTCGCGCGGCCACTCGCCCGGCAGGCCGTCCCTCCCGACGCCGTACTGGGCCAGCAGCAGGTCGAAGACCGTGGTGACCAGGCGTCCCGCGATCCGGATGGCCGGCACGCCGCGGCGGATCTCCCCCGCGGTCCCGTCGTCCGCGTCGAACCGGGGCAGGTCAACCGCGACCCGTTCGGCCTCTGGAGCGTGCAGGGTCAGGACCGGCACGATGTCACCGAGGTCCAGGTTCCACCGGCCCAATCCCTGTTCGCCGAACCGGAACCCGAGCGATCCGCCGGGTACGGCCGGCTGCCCGGTCCGGCCGTCCAGGACGGCCGGCTTGAAGTCGGCGTGCTCGCTCTCCTCGCCCAGCGCGTCCGCGGTCAGGAACTTGCCCGGGCGGAAGGCCTCGTGCCCCGGCTCGAGGACCACAAGAAACGGCGCGTCGGTGAACCGGGTCAGGTAGTCGGCGAAGTAGGGCACCCGGCGGTCGACGAGGAACTCGCGCAGGATCACGTGCCCCATGGCCATGGCCAGCGCGGCGTCCGTGCCGGGCGCCGGGGACAGCCACTCGTCGGCGAACTTGGCCGCGTCCGAGTAGTCCGGCGAGCAGACCACGACCTTCTGCCCGCGGTAGCGAGCCTCGGTCATCCAGTGCGCGTCCGGCGTCCGCGTCACCGGCACGTTCGAGCCCCACAGCATCAGGTAGGAGGCGTCCCACCAGTCCCCGGACTCGGGCACGTCCGTCTGGTCCCCGAAGACCTGCGGGGACGCCACCGGCAGGTCGGCGTACCAGTCGTAGAACGACAGCAGCGGCGCCCCGATGAGCGCGTGGAACCGGGCGCCCGCCGCGTGGCTGACCATGCTCATGGCCGGGATCGGGCTGAAGCCGGCGATCCGGTCCGGCCCCCAGGTGCGGATCGTGTGCACGTGCGCGGCGGCCGCGAGCTCGACCGCCTCGTCCCAGCTCGCCCGCACGAAGCCGCCGGTCCCGCGGGCCGACTTGTACCGCCGCGCGAGACCGGGATTCCCGGTGATCTCGGCCCAGGCGGCGACCGGGTCGCCGTCATGGGCGGCCTTCGCCTCCCGGAACATCTCCAGCAGGACGCCGCGGACGTAGGGGTACCTGACCCGGGTCGGCGAGTAGGTGTACCAGGAGAACGCCGCCCCGCGCGGGCACCCGCGCGGCTCGTAGTCCGGCCGGTCGGGGCCCGCCGACGGGTAGTCCGTCTGCTGCGCCTCCCAGGTGATGATCCCGTCCTTGACGTACACCTTCCAGGAGCACGAGCCCGTGCAGTTCACCCCGTGGGTGGACCGGACCACCTTGTCATAGCTCCAGCGGTCCCGGTAGAAGCTGTCCGCCTCCCGGCCGCCCGTCACCTCCAGCGTGCGCAGGTCGGCGGACACCTCCCCGCGGCGCAGGTAGCGGCCGGCCCGGACCAGGGCCTCGTCCAGGTCGGTCCCGACGCCAGCTCTCTGCTTCATCCGCGCACCTTCCGGAAGGCCTGCCATAGCCGATGGTAGACCCCTCCGGCCCCGATGAGCTGGTCGTGCGGGCCGCGTTCGGCCACCCGGCCGCGGTCGAGCACCACGATCTCGTCCACCTGGTCCAGGCCCTCCAGGTCGTGGGTGATCAGCAGCGTGCTCCGCCCGGCCGTGGCGGCCAGCAGATCGGCGGTCAGCGCGCGGCGGTTCTCCGGGTCGAGGTGCGCGGTGGGTTCGTCCAGGACGAGCAGGGCCGGGTCGGCCAGCAGCGCGCGGGCCAGCGCGAGCCGCTGCCGCTGGCCGCCGGACAGCGCGGTGCCGCGGGTGCCGACCGGGGTGTCCCAGCCGCGCGGCAGCGCGCCGATCCAGTCCAGCAGCCGGGCCCGGTCCGCGGCCGCGGCGAGCTCGGCGTCGCTGGCCGCCGGCCGGGCCAGCCGCAGGTTGTCCCGGATGGTGGCGTCGAAGATGTGCGGGTCGGCGGCGCAGCCGCTGATCACCGCGCGGACGTCGTCGGGGTCGTAGCCGGCCAGGTCGCGGCCGTTCAGCCGGGCGGTGCCGCCGGACAGGTCGGCGAACCGGAACAGGACCGCGGCCAGGGTGGACTTCCCGGCGCCGGTCGCGCCGACCAGGGCGACCCGCCGTCCGGGCTCGAGGTCGAGATCGATGCCCCGAACGGCCGGGGTTATCTGCCCCGGATAACGGACGGTGCCGCCCCTGATCGAGACGGTCACCGGGCGTTCCGGCGGCAGGAACGGGCGGTCCGGGCGGCGGACCGGGTCCGGCGTGTCGGCCACCGCCGCGATCCGGTCCGCCGCGCTCCTGGCCTGGCCGAGCTGGAGGGCGGCCGCGGGCAGGGCGGTGACCGCCTCGAACGCGGCCAGCGCGGTGAGCGTGATCACGGCCAGCGGCACCCGGCCCAGCGACCCGGCTCCGGTGGCCGCGACGCCGAGCAGCAGCACGCCCCACAGGGTCAGGCCGGAGGCCGCCGTGCCGAGGCCGGCGCCCAGGCCGGAGGCCGCGGCCGAGCGCCGGGCCAGCCCGGTGAGCTCGGCGTCGGCGGCCCGGGCCCGGTCCAGGCCGGCCTCGACCGCGCCGAACGCGTGCAGCTCGGCCGCGCCGTTCAGCAGGTCGGTGACGGCGGCGCCCAGCTCGCCGCGGGCCGGGGCGGCCCGCCGGGCCGCGCGGCGGGCCGACGCGGCGGCGGCCAGCGGTACCAGCACCCCGGCGGCCAGCAGGCCGGCCGCGAGCACGCCCGCCGCGGGCGCCAGGATCAGCAGGACCGCGGTGGTCGCGCCGGCCCCGACCAGGGCCGCGGTCAGCGGCGGCGCGATGCCGCGGATGAACAGGTCCTGGGTGGCGTCCACGTCGCTGACCAGCCGGGTGAGCACGTCGCCGGACCGGAACGCGGCCGGGGCCAGGCGCTCGAGCTTACGGTAGATCGCCACCCGGACGTCGGCGAGAACCCGGAAGGCCACGTCGTGGGAGAACAGCCGCTCCAGGTAGCGCAGCACGCCGCGGCCGACGGACAGCGCGCGGACCAGGACCACCGCGACGGAAATGGCCACGATGTCCGGGTGCTGCGAGGCGCGGGCCAGCAGGAAGCCCGAGGTCGCCAGCAGCGCGACGCCGGCGCCGCAGGCGCCCGCGCCGGCCAGCACGGCGAGCATCAGCTCGCGGCGCATCGGCCGGGACCCGAAAGCGAGCCGGAGCAGGCGGAGCAGCGGGTCCCGGCCCCGGACCGGGGCGATCGCGGTCACGACACCACCGCCAGCGATGGTTGCGTGAGCCGGCCCTGGTCGAGGGCGAACACCCGGCCCGCGGCCTGCCGCCGGCCGTGGCTGACCCGGATCACGGTGCGGCCGGCCGTCAGCGCCGCCAGCGCGGCGGCGAGCCGGACCGCGGTGTCCGCGTCCAGGTGCGCGGCGGGCTCGTCGAGCAGCAGCAGCGGCGCGTCGCGCAGGAACGCGCGGGCGAGCGCGATCTGCTGGCGCTGGCCGGAGGACAGCCGCAGCCCGCGCTCCCCTACCTGCGTGTCGTAACCCCGGGGCAGGGCCTCGATGAACCCGTCCGCTCCCGCGGCCCGCGCGGCCGCCGCGATGGCCTCCCGGCTGGCGGCCGGGTCGCCCAGCGCGATGTTCCCGGCCACGGACGCGGCGAACAGGTGCGGGTGCTGCGGGACCCAGGCGATCTGGCGGCGCCACTCCTCCGCCGGGACGCGGGCCAGGTCCACGCCGCCGGCCTCGATCCGCCCGCTGGTGGGTTCGGCGAAGCGGAGCAGCAGCGCGAGCAGCGAGCTCTTGCCCGCCCCGCTCGGCCCGGTCAGGGTGATCTGGTCACCGGGCCGGATCGTCATGTTCACGCCGGACAGGGCGTCACGGCCGCGGCCCGGGTAGGCCAGGCTGACTCCGCTCAGCCTGATCGTGTCCGTGCGCAGGTCGACCGGGCGCGGCGCGGGCCTGGCGGCCCGCCCGGGCAGCGGGGTGTCCAGGATGGCGAAGACGTCCCCGGCCGCGGCGGCACCCTCGGCGCTGGCGTGGAACTGGGCGCCGACCGCGCGCAGCGGCAGGTAGGCCTCGGGGGTGAGCAGCAGCACCAGCAGCGCGGCCTGGTAGCTCATGCTCCCGGCCAGGAGGCGCAGCCCGACCTCCACCGCGACCAGGGCGGTGGCCAGCGCGGCCGCCAGTTCGAGCACGAAGCCGGACAGGAAGGCCACCCGCAGCGAGGACATGGTGGCCTTCCGGTACTCGCCGGTGACCCTCCCGATCACCTCGGCCTGCGGCTTGCCCCGGCCGAACAGCTTGAGCGTGGGCAGCCCCTCCACCACGTCGAGAAAGTGGCCGCCGAGCCGGGCCAGCAACCGCCACTGCCGCTGGGTGACCGCCTTGGTGTGCCGCCCGACCAGGATGGCGAACAGCGGGATCAGCGGCAGCGTGACGGCGATGACGGCGGCGGAGACCCAGTCGGCCAGCCCGACCCTGATCAGCACGGCGAACGGCACCACGCAGGCCAGCACGAGCTGGGGCAGGTAACGGGCGAAGTAGGGGTCGAGCCCGTCCAGGCCCCGGGTGGCCAGCGTGGTGACCTCACCGGACCGGTGCCCGGCCGGTGATTGGCAGAGCCAGGAAGGCCCCAGCTTCAGGACGTGATCCGTCAGCAGGCGGCGCAGCTGGGACTTGACCGCGGCCGCGGCGCGCAGCGCGGTGACCTCCCCGCCGTAGCCGGCCGCGGCCCGGGCCAGCAGCACGATCGCCAGCGTGGCCAGCGGGCCGGCCAGCAGCCTGACCCCGGTCCCGGTGGCCGCGGCGGCCAGGACGTACGCCAGCAGGCCGGCTTGCAGCAGGATCAGGGCGGTGGCGGCCAGGCCGAGGGCGACGGTGACGGCGAGATAGCCGCGGGCCGCGGCGCTGTAGCGGAGCAGCCGCGGGTCGAGTGGTTTCACGCCCGCCCGCCTGCCGACTCGGCGGTTTCCAGTCCGGTCTCGGGTGCCTGCCTGGCACCAGGGATGTCGGAGCTGGTCAGCCGCCTGCGGAAGACCCAGTAGGTCCAGCTCTGGTAGGCGAGCACGACCGGAGTGAAGATCAGCGCGACCCAGCTCATCACCACCAGCGTGTAGTGGGCCGACGAAGCGTTGTCCACGGTCAGGCTGTAGGCGGCGGAAGTGCTGGAGGGCAGCACGTTCGGCCACAGGTCGCCGAACAAGGTGGCGACGGCCAGCACCAGGGTGACCGCGGTACCGGTGAAGGCCCAGCCCTCCTGGCCACGGTACGCCGCGGCCGTGCCGCCGATCAGGGCGATGGCGGCCAGGGCGGCGGTGACGTCGGTGGCGGGCTTGCCGTGGCTGTACTGGGTCACGGCGAGGAAGACGGCCGCCAGCGGCACGGCGACGAGGGCGGTGCCGAGCGCGGCCCTTTTCGCACGCTGCCTGAGCTCGCCGGTGGTGCGCAGGCCGAGGAAGATCGCGCCGTGCAACGTGAACAGGCTCAGCGTGACCAGGCCACCGAGCAGGCCGTACCAGTTGAGCAGGGTCAGCAGGTTGCCGGTGTAGACGTGCGCGGCGTTGAGCGGGACCCCGCGCACGATGTTGGCGAAGGCCACCCCCCACAGCAGCGCGGGCAGCGCCGATCCGGCGAAGATGGCCCGGTCCCAGTTGGCCCGCCAGCGAGGGCTGTCCACCTTGCTGCGGAACTCGAAGCAGACCCCGCGCACGATCAGCGCGGCCAGGATGAGCAGCAAGGCGAGGTAGAAACCGCTGAACAGGGAGGCGTACCAGAGCGGGAAGGCGGCGAAGGTGGCTCCCCCGGCGGTCAGCAACCAGACCTCGTTACCGTCCCAGACCGGGCCGATGGTGTTGACCATGACCCGGCGCTCGGTGTCGTCGCGGCCCAGCACCGGCAGCAGGATACCGACGCCGAAGTCGAATCCCTCCAGCACGAAATAGCCGGCCCACAGGATCGCGATAAGGATGAACCAGAAGTCGGCGAGGTTCATGACAGCTTCCTTGCTCAGTAGGAGAAGACGGGGAGCGGCTCTTCGGCGGCGGGCCGTTCGGGTTCGGCCGGGGCGCCGGCCTTCACGTGCCTGACCGTCAGCCATCCCGCAATGGCCGCGAGCGCGGCGTACAGCAGCGTGAACACGGTCATCGAGATGATCACCGAGGACGCGGCCACGCCCGCGGAAACGCTCTTGGCCGTGGTCAGCAGGCCGAACACCGTCCACGGCTGGCGGCCCATCTCGGTGAAGATCCAGCCCATCGTGCTGGCCAGGTAGGGCAGGGCCAGGCCCCAGAGCGCGGCCCGGTAGAACCAGCGGCTGCGCGGGATGCGCTGGCGCCTGGTCAGCCAGAGCCCGGCCGCGGCCAGCAGCGCGGCCAGGGTGCCGAAGCCGGCCATGAGGCGGAACGACCAGTAGGTGACCGGGACGACCGGCTTGTAGCTGCCCGGGCCGTACTTCTTCTGATACGCGCGCTCCACGTTGTTGATCCCCTGCACGGTGCCGTGCGGGTTCAGCGTGGCGATCAGCGAGAGCAGGTAGGGAACGCGGATGCTCCAGACTTCCTTGCTGCCGTTCAGCGATCCGATGGTGATCAGCGAGAAGGACGCCGCGTCCGAGGTGTTGTACAGCGCCTCGGCGGCGGCCATCTTCATCGGCTGCTGCGAGTCCATGAGCCGGGCCTGCACGTCGCCGGTGACCGCGGTCGCGATGCCGGCCGCGAGCACGAGCACCAGGCCGATCCTCATGCTCCGGCGGAACACGCTGAGCTGCGACTCGCGCGCCATATGCCACGCGCTGACCGCGATCAGCACCGCGCCGGCCACCATGAACGAGACGAAGAACACATGGGTCCAGGCGGCGATCGCGGTGGAGTTGGTCAGCACCGCGAAAATGCTGGTCAGCTCGACCTTGTGGCTGCCGGGCACGACCCGGTATCCGACCGGGTGCTGCATCCAGGCGTTCGCGGCCAGGATGAAGTAGGCCGACAGGCTGGTGCCGATGGCGGCCAGCCAGATCGTGGCCAGGTGCAGCCGCGGGGACAGCTTGTTCCAGCCGAAGATCCACAGGCCGATGAAGGTCGACTCCATGAAGAACGCCAGCAGCGCCTCCATGGCCAGCGGCGCGCCGAAGACGTTGCCCACGAACACCGAGTAGGCCGACCAGTTCATGCCGAACTGAAACTCCTGCACGATCCCGGTGACCACGCCGACCGCGAAGTTGATCAGGAAGATCTTCCCGAAGAACTTCGTCATCCTCAGGTAGACCGCGTCCTTCCTGACCACCCAGGCGGTCTGCATGCAGGCGACCACCAGCGACAGGCCGATGGTCAGGGGAACGAAGATGAAGTGGTACACGGTGGTGATCCCGAATTGCCATCGGGACAGTTCAAGCACGCTCATCGGCATTCCCCGGGTTCGGATCGACTGGGCTCGGATCACGCGCGTGGCGTGGTACCGGGTAGCCGACCAGCCGGGGGGCTCGCTCCTGCAGGGCCAGGTGGCCCCCGCGACGGGGGACCTTCGTCACCTACCTACGGCCTACCTTGGCCCGGCCAGCTCGCTCACGGGCCGGCGGGCGGTGGGGTGCGTGGTCCGGGCCAGGCCCAGCTGGAGCAGCATCTGCGGGCAGCCGGGCAGGGCCAGCCGGGCCTGGATCAGTCCGCGGGTCGCCGGCGCCTGCAGCGGCTGGGTCTGCAGGCTGGCGAAGACCCAGCTGCTCGCGGCGCGGAGAAGCAGCCGCTGCAGGGCCTGGCCGGCGCGAAGCCAGTCATCCTGGTGATCGCCGGATGTCAGCAGGATCGCCGTGACCGGAGCCCGGGGGCCGCCCGTGGGCAGCAGGCCCCAGCCCCGGCCCAGGTCGAAGTCGCGCTGCGGCAGTCCCCCGGCCTGGCGGCCCGGCCCGCCTGGGAAGGCATGGGCCGGCACGCCGTCGCTGGCCTGGCTGCCGGCCTCGCGGGTCCACCGCTCTGTCTCGGTGCGCGACTGCATCCCGGCCCGTGACGTCGGGTAGAGGTCCTGCACTCGGCTCCAGGTGGCGAGGATCGCCGTCAGCTTCCGGTATGCGGGTTCGGTATCGACGACGTACAGCGTCGCGCCCTCGGCCGCGGCGTCCTGCCGCAGGCGCGTGAGCAACCCGGCGGGCAGCGGGCCGGGCTCGAACGGACCGCGGTGGGTATGCCGGTGCGGTACCGCCTGGAGCAGCTTCCGCTCATCTGACGTGATGGGCGCCGGATACCCCGGGCGCACCCGGGCCAGGGCGGGCCCGGGGAACAATTCGACCTCGGGCCGATAGCCCAGCGAGCGGATCCCGAGCCGCAGCCCGTAGAGGGCCGCGCCGCAGCTGATGAGCATCTCCCGGCCCGCCGGATCTTCCAGCAGCTGGCGCCCGGTGTCGGCGTACAGCTCGATCGCCTGCTCGCCGACCTTGAACCGCCACGGCTGGGTATTGTTCACCGACGGCGCGCGGCCCGCCACTTCGATGAGATAGCCAGCGTGCTCGGCCAGGCCGAGGGTCGCGTCTCCCCTGCTCGCCTGGGTCATGTTCCTCACCGCCTCGGTCCGGTTCGGCCGGGATACGCAGGCCTGGGCCAGGTCCGGCGAGGCCCACGCTAGGCGGCCTCGTGGCCGACGGCAGCGCCCAACGTCCCTTCCCACCGGGCCTTAAGGCCCTGATAAGGCCGCATCGCAGTCCTTGCCCGGCCGCGAAGGCGGCGCTGGCGCCCTGCTTGTTATAGTTAGCAGATGCTTGCTATACGCACCAAGAGTCGGAGGAGCACGGTCCGGTACGCCCGCAGCGGTACCTTGCGGATCGCCTACGAGCTGCGCGGGACCATGCACCGGCGGCGGCCGTGGCTGGTCCTGATCCACGGGATGGCCTTCGACCGCTCCGGCTGGGGACCGGTGCTGCCGAAACTCGGGCGCCGGTTCCGGCTCGTGCTGGTGGACAACCGGGGAACCGGAAGCAGCGCCCGGCCGACCGGGTCGTTCACAATCGCCGACATGGCCGGCGACGTCGTCGCCGTGCTCGACGCGGCCGGCATCCGCACGGCCCACGTCCTGGGCGCGAGCCTGGGCGGCATGGTGGCCCAGGATCTGGCCATCTCCTGCCCGGAGCGGGTCGATGGCCTGGTGCTGGCCTGCACGACGCCAGGCTGGCCGCTCGCCTACCCCATGCCCGCCGCGTCGGTGCGGCTGATCGCCGCGACCGCCGACCTGACGGTCGAGGCATCGCTGCGCCGCCACACGGAAAACGCCCTGTCCGCCCGCACCGTGCGGCACCGTCCTGAGCTGGTCGACTGCCTGGTCGAACTGCAGAGCTCACGGCCGGTGGCGAAGGAGGTCATAGTCGCCCAGGCGGCCGCGGGAGCCCGGTACGCCGGCCGGCGGCGGCAGGCGCGCATCCGGGCCCGCACGCTGGTCCTGCACGGCGCCGCGGACACCGTGGTCGACCCGCGCAACGCCAGGCTGCTCGCGGACCGCATCCCGGGGGCCAGGCTCGTGATCTTCCCGGACCTCGGCCACCTGCTGTTCTGGGAAGACCCGGACGGCTTCGCGGCCGAAGCGGCGTCGTTCCTGCTGGCCGGCCAGGACCAGGGGCCCGCAAATTCCGGGACCTTCGGCCCTGACGTCGCCCCGGCCGGCCGGTTCAGGATGCCGCATGCTCGCTGACTCCGCAGCGGGCCATCCCCCGCTTCCCAGAGGTTGATCATGTTTACCCGAGCGCAGCTGCACCAGCGACGCTCGCAGCTGACGCGAGCATGGGATCAGCACATTCCGGTGATCTGTGACAAGCGGCCCACGAGCGCCAAGCGCGCGGGCGTGCGGCCCGAGATCGTGGCCAGCTGGGAACGCTCGGCGGAGCACGTCATGCCCGAGGTCCACGAGGCGCCGCTGGCCGATACCGACGAGACGCGGGGCACGTGGGAAGGCAGCCCGCTCAACGCCGCCGTCCGGCAGCTCGAATCACTGCTGCTGGCGGCGGCCGACGACGGTGAGCTGGTCGTGGCGGTCACCGATCCGGCCGCCCGAATCCTGTGGACCTACGGCGGCGCGGTCATGCGGTCCAAGGCGGAGAGGGTGAACTTCATCCCGGGAGGCCGCTGGGACGAGGCCAGCGTGGGGACGAACGCCCTGGATCTGGCGCTCCGCCTCGACCGCGCGGCCACCGTGTACTCGGCGGAGCATTTCTCCAGCTGTGTGCACGGCTGGGTGTGCTGGGCGGCACCGGTGCACGACCCGGGTACCGGGCGCCAGCTCGGCGTGCTCGACCTCTCCACCACCTGGGACCGCTCCCACCCGATCGGCCCGGCCACGGCCGGGGCCCTGGCCCGGCTGCTGGAGCGCGAGGTGCGCGCGACCACGGTCGTGCCGGCGGGCGCGCATGACGGCGCCAGGTCCTACGCCGGGCTGCTGGAACTCAAGCTGCTCGGCCAGCCCAACGCCCAGCTGAACGGCGCACGCGTGCGGCTCACCAGGCGGCAGACCGAGATCCTGGCGCTGCTGGCGCTCAATCCCGCCGGGCTCGACCTGGCCGAGCTGCACGCGCGGCTCTACGGCGACCGGCCGGTGAGCCTGGGCACGCTGAAGGCGGAGATGTCGCAGCTGCGCGGCGTGCTCGGCGGGCACCTGGAGTCCCGCCCGTACCGGATCGGCCTCGACGTGCGCTGCGATGTCACCGACGTGCTGCACCGGCTGCGGGTGGGCGACATCGCGGGCGCCGTTGAGCGCTACGGCGGCGAGCTCCTTCCCGGCTCCGAGTCCCCGGCGCTCGCCGAATTCGGCCATTTCGTCACGGTGGCCGTGCGCAATGCGCTGCTGTCCGATCCACACCCGGCCGCGGTCCAGCGCTATCTCGAGCTGACACCGCATGACCTGGACATTCTCGGCAGCACCCGCGGGCGCCGACCTACCGGCGGCCAACCTTAGCCGTCATACGATGACCCCCTCTCGTCGAGGAGGGGCCACATGACGCAGACTGCCGTCCCGCCACCTGCCCAGTCGTTCCGGCCGCCGCTCGGCCTGGCTCAGGCTGCCTATCGCAGTCAGCTCGCCGCGCGGCAGCAGGTGGCGGCGCACGAGCGGCGTCGCCTGGCCGGGGAACTGCACGACGGAGCCATCCAGGAGGTCCTGGCGGCCGGGCTGGCCATCGACTTGTGCCTGGCCGACATGCCCGCGGAATCCCCGGTGCGGGCCAGGCTCGAGGACGCCAGGCGGCTCACCGCGTCGGCGTTGCGGCGCTTGCGCTCCTCGCTGCAGAGCCTGCGCGAGGGGGCGAACACTCCCGATGAGGAGCTTCCTGACCTGCTACGGCGGTTTCAGGCTCGGCATCCCGCGGATCAGCTCGACATCAGGGTCGAGGTGACCGGCCCGCCGGTGCCGCTGGCCACGCCCGTCCGCCAGTCGCTCTTCCAGGTGGTCAGCGAGTGCGTCTTCAACGCGGCCGTGCACGGGCGGGCGCGTCGTGTGGTGATCCGGCTGAGCTACGGGCACGGCGCGATCGCCCTCTGCGTCGCGGACGACGGGTGCGGGGAGCCGAAGACGCTCAGGAAGATCATCCAGGGCGAGGTACCCGGGACCGGCGGCGGCTACCACGTGGGCCTGGCCGACATCGCCGCGCGGGCCGAGGAGATGGGCTGGACGCTCCGCGCCGACCGTTCCGACCTGGGCGGGATCGCGGTCCAGGTCCGGCTGCCCGTGGCCGACCCCGACAGCATGAGAGGAGAGACGTGTGGATGAGATCCAGATCGGCATCATCGACGATCACTCGATCGTCCGCCAGGGCCTGCGGGCCATGATCGACAGGGAACCGGACCTGCGCGTGGTCGGCGAGGCGCCGTCCGCCCAGCAGGCCACCGCGATGCTCGACCGGGCCCGGCCCAGGGTCGTGCTGCTGGACCTCAAGCTGACCGCGGGCAGCGAGTGCGACGGCCTTTCGCTGTGCCACGTGATCACCCAGCGCTACCCCGGCTGCCGGGTGCTCGTGCTGACCAGTTCGGCGGATGAGTGGCTGATCCTGGAATCCATCAAGCAGGGTGCGAGCGGGTTCGTGCTGAAGGACGTGGACCTGACCGAACTGATCCGGGCGATCAGGGCGGTCAACCGCGGCGAGAGCGCCTTCGACTCCCGTAGCGCCGGAGTGGTCGTCCGCTGGATGGCCGGCAGCCAGCGTTCCGGCGCCACCGCCAGCGACATCACGCCCCGGGAGCGGGAGATCCTGTCCCTGCTCGCTCGCGGGCTGAGCAACGTCGCGATCGGGCAGCGCCTGTACATCTCGGCGGCCACCGTGAAGTTCCACGTCGGCAACATCATGCAGAAGCTGGGCGCGCGGCGCCGCGCCGAGGCGGTATACGCGGCCAGCAAGCTCGGCCTGATCTAGAGGGTCATGCCCAGCCCGGCCATCTCCTCGTCGGTGAGCATGCGCGAGCGGATGAGGAAGCGGACGCCCAGGGGTGCCTCGAGGGAGAACCCGCCGCCGCGCCCGGGCACCACGTCGATGGTGAGGTGGGTGTGGCTCCAGTACTCGAACTGGGCCGCGGACATCCACACCGGCACCGCCCCTTCATTCCCTTCATCCTCTCCAGGCTCGTCCCCGAGGTCCAGGGAGCCGAGCAGGACGTCCGACGGGCCGGTGGCGAACTCGCCGAGCGGGTAGCACATCGGGGAGCTGCCGTCGCAGCAGCCGCCCGATTGGTGGAACATCAGCGGACCGTGCTCGGCCCGGAGGCGGCGGAGCAGGTCCGCCGCCTCCGGGGTGACCGCCACCCGGCTGAGGCTGCCCATCGGCCGGCTAGAAGAACCCGAGCTTGCGCGGCGAGTAGCTGACCAGCAGGTTCTTCGTCTGCTGGTAGTGCTCGAGCATCATCTTGTGGTTCTCACGGCCGATGCCGGACTGCTTATAGCCGCCGAAGGCCGCGTGCGCCGGGTACAGGTGATAGCAGTTCGTCCACACCCGCCCGGCCTGGATGGCGCGGCCCAGGTGGTAGGCGGCGTGCATGTCGCGGGTCCAGACACCGGCCCCCAGGCCGTACAGGGTGTCGTTGGCGATCTTCACGGCGTCGTCGACGTCGGTGAACCTGGTCACCGACACGACCGGGCCGAAGATCTCCTCCTGGAAGATCCGCATCCGGTTATCGCCCGCGAAGATCGTCGGCTGGACGTAGTAGCCGCCGGCCAGGTCGCCGCCCAGCTGAACCCGCTCTCCGCCGGTGAGGACCTTGGCCCCCTCCTGCTGGCCGATGTCGATGTAGGACAGGATCTTCTCCAGCTGGTCGTTGCTGGCCTGAGCGCCGATCATCGTGTCGGTGTCGAGCGGGTTGCCCTGCCTGACGGCCTGGGTGCGCTCCACCGCGTCGGCCATGAACTGGTCGTAGATGGACTCCTGGATCAGCGCGCGGGACGGGCAGGTGCACACCTCGCCCTGGTTCAGCGCGAACATCGTGAAGCCCTCGAGGGTCTTGTCGTAGAACTCGTCCCGGGCGCGGGCGACGTCGGCGAGGAAGATGTTCGGGCTCTTGCCCCCCAGCTCGAGGGTCACCGGCTTGATGTTCTGGCTGGCGTACTGCATGATCAGCCGCCCGGTCGTGGTCTCGCCGGTGAAGGCGACCTTGGCCACCCGGGGGCTGGAGGCCAGCGGCTTGCCCGCCTCGACGCCGAAACCGTTCACCACGTTCACCACGCCCGGCGGAATCAGGTCGGCGATGAGCTCGAGCAGCACGAGGATCGACGCGGGGGTCTGCTCGGCGGGCTTGAGGACGACCGCGTTGCCCGCGGCCAGGGCAGGCGCCAGCTTCCAGGTGGCCATCAGGATCGGGAAGTTCCACGGGATGATCTGAGCCACTACGCCCAGCGGCTCGTGGAAGTGGTAGGCGACCGTCTGCTCGTCCAGCTCGCCGATCGAGCCTTCCTGGGACCGGATGGCGGCGGCGAAGTAGCGGAAGTGGTCGATGGCCAGCGGGATGTCGGCGGCCAGGGTCTCGCGGACGGGCTTGCCGTTGTCCCAGGTCTCGGCGACGGCCAGGGTCTCGAGGTGCTGCTCCATCCGGTCGGCGATCTTGAGGAGCACGGCCGAGCGGTCGGCGGCCGAGGTGCGGCCCCAGCCGGGGGCGGCGCCGTGCGCGGCGTCGAGGGCCAGCTCGATGTCCTCGGCGGTCCCCCGGGCCACCTCGGTGAAAGCACGGCCGGTGACCGGGGTGGGGTTCTCGAAATACTCGCCCTTCACCGGCGGTACCCACTCGCCGGCGATGAAGTTGTCATAGCGGCTGGCGTATTTCGCCGGGCTGCCCGGCTGGCCAGGCGGTGCGTAGACGGTCATTGCCTTCCTCCTAACGGTGCGGCGCGGGCAGCTGACAGGCCGGGGCCGCGTGCTCTCACGCTAGGGACGCCACCCGCGCCGGGGAATGCCCGCGGCGGTAAACCGCCTGGATGGCACGGCCATACCGGCCGATCGGCTAGGTCGCTACTGGCCGGATGTCAGCGGCACTCGCGCCCTGCGGGGAGTGCCGCGCCGGGCCTGCTTTGCGGAGGCTGGAAGGGACGGCACAGAAGGAGCGCACATGCCAGATCCGACTTCCCCGCTCGGCGACCGCCTCGAGAAACTGCTGCACGCCGAGAAGTTCCCGCCACCGCCGGAGTTTGCCGCCCAGGCCCGGGTGACCGATCCCGACGGGTACGACCAGGCAGCGGCCGACCCGGAGGCCTGGTGGGCGACGCAGGCGCGCCAGCGCCTGCACTGGGACACCCCGTTCACCTCGGTGCTGGACGACAGCAACCCGCCGTTCTATACCTGGTTCGCCGACGGGACCACCAACGTGTCCTACAACTGCCTGGACCGGCACGTCCTGGCCGGGCGTGGCGACCGGATCGCGTTCCACTGGCGCGGCGAGGAGGGCGAGGAGCGCGACCTGACCTACGCCGACCTCCTCGGCGACGTGCAGCGGCTCGCCAGCGCGCTGAAGGCGCAAGGAGTGCGGAAGGGTGACGTCGTCGGGATCTACCTGCCGATGATCCCCGAGGTGGTGGTGGCCATGCTCGCCTGCGCCCGGATCGGCGCGCCGCACACCGTGGTCTTTGGCGGTTTCGCCCCGACCGCGGTGCGCGAGCGGCTCGAGGTGTCCCGGGCCAGGGCGCTGATCGTGGCGGACGGGGCGAGGCGCAAGGGCAAGTTCATCCCGGTCAAGCAACAGGTGGACGACGTGATCTCGGACCTGCCCGACCTGGAGACGGTGGTGGTAGTCAGGTCGACCGGTGCCGAATGCGTGATGCGGCCGGGCCGGGACATGTGGTTCGACGACCTGATCGCCAGCGCCGACCCGGTCTGCCCGGCCGAGCCCATGGAGGCCGAGCACCCGCTGTTCCTGCTCTACTCGTCCGGCTCCACCGCCAAGCCCAAGGGCATCCTGCACACCACGGGCGGATACCTCACCGGGGTCACCACCACCACCGCGATGGTCTTCGACCTGGACCCCGACCGGGACATCTTCTGGTGCACGGCCGACGTGGGCTGGATCACCGGGCATTCGTACATCGTGTACGGCCCGCTGGCCAACGGCTGCACGTCGGTGATGTTCGAGGGCGCCCCGGACTACCCGGACAAGGACATCTGGTGGGAGATCGTCGAGCGGTACCGGGTGACGATCTTCTACACCGCGCCGACCGCGATCCGGGCGTGCATGAAGTGGGGAGAGGAATATCCGGCCAAGCGTGACCTGTCGTCGCTGCGTCTGCTCGGGACCGTCGGCGAGCCGATCAACCCCAAGGCCTGGCTGTGGTACCACGCGGTCATCGGCAGCGAGCGCTGCCCGATCGTGGACACCTGGTGGCAGACGGAGACCGGCGCCATCATGATCACGACCCTGCCCGGCCTGCAGGACGCCAAGCCGGGATCGGCCGGCCGTCCGCTGCCGGGCGTGTCGGCCGCCCTGCTCGACGAGTCCGGTGCCGAGCTCGGGCACGGCAGCGGCCTGCTCGCGCTGACCAGGCCGTGGCCAAGCATGCTGCGCACCCTGTACGGCGACCCTGACCGGTACGTGCAGACCTACTTCGGCCGGTTCGGTTCGGGGACCTATTTCGCCGGCGACGGTACCCGGCGCGACGAGGACGGCTACTTCTGGATCACCGGACGGGTCGACGACGTTATCAACGTCTCCGGCCACCGGCTGTCCACCGCCGAGATCGAATCGGCCCTCGTCTCACACCCGGCGGTCACCGAGGCGGCGGTCATCGCGGCCGCCGACGACCTGACCGGCCAGACGGTAGTGGCCTACGTCACCCTGAGCTCTGGCGCAGCGCCCGAGCCCGAGCTCGAGACGGCGTTGCGCGAGCACGTCGGCCGCCAGATCGGCAAGCTGGCCCGGCCGAGCCGGATCATCTGGACCGACGACCTGCCCAAGACCAGGTCCGGGAAGATCATGCGCAGGCTGCTGCGCGACATCGCCGAAGACCGCGAGCCCGGTGACGTCACCACCCTGCGCGATCCGTCGGTGCTGGCCCAGCTGCAGCGCAGCGCCACACCCGGCAAGCACTAAGGAGTCTCCATGGCAGCTACCCACTCCGAGGCGCCAGAGGGCGTCGCCCAGGATGTCGAGGCGCCAGCCGCCGAGCAAGCTACCGTGGGTCCGCTGACCGGCGACCCCGCCATCGTCGGCGTGCCCACGTTCGTGGTCGGATCGGTGATGCTCGGCTTGGCACTGATCAACTACGCCCCCGCCGCTGGCGGCGCCCTGCCGATCATCATCCTGGCCACCGGCATCGGCCAGTTGGTGGCCACGCTCTGGGCCGCCGCCCTCGGCCAGTCGGCGGTGGCCGCGATCTTCGGCATCTTCAGCGGCTTCTGGCTCAGCTACGCGGCCCTGCTGACCGGGCTGGCGCACGGCTGGTGGGGGGTGACCCCGGCCGCGACCGTGCACACGGTGGCCGCCTTCCTGATCAGCTGGCTGGTCATCATCGGCGTGCTCACGCTGGGCAGCCTGCGACTGCCGTCGGCGTTCACGCTGATCTTCGCGCTGATCGACGTGGCCCTGATCCTGGTCCTGGCCTCGACCGTGAACGGGGCGCCAGGCCTGGCCAAGGCGGGCGGGATCTTCGTGTTCGCCTTCGCTGCGGTCGGCGCCTACGTCTTCGCCGGATCGCTCAGCGTCGCCACCGGCGGGAAACCCTTCCCGCTCGGCCGTCCGGTCATCACCTGACTGCGACGAGACGGAAACGGCCGGCGTGCGGCGCGCTGGCCGTTTCCGTGCGTCGAGCCGCGACAGACGGTTCCCCGGCTCGGTGACCTGCTTTCTCTGTCAGTTCTCAGGTTCGCGGCATCGGGGTAGACAGGAGTCGACGTAGGTGGCTGGCGGTCGGCGCATTCGCCAGGCGGGAGGTCACCTGGTCCTCCAGCGCCCGCATCTCGGCCTGCGCGTGCCGGGCGTGAGCGGCGAAGCACAGCTCTCCGGCAGGAGACCGCATGGTCCGGGCCCAGTAGCGGACCGCAAGGGCCTTGAGCGGCGGGCTGTGCAGCACGGCCAGGTTGCGTGGGAGGCCGGCGACACCGGCCTGGCGCAGGGCGGCGAATGCCTCGGTCACGGCCGCGCACATGAGCCTGAGTGACTCGCGGTCGCCGGCCAGCCGTGCGGCGTCGGTTCCGCAGCGGTAGAGGGCGGCGGCGACGCATGCGACGAAGGCGGCGTGGTAGGCAAGCCAGCCGTCCATGTCGGCGACGCGCTGAACGGCGAAACCGCGGCGGCGGAGCATGTGCTCGAGTTCGGCCAGGCGCGGGTCACGGCCGGCCTCCAGCGCGGTCGGCTGCTGCCGGATGCGCACGTAGTCGGCGATGCCGTCGCGCAGGACGCCGCCGACACCGGGAAAGCCCAGCCTGGCCAGGCCGGCCGCCTCGGCGGGTAGCGTGGACCGGCCGCCGGGATTGTTCCCGAAGAACAGCACCGTCGGCGAGCCGCCCAGCGCGGCCAGCTGGGCGCATGCCCGGGCCAGCTGGTCGCTTCGGACGGCGACCAGGACGAGATCGTAGCGGTCATCCCCGGCGCTGGTGACGACACGCGCGGTGGCCTCGGTCCGGCTGCGGTCCAGGACGTCGCGGGCGGCCAGGCCCCGGGCGGCGATGTCGTCGGTCCGGGGCGGGTGGCTGAGCACGTGGACAGTGTGACCGGCGGTACCCAGGTGCGCGCCGTACACCGTGCCGATCACGCCTGCTCCGATGATGAGTACCTTCATGACGCACCTCAGGCCCAGGAGATAAACGGCATTAACTTAGATTAACATTGTTTACAAATATGGTCCCCGCCAAGCCGTTCTGCCCAGGGTCGAAGGTCCCGTACTGCCGGGCGGCAGGACCCTAGGCGGCGTCGGATGGTTCACCGTCACCGAACTGGAGGGCCTGGACATCCACCCGACAACTCCGCTGCCCCTGGACCGTCAGGGAAGCGATCCGTAGCGACCGGCGAGCTCGGCGCCGATGCGGGCCAGCTCGGCCTGGACGGTTCGCGGTTCGAGGACTTCGATCAAGCCGCCCCACCCGGCCAGGTTCCTGGCGATGTCGAGCGGAGTGGGTGCGGCGATGCGGACCCGGGTACGTCCGTCGTCTTCGTGTCTGCTGTCGGCGTGACAGTGCCGCCCGAAGTGATCACGCAGGATCGGCACGAACCTGGCCTCGATCAGGACGGTCGCCCAGGTTCGCGAGCGCCGCTGTTCGACCTCGCCGACGACCTGCTCCCCACGCGGAGGCGAGGGTGAAGTCGTCCGGACGTGCGGCGGCCTGGTCGGTTAGCTCGGCCTGGAGGATCCGGTCGACCCGGAAAGTCCGCTGCCCTGGTGCGGTACCGGCGATCAAGTACCAGATCTCATCCTTGTCGACCAGGCCCCAGGGGTCGATCAGCCGTTCGCTTCGCACTCGGGCACTGCTGGCGTAGATCAGGCGGACCTTACGCTGGCGGATCACGGCGGCCTGCAACCGATCCACCATCTCAGGGCGGCTGCGGGCACGCTCACCCCATCGCGTGGGATCGATGATGGTGGCGCTCGCGGCGGCCTCGGCGGCGGCCCGGAAGGTCTGCGGGAGAGCCCGCACGAGCTTGCGCAACGCGGCTTTCGCCTCGCCCGACACGGCAGCGGCGGGACCGACGAGCAGGAACAGCGCCTGTGCCTCGGCTGCCGACAGGCCGGTCAGGTCGGTCCGGGCGCCGCCGAGCAGCGACCACCCGCCGCCGCGTCCGGGCTGCGGGTAAACCGGAATCCCGGCCGCGGACAGCGCCTCCAGGTCGCGGCGTGCGGTGGCAACCGACACTTCCAGCTCGCCGGCCAGCTCGGAGGCAGTCACCCGACCGCGGCTCTGCATGAGCAGGAGGGCAGCGACGAGGCGGTCAGCGCGCATATCTGAATTCTCCGCAGCAAAGTGCTCAGTTGGTGAGCACTTTAGCGCGCAGGATGGAGATCATCACCGGCCTGCCAGTGGAAGGAATCACCGATGTTGCGAGGACTCACCACCGTCAACTACCTCGCCGATGACGTCGCGGCCGCCGTGGACTGGTACAACGAGCTGCTTGGCGTCGAGCCGTACTTCTCGCGCTCGGTTCAGGGAACGCCGGCCTATGCCGAGTTCCGCATCGGCGACTACCAGCACGAGTTCGGCATCCTGGACCGCCGATTCGCGGCGGCCAGCCGGCCAGGCCAGATCGGCGCCGTTGTCTACTGGCATGTGGATGACGTCCAAGCCAGCTTCGACCGACTGCTGGTCCTGGGCGCGACCGCGCATGAGGAGCCGGTCGAGCGCGGACCCGGATTCGTCACCGCGTCGGTCATCGACCCCTTCGGCAACCTCCTCGGCGTGATGTACAACCAGCACTACCTGGACGTCCTCGCGGTCAGGAACCCGACATGAGCAGCAGCGACAGGACCGTCGTGGCGAGCACCGTCAGTGACTGGCGAGCATGGCTGGCGGCCAACTGCCGGACCGCCAAGGAGGTGTGGCTGGTCCTCCCGCATCGCGACAGCGGAGCGCCGGGCCTGCGATATCACGAGGCGGTCGAGCAGGCGCTGTGTTTCGGATGGATCGACGGCCTCCACCGCAGACACGATGGGGACAGCTCGCAACTCCGGTTCACCCCGCGCACGGCACGCAGCAGATGGAGCCGGCTGAACCGGCAGCGCGCGGCCAGGATGATCGAGCTCGGGCAGATGACCGAGCATGGCCAGGCCGCCATCGACTGGGCCAAGGCAGCAGGAACATGGCAGGTGTTACCCGACAAGCAGCGCCGGGCGATACCTGGAGGCGCGGCATCCGGTGCCCGGGCCTGGTCAGCGGGCGGATAGGCCGGCCAGGATGTCGTCGGTGGCGCGGTCCAGGCCGTCCAGGTCACGGACCACGTCCACGCGGTCGCAGAACTCGGCGTAGCGCGGCAGGTCGCAGTGGCCCAGCCGCCACGTGTTCCGCCGCTCCGGCGTCAGCCAGACGAGTTGCCTGGCGCGCCTGGCGATCTCCTCGAAGACCTCCAGGTTGGCGTCGTGGCCGTTGCCCCGGCCGTCGCCGAGGATCACGACCGTGGTCCGCCGGGTCACGATGCCCGGGAATTCCTCGCGGAACCGGCCGAACGCGGCCCCGTAGTCCGAGTCCGCGTCCACGTCCAGCACGTCGCCGCCGAATACCAGGTCCAGCGCCCGCTCGACAGGATGCTCGGCGAACAGATCGGTGACTTCCGCGGTATCGGCCACGAACGCGAACGTGCGCACCTGCCCGAACAGCCGCTGCAGGCCGTGCACCAGGTACAGGGTGAAGCGGGCCGTGCCGCGGACCGACAGGCTCACGTCGGCCAGGACCACCAGGCGGGGCTTGTCCTGTCTGCGGGCGACTGTCACCGGCCGGAACGGGACACCGTCGAAGCGCATGCTGGCCCGCATGGTCCGGGCCGGGTCCACCCGGCCGCGGCCGGCCACGACGCGCCGGTGGGTCGGGGCTCCGGGCATGGTCTTGGCCAGGCGGCGCAGGGTCTCCTCGAGCCGGTAACGTTCGGCCTCGCCGACCGCGGACGTCCGGACGCCGTGCCGCTCGGGCGACTCGATGGCCCGGCGATCCATGGCTGCGAGTGCCTGCAGGTGGCGCTTGAGCAACTCGCCGAGATTCGCGATCTCGCCGCCTGACCCTCGCACCAGGGCCGCGAGTGGGTCTGCAGCCGCGTCGGCGTCCGGATCGCCGAGCCAGTCAAGCAGTGCCTGCTCCTCGGCCACCGTCAGGCCGGCATCGAGCCAGGTGCCCGGGCTGCTCAGCAGCTTGCCTGGCAGGCCCCCGCCGTGCAGCCGGGACGTTTCCAGCTGGATGCGCGGGCCGGAGGCGGCCGAACGGCGGCGCTCCTTGGCCAGCACGATCTCGTCCGTCATCGACGCCAGGTCGATCTTGTTGGCCTCTTGATGCAGGTTGTACGCCGTCGCGAGATCCTGCTGGCGGAAAAAGTCGCGGATGTCCGCCGGCTTGCCGTGCGAATGACCCTGCTGCGGGGTCTGCGACGGCTCCGGCGAGATGGTGAACGACTCTGCTTCGCCCTTGTCGGCCAGGTCGTCGTGAGCGTGACTGTGGCCGTGCGGCTCAGCTGCCGCGATCGGCTTGAGCCAGAAGTAGCGGTCGAAGAGCTCGTCGAACAGCTCCTCATCGCGCCGGTCCTTGACGAGCGCCACCCGCAGCACGCACCGCAGGGTCTCACGGTCGGCCAAGGCGCCGTCCTGGGCCGCGGCGCGCATGGCGTCGAGCGCCTCGCT
>Ga0318497_10000075_pt1 | contig 26277 bp, 22 predicted proteins | sample GRESIP109b1f23_FD_203754 | JGI IMG/M metagenome (GOLD analysis project Ga0318497, IMG submission 203754) | Tropical soil microbial communities from Luquillo Experimental Forest, Puerto Rico - GRE.SIPMG.109b1f23 | ecosystem: Environmental > Terrestrial > Soil > Tropical forest > Bulk soil... | reverse complement strand
CGCCCCGCCCGCCCGGCGATCTCGGGGTGGGAGCCGATGCCGAGGATGGCGGCGAGCACCGCCACGACCAGGCCAAGCGCGATGCCGGCGATCATGAGGTACGTGTGGGAGACGTGCCGGCCGGCCGTCGCCACGAACCCGATCCCGAACAGCGCGATCAGGGCGACCGTGGACACCAGGCTGGTCAGGCCGATGGCCTCGCCGGTCGTGGCCGCGTCGATGCCCTCGGCCTCCAGCGTGTCCACGTTCACCACGGTGCCGGTCGCCGATCCGAACGGGGTGAGGTGGCTGACGAAGAAGCTGGCCAGGACGACGTCCGCCGCCAGCCGGAACCGCACCCGCGCCCCCAGAGCGGCCAGAACCTGCCGGTAGAGCAGCGCGTAGCAGCCGAGCGAGGCGGCCTGCGCCACGATCGCCGCGACCAGGAAGGCCGGGCGGGCGTGCCGCAGGCGCGCCGCCTCGTGGGTCAGCCCGCCCAGCCGCGGCAGCAGGCCGAAAATGCCCGCGGCCAGCGCCACGAACAGCACGCCCTGCATGATCCAGCGCACGGCCGGGCGTCGCCGGTCCCTATGCTGCGGCGACGTCCGGCCCGCACGCGTATCCGACGGGGTGTCAGCCAGTGATCTGGAGTTCGTCGTGGACATCGATGACACCGCGCGCCATCCAGGCGGCATCGACCACCGCGTCGTGCTCGGCCCAGGTGCGGACGTGGCCGGTCAGGGAGATGGTGCCTCCCTTGGTGACGACCTGCACGTCGCTGTCGTCCGGAACCAGCGCGGAACGGTCCAGCGCCTCCTGGACGTGCAGGTCGACGTCGACCGGGCTTTCGGCGTCGTAGCCGACCTCTATGTCGTTCCTGACGTTGCGGAGGCCGATCAGCCCGGAGACCGCCCGTTCGGCGGCGGCGCGCTCTTGGCCGTAGCCCACCGTGCCGGTCAGCGTCACGTTGCCGTCCTCCGCGGTCGCCTCCACGCCGTCCGGCACGGTGACGTTCAGCGTCAGCGCGTTGTTGGCGGCGGTGGTCAGCATCGCGTCGTCACGGAAGTCCTGGTCCGGCAGCACCACCTCCAGGTGGTTGTGCACGTTCTTCACGCCGCTCACCCGCTGCGTGGCCGCGGCGGCCTCCAGGTACTGCGGGTAGCTCGGCACGGTGCCGTTGAGCGCGACCTCCCCGTTGGCGTTCACGACATGGATGTCCGCGTCGTCGACGAGCGGATCGAACTTGAGCTCCGCGCTGACGGCCTCGCGGATGTCTTTGGTGGTGCCCATTTCTGTATTCCCCTTCCTGATGTCAGCCAGTGACGCTGAGCTCGTCGCGGACCTTGAAGACACCGCCGGCCATCCAGGCGGCACCGACCACCGCGTCGTGCTCGGCCCGGGTGCGGACGTGGCCGCTCAGCGTCACCGTGTTGCCGGTGGTGTCCACGGAGACGTCACTGTCGTCGGCGATCAGCGCGTTGCGGTCCAGAGCGTTCCGCACCAGCACGGTGACGTCGGCCGGGTCGGCGTCGTAGCTGATCTCGATGTCGTCCCTGACGTTGCGGACACCGGTCAGCCCGGAGACCGCCAGTTCGGCCGCCTCGCGCTGCCTGCCGTACTTCACCGCGCCGGTCAGCGTCAGGTTGCCGTCCTTTGCGGTCGCCTCCACGCCGTCCGGCACGGTGACGTTCAGCGTCAGCGCCTCGTTAGCGGCGGTGGTCAGCATCGCGTCGTCGCGGAAGTCCTGGTCCGGCAGCACCACCTCCAGGTGGTTGTGCACGTTCTTCACGCCGCCGACCCGGTGCGCGGCCGCGGCGGCCTCCAGGTACTGCGGGTAGCTCGGCACGGTGCCGTTGAGCGCGACCTCCCCGTTGGCGTTCACGACATGGATGTCCGCGTCGTCGACGAGCGGATCGAACTTGAGCTCCGCGTTGACGGCCTCGCGGATGTCTTTGGTGGTGCCCATACCTGTGTGCCCTTCCTGAGCGGACGCAACGGCGGAGGTGCCGCTTGCCACGAGTCCATCCCACGTCCGCGCGATGGTAAAGGCGACGGTGGCTCTCGTGATATTGGCCCGTCCTATGGAAGAGCCTGGAGGCCGCCTACGACTCGAACACGTAGGTACCCGGGGCCGGATCGAGCGGCGGCCGGGTCGTGCCGCCGAGGACGCCCGGCGCGTCCTGCTCGCCGCCGCTGCGGGCCGCGAGCCACTCGGCGTAGTGCGGCCACCAGGTGCCCTGGTGCTTGGACGCCGCCTTCAGCCACTGGTCGGCGGTCTCCCCCGTGATGGGCCCGCTCTGGAAGGAGGCCTTCGGGTTGCCGGGCGGGTTGACCATGGACGCGATGTGACCGCTGGTCGACAGCACGAACTCGCGATCGCCGCCGAGCAGCGCGCCGCTGTTGTAGCACGCCTGCCAGGCGCTGATGTGGTCGGCGATGCCGGCGATGAGGTAGGAGTCGGTGATGATCTTCGACAGGTCGACCGGGGACCCCAGCATCGTCGCCCCGCCGGGGGTGGCGAGCGCGTTCGACATCGCGGCCTGCACGAAGTCGCGGTGCAGGGCGGCGGCCATGCGGGTAGTGTCCGCGTTCCAGAACAGCACGTCGAAGGGCGGCGGCGGCCGGCCCTGCAGGTAGTTGTTGATCCAGTAGTTCCAGATCAGGTCGTTCGGCCGCAGCCAGGCGAATACCTCGGCCAGCGAGCTTCCGCTCAGGTACCCGCGCGCCGCGGACATGGCGACGGCCGCCTTGGCGGTTCGTTCATCGACGATCGCGGCGACCTGTCCCGCCTGCGTCTGATCGAGGACGGTCACGGCGAGGGTGAGCGCGGAGATGCGGTCGAGCCTGCCGATGTCGGCCAGGTGCGCGAGCGTCATCGCGGCCAGGATCCCGCCCGAGCACGTGGCGAACAGGTTGGTGCGAGGGCTGCCGCTGATGTCCTCGATCACCGCGAGCGCGTCGAGTATGGCCTGGCCGTAGACGTCCAGGCCCCAATCCCTGTGCCGCGCGTCGGGGTTGCGCCAGGAGATGACGAACACCTGCTGACCCTCGCGCAACAGGTACTCGGCCAGGCTCCGGCCGGGCGCCAGGTCCAGGATGTAGAACTTGTTGATGACCGGCGGGACCATGAGCAACGGGTGCTGCCTGACCTTGTCGCGCTGCGGGCGGTACTGAATGAGCTCGAGCACCTCCGAGCGGAAGACCACGGCTCCGGGCGTGATCGCCAGGGTCTTACCGACCTCGAACGCGTCGGGCTCGACCATGCTCGGCACCCGCGGCGCGGTGAGGCTGTCGCGAACGAGGTTCCGCAGCCCGGACAGCACGCTCTGGCCGCCGGTGTCGATCACCGCCTTCCACGCGACCGGACTGATCAGCGGGTTGTTGCTGGGTGCGATCGCGTCGAAGACGTTATCCAGGACGAAGCGCACGCGTTCGTTGTCCCGCCACCCGAGATCGGCGTCCGCGACCAGGGCCCCGGCGGTCGTCTCGGCGGCCAGGTAGGCCTGAACGGCCCGGCGCAACACCGGATTCTCCCGCCAGGCCGCGTCGGCGAACCGGCGGTCGCGCTTGTCCGGGGTGATCTTCGACTGCCCGACGGTGATCTGCGTCAGCTGCCGGGCCAGTTCCGCGCCGCGCCTGGTGACCGCCCTCGGCCGCCTGACCAGGCCGGCGCCGAGCGCCAGCCATGACCCATTGGGCGCGAGCCGCCGTCCGAGGCCCAGCGCGGCGTCGGTCAGCATCAGGTCGAGCGGCGCGGCCAGTTCCTCGCCGTCATTGGTGTCGTCGGTCGTCATGCCTGGTCCGCCTCCGGTGGGATCTTGACCTCGCGGCGCAGGATCTTACCCGTCGGGCCCTTGGGCAGGGAATCCGTCAGCCAGACCCGGCGCGGATATTTGTATGCGGCCAGCCGCGACTTGACGTACTGCGACAGCTCGGACGGCGATGCATCGGCTCCGGCCTTGAGGACCACGGCGGCGCCGATGTCCTCGCCTAGGCTGTCGTGAGGTATGCCGACGACGGCGGCCTCGGCGACCGCCGGGTGCTCGTACAGCACCTCCTCGACCTCGCGCGGGTAGACGTTGTAACCGCCCCGGATGATCAGGTCCTTCTTGCGGTCCACGATGTAGAGGTAGCCATCCTCGTCGGCCCGGGCCATGTCGCCGGTGGCGAGCCAGCCGTCCCGGATCGTCGCCTCGGTCGCCTCCGGGCGTTGCCAGTAGCCCTTCATCAGGTTGTGGCCGCGGATCTCGATCTCGCCTACTTCGCCTGCCGGTACTTCCTGGCGGTCCTGGTCCACCAGGCGCATGTCGACGCCCTCGATCGGCGTGCCGATCGAGCCCGGTTTGCGGGGCGCGTGCGGGTGGTTGAACGACGCCACCGGAGAGGTCTCGGACAGTCCGTAACCCTCCAGGACGATGGCCCCGAAGGCCTCCTCGAACTGCCTCATGACCTCTACCGGCATGGCGGCGCCGCCGGAGATGCACAGCCGCAGCGAGCTGACGTCCGGGCGGGAGGACGGGTCGGTGCCGAGCATGGCCGCGTACATCGTCGGCACGCCCTCGAACACGGTGACGTGGTCCCGCGCGATCACGGCCAGCGCCTTGTCCGCGTTGAAACGCGGGATGAGGGTCAGCATGGCGCCGGTGGAGATCGCCGCGTTGAGCCCGCAGGTCAGGCCGAACACATGGAACAGCGGCAGGCAGCCCATGACCACGTCGTCCGGCGTCAGCAGCAGCAGGTTGCGCGCGACGACCTCCTGGTTCCGGTTCAGGCCGGCATGGGTCAACTCCGCGCCCTTCGGCCGTCCGGTGGTCCCCGAGGTGTAGAGGATGACCGCGGTGTCGCTCGGCACGCGCGCCGTCACCTCGGTGGCGGGCGCCTGGGAGGAATAGAACTCGCCGAACTCCGGCGTTCCCACCGCGACCCGCTCGGCCCCGGCTTCCTTGGCCCCGGCCGCCGCGACGTCGGCGACGCCGTGCCACGCGAACAGGACCCGGGCCCCGGAGTCGCCGAGGTAATAGGCGATCTCACGCTCCTTGAGCAGCGGGTTCATCGGCACGACCACCGCGCCGCAGCGAAGCGCCGCGTAGAAGACGAGGCCGAACTCAGGGACGTTCGGCACCATCAGGCCGATACGGTCGCCGGGCCCGATCCCCATCGAGGTCATCGCGTGCGCCAGGCGTGCGGTGGCCTTGTCCAGCTGGGCGTAGGTCAGCGTTTGATCGTCCATATGCAGGGCCGTGTGGTCCGGGAACCTCTCCGCGCTGGTTACCAGGTTCATGCTGAGGTTCATGCGTACCTCCCGATTCGGCCCTGAAGGGGCAGTATTCAGCATGCTCCGGCCGGCGCCGGGAGTCGATAGCCTGGCGGACCAATCACCCGCGGCCAGGATGTTACCGCTGACGAAGACGGCGGCTCCGCTGATGTCAGCCGGCGGGCAACCGATCCAGGATGTCGGCGGTGATGGCGTCGGGGGGCTGGTTCCCGTCCACCTCCACCAGGATGCCCCGGTCCCGGTAGTAGTCGATGAGCGGGCTGGTCGTCTCGTCGAACACCTGGAGCCGGTGCCTGATCACGTCCTCGGTGTCGTCGGGGCGAGCCCGGGCGAGCAGCCGCTCCGTCAGCACCGGCCCGGGCACGTTCAGGTAGATGGCATGGTCCAGCGTCAGGTCCAGCCGCTTGCCGAGGTCGGCCGCCGCGAAGGCCTGCGGCAGGGTCCTGGGAAAGCCGTCCAGGATATATCCGCCCCGGGCGGCCGCGGCGGCCACCACCGGAGTGAGCAGGTCGAAGACGATCTGGTCCGGAACCAGGTCGCCGCGCTGTTGGTAGGCGGCAAGCTCGCGGCCGGCGGGAGTACCCGAACGGGCCTCCGCACGCAGCACCTCGCCGGAGGAGACGTGCTGGATGCCGAACTTCGCGGCCAGCCGCTCGCCCTGCGTTCCCTTGCCACCGCCGGGGGCGGCCACCATCAACAGCCTCATTTCGCCTCCAGCCGGTATTGGTCCGTGTCGCGGACGCCGGGGACAGCTTCCATCGTCCCGGGGAGGAACCTCGTCGTCTATGTTCCCTGGTATCAAGTCTTACCGCGGAACTTGTCCGGCGGGGCGGGCACGCGCATCGGAGGAAAAAATGGTCGCAGCGAGCCGGCCGCAGGTCGTCAGGCTCCGTTCGGGCGACGTGGTCCGGATCCGCCAGGTGCGCCCCGGTGATGTCCAGGCGCTGGCCCGCGCGTACGCGAGACTCGGCGAGGAATCCCGCTACCGGCGGTTCTTCACGGCCAGACCCGAACTATCCGACAGCTTCCTGCACGCGGCCGCCGAGGTCGACCACGAGAACCACGAGGCACTGGTCGCCCTGCCGCTGCTGTCCGGCGAGATCGTCGGGGAGTGCCGGTTCGTCCGCCTGCCCGACCGCCAGGACACGGCCGACCTGGCGGTGACGGTAGTAGACGCCTGGCAGGGCCGCGGGCTCGCGTCGGCCCTGCTCGCGCGGCTCAGTGCCCGGGCGCTGGAGGTCGGCATCGCGTACTTCACCGCGGAGATCCTCGCCGAGAACCGTACCGTCCTGGACATGCTGCCCAGGCTGGGTAACGTCGAGTCCGAGGTGTCGGGCACCGTGGTCGATGCGCACATCGAGATCCCCGAGCCCGCCGGGGAAGAATCGGCCGAGCTGCTGAACTTGCTGGCCGCGGTGGCGCGCGGGGAGGTCATCGGCATCCCCGCTCCGTTCCGCCGGCTGGCCCGGGTACCAGAGGCGTTCGCGCGCATCGTGCTCCTGCCGGTGATCGCCGTGCGCCGGGCGCTGCTGGCCGATCCCGAAGCGTCGGGGTCCGACGAGGCAGCTCCCGGGGACCTGCCGTTGTCCTGACCGCCCAGCGCGACGCCGGATCCTTGTGCTGGCGGTCTTTGGCGATGCGTTCTCGTCCCCGTAGGGTCGTAGAGCACCGGAAGTGTGTCCGCCAGGACGGGACGGAGGCGTGGCATGGAGTTCGATGTGGTGATCGAGATACCGCGCGGGAGCCGCAACAAGTACGAGGTCGACCACGACAGCGGCCGGATCAGGCTGGACCGGACGCTGTTCACCGCGACCCAGTACCCGGCCGACTACGGTTTCATCGAGGACACCCTGGGCGAGGACGGCGATCCACTCGACGCGCTGGTCCTGGTGCAGGAACCCACCTTCCCCGGCTGCCTGATCCGCAGCCGCGCGGTCGGCATGTTCCGGATGACCGATGAGAAAGGCGGTGACGACAAGATCATCTGCGTACCGGCCGGCGACGTACGCCAGGAGCACCTGAAGGAGCTCGAGGACGTACCCGAGTTCTACCGGCTCGAGATCCACCACTTCTTCACCGTCTACAAGGATCTGGAACCAGGCAAGGGCGTCCGCGACACCGCCTGGGCGGATCGGGTCGCCGCGGAGGCCGAAGTCGAGGCGTCCCGGCGGCGGCTGCACGAACTGGGGCACGAGCCCGGGTAGCCGTCCGGGCCGCGAGCATTCCCCCGGTACCCGCTGGTCAGTGGTCGAAGCTATCTGTCTATTGACGGTAGCTGCTGGCCAGGCCCGTTCGGTTTCGCCTTCACTGAGGACCATGCCGCGTACCGATGCCAGGCCGCTTCCGCGACCGCGAGTCCCGGACCGCACCGAGACGGCGGACCTGCGTGTGGCCGTCCGCTCCGATTCCCCGCTGGTCGTCGAGATTCACGGGGAGATCGACATCCAGTCCGCCCCCGGGCTGCGGGATGAGCTGTTGCGGGTGATACGCCGTTACGGCGCGCAGCTCGCTCTCGACCTCACGGGCGTGACGTTCATGGACTGCGCGGGGCTCAACGTGCTGCTGGCGACCCGTCGGCGCGCTCGGCTGGAGGAGGGTTCGGTCCGGGTTATCCGGGCTTCGCCGCGGGTGCTGCGGATGATCTCGCTGCTCGGCCTGGAGAAGGCGTTCGCGCTCGGGTGATGCTCAGCAGGCTGGAGCGCTAGCCCGCGGTCCGGGCCCGGTATTCCACCACGATCCGGTCGTCAACCGCGGTGACGCCCGGTGCGGACCAGACGGCGGCCATCGCCTCGTCGTGTTCGGCCCACGACTTCACCGTCCCGGCCAGGATCACCGTCCCGAGGGCCCCGGTCTCGACCGAAAGCCCACCCGCGTCGGGTGCTGCTCGACGCGGCCCGGATGCTCGAGCCGCACGACCCGCGCCTGGCCCGCGACACCCTGCTCGACGCGTACGGGGCGGCCCGGTATTCCGGTCAGTTCGGCGTCCCGGTGGCCGAGGTGCTGGCGGCGGTCCGGGCTGCGCGCCGGGTGGAGCACTCGCAAGAGACGGCGACGGGCCTGCTGCTGGACGGCTTCGCGGCGTGGGGCGAGCGCCGCTATGAGGCCGGCGTTGAGCTCCTGCGCCGGGCCATCGCCCCCCTGACCGGTGACCAGCCGCTGCCCGACGACGTGGTGGAGCACTTCACGGCCATGTCCCTGGCGGCGTCCCGGCTGTACGACTGGCCGGCCAGGCAGGCGCTGGAGCGCCGCTGGGCGGAAGAGCTGCGTCGCCGGGGCGCGCTTTCCGCCATGCTGGTGGCCCTCGTTTACCAGGCGAACAACCAGCTGTTCGAAGGCCGCTTCGCGGATGCCGAGGTCACCCTGGCCGAAGGGCGGGCGCTCTCCGAGGCGATGGGTTTCCGGGCCCACCTCGGCCTCTTCGCGGCGGCTGAGCTGACCGTGCTGGCCTGGCGCGGGCGGGAGGCAGACGCTCGCGCGCTCGCCGCCCAGCTCCTGCGCGACTTCGCCGCCCAGGGCCACGGACTGGGGGTCATCCAGGCGCACGTGGCGCTGACCTGGCTCGAGATCGGCTTGGGGAACTATCACGAGGCGTGGCGCGGCGCGCTCGAGGCCTACGAGTACCGGACCATCGCCGCCGTGGATGTGGTCGAGGCGGGAATCCGATGCCGCGACGTCCAGGCCGCCACCGCCGCCCTGGAGTCCTTCTCGCCCATGGCCCTGGCCACCGGGAACCACATTACCCTCGGGCTGGTGACCCTCGGCCGGGCCCTGCTGGCCGACGACAACCACGCCGAGAGCGAGTACCTGCTGGCCATCGAGCACTTTCAGCAGTGCCCGCTGGCCCCGTACCTGGCCCGGTCGTATCTGCTGTACGGCGAGTGGCTGCGCCGGCAGCGGCGCCGCCGGGACGCCCGCGAGCAGCTCCGTACCGCCTGGCAGATGTTCGACACCCTCGGCATGGAGGCGTTCGCCGAACGCGCCCGGGCGGAGCTGCGGGCCACCGGCGAGCACGCCCGCAAGCGCAGCATCCAGGCCCAGGACGCGCTCACCTCGCAGGAGGCGCAGATCGCCCGGATGGCCGCCGACGGTGCCTCCAACACCGAAATCGCGGCCCGGCTGTTCATCAGCGCCAGCACGGTGGAGTACCACCTGCGCAAGGTCTTCCGCAAGCTCGGCATCACCAGCCGCGTCCGGCTCGCCCACGCGCTCAGCGGGGAGGAAGAGGAACCGGTGCCGCAGGACTGACGGGGGTCAGGCGGCGCGAAGCACGCCGCCGTCGGCCGGCTGAGCGGGGGAAAGGGCAGGCGGGGCAAACACCTCGCCGATCAGCTGCCGGAGCCACCGCATGCGTTCGGCCGCCTCTTCGGGGTGGTCGCCGAACTCCTGGGCCATCAGGCTGATGCAGCCGCCCTGGCCGAGCCGCCGCACCGTATGGCCGATCATCTCGGTCAGGGCGACCACGGTCAGCGCGTCCGATCGCTGCAACCCCGATGCGAACAGCGCCTCGCACCGCGTCTGGTTCATGTTCAACCGGTTCATGGCGAGCCTCCTTGCCGTGCCCCGGCGGCCGCATCCGCGGCCGGCTTACCTGTCCGACGGATGCCCGCCGCCTGGTCGCCAGTCCATTCCATCCCCGTGAGCCCGCTGCCGTATAGGAGGTGTCAGCTCTCCTGCCATTCACCTGGGCTATGGGCGCGGAGCGTTATTGGCGGAAATAATGGGACCATTGCCGGCCGGTGTTGGAGCCCGGCCGAACCCCGAGGTTATCGTGGCGGCGCTGGCCATTTCCGAGGACTCGACCGCGCTGGAGGACGGCATGTCGGACAAGCAGCACGGCAGCCCCGTGTTCGGTTGGCGGTCGCCGGCGGAGGGCGGGTCCGATGCTTCCGTTCTCTGACGGCCTGCCCGCACGGCGCTTCCCGATCGTCAACACCTTGCTGATCGTCGCCAACTTCGCGGTCTGGCTCTTCTACGAGCTTCCCGGCCTGAACTCGGCGATCTACCACGCCTCGTTCTACCCGTGCACCCTTGATGGCGCCTGCCACGGGCCTGAGCCGTGGGGCATCAGCTGGATCACCGCCATGTTCCTGCACGGCGGCTGGGATCACATCCTGGGCAACATGCTGTTCCTGGCGATCTTCGGCAAGAACGTCGAGGACGCCTTCGGGTCGCTGCGCTACCTGGCCTTCTACTTCGCCGGCGGCTTCGTCGCGATGCTGAGCCAGACCGCGATGACCCTGCTGTTCGGCACGGCGGCCGACGCGCAGGTGCCGACGCTCGGCGCCAGCGGCGCCATCGCCGCCGTGCTGGGCGCCTATTTCGTCCTGTACCCGAGCTCCCGGGTCCGCACCTGGATCTTCCCGGTCTTCCTGGTCAGCATCCCGGCCTGGATCTTCCTCGGGCTCTGGTTCTTGTACCAGCTGATCGAGGCGAACTTCGGGCTGTTCAGCACCTCGGCCAACGGCGGCGGCGTCGCCTTCTTCGCCCACGTCGGCGGGTTCATCTTCGGCTGGATCGTGACGCGAGTCCTCATCGGGGCGGGACAAGTCGCCGCCCAGGCGCGGGAACAGGCTTCCGTCACTTGACCAGGGTGGCGACCACGTTGATCACGAGGCCGAGCAGGACCGCGCCGAAGAGATACGACAGCAGCGCGTGGGGGGAGGGTCAGCCGCCGTATCGCCTTCGAGCTGTATCAGCCGGAACCTGGGAGGCCTCCGTGATGGTTAAGGGGGAGCCTGCCGAAGCGCGGTCGTCACCGCGGGCGGGCCCTCAACCGGCACCTACCAGTCACAGCCAGGAGGCTCGCGTGGCAACGCTGGCAATAACCATCGACCTTCCGCCCACCGGCAAACTCGAGACCACCGGTAACGGCGCCGCGCCGACACAACGCCAGATGGACGAGGAGAGTCAGGCCAGGCAGTACTTCGTCGACACGGTGGCGTCATACCTGAAATCGCTGCCTAGCGTTCCCCCGCACGCGGTCGGGAACGTCAGCCGGGTCGAGTTGCTGGGCCGTAATGTCTGGTCACAGCTCAACCACTACCTGCTGCTCGTCACCGTCGACATCGGAGATCCGGGTATCGAGGACCACCTGTCGGCGCTGCTCCCGAAGGGAACCCAGATATCGCTGGTGGGTGAATTCGCGCCCGTGCAGGAGTGGCCGGAACCCGTCCCGGCGTAGGTTCAGCCGATCCGGCCGGTGACGTAGGCCTGGGTGCGGGGATCGTGGGGGTCTTCGAAGATCTGCTGGGTCGGGCCGTGCTCGATGAGCACCCCGGTGCGGGTGTCGGTCTTGCTGTCGGTCAGCACGGAGAAGAACGCGGTCTGGTCGCTGACCCGGGTGGCCTGCTGCATGTTGTGGGTCACGATCACGATGGTGTACCGCGGCCGCATCTCGCGCATCAGGTCCTCGATCCGGGAGGTGGCGATCGGGTCCAGCGCCGAGGCGGGCTCGTCCATCAGCACCACGTCCGGCTCGACCGCGATGGTCCGGGCGATGCACAGCCGCTGAGCCTGTCCGCCGGACAGGCTCAGCCCCGAGCTCTTCAGCCGGTTCTTGACCTCATCCCACAGCGCCGCCTGCCGCAGCGACTGCTCCACGACCTCATCGAGCTTGTGCCGGTTCCGCTCGCCGTTGATCCGCGGCCCGTAGGCCACGTTGTCATAGATCGACTTAGGGAACGGGTTCGGCTTCTGGAACACCATCCCGATCCGGCGCCGCACCGCGATCGGGGACACCCCGGGCCCGTACAGCGACGCGCCCCGGTAGTCGATCTGACCGTCGACGCGGGCGCCGGGCACCAGGTCGTTCATCCGGTTGAACGCGCGCAGCACCGTGGTCTTGCCGCTGCCCGAGGACCCGATGAACGCGGTGATCTGGTTCTCGTAGACCGGCAGCGACACGTCCGTGACCGCCTTGAACGACCCGTAGTAGATCGACACGTTCTTGGTGAGGAACACCGTCGCGCCGGGCTCCGCGGCCGCGGTCTCGCGCGGGGCGGGGCGGGTCGCCGGCTCGGGCCGCGCGGTCTGCACGGTGTCCTGCTCTGACTGCTCCATGTCCACCCCACAACGACGGCCGGCAAGCAATTCTTGCGTGCCAACACAAACGCGAGGTAGCCGCCGGGCAAACGGATGACCCTCACGGCCGGGCCGCGGCGGGTCATCGATGCCGTTCCCGGCTCAGCACGAGCCTGGCCTAGCCACTCTCACCCCAGCCCGCCCCGAACGTAAGGCGTGGATGCCACATCCACGTCGCTGGTACGACGTGGCTGGGACATCCACGCTTTACCGGCTGGAGCCGGGCGCGAATCACCAGTCACGATGGTTGCCTTTCAGCGGTGCAGACAGGGTGGAGGATGGCTGGCCGGGTCCGGCCGAGCGAGTCCATGGCGACGTGCTGCGCGATGCGGGCCGCGTCGGCGGCCACGCCGTAGAGCAGGCCCGAGCCGCGGTTCGAGAGCCACGGATGGCCGGCCACGTACAGGCCGGGGAAGGCGGTGACGCCGCGGGCGTGCTCGACCGTGCCGTCCGGCCGGAGCACGGGGACCCGCAGCCAGCTGGTGTCCGGTCCGAAGCCGGTGCACCACACCACGGTGGAGATGCGTTCGGCCCGCGCGTTCAGCGTCCGCGGGGCCTCCCGTGACGCCGGCCCTGGCCGCTCGGCCGGGTCGGTGTCCGGCGGCGGGGCGGCGATCCCGGCCCGGGTCACGTACTCGTCGACGAGCCGGCGGAACTGCGCCGCTCCCTGGTCCGCGTGCTGGATGTGGCGGGGCAGCTCCGGCCCGAAGCCGAGCGTGCCGCCGTCGGCGCCGGCCAGGCGGCCAAGCAGGCGCACCCCGTCCCGGGCGAGCTGCTGGTAGGACAGTGTCTGGCCGCCGTGCGCACCGGACAGCATCGGGTGCGGCCTGCGGAACTCGGCGGGATCGGTCACCGCCTCGGCCGGCTGGTCGTAGAGCCCGAGTTCGACGCCCCACTCGTGGCAGTCCCGCCCCCGGTAGCGGCGTGGCACCCGGGGTACCTGGCTGGTGGCCAGCAGCACCTCCCGGCCCGCCGCGGCCAGGTCGGTCGCGATCTGCATGCCGGATTGCCCGCTGCCCACCACCAGGACCGCGCCCGGCGGCAGCGCGTCCGGGCGGCGGTAGTCCCCGGCGTGCAGCTGGTGGATGTCCGCGGGCAGGGCGGCGGACAGCCGGGGAATCACCGGGCGGCGCTGGCCGCCGGAGGCCACCACCACGGCGCGGGCCTTCATCCGGCCTGCGCCGGTCACCACGTCATAGCCGCCGTCGCCGACATCGACGGAGAGGACCTCGGTACCGGCCTGCACCGGCAGCCCGCGGGCGAGGCCGTCCAGCAGCCTCACCGCCGTGTCCCTGGGGAGGAACTCGCGCGCTGCGCCGGCCGCCAGGCGGTAGCCCGGCAGCCGGTTCATCCAGTTCGGCGTGACCAGCGTGAACGAATCCCAGCGTGCCGACCGCCAGCTCTCGCCGACCCGGCCGCGCTCCAGCACCACGTGCTCGACGCCGTACGCCTGCAGGTAGTAGCTGACCGCCAGCCCCGCCTGGCCGGCGCCGACGACGACCACCTCGACCTGGCCGGCCGTTCCGTTTACCCGCATGACCTGTTTCCTTTCGCTGATTGCTCGTCCCGACCGATGCTGCGCCGGGCCGTCGCGGCAAACACCCGCCAGGTGGCGGGTTTTCCGGGCCTGGCGGTTGCGGAGCCGACCCCGGGTTCGCACACTTGGCGTGTGAGACGTGGCTGGGCGGCTCCGGCTGGCCAGGTCGCGCTGGTCGGACGCGACGCTGAGCTGGAGCGGCTGGCTGCCGCCGCGGCAGCCGCCCGGGCGGGGCGGGGAAAGATCGTGCTCATCTCCGGCGAGCCCGGCATCGGCAAGACCGCCATCCTCGCCGCCCTGCTGGACCGCGCGGCCGCCGGCGGCGCCCGGATCGCGTCCGGTGCCGCCGAGGAACTCGAGATGCGGGTGCCGTTCGCGGCCGTCTCGGACTGCCTCGGGCTGACCGCCGCGGCCGCCGACCCGCAGGCGGCCGAGATCGCCGCGATGCTGCGCGGCGCCCACCGGCCATCCGGTGCGTTCTCCGCGGCCGACGCCGAGTTCCTGGTCACCGAGGCGATCCTGGGTCTTGTCGACGGGTGGTGCGCGGCGGGGGCGGTGGTGCTCGCCGTCGACGACCTGCAGTGGGCGGATCCGGCCAGCCTGCTGGTGCTGCACCGGCTCGGCCGGGTCGCGGGCCAGCTACCGCTGCTGCTGGCCGCCACCCGGCGCCCCGGCGCCGGGCCGGCCGACCTGGAGCGCCTGCTGCGCAGCTGGGAAGATCGCGACGCGGACCTGCTGTCGCTCGGCCCGCTCGACGAGACATCGGTCGTCGCCCTGACCCGGCAGGTGACGGGCGCCGAACCGGACACGGGCCTGCGGACGGCGACGGCCGCCGCGGCGGGCAACCCGCTGTACGTGATCGAACTGGCCCGGGCGCGGGCCGGGACCTCCGCGCAGGAACCCGGCGCGAATCCGGGATCGATGCCCGAGTCACTGATCACGGTGGTGACCAGGAGGCTGTCGGGGCTGTCCGGGCAGGCCCGGCGGATCCTCCCGGTGGCGGCGGTCCTCGGGCCGAGCTTCACCGTCGCCGAACTCGCGGCCGTCCTCGGCGTGTCCGTGCTGGACTTCCTCGGGGTGATCCAGGAGGCGGCCGGGGCGGGCGTGCTGGCCGCCGAGTCCGACCGGCTGGCGTTCCGGCACGAGGTGATCCGCCAGGCGCTGTACGAGAGCCTGCCGGTGTCGGCGCGCAACGCGCTGCACCTGCAGGCCGGGCAGGCGCTGGCGGCCGCGGGGGTGCCGGTGGAGCGGGTCGCGCAGCACCTGCTGGCCGGGACGACGCCCGACCCCCGGACCGTCGAGTGGCTGGCCGGGGTGGCGGGGCAGCTCACCGCGCGGGCCCCGGAACTGGCCGCCGACCTGCTCTGGAGGGTTTGCGACGTCGCCGACCCATCCGGCCCGCAGTCCGGGCCGCTCCGGCTCGCGCTGGCCCGCGCGCTGCTGCGGACCGGCCGGTTCGCCGAGGCCGAGGCGGCCGCGACCCGCGCGCTGGCGTCCGGCCTCGGCCCGGAGTACGGTGGCCGGCTGCGCTGGGTCCTCGCTCAGTCCTGCCTCAACCAGGGCCGGGTCGAGGCCGCGCTGGCCGAGGCGCACCGGGCGCTGGACGACCGCGACCTCAGCCGCGCCGAACGGGCCCGGTTCCACGGCCTGGCCGCGCAGGGGGCTCATGTGGCGTCGACGTCCGGGCCCGCGGCCGCCATGCGAGAAGCCGAAGCGGCCCGGGACGAGGGCCTGGCCAGCGGCGATGCGTACGCGATGGCCTACGGGCTGCAGGCGGTCGCCGGTGCCTGGCGCTGGCAGGGGCGTTTCGGCCGGGCGCTGGACGTCGCCAGCCAGGCCGTGGCGGCGCTGGAGCAAGCAGGCCCGGTCAGCGACAGCCAGCTCGACCCGCACCTGATCCGCGCCAACTGCCTGTTTGACCTGGACCGGGACGCCGAGGCCCGGCAGGCGTACGCGGCCGACCTGCGCCAGGCGGAACGCGGCCTGGGTACGTTCTTCCTCTGCTTCCATCACCTGTCGGTCGCCCGGGTGTGCTTCCTGACCGGACGGTGGGACGACGCTCTCACCGAGATCCGTTCGGCTCGTGATGTTCCAGACCACCTCGGGCTGACCGTTCACCTCGACGGGCTGGCTGCGCTGATCGCCGTGCACCGGCAGGACCGTGACCAGCTAGGGAGGCTGCGTGCCGCGCTGGATCGCCCGCTGGCCACCGGTTCGGTCCGGCACACCTACGATGACCGGTCGTGGGGCCGGGCGCTGGCGGCCCTGGCCGAAGGCGACCGGGCCGCGGCGTTCGGCCTGCTGTGCCGGGCATGGGAGCAGTGCGTGGCGGGACACCGGGAGCACTGCGGCCACTACCTGCTGCCCGACCTGGCGGCGCTGGCCGTCCCGCTCGGGGAGCAGGAAACAGGCAGGCAGGCGCTGGCGCAACTGGAGCGCTACGGCGCGGACCGGCAGGTGCCAGCGCTGCACCGGTCCGCGGCGCTCGCCGCCGCGATCCTCGACGGCGACGCGGATGCCCTGCTCACGGTGGCGGACGGCTACGCGGCCGCGGGCCGGCCGTTGCTCGAGGCCCAGGCCCGCGAGCACGCCGCCGAGGGCCTGGCCGCGGCCGGCCGGGACCAGGAGGCGCGGCTTCAGCTCGAGGGCGCCCAGGACCGGTACGCCGCGCTGAACGCGTCATGGGACGCCGCCCGCGCCGACGCCCGGCTGCGCGCGCACGGCGTCAGGCGCGGCGTCCACGGCCCCCGGCGGCGGCCGAAGGCGGGCTGGGACGCCCTCACCGACACCGAGCATACGGTGGCCGCGCTGCTGGCCGAGGGCCTGTCCAACCCCGATATCGCCGGCCGGATGTTCATCTCCCGCCGGACCGTGCAGTTCCACGTCTCCAACATCCTGGCCAAGCTCGGCCTGTCCTCGCGGGTGGAACTGGCCACGCTGGTGACCCGGCGGGCCGGCTGAGCCCTGGTACGAAGGTGGCGCTGCGCGCCGGCCGGCATCACGGCGCGTGAGCGTTACCGCGAATAGACGCTGGAACTTCCGGAGTACTGGGGTACATAGATGACCGTGATCGTCTGCTGGACCTGGGGTGCGGCCGCGTAAATACGGTTGCCGGCCTGGTTGGCGTCGATGACGCATTTGCCCGTCCCGGTGTAGGTCACCGTAGCCCCCGACACGCGGCACACCCGCTGGCCGCTGGAGGGATCAACGGAGAACACGACCGGGTTGCCCGAGCCGCCGCCGGTAGCCGACAAGTCCGCCGAGGACCACAAGGCCCCGGACGTCGGGGCGGTGAAGGAGATCGACTGGGGTTTCTTGCTGACCGTGATCGTGCGCTGGACCTGGGGTGCGTCCGCGTAGCTGCCGTTGCCGGCCTGGTTGGCGTCGACGACGCAACTGCCCGCCGCGGTGTAGGTCACCGTGTTCCCGGACACGGTGCACACCCTGGAGCCGGCCACGGAGAACACGACCGGGTTGCCCGAGCCGCCGCCGGTGGCCGACAACCCCGCTGAGTCGCCCACGGTGCCCGAGGCCGGGGCGGTGAAGGAGATCGACTGGGGTATCTCGGTGACCGTGATCGTGCGCCGGACCTGGGGTGCGTCCGCGTAGCTGCCGTTGCCGGCCTGGTTGGCGTCGACGACGCAACTGCCCGCCGCGGTGTAGGTCACCGTGTTCCCGGACACGGTGCACACCCCCGGACCGCCGGAGCCGTCAACGGAGAACACGACCGGGTTGCCCGAGCCGCCGCCGGTAGCCGACAACGCCGCCGAGCCGCCCGGCGTCCCCGACGCCGGGGGGGTGAACGAGATCGACTGGGCTGGTTTCGGCCGCGTGGTGTACGCAAAGTGGCTGGCGGCGCTGGTCTTCGAGGTGCCAGCCGGGGTGGTCACGGTGATGGTCACGGTGCCGGCGCCGGGCGGGCTGGTCACGGTGATCTGCGTACTCGAATCGGCGGTGATGGTTGCGGCGGCGGTGCCGAAGCGGACGCCGGTGGCACCGGCCAGGCCAGTCCCGGTGATGGTCACCGTGCTCCCTCCCCCGGTGCTACCGCTGGCCGGGGATACGCCGGTGACCGCCGGCCGTGGGGCGGTGTAGGTGTAGTGGTCCGCGGCGGTGATCTTCGAGGTGCCGGCCCGGGTGGTCACGGTGATGTCCACGATGCCGGCGCCGGTGCCGGTCGCGGTCATCCGCGCGCCTGAATCTGCGGTGATGGCCGCGGTGGTCACGGTGACGGCCGCGGTACCGATGCTGGGCGGGCTGGTCACGGTGATCTGCGTGTCCGAATCGGACGTGATCGCGCCGGCTACGCCGCCGAACCGGACGACGGTGGCACCGGCCAGGCCAGTCCCGGTGATGGTCACCGTGCTCCCTCCCACGGTGCTGCCGCTGGCCGGGGATACGCCGGTGACCGCCGGAAGCGTGACAGCAGGAGGTGCGCCGGACCCGGTGAAGCGGAGAGCCAGGATCGTGCCTGCGGCCACGATCGCGGCCGCGACCGTGGCCGCGATGGCCCTCCTGACCGCCTTCGAATGCCGGAGCCGGGAGCGCCGGTTACCCTGGCGCAGGCGGATCTTTTCCACGGCGCTGCCCTGGACCGCGGCCGGTCCGCCGGACGGCCACAGGGCCGCGAGCAGCAGCGCCGCCTCGCCCAGGTGCGACCGGCCGCGGTCGTGCCAGTCCGGGCCGTAGGCCGCCGCCGCGACCTTGTTGAGTACGGCGACGAACGCGGTCGCATCGGCCGGGCGGTCTTCGGGGCGCTTGGCCATCCCCGCGGCCACCAGCGGCCGGACCGGTTCGGGCACCGCGTCCACCGGCACCGGCTGGGACAGATGCTGGTACATGAGCGCCGCGGCGGTATCCCCGTGGAACGGCGGCCACCCGGTCAGGCACTCAAAAAACGTGGCCGTGGCCGCGTACACGTCTCCGGCCGGGCTGGCCGACCCGCCGCCGAACTGCTCCGGCGGCGCATACGCCAGCGTGCCCCCCCTGACCGATCGATCCCCGGCCCGGGCCGCGATCCCGAAATCGGTCAGCTTGCTCGTCCCGTCTTCGTCCACCAGCACGTTATCCGGCTTGTAGTCCCGGTGCACCACCCCGCGCGCATGCGCCGCGGCCAGGCCCAGCAGCGATCCCTGCAGCACCACCAGCGCCGCCTCCGGGGTGGTCCCGCCTCCTCTGCTCCTTCATCCGCCGCACGGGGGAGGCTGCAGGGCCTTCCGGCGGCTGCCCCTCCCGGCAGCAGCATGGTGAGTCAGCATGGAGCCATCAGGCGATGTATACAGTCAGGTAAAGATAAACGACGCTGGCCACGCCCACCCCTTGCCGTCACCCACTCAGCTGTCGTAATCACAGGCCTCGGCTCCCAAAGCTAGCACGGCGATAACAAGGACACGCCTTATCACCTGTTCGCCGGGGATGGCTCGACCGCACCGGCGGTCCTGTCGCGCCGGATCCGGACGTCTTATTGTTGGGGTGTGCTGAGCGGACCGCGCTTGCGCCAGGTGGCCCTGGTGGCGCGCGACTGCGGCCAGGTGGCGGGCGAGCTGCGCCGGACGTTCGGCTGGCCGCCGCCGTTTCACGATCCGGGGGTGGGCCGGTTCGGCCTGACCAACGCGGTGTTTGCGGTGGGCGACACGTTCGTGGAGGTGGTGGCGCCCGCGCAGCCGGACACGACCGCCGGCCGGTACCTCGAGCGGCGCGGCGGTGACGGCGGGTACATGGCGATATTCCAGGTCCGGGACCTGGCGGCGGCCCGCCGCAGGGTCGCCGGCCTGGGGGTACGGGTGGTCTGGACCGCCGATCTGCCCGACATCGCCGCGACCCACCTTCATCCCGGGGACGTCCCCGGCGCCATCGTGTCCCTGGACTGGGCGACCCCGGAGCAATCGTGGAGGTGGGCGGGCCCGTCGTGGACTGGCCGGGCGCCCGAACATGCCCCCGGCGGCGTGACCGGGCTGACGATCGAGGTCAGCGACCCGCCCGCCGCGGCGCAGCGCTGGGCCGCGGTGCTCGGGATCCCCGCGGCCGACGGCGAGGAAACGCCAGTGGTGGAGCTGCCGGATCAGGGCCAGCGGCTGCGGTTCGTGCCTGCCCGGGGCGGCCACGGCGAGGGCATCATCGAGGTGACCATCGCCGGACTGCCAGTGAAGAGGGAAGGGGAGGTGGGTGGGGGACCATGGGTGATCGGCGGGGTCCGCTTCGCCGGCGAGGAAGGATGACATGACCACACTTGATACGGGGACCGAGGATCTGCGGGCCGAGATCGACGGCGGCGTTGCGGTGATCACCATGAACCGGCCGGATCGGCGAAACGCCTTCTCCCAGGCCATGGTGTCTGCCATGGGGGCGGTCCTGGCCCAGGTGGAGACCGACGAAGCGGTTGGCTGCGTCGTGCTCACCGGGGCGGGCGGCGCCTTCTGCGCCGGCGGCGACGTCAAGAACATGGCCGCCTCGTCGGCGGACCGCGGGAACGGCGCCGGCCCGTCACTCGACGCCCGCATCCACCGCCAGCGACTGAACCAACGGGCCACCAGCGGTCGCCTGTGGAGCATGCCCAAGCCGACGATAGCCGCCATCGGCGGGCCCGCGGCCGGGGCCGGCCTGTCGCTGGCGCTGGCCTGCGATCTGCGCTACGCGGTACCTGGCGCGGTGCTGACCACCGCCTTCGCCAAGGTTGCGTTCGCCGGAGACTACGGCGGGACGTGGTTTCTCACCCGGCTGGTAGGCAGCAGCAAGGCCAAAGAGCTCTACTACTTCTCGCAGCGGATGAGCGCCGAGGACGCCGAACGGCTCGGGATCGTCAACGCCATCTTCCCGGCCGCCGACTTCGAGCGTGAGGTCATGGAGCGCGCTCGCCGGCTGGCGCAAGGGCCGTCGATCGCCTACCGCTACATGAAGGAGAACCTGAACCGGGCCGTATCCGGCGAGCTCGGTGACTGCATGGACCTGGAGGTGACCCACCACGCGCACACCGGGCTCACCGAGGATCACCGCGAAGCCGCCCGAGCCTTCATGGACAAACGCGAACCGCGGTTCCACGGCCGGTAGCCCTCAGCTGGTGAGGTATTCGACGATCGAGGTGTGGACCGGTGTCCAGTCCAGCCCGGCGCGGGTCTTGGCGGATGAGACGTCCTGGTCCCGGGTGAACAGGTCGGCGAGCAGGCCGAGTTCGGCGCTGGCCTCGGACGCCGGCCAGCTGATGGCGGTGCCGCCGCCCAGTGCCGTCGCGATCGCGTCGAGCCGGACCGTCTGGCTGGCGCCGTGCCAGACGGTGCCTGGTGCCGCGCGGGTGGCGACGGCCAGGTAGAGCGCGGCCAGGTCGCCGACGTGCACGACCGGCCACCGGGTGCCGGGCGGCCCGATGTAGACGCCGGCGCCGCGCTCGGCGGCTTTGGCCGTGAGCAGGCCGTGCACGAGGCCGCCGCCGTCGCCGTAGACCATGCCGGGGCGGATGACCCAGCCGCCGGCGCCGAGGACACGCTGCTCGATGGCGGGCCGGCCGGCCGCGAGCGGGTGCGGGTCGGCCGGGCTGTCCTCGTCCTGGGCGCCGGCGCCCAGGACGGCGGCGCCGGCGAAGACGGCGGCGACGTGGGCGTCCCCCCGGCATGGGCGTGCGCGGCGGGTGGGTGGCGGGGTCCGGCCTGCACGGCGAGCGGCTGGCGGACGCCGGTCCGGGCGGCCCGTTCGACGGCCGCGAGCGTCCGGTGGTAATGCACGGCCACCTCGAAGCCGGGCTGCGCCGGCCGGCCCAGGGTGATGGCCCGGGCGATCTCGCGGTACAGGGCCGCTATGTTCGCGGCCGGGCCGGCCGGCACCCCGGCCGGGATGAGACGGTAGCGGACCGGGACCGGCAGGTCCGCCGCGGCTCCGTCGGTGCCCCTGAGCCGGACGCGCCATTCGGCCCAGCCGGGGTAGTGCCCCGGGTCGGCCGGCGTGATGGTCAGCGTGCCGTCGGTGCCCGTGACGATGATGACGAACCCGCCGGGCGCGGGCGCGCTGCCGCCATGGATGCTCAGCGAGAGCAGCGCGCCGCTGCCCAGCCGGCCGTGCAGCGCGATCTGGCCGGGCACGTGGTTGGCGATCAGTTCGCCGGTCTCCACCACCGAGACCCGGTCATGCAGGTTCGCCAGGACGGCGGCCCAGCTCTGCGGGCTGGCGCCCACGATCCCCACCCGTATCCGTTCTGACATCTGATCGCCTCCAGTTTTGTACCGTTCGGTAAAAAACCTAAGGCGGCGGCTCATCGGCTGTCAAGGAGTAATGTACCGATAGGTAAGAAATTTCCGGGAGGGTGCGATGGCCGGAGGCCGCCCGCGCGCGTTCGACGTCGACGAGGCGCTGGACCGCGCCCTCGAGGTGTTCTGGCGCCAGGGATACGAGGGCACCGCGCTGTCCGATCTCACCGCGGCGATGGGGATCAACCGGCCCAGCCTGTACGCCACGTTCGGCAATAAGGAGGCGCTGTTCCGCAAGGTGCTCGACCGGTACGCCGACGGTCCCGCCGCCTACGCCGCGCGCGCCCTCGAGTTGCCGCGCGCGCGAGACGTGGTCGAGGCGCTCGTCTACGGGGCCATCGAGTTGACCACGGGCCCTGATACGCCGCTCGGCTGCATCAATGTCCGCACCGCTCAGGCCTGCGGGCCGGACGCCGACCCCGCCCGGCACGAGGCCATGACCCGCCGCGCCGCCGACCATGCCGCGCTGCGCCGCCGGCTCCGCCGGGCCCAGGCCGAGGGCGACCTGCCGGCCAGCGCCGACCCGGACGCCCTGGCCCAGTTCGTCACCACGTTCATCGACGGCATCGCCGTCCAGGCCAGCGGCGGGACGAGCCGCGCGCAGCTACGACACGCCGCCGCCATCGCCCTGCGCGCATGGCCATCACCCGGCCCAGCCGACGAACCGTAACACAGCCGCCGCCACTCCGATGGTCCGCGTGAGGGGTGCCATGAGGTCCTCCTGGGCCATGACCGCGCCTTGGTGGGCGGCCCGGCATGATGTCGCGGACCGCAGTAGCATCCGGCTATGGGCACGCTGGCCCCGGTGCCGCAGATCCGCGGGCGTGAGGTGGAGATCGAGGCCCTGGGCGAGGCTCTGGGCCGCGTCGCCGCTGGCGGGCCAGCGATCGTGCTGATCGAGGGCGAGGCCGGGATCGGCAAGACGCGCCTGCTCGCTGAGGGCCTGGAGGACGCGCGGGGCCGCGGGATCCAGGTAGCGGCGGGCCGGGCCGAGGAACTGGAGCGGACCCGGCCCTTCGGCCTGCTGGCCGACGCCCTCGGGTGCGCCCGGTCGTCGGCCGACCCGCGGCGGGCGGCCATCGCCTGCCTGCTGGCCGCCGAGGGTGCCAGTGACCAGGGCCCGATCACGGTGACAAGTGACTCGGGCTTGCGGTTCCGCGCGGTAGACGCCTTCACCGACTTGGTGGAGGAGCTGGCGCTGGCCGGGCCCTTGGTGCTGGGCCTGGATGACCTGCAGTGGGCCGATCCGTCCAGCCTCCTGACGCTGGGTGCGCTGGGCCGCCGCCTCGCCGATCTCCCGGTGGGCCTGATCGGGTGCTTGCGCCCCTGGCCGCGGATCGCCGAGCTGGACCGGCTGACCGCTGCGCTGGAGGCTGCCGGTGCCCGGTGTCTCACCCTGCACCCCCTGGCCGGCGAGGCGGTGACCGGCCTGGTGTCAGACGCGGTCGCGGCCGAGCCGGGCCTGCGGCTGCTCGCCGAGGTGGCGGGGGCGGCGGGTAATCCGCTGTTCGTCACCGAGCTGCTCGCGGCGCTCGTCCAGGAGGGGGCGATCGCGATCGCCGACGGGCGGGCGGAGGTGGCGGAGACGACGCTGCCGCCGACGCTGCGGCTGACGATCTTGCGCCGGCTCAGCTTGCTGCCCGAGACCATCCTGCAGGTGCTGCAGTCGGCCTCGATCCTGGGGTCAGGCTTCTCGCTGACCGACCTGGCCACGGTCACCGGCCGCGCTGCTGTCGATCTTTCTGCCGTGCTGGCGGAGGCCATCAAGGCGCGAGTCCTGGAAGACGACGGCCTGCGATTGCGCTTCCGCCATGACCTGATCCGCGACAGCATTTACGAGGACCTGACCGGCAGCGTGCGCCGCGGCCTGCACCGCGAAGCCGGCCAGCGGCTGGCACGTGCGGGGGCGCCGTCCCTGCAGGTCGCCGAGCATCTCGCCCGCGGGGCAGTGATCGGGGACGCCGAGGCCATCACGTGGCTGACCAGGGCGGCCCGGGAGGCGGCGACGCGATCACCGGAAGTCACCGCGGGTCTGCTGGAGCGGGCGATCGGGCTGATGGAGCCGACCGATCCCGGCCGCGACCGGCTGCTCGCCGAGCGGGCCAACAGCCTGCTGGGGGCGGGGCGCATCGCTGACGCCGAGGCGGCCTGCCGACTGCTGCTCGACCGGGACCCTGACCGGTCCGTGGAAGGTGCCGTCCGGATATGTCTCGGGCACGCCCTGCATGCGGAGGGCCGGGCCCGTGAGGGACTCGGCGAGCTGGAGCGGGCATGCCAGTCGCCGTCGCTCACCGGGGCCGAGCGAGCCGGTGCCCAGGCGTGGGCGAGCTTGGGTCGCGTGATGCTGGGAGACCTCGACGGCGCCTCGGCCGCCGCGGTGACGGCACGGTCGGCGGCCGTACGGGCCCATGATCGTCTCACCGCAAGCGTAGCGATGGCCTCGCTCGCCTTGGTTTCTGAGTTGCGCGGGCACCTCGGAGGCGCACTCCAGATCATCGACGATGCTGTCCGGCTGGCTGACGAGAGCCCAGACAGGCTGGGACGCCGCTATCCGGCCTACGCCTTCCGCGGATTCATCCTGGTAGATCTCGACCGGCTCGATGAGGCCAGATCCAACCTCGAAGCCGGCAGGCGGATCAGCGAGGAACTCGGCATCCCCTGGCCCCCGCATGATCAGGTCGCTGGCGCGCTGGAGCGCTTCCTCTCAGGGCACTGGGATGACGCGATCGCCGAGATCGAGGCGGACGCCGGGCTGGCGAGTGCGCCCGAGGGCGAGAGCTACAGCCGCGTTCTCGGGCGCAGCGTGCTGTCGCTGATCAGGCTGCACCGCAACGACCTGCGCGGCGCCCGGGACGCTTTTGGCCTCCCGGCGGGCGAGCTGTCCGGCCCCGGCCCCGGCTATCGCACCGATTGGTCCGCGTGGGCGCAGGCCCTTCTGCTCGAGGCCGACGGGCAGCTCGCGCAGGCGTACGCGGCCCTTGCCCACTGCTGGGACCGGTGCGCCGGCTCCGGGTTCGCGCTGGAATACCCGGTCATCGGGGCCGATCTGGTACGGCTGGCGCTGGCCGCCGGTGATACGGGCCGGGCCCGGGATGTTGCGGCTGCGGTCGCCGACGTGGCGTCCCGTAACGAGGTGCCCTGGATCGCCGGCGCCGCGCTGCGCTGCCAGGGACTGGCAGATAATGACGCCAGCATCCTGGATGCCGCCGTTAGCGCCAGCGCGCGCGGTTCGCGTCCGCTCGAGCTCGCGCTCGCCTGCGAGGACGCGGGCGGCGCCTTCGCGCGGCAGGGCCGCGTGGGCCGCGCCTGCCAGCTCCTCGATCAGGCCATCGACATCTACGAACGCCTCGACAGCGCGCGCGACCTCGCCCGGGCCGAGGCCGCACTGCGCCAGATGGGTGTGCGCCGCGGTCGCCGCGTGACGCACACCCGCGCGCAGAGCGGCTGGCAAAGCCTCACCCAGAGCGAGCGCGCCGTCGTTGACCTGGTCGCCGAGGGACTGTCCAACCCCCAGATCGGCCAGCGGCTGTACGTGTCGCGTAGGACGGTACAGGCCCATCTCGCGCACGTGTTCGCCAAACTGGACATCACTACCCGAGCCCAGCTTGCCGCGGAGGTTACCCGGCGCCGGGGGTAACCAGCCAGGACATGGCACCCGCTCCAGATCGCTATCGGGCCGCGATGAGCTGGCGGTGCAGGTCCAGCAGCGCCGGGATGTCGTCCCGGTTCGCGCGGCCCATTCCGCATTCGGTGCAGATGCCCCAGTCGCGGCGGCCGCCCGGGCTCGCCGTCAGCGCCGCATCGATGAGCCGCACCTGATCACCGGTGGTCCCGGGCGCCTGGTCGGCCGGGTGATACGGCACCAGCGCGAAATTCAGCTCGGTGCCCGGATCCGCGGCGAGGCCGGTCAGCGGCGCGAAGTAGCTCTCCTCGCGCTGGTACTGCGGCACGGTAAAGGAGACGAAGCTGACCGGCCTCGCGGCCGCCGCGGTGACCGCGTTCAGCACCCGGACCTGCAGGGCCAGTGATGCGGGCTGCATGAAGTGCTCGTGGCCGTAGTCTCCGTAGCACATGTGCAGCCCGGCGGGGATCGCGGCGGGCACCTGGTCCACGCACCGGGCCAGGGCGGCGATGATCGCGTCGAAAGCCTGCGCGCCGCCGGGCGCGAAGGC
>Ga0318497_10000067_pt1 | contig 28806 bp, 22 predicted proteins | sample GRESIP109b1f23_FD_203754 | JGI IMG/M metagenome (GOLD analysis project Ga0318497, IMG submission 203754) | Tropical soil microbial communities from Luquillo Experimental Forest, Puerto Rico - GRE.SIPMG.109b1f23 | ecosystem: Environmental > Terrestrial > Soil > Tropical forest > Bulk soil... | reverse complement strand
AGCGGGCCGTACCTGTACTTGCCGCCGGCGTTCACCGCGATGGTGTCGATGTCGGAGGAGATGCCGGCCGTCGTGGTCGGGCCGACGCCGACGCCCGAGCGATCGGCGCGCTGCCAGTGACCCGTCGTGAAGACGTTCCACTTCGCGCCCTCGGCCAGCGTGAGGCGCGCCTCGACCGCCGGGAGGCCGGACGCCTCGCCGAAGCTGAAGCCGTACGGGTCGCCGCCGGCGCCGACCGTGTTCTGGCCGATGCCGTTGACGGAGCCGTTGGCGGCCGTGCACGTCGCCGGGGTCGCGCCCGACGCCGCGGCGCCAGCCAACGCACACGTGAACGCCGCCGCGCCCGAGTCCGCCCACTGGCTGCGGCCCACTTCCCAGGCGAACTCGAGGTTCGTGGCCTTCTTGTCGCCCATGGTGTGGAAGCCGAAGATGCCCGGCCGCCGCCACCCGATGTTGCCGGAGCCGTAGCTGAACGGGAAGGCGATGTGCGCCAGCGACGCCGGCGCGATCGTGAAGATGAGGTCGTTCGTCTGGCCGAAGAGGATGCGGTTCCCGCCGCCCCAGTCGAGCTCGGCGTACGCCCAGCGCAAACGAGGCGTCACCGAGACGTTGCCGTAGTTGCCGGAGCCGAAGCCGCCGAAGAAGTCGATCTCGAGCACGCCGCGGGGGGTGGCATTGCCGAACCCAGGCAGCTGCGGACCGGACACCGAGAAGTTGAACCGGGACTGGCGGACGTCGCCGCCCATGCTGATCCGGTCCTGGTTCGGCTGGTGGGGCGGCTGCGCGTTCACGTACAGCGACTGCTGGCCCCCGCTCGGTCCGAGGCTGGCGTCCTGCGCCCACACGGAGCCCGACACGAACCCGTGCAGGGCGAACGTGAACGGCGGCGGCTTGGCCTCCTCGGCGGGCTTGGCTTCCTCAGCGAGGTTCGCGGTCGCCCAGCAAAGGAGCAGCGCGCCTCCCAGTGCATGAATTCTCACGTCGTTTCCTCCATCGCGTTGGACTTCTCGTTGCCGCAGTGACCCCGAGTCGAGGGGGGGTGATTCAAATGAGTATCACTTTTGAGCCTATGGTGCGAAAGGTTTGCGACGTGGTGGCGGCAATTTCTGCGATAGTTCCCTGACGCGGTGCGTGAAGCAAGCGATCGCCTTGGTCACGTGGCACGCTGTCGCGAGCGTGCGCATTCGCAGGCGCCGCGTGCCGGGCGCGGTTTCCTTGCGGAGCTGGGTTGCGTCGTGTAGGAGCCTGAAAGATCAACGAGATCGAGGGAGGTTATCGATGTCGACTGTCCGTGGTGCGCTCGTCGTCCTGCTCACTCTTTCTGGGGTCAATACCCTCGCCGCCGACTCGACGGCGCGCATCGGCGCCGCGCTCAGCCTCACGGGCGACGCCGCCGTCTATGGCGCGACGCAGCGGAACGGGATCCTGCTCGCCGTGGAGGACGTCCAGAAGGGCCAGCTCCCGCCCGGCGTCAAGCTCGAGGTCGTGGTTGAGGACGACGGCTCGTCGAAGCAGCAGGCCATCAGCGTCTACCAGCGGTTCATCAACCAGCAGAAGGTGAGCGCGATCATCGGGCCGACCCTCTCCACGACGGCGACCGGCGCCGACCCTATCGCACAGATGGCGAAGGTGCCGGTGGTGGCGGTCTCGAACACGGCGGCGAAGGGGATCACCGACATCGGCAACTACATCTGGCGCGTGTCGCTGATGGAGAAGCAGGTGGTCCCGGGGGCGATGAAGACCGCTCAGCAGCGGCTCCACTTCAAGACCGCCGGAGTGCTGTACGGCAACGACGACGTCTTCACCAAGGCCGGCTACGACGTGATGAAGGCCACGCTCGATCAGCTCGGGGTGAAGATCCTCGGCACCCAGACCTTCGCCCGGACCGACCGCGACTTCAACGCCCAGATCACCGCGCTGAAGGCCCTCAACCCGGACATCCTCGTCGTGTCGGCGCTGGCCGAGAACGCGTCCGCCATCGTGACGCAGGCGCGCCAGCTCGGCTGGAGCGGGGCCATCATGGGCGGCAACGGGTTCAACAGCCCCGCCTTCATCAAGAACGCCGGCCCGGCCGCGGAGGGCGTGCTCGTCGGCACCGCCTGGAACTCGGCCAGCCCGTCGCCTGCCAACCAGCGCTTCAAGCAGGCGATGGCCGCGCGCGGCTTCACCGCCGATCAGTTCGCCGCCCAAGCCTATACCGGCGTGCTGGTCCTGGCGGAGGCCATCAAGCAGGCCGGCGGCAAGACGGGCCGCGAGGACATCGAGGCGGGCCTCGCCAAGGTGAAGAACCTCGACACGCCGCTCGGCACCTTCTCGTTCACGCCGTCGCGCGACGGCGAGCACGAGCCCGCCGTCCAGATCGTGAAGAACGGGAAGTTCGAGATCCTCCAGTGACGACGCAGCCGGGCCGGCGTCGAGGGTAGGGGACGGGGATGCAGCAGGTCGTGAACGGGCTCTTCCTGGGGAGCATCTACGCGCTGTTCGCGCTCGGCTACACGCTCGTGTTCGGGGTCCTCGACATCCTGAACCTGGCGCACCAGGCCGTGTTCATGCTGTGCGCGTTCACGGCGCTGGCGCTCGTCGGCACGCTGCACCTCCACACGCTGGTGGCGCTCCCCATCGCCATCGTCGCGGCGGGCCTCGTCGGCGTGCTCCTCGAGCGCGCCGCCTTCCGACCGCTGCGGGGGCGCAGCGACTCCAACATCTCGGGCCTCATCAGCTCGCTCGCCGCCGCCACCATCTTCGAGGCGCTCGCGCTCGCGGCGTGGGGCCCCGGTCAGTTCCGGTTCCCGTTCGGCTCCGTCCCCGACCGCCGGCTCCAGCTCGGTGGCGCGATCGTCTCCGAGGTCCAGGCGGTCATCATCGGGATCTCGGTGGCGATGATGCTCGCGCTCACCTGGCTGCTGCGCCGCACCCGCCTCGGGCGGCACATCCGCGCGGTGGCGGAGAGCCCGCTCGCGGCGCGCATCCTCGGGGTGAACGTCGACCGCGTCATCGCGGCCTCGTTCTTCATCTCGTCGGCGCTCGGCGGCGCGGCTGGCGTGCTCTTCGGCCTCGCGTTCAACGACGTCTCCGCCGACATGGGCCGCAGCGTCGAGCTGAAGGGGCTCGCGGTCATCATCCTGGGCGGCATGGGGAGCATGCCGGGCGCCGTCCTCGCCGGCTACGGCCTCGGCATCATCGAGGTGTTCACGGTGGCGAAGCTCGGGTCCTCCTGGCGCGACGGCGTCTCGTTTGCGGTGCTGTTCCTCGTCCTCCTGCTCCGGCCGCGCGGGCTGCTCGGGCAGGCCGCGACGCGGCTCGCGTAGGGCGGGGGCTCGTCCCCCGCCGCCGTGTAAGGAGATCGACAGGCTTGGAAGCGCTCCTCGAATGGTGGCTCACGTATCAGTCCGCGGTGGCGTTCATCGGCGTGAACGCCCTGCTGGCGCTCTCCGTCTACGCGACGCTCTCGTGCGGCCAGCTCTCGCTCGCCAACGCGGGCTTCATGGCCATCGGCGGCTACGCGGGGGCCCTCCTCACGCTCCACACCGAGCTGCCCTTCGCGCTCGTGCTGGCCGCGGCCGCCGCCCTGCCGGCGGTCGTGGCGGTGCCGCTCGGGCTGCCCGTCCTGCGGCTGAGGGGGGTCTTCCTCGCCATCGCCACGATCGGCTGGGGTGAGGTGGTGAGACTCGCCCTCGTCAACTGGGACTACACGAACGGCGCGCTCGGGCTCGTCGCCATCCCGCAGCGAGCGGGGCCGGGCGTCATCTACCTCTGCCTCGCCCTCGCGCTCTTCGTGTTCTGGCGGCTGCGCGGATCGCGCGCCGGGCAGGCCCTGGAGGCGATCCGCGAGGACGAGCCCGCCGCGCGGACGCTCGGCATCGACACCACCGCCTACAAGCTCGCCATGTTCGCGTTCGGAGCGGGGCTGGCCGGCCTCGCCGGAGGGCTCGAGGCCCACCTCACCTTCATGGTGGCGCCGAGCGGCTACGGCTTCTCGCGCGTCGTCGACATGCTGGTCCAGGCCGTCGTGGGCGGCATCGCGCACTTCGGCGGCCCGGTGCTGGGCGCCGCCTTCCTCACGCTCCTCCCGGAGGCGCTGCGCGAGGTCTCGCGCGTGACCGGGATGGAGCCGGGCCCGCTGCGGCTGCTCGCCAACGGGCTGGTGCTGCTGCTCGTCATTCTCTTCCTCCCGAACGGGATCGTGTCGCTGCCGCAGCGGGTGCGCGAGTGGCGCGAGGAGCGGAGGGCCGCCCGTGCTCTTGTCGGTTGAGGGGGTCTCGCGCGCGTTCGGCGGCGTGAAGGCCGTCGAGGGGGCGAGCTTCGCCGTCGCGGCGGGCGAGGTGCACGGCCTCATCGGCCCGAACGGCGCCGGGAAGACGACGCTGCTCAACCTCGTCTCGGGGCTGCTCCGTCCCACCGCGGGGACCATCCAGCTCGACGGCGTGCGCTGCGACGGCCTGGCGCCGCACCGGATCGCGGCGCTCGGCGTCACCCGCACCTTCCAGAACATTCGGCTCTTCCCCCAGCTCTCGGCGCTCGAGAACGTGCTGGTCGGCGAGCACCTGCGCCGGCGCGCGCCGCTGTGGCGTCGCATGGTCTTCCTCCCCTCCGCCGCGCGCGAGGAGCGAGCCGCCCGGGCGCGCGCGCTCGAGCTGCTGGATCGCGTCGGCCTCGCGGACCGCGCCGCCGAGAAGGCGGGGTTTCTCTCGTACGGCGAGCAGCGGCGGGTCGAGATCGCGCGCGCGCTCGGCTCGGAGCCGCGCGTGCTGCTGCTCGACGAGCCGACCGCCGGCATGAACCCGGCCGAGGTCGACTCGGTGGCCCGCCTCATCGCCGAGGTGGCGCGGCTGGGCCACTCGGTGCTGCTCGTGGAGCACAACGTGCCGCTCGTGACGAAGGCGTGCCACCGCATCACCGTCCTCGACTTCGGGCGCGTCATCGCGGACGGAGCGCCGGCCGAGGTGATGCGCAACCCCGCAGTCGTCGACGCCTACCTGGGGACCCGGCGATGAGCGTGCCCTCGACTCCGCTGCTCGAGGTGCGCGACCTGCGCGTCGCCTACGGGCACGTCCAGGCGGTGCGCGGGATCTCGCTCTCGGTGCCGGCCGGCGCGATCGTGACGCTCATCGGCCCGAACGGCGCCGGAAAGAGCAGCACGCTGGGAGCGATCTCGGGCCTGGTCCGCCTCCGCGCCGGCTCGGTCCGCCTCGAGGGGCGCGAGCTCGGCGGAGTGCCGGCGCACGAGGCGGTGGCGGCCGGCCTCGTCCTCGTCCCGGAAGGCCGGGCGATCCTGGCGCGGATGAGCATCGAGGAGAACCTGGTGCTCGCTGCCGAGAGCCGGCCGCGGGCGCTGCCAGCCGCCGAGCGTCCGGCCGCCATCGAGGCGCAGTATGCCCGCTTCCCGGTGCTCGGCGAGCGGCGGCGCGCGCTGGCCGGGACGCTCTCCGGCGGAGAGCAGCAGATGCTCGCCATCGCGCGCGGCCTCCTGGCCCGGCCGCGCATCCTCATGCTGGACGAGCCTTCCATGGGGCTCGCGCCGCAGATGGTCGACCGCATCTTCGACCTGGTGGCCGACATCCACCGGGAGGGGACCACCATCCTGCTCGTGGAGCAGAACGCCCGGACCGCCCTCGCCGTCTCCGACTACGCCTACGTGCTGGAGCGCGGCGAGATCGTCCTCGAGGGACCGTCGGCGACGCTCGCCGCCGACCCGCGCGTCCAGGCCGCGTACCTGGGCGGCGACGTGGGGTGATCCCCAGAAGCGAAGGGGCCGGCCCCTCGCGGAGCCGGCCCTTCGTCAGATCTCGTTTTCTGTAAGGCGGGGGCTTGTCCTAGTCCGCTCGTCCTGAGCGTAGGCCGCAGGCCGTAGTCGAAGGACGAGCGCGCTCCGTCGCTAGAACAGGTACCACATCGAGAACTGGTACCGCTGGTTGTGGGCGAGCGTGTTGTCCTTCATCACGTTCTCGAACCAGCCGAAGCTCCCGCCGAAGCGGATGGCCTGCGTCGCGTCCCAGAACAGGGCGCCTTCAGCCCAGCGCTGGCGCTTCCACGCCTGCGTGGTCGCGGAGGTGAGGGCGTCCACGTTGTCGGCGTTCGTCTGCGAGTAGTTGCCGGCGAGCCACACCGCGCCGTTGTCGATCGGCGTGTAGTACTGGAGGCCGACGATGAACGAGCGCACGTCGACGGCCGTCAGGTTGTTCGCCTTGTTGAAGGCGACCAGGCCGGCGTCGAGGCCGTTGGAACCCGCCAGCGGACCGGCGGAGCCCGTCGTGGCGCCGGTGGTGCTGCCCGGCACCGCAACCTGCGCCGAGCCGACGCCGTTGGTGAACCCGCTGTACATGTCCTGGATGCCCGCGCCGCGGACCCACGAGCCCGTCGCGGTCAGCGCGTTCGAGCGATCCGTCGCCGTGCCCGGGATCACCGGGACGAAGCCGTCGACCGACACGCCCCAGCCCGAGGTCTTGCTCGTGACGGCGGCGTTGGCCTGCCCCGCCTTCTGGACCTCGAACCCGCGGAGCGCGCCGGACACGCCGATCATGAGCGAGTCGACGCCGGTGCCCGTGCCGCCGGCGGTGCGGACGCCCTTCCAGTCGTTGAACGCGAGGCGGATGCCGGCCTGACCGTCCGGCAGATCGGCGTCGCGCTGCGGCGGACGCGCGACGGCCACGGCCGCCTCGACGGTGACCGGGTCGGCCTTGACGGTCTTCGAGACGCGGAGCTGGGCCGTGCGCGAGTACACCTGGCCCGGCACGCCCTGCAGCTCGACGGTGTTGGGGTGGAAGTAGGGCTGCCACCCGAAGAGCTGCCACGTCTGGCCGCCGAGCACGTCGACGTACGGCGTCTCGAGCTTGCCCCAGGCGTGGCGAACGCGCAGGCCGGCGTTGTTGTAGAAGTTGGCCTCACTGCCACCGGCCGCGGCGTTCGGCTCGACGCCGAAGAAGTCCGTCTCGATGAGCCCGCTCGCCTTCATCCCGCGGAACTCGGGGCTGGCCAAGCGGAAGCCCAGGCGCGAGTTGCGGATCGACATCTGGTACCGGCCGTGGTCGGCGGCGTAGTTGTTGCCGGCGTGCGGCAGAACCGGGTTGCCCGGGACCTCCGTGAGTCCCTGCCGCGTGTCCTGGATGGCGTCGAGTTCGGCGAAGCCGTAGAGCTGCGCGTTCCACTTGTTGACGACGGGCGTCGCCGCCTTCTGAGGCGTCACCGGCGTCACCTCGGCGGCCTTCGCCGGAGTCTCCTGCGGCGCCGCGGGCGGGGTGGACTGCGCGAAGGCGGCCGGGGCGGCAGCCAGCGCAACGGCGTAGAACAATTTCGAAACTCGTCTCATTCGGGTTCTCCAAGGGTGGAGCCCGCGTTCTAGGCGAGTTTTGTGACGGAACGCTGACGAAACCGCGACGTCTTGGGGTCGCACGCGTTCGAGGGCACCGTCCGGGGATGGCCTGGCGCGACTAGGTACCTCGAACAGGGTGCGTGTGGTGCGGCTCGTGCACCACCGGCTTCGGCTCGAGCGGATGGGTCAGCCATTCGTCGTGATGCTCCGCCGGAACCCGCCTCGCGATGAGCGTGAAGATGGCCGGGACGAGGAAGAGCGAGAGCACCGTCGAGCTGGCCAGCCCACCGACGACCGCCAGCGCGAGCGGACGGTTCGCCTCCGCCCCGTGCTCGAGGCCGAGCGCGGTCGGCAGAAGGCCGATGATGGTGGCGAGGCTCGTCATCATGATTGGCACGAAGCGGGTCCGCGCGGCGTCCACCACCGCGTCGACCTCGGTGAGGCCGCGCTGGAGCTGCCGCGCCGCGTGATCGACGAGCAGGATGCCGTTCGAGACGGCGATGCCGACCACCATCAGCACGCCCATGAGCGCCGTGATGGAGAAGCCCTGCTTCGCCGCCATGAGCGCGAGCACGATCCCGATGAGGGTGCAGGGGATGGTGAACAGCATGATGAGCGGCAGCCGCAGGCTCTTGAACTGCGACGCCATGATCATGAACACCACCATGATCGCGAGGCCGATCGCGACGCCCAGTCCGCCGAAGGTGTCGCGCATGAGCTGCACCTGGCCGACGAAGGAGAACCGGAGGTCCTTGGTGCGCGGATCGGCCTTCAGCCGCTGCTCCAGCTCGGCGGCGGCGCTGCCGATGTCGCGCCCCTCCGTCTGCATCATGACGTGGGCGGCGCGCTGCATCTGGTTGCGCTCGATGGCGACCGGTCCCACCGAGCGCTCGATGTCGCCGTAGCTCCCCAGCGTCACCGCCGCCCCGTTCTCGCCGGTGCGGACCGGCACCCGCGCCAGCGCGGCTGGGTCCTGGATCTGACTCTGGTCGTAGGAGGTCACCACGTAGTAGGCCATCCCGTTGGACGGGTCGACCCACGTGCTCGGCGCGTTGATGTTGCCGTAGGTGGACTCGAGCGTGGTCTGGGCCGCCGAGCGGGCGGAGACCCCGACCAGGCCCGCCGTCTGCCGGTCGAGGTTGACGCGCACCTCGGGGTAGTCGGTCTGCAGCCCGAGGTAGATGTCGCGCATGCCGGGGACGCCGCGCGCCACCTCGGCCACGGCCTCCTCCTCGCTGCGGAGCGTCTCGAGGTTCGTCCCGCGCAGCTCGACGACCACCGGCGCCTGGAAGCCGTTCGAGAACACGTTGGCGACGAGGCCGCCGGGGGACTGGAGGAAGTCGACCCCCGGGTAGTTGCGGTTCAGGATGTCGCGGATGCGATCGGCCACCTGCCGCTGATCCAGCTTGCGGTGCTCGGGATCGCCGAGCTGGAACTGCATGAACGCCATGTGAGGCCCGCTGTTCGGGTTGCCCATGGCGCTGCGCGGTGACTTCGGGTAGCCCACGTTGGCGAGCTGGAGCTCGACCGTGCCCTCCGGCAGCTCCTTCACCACCGTCCGCGCCATCTCGTTCACCTTGCGGTTCGCGTCCTGGAGCGAGGTGCCGGGCGCCACCCGGACGAAGACCGTCTCCATGGACTCGTCGATCTCCGGGAAGAAGGTGCTGGGGAGGCGCGAGGCGGCCACGCCCGCCCCGACGACGAGCACCGCCGCCGCCCCGATGATCCACCAGCGGTAGGCGAGGAGGGCGCGCAGCCCGCGCGCGTAGGCGTCCGCGACGCCGTGGATCCGGTCGCGCACCGCGTCGGCCACCCGGCCGCGCTTGGATCTCCCGAGCAGGTAGCGCGCCGCCACCGGCGTCACCGCCATCGAGATGAGGTACCCCGCGAACATGGCGACCGCGACGGTGAGCGCCAGCGGCGCGAAGAGCTTCCTGGCCAGGCCGTACAGGAGCAGCACGGGCAGGAGCACCGCCACGGTGGTGAGGGTGGCCGCCAGCGCCGGCAACGCCACCTCCTCCGTCCCGTGGCGGGCGGCGAGCAGCGCGCCCTTCTTCTCGTGGTGCTGGTGGCGGTGGATGGCCTCCAGCACCACGACCGAGATGTCGACGAGCGGCCCCATGGCGAGGGTGAGCCCGCCCAGCGTGAAGGCGTTCAGCGTCTGCCCGGTCGCATAGAGGACGATGAGGATGATGGCGAAGGAGATGGGGATGGCGATGGCGACGATGACGACCGCCCGCACCTCCTGCAGGAAGAGCAGGATGACGAGCGAGACGAGCACCAGCGCCTGGAGGATCTCCTTCTTGAGCCCGGCGAAGGTGGTCCGGACGTAGCTCGACTGATCGAAGATGGGCTTCACCTGCAGCCCGGGCGGGAGATTGCGCAGGTTTGCGATCTTCTCCTTCACCGCGTCGACGATCTGGAGCGTGTTGCCGCCCGGGACGCGCAGCACGTTGAGGTAAACGGCGTCCTGCCCGTTCACCGAGACGGCCTGGGTCTGGGGCGAGGCCGCGTCGACCACCTGCGCCACGTCGCGGATGAGGACGGGCTTGCCGTCCTTCAGCTTCACCATGCCCTCGGCGATGCGCTCGATGCGCGCCGCGACCGCGTTCGTGTAGACGTTGGCGTCGAAGTGCTCCGAGACGAAGCTGCCCGAGGGCAAGAGCGCGTTCGAGCGCGCCACCGCCTCGGCCACCTCACTCGAGGTGACGGAGCGGGCCTGGGCCGCGGCCGGGTCCACCACGATGTTGATCTGGCGGACGCGGCCACCGTTGGGCGCGGCGCTGGCGACGCCCGGGATGCCCTCCAGCAGGGGTTCGATGTTGTTGACGGCGAAGTCGTAGATCTGGGGGCCGACGAGACCGCCCCCGGAGACCGCTACCTGCACCACCGGCTGGTTCGATGGGTCGTACTGGAGGACGAACGGCGGCAGCACGCCGAGCGTCTTCGGCACCGTGCTCATCGCGAACGCGACCTGCTGCTGCACCAGGCCCTGCGCGGCGTTGAGGTCGACGCCCCACTTCAGCCAGACGAAGATGAGCGACAGGTTGTTGCGCGAGATGCTCTGAACGTGATCGACGCCCGGCGTCGCCGAGACCTGGGTCTCGATGGGCCAGGTGAGCGTCTTCTCGACGTCCTTCGGGCCGAGGCCCGGCGCCAGCGCGCCGACCACCAGCACCGGCGGGGTGAGCTCGGGGAACGTGTCGACGCTCATTCGCGGCGTCGTGACCACGGAGAACACCACGAGCCCCACGCACAGCATGAGGATCGCGATCGGGTTCCGGAGCGAGAGCTTGGTCATTAAAGCTCCTGCTTCGGCGCCGCGCCGGGCACCGCAGCCCGCTCCGCCTGCTGGGGCTGCGGGGTGGACGCGAGCTTGGCCGCGACGCGGTCGCCCTCGGCGACCACCTCTCGCCCCTCCAGCACCACCCGCGAGCCGGCCGCCAGCTCGGGCGCGACGAAGAGGCTCCCTCCGCTCTCGCCCACGACCTGAACGGTGCGCTTGTGGGCCAGCTCGCCGTCGATCACCACCACGGTGGCCTTCCTGGCGCGCACCGAGGCGGCCGCGAGCGGGAGCTCCGTGGCCGGGATGGCCTCGCCGCCGTCGAGCCTCAGCTCGGCGGTGGTGCCGACCGGATACGCGCGGTCACGGTTCGGCAGATCGATCTCGATGTGGATGGTGCGCGTCGAGGGATCGGCGGCCGGGGCGCGGCGCGCGATGGTGCCGGTCACGTTCTGGCCGGTGGAGAGGAGGTGGATACGGACCGGGGCCCCGGGCGGCACCGACTGGAAGTCGCTCTCCGGCACGTCGGCGGTGAGGCGGACCATCCTGCGGTCGACCAGCGCGGCGATGGCGGTGCCGGGCCGGACGAAGGCGCCCGGATCGACGAAGCGATCGGCCACCTCGCCGTCGAACGGCGCGCGCAGGACGCAGTCCTTGACGCTCAGGGACGCGCTCAGGGCCTGCGCCTTCATGGCGAGCAGCTGAGCCTCCTTCGACTCGCTCTCCGCCTTCTGCATCTCGACCTCGGAGGGGGCCGCGAACCCTCCCTTGAGGAGCGTCGACATGCGCGCCGCCTTGTCGGCCAGAGCCGCCTGGGTTCGCTCGAGGGCGCGCGCCTGCATCGCGACCGCCTGATCCGCGCTGGAGGCGTTGCGGCAATCCAGTGTCGCCACCACGTCGCCTCGCTTCACGACCGCGCCCGGTCGCACCAGCACGGTGTCGACGTACGCGGAGATGAACTGCGGCCCGACGCGCGCGGCGTACCAGGGCTCGATCGTGCCGACGTAGCGATGGGTGTGCCGGTAGGTGGAGGCGCGCGCCTCGACCACGGTGACGGGCTTCGGGGTCGAGGCGAGCGCGACGGTGTTCGTGCCGCCGCGCGCCCGGTGATAGAGCAGCAGCCCGAGCACCAGCACCAGCAGCGTCGCCCCCGCGATCACGGCCGGGAGGTTCAGGCGCTGCGCTCGACGAGCCTCGGTGTCCATCGGGATCGATCCTCCGTCACAGGTTCTCGGCGATGGCGCGGCCGAGCCGGGCGCGCGCCGTCGCGAGGCGAAAGCCGCCGACCGCCGCGGCGCTGTCCGCCTCCGCCAGCAGGGACTGGGCGTCCGCCAGCTCCAGGGTCGTGCCCAGCCCTGCCTGGAACCGCGCCAGCGCCTGGGCGTAGTTGTCGCGCGCCGCCGTGAGGGACTTCTCGAGCGCGGGCAGCGCCTGACGCGCGGCGTCGTACTCGACGTACACCCTCTCCACTCGCGCCCCGAGCATCTGCCGCGCCTCGTCGACCTCCAGCTGGCGCGCCTCCTCGCGGGCGCGGCTCGCCTCCGCGCGCGCCCGCACGCCTCCGTCGAACAGCGGCCACGTGAAGAGAAGTCCGACGTCCCAGTTCGGCACCGAGGGCAGCAGCCCGTCGCCTGCCGGCGCGGGCCCGGAGGTCGAGGCCGCGCCGCCGGCACGCCCGGAGAGCGTCGCGGTGAGCGAGAGGTCGGGGCGGATCTCGGCGGCGATGGCGCGGGTGGCGGCGCGCTGCGCCGCCACGCTCCCGGCGCGCTCGCGGACGAGCGGGTCCCGCTGCAGGGCCTGATCGATGGCGGCGTCGAGCGAGGGCGCCGGCGGGATCACTGGCTCCTGCGCGGTGGCCGCGTCGAGCGTGCGATCGCTCACGCCGACGACGGCCGCGAAGGCCGCCTGCGCCGCGACGACGTTCTGCTCCGCGTCGACGCGCGCGACCTCGAACCGGCTCAGGTCGGCCTCGGCGCGGGTGAGGTCGACGGGCGGCCGCAGCCCGGCCCGGACGCCGGCCGCGGCGGTGTCGCGGTTGGCGCGCGCGCGCTCGGAGGCCGCCGCCGCCGCGTCGCGGAGCCGCTTCGTCGCCGCGACCCCGAAGTAGGCGTTCTCGACCGCCAGGTCGAGGTCGAGCCGCGCCGCGTCGAGCCGGCCCTGCTCGGCCTCGAGCTGCGCGTCCGCCAGCGCCTGGAGGGCGCCGATGCGACCGAAGTCGAAGACCTCCTGGCGCACGCCGAGCGCCGCCAGGGTCGAGGGCTCGGGGGTCCAGGAGCTGGTACCGGTGCGCGTCGCGCCGATGCGCGGGAGGTCGACGCCCGGCGCGCTGAGGTACGCGGCGGTGCTGTTGTTGGCCGTCGCGGCGAAGCCCTCGGCGGCGATGGCGACCCGCGGCAGGTAGAGCGCGCCGGGCACGCGCGCGTCGGCCCGGACCGCCGAGAGCCGCGCCCGTGCCGCGAGGAGGCTCGGCTGGTGAGCGCGGCTGTACTCGAGCGCCTCCTGCAGGGACATCGCGCGAGGCGCGGGAAGGCGCGGAGCGGGCCCCCCGGTGGGGACCGGAGCGGCGCCGTCGGGCTGGGCCGGGGCGAGCGTGATGCCGGCCGCGGACCCGTGTGCGCGATCCCCCCCAGCCGCTGGTTGGACGGCCATGAGGGTGATCGCCAGCAAGATCGCGTGCACGGGCGGCCACGTTAGCAGCGGGCGTGCCGGGCCGGAATTCGGGCTGTTCGGGGGCTCGCAGTTCCCTTGGGGCGGATTTTTTCCTGGGCGAACACGGAAAATCTCCGCTACCGATCGGCTCGGGTCGAAGCTCCCTGGCCTCAGAGAGGGCTGTTCGGCCATTGGAGCGCCGTTTGCTTTGGGATCTGCCCGTGCGTGTCAGAGCCGGACAAGGCGTCGTCGCGATCGGGGCCTGGATGGCCATCTCGGTCTTCGCCGTGACGGCGCTCGCCTACTGGGATGAGCAGCGAGAATCCGCGGCCGCGCTGGACGATTTCGCCCAGGAACAGGCCACGCTCGCGGCGAGTGTCGCCTCCGGGCTCGCGAGTCGGCTCGCCACGGAGCCCGACGCGCCCGTCCAAAACCTGCTCGCGGGGGCGCGGCGCCTCGAGCGGCCCAACGCGCTCGTCGTGCTCGTCGCGCCGCCGGCCGGCGGCCTCGTGGCCAGCGACGGCCGCCCGGTGGAGGCGCCCGCGCTCGCGGAGGCGATCCGCGCCGGGAGGTCCACCGTTCGACTCTCGCGCAGCGCCGCCGCGCCGCTCGGACTTCCCGAGCGGACCGCGCTCGCCGGGATCTCGCACGCGGAGGCTCGCGATCGATCGTGGGGCATCGCGGTCGTGGCGAGCGCCGAGCGCGAGCGCGACCGCGAGCGCTGGGCGCGCGCCCGCCTCGTCCTCGCCGCGCTCGTCGCCGCTGGCCTCGTGGTCGGCTTCGGCGGTTACGCCCTGCGCCGCCAGCGCGCGAAGCTGGAGCTCGAGCGCGAGCTGGCCGTGGCGGAGGTGGAGCGGGAACGGGACGCCCGGCTCGCCCGGCTCTCTCGCGCCGCCACCATGCTGACGCTCGCCTCCGGTGTCGCCCACGAGATCTCGACGCCGCTCGGCGTCATCTCCGGCCGTGCCGAGCAGCTCCTGGAGCGCGCCGGCGAGGACGAGCGCGCGCGCCGCGCGGCGCAGGCCATCCTGGAGCAGGCGCAGCGGGTCAAGGACGTGATCCAGGGACTCCTCGACCTGGCGCGGGGCGGCGGGCCGGCGCTGCAGGAGGTGGCGCCGCGCTCGGTGGTGGACGCGGCGGTGGCGCTGGTGGCGCACCGCTTCGAGAAGGCCGGCGTCCGGCTCGCCGCGCGCGTGCCGGACGACCTCGCCCCGGTCCGCTGCGATCCGACGCTGCTCGAGCACGCGCTGGTGAACCTGCTCCTCAACGCCTGCGACGCCTGCGCGCGCGGGGGCGCGGTGGAGGTCACCGCGGCGCTCGAGCGCGGCAGCCTCACCTTCGCCGTGGAGGACGACGGGGAGGGGATCGCCCAGGTGAACGCGGCGCGTGCCGCCGAGCCGTTCTTCACCACCAAACCCCGCGGGCGCGGCACCGGCCTGGGCCTGGCGGTGGTGAGCGAGATCGCCAAGTGTCACCGCGGCTCGTTCTCGATCGAGCCGGGCAGCCCCCGCGGCACGCGGGCCCGCATCAGGCTGCCGGTGGCGGAGGGAGCGCCGTGACCACGACCGCGCCGAGAGTCCTCGTCGTCGACGATCGCCTGGAGATGGCGGAGACGCTCGCCGACGGCCTGGCCGAGCGCGGGTTCGACCCGGTCGCGCTGGCGTTGGCGCACGAGGCCGTGGCGCGGCTCGAGTCGGAGCGGGTCGACGCCGTCGTCACCGACCTGCGCATGCCCGACATGGACGGCCTCGAGCTGCTGGCCGTCTCGCGCCGCCTCGATCCGGCGCGTCCGGTCATCGTCATGACCGCCTACGGCGCCATCGACACCGCCATCGAGTCCATCCGGCGCGGCGCCTACCACTACCTGACGAAGCCGTTCCGGCAGGAAGAGCTCGTCATCTTCCTCGGGCGCGCGCTCGACGAGTCGCGAGTGCGGCGCGAGGCGGCCGCGCTCCGCGCCACGCTGCAGGAGCGCTTCTCGCCGGCCGGCTTCGTGGCGCGCAGCGCCGCCCTGCGCGCCGCGCTCGACGTGGTCGAGCGCATCGCGCCGACCGACGTCCCCGTCCTGCTCACCGGCGAGACCGGCACCGGCAAGGGGCTCATCGCGCGCACGCTGCACGCCCTGAGCCCGCGATCCGGGGCGAGGTTCGTGACGGTCAACTGCGCCGCGCTCCCCGAGGCGCTGCTCGAGAGCGAGCTCTTCGGGCACGTGAAGGGCGCCTTCACCGGCGCGACGCAGGACCGCCCCGGCCTCTTCGCCGAGGCCGAGGGGGGGACGCTGCTCCTCGACGAGATCGGCGAGATGCCGGTCGCGCTCCAGGCGAAGCTCCTCCACGTACTGGAGAGCGGGGCGGTGCGCGCCGTCGGCGCCTCGAGAGAGCGCCACGTCGACGTGCGGATCGTGGCCGCCACTCACCGCGACCTACGACGGCGGGTGCGCGAGGGCACGTTCCGCGAGGACCTCCTCTACCGGCTCGACGTCGTCCCGGTGAACCTGCCGCCCCTGCGGGAGCGCCAGGAGGACATCCCGCCGCTCGTCGATCGCTTCCTCGCCGCGGCACGGGCGCGCTACCCGACCGCCGTGGTCGAGCGCTTCTCGCCCGAGGCGCTCGGGCGCCTCCTCGAGCACGGCTGGCCGGGGAACGTGCGCGAGCTGGCGCACGTGGTGGAACGGACGGTGCTGCTCTGCCGTCGCCCCGAGGTCTCCGCCGCCGACCTGCCGCCGCTCGAGGACGACCGCGGGCGCCCGGCCGGCCCGCTCGGCGGCGCGGGCGACGCCGTCTTGCCCGTCCGTGAGCTGCAGCGGCGCTACGCGCGCTGGGCGCTCGGGCGCTGCGGCGGACAGCGTGGGCGCACCGCCGAGCGGCTCGGGATCGATCCGAAAACGCTCGCCAAGTGGCTCGACGAAGCGACCGAGGGCGATCCGTCCGGCGGCGAGACGGCCGCCTAGGGGAGTTCCCTCACCGCCGCAGCTTCACCACCGTGGTCGCGTCGCCCCCCTCGTGCCGGTCGCCCGGCCGGAAGTCGGCGACGTATGGGGACGCGGCGAGGTGATCGCGCAGCGCCTGCTTCAGCGCGCCGGTCCCGTGGCCGTGCAGGATGGCCGCCTCCGGCGCGCCCTCCGAGTACAGGCGGTCGAGGAACCGGTCCACCTCCCGGATCAGCTCCTCGACCCGCAGCCCGCGCGCGTCGAGCCGCCGGTCGGGCATCACGACCGCCGCCGGGCGCGCCTCCTCGGCCGCGCCGAGCTTCTCCGCTCGCGTCTTCCCGAACCCGGGCGCCGCCGGTGCCTTTCCCTTGAGGGGCAGGAGATCCGCTCGCGGGCGGCGCACCTTGAGGGCCCCGGCGCGCAAGAGCACCTCGTCGCCGGCCACCTCGAGCACCTCCGCCTCCTGCCCGAGCGAGACGATGCGGACGCGCGCGCCCTTGCGCAGCTCGCCGCCGGGCTCGGCCTCGGCGCCGGCCCGGGCCTGGGCGTCCGCGGAACGGGCCGCCTGCGCCACCGTGGCGCGCCAGACGTCGAGCTGCTTCTGCGTCTCGGCGGCCTTGCGGATCGTGGGCGCCGCCTGCAGCTCGGCCAGCACGCGCGCCACCTCGCCGCGCGCCGCCTCGAGCTCCGCCGCCAGCGCCTCGCCCATGCGCGCCCCCGCCTCGCGCTCGGCGCGGCGCGACGCTTCCTCGCGCGCGCGTGCCCGCTCCTCGGCGCTGGCCGCGGCCGCGCTAGCCTCCTCGGCGGCGCGCCGCTCGGCGGCGAGGCGGGCGCGCTCCTCCTCCAGGGCGCGCAGCGCCTGCGTGAGGGCGCCGCCCCGGCCGGAGAGCGCCGCCCGGGCTCGCTCCACCACGCTCGCGGCGAGGCCCACGCGCTGGGCCACGTCGAGCGCGGACGAGCTGCCGGGAGAGCCGAGGTGGAGCTGATAGGTCGGGGCGAGCCGCTCCTGATCGAAGCCCACCCTCGCGTTCGCGAACCGCTCGTCGGTGAGCGCCAGCGCCTTGAGCTCCTCGAGGTGGGTCGTGACGAGCACCTGCGCCCGCCGCTCGAGCAGGTCCTCCAGGATGGCGGTGGCGAGCGCCGCGCCCTCGCGCGGGTCGGTGTCGGCCGCGATCTCGTCCACCAGGACGAGCGAGCGCGGCCCGGCCCCCTGCTCGATGTCGCGCACGCTCGTGAGGTGGGCGGTGAAGGTAGAGAGATCGCGGGCCAGGTCGCCCCGCTCGTCGATGGCGGCGCGCACCTCGCCGTAGAACGGCAGACGCGAGCCCTGGGCGGCCGGGATGGGCAGCCCGGCGCGGAGCAGGCACGCGGAGAGCCCGACGGCGGTGATGGTGACGGTCTTGCCGCCGCCGTTCGGCCCCGAGACGATCAGGGCGCGCCGGGGCGGCTCGAGCCGGACGTGGCTCGCCACCACCTTCTTGCCCTGCAGCACGAGCAGCGGGTGGCGGAGCGACAGCAGCTCGAACCCCGCGTCGGGGGCGCACACCTCCGGCGTGTGCGCGTCGAGCTCGGAGGCGAGGCGCGCCTCGGCCTCGAGGAGGTCGAGCCGTCCCAGGAGGTCGAGGTCGGCCAGGAGCTCGCCCGCGCGGCGGGACACGCCCTCCGACAGCTCGCGCAGGATGCGCGCCTCCTCCTCGGCGGCCATCGCGCTCGCGATGGTGAGCTCGTTGCCCATGTCGACCATGGGCTCCGGCTCCACGAACAGCGTCTGGCCCGACTGCGACGCGTTGTGGACGATGCCCGGAACCTGCGAGCGAGAGCTCGCCAGGATGGGGAGCACGTAACGCTCGTCACGAATGGTGAAGTAGCGGTCGCGCAGGTGCATCTGCATCGCCTCGTCGGCGAGCAGCTCCTCCACCTTCTGCTTGAGGGTGCGGTGCAGGCCGCGCACCCGGTCGCGCAGCGCCCCGAGCTCGGGGCTGGCGCGATCCGAGACCGCGCCCGACGGCTCGATGGCGCGCTCGACCCGATCGGCCAGCCGCTCGTCGCCGGAGAGCCCCTCCGCGACGGACCACAGCCGCGGGCTCTGGGCGGCGCGCGCCTCGAGGAAGCGACGGGTGCGCGCGGAGGCACGCACCAGCGCGGCGCACTCGCGCAGCGCGACCGGCTCGAGCACGCCGCCCTTCGCGGCGCGGTCGACGTGCTCCTCCGGCGCGCCGGACAACCCGAGCGGGAGCGTGAGCCGCGCCTCCGCGAGCAGGCGCGCCTCCTCGACGCACGCCAGCGCGTCGCGGACCTCCGCGGCGGAGGCGAGGAAGGAGAGCGCCTCGGCGCGGCGGCGGCCGGCCGGGAGGCGGCACCGTGCGGCGAGGGCGCAAACCACCTCGGGCCAACCGAGATGGGTGAGGCTGGGATGGTGTGAGGTGTTCACGTCGTGTCTGGGTGGTAAAGTGTGTGAGCCGAGCGCCGCTGCGGCCCCGCCGCCGCCTCGGGAGGATCGCATGACGCGGGCGACCGTGATCGTCAGCCTGTGGCTGCTCCTGACGGGCGGCATCGGCGACGCCGTCCTGATCGCCGATCGCTCACCGCTCCGGCTGCTCGGGTTCTACTTCATCATCTCCGTCCTCACCGTGCTCGCGCTGTGGACGCAGTTCCGCGAAGACGACGCGCCTCGCGCCGGGATGTCCCGGCGGAGGCGCGACCGTCTCTACCGCTACGACTAGGCGGGCCTCTCTAGGCCTGCCGTGCCGGGAAGCCGGACGGCGACAGCGCCAGCTCCGGCGCGGCCTCGGGCTCCGCCTCGAGCTCGTCCACCACCTTGCCGTCGAGCACCGCCCTGGCGCGCTCCAGGTCGAGCTCGCCCTCCCAGCGCGACACCGCCACGGACGCGACGCCGTTGCCGATGAGGTTCGTGATGGCGCGGGCCTCGGACATGAACCGGTCGACGCCCAGCAGCAGCGTGAGGCCCGCCACCGGGATGTTGCCGACCGCCGACAGCGTGGCGGCGAGGGTGATGAAGCCACCGCCGGTGACCGCGGCCGCGCCCTTCGAGGTGAGGAGCAGCACGGCCAGGATCTCGAGCTCCTGGACCATCGTGACGTGGGTGTTGGTGGCCTGCGCGATGAAGAGCGTGGCGAGCGTGAGGTAGATCGAGGTGCCGTCGAGGTTGAACGAGTAGCCCATCGGCACGACGAGCCCGACCACCGGCTTCCCGCAGCCGAGCCTCTCCATCTTCCGCATCATGAGCGGCAGCGCCGACTCGGAGGAGCTCGTCCCGAGGACGATCAGGATCTCCTCCTTGATGTAGCGGAGGAACTTGAACAGGTTGAGGCGGCACAGCAGCATCACCAGCCCGAGCATCACGATCACGAAGAGCAGGCTCGTCGTGTAGAAGGTGCCGATGAGCTTGGCGAGGCTGAGCAGCGTCTTGACGCCGTACTTGCCGACGGTGAACGCCATCGCGCCGAACGCGCCGAGGGGCGCCACGCGCATCACGATCCCGACGATCTTGAACAGCACGGCGGAGAGGCCGTCGATGAAGTGCAGGACGACCTTCGCGTAGTCGCCCTTCATGCCGGCCAGCGCCACGCCGAACAGGATCGAGAAGAAGAGGACCTGGAGGATCTCACCCTTCGCGAAGGCGTCGGCGACGTCCTTCGGGATGATGTTCATGACGAAGTCCATCGTCGACAGGTGCGCCGACGGCGCCGTGTAGCTGGCGATCGCCTTCGTGTCGAGGGTGGCCGGGTTCACGTTCATCCCGGCGCCGGGCTGGAGGAGCTTGCCGACTGCCAGGCCGATGACGAGCGCGATGGTGGTGAGGGCCTCGAAGTAGATGATGGCCTTGAGCCCCACCCGGCCGACCTTCTTCAGGTCGCCCATCTTCGCGATGCCGGTCACGACCGTGGAGAACACGATCGGCGCGATGAGCATCTTGACGAGCTTGATGAACCCCTCGCCGAGCGGCTTCAACTCGACCCCGAACTTGGGGTAAACGTGCCCAACCACGGCTCCGATCACGACGGCGGTGATGACTTGCAGGTAGAGGCTTCGGCTGAATCGCTTCACGTACGTCCTCCTTCAATCCGGGCGTGCGGTGATGAGGCTGCGGATCAGGCGCAAGGGATGCCGCCTATGGGCCAGGCGGCGGCACGCGTGCAACTCGGGCGCCAGCGCGTGACACGCACCCACCTTGCCGCGGTGCGTAGCGGTGTGATCGCCGCCTGCTCGCGGCGCCGTCGCGGTCTGGTGGCGGCGCTCGCGACGGTCGCGCTCGCTTGCGCAACCCCTCGAACCAGCGAGCCTTTGCCCTCGCCCCCGCCTCCCGTAGCAGCTCCCGCGCCTCCGCCCGTCGATGCGGTGCGCGAGCTGGCGCTCGGGCGCGAGGCGCGGAGCGGAGGAGATCTGGCCGCGGCGAGGTCTCACCTCCTGGCCGCGGTCCAGGCCGATCCCTCCACCGCGGAGGCCCGCCTCGAGCTCGCCGAGCTGCTCATGAACGACGGTTCGGACCTCGATCTGGCGGGAGAGCTCCTTCGGCAGGCGCAATATCTGCACTCCGACCCCGCACGTTTCGCGCGCCTTTGCGGCGCGCTGGGCGAGCTGCGCGGCGATGACGCGGCGGCCGCCGAGGCGTACCGGACCGCGCTCGACCTCGAGCCCGACCCGGAGCTCCGGCTCCGGCGTGGCCTCTTGCTCGTGCGCCTGGGGCAGGTGGGCGAGGCGGAGGCGGTGCTGTCGCGGGTCATCGCGGAGCGCCCGGCGCAGCGCGCCGCGCGAACGGCGCTCTGCGAGCTGTACGAACGCGCCGGCCAGCCCGACGCCGCCGAGCACCAGCTCGCCGTCGTGGTGGCGCTGGCGCCCTCGGACGCGGCCCCGGTCCGCGAGCTCGTCGCCTTCTACCGGCGCCACGGCGAGGCCGGGAAGGCGAGCGCGGTCGAGCAGCGGGCGCGTTCGCTCGAGGGCGAGGGGCGGAAGCTCCGCCCGCTGCTCCCCGCCAGGAGATGACGCGGCCTACGACCGGGGCCGCGCCGCCTGCGCGCGCTCGGGGACGCGGGCGAGCGCGTCGAGGACGGCGCCGATCGCGAACCCGCGCGGCAAGCCGGCGAGGAGACCGACGGCGGTGACGGACCACGGCGTGTCGAGCCAGACGAGCCGCATGAGCGCCGCGGAGAGCAGCCAGAATCCGGAGATGGTCGCGCCGAGCACGACGCGGCGTCGATGCACCTGCGCCGTGGCGACGAACGCGACGACGGCGATGACGCCGCTCACGCACGAGGCGGCCACGCTGATCGTCACCGGCGACAGGAACTGGAACGCTTCGGGCATGTCTGCGGTCCGGAGGTAGGGCGGGGTCGTCGCGCCCCAGCTCGCCGTGGCGAAGTCGAACGCCGCGTGGAGGACCGCGGCGACGACCGCGAGGCCGGCGAGGTGGGTCCGGTCGAGCGGTTGAGGTCGTTCGTGCACGAGCTGGCTCGCGTTCGTCATGGAATCCCGGACTGGCCGAGGCAGCAGCCGAGGCTGGCCGTGGTAGCTGGCCAGCGCGGAGCGCCATGCCTAACGTCAAAAATGGGGAGGCGCAGACGCACTGTGTCACCGACGGGGCGCCACGTGGTTCGCGGACACCTCCGGCTCGCGTACAATCCACCCCGGGCTGCCGAGGCGCGATCGCGCGTCGAGTTGCTCGTTCGCGCGATGATCGCCCGGATGCGCATCTTCCTCCTCAACCTCATCGCCCTGGCCGGCGCCATCCTCGCGCTCGCCCCGCTCCTCGTGCGCCGCCGGCCCGTCGGCCACCGCACCCAGGTCCCGCGCACGGTGGCGCGCGTCATCCCGCTGCTGCCCCACCGCCGCGCTTCGCCCCGATAGCGACCTCCGAACGGACGGGCGCCGTCACGCCTGTTACTCATGGATCCGTGATGCGCGTCGGGATCGCGACCGAGTACTACTACCCCAGCATCGGCGGGGTCCAGGAGCACGTCCATCACTTCGCGCGCGAGGCGAGGCGGCTCGGCCACGCCGTCAAGATCATCACGAGCGAGATGCCCGACCTGCCGCCGCCGGAGGGCGAGGCGGCGGGGCCGGACGTGCTCCGGATCGCGAAGAGCCGGCCGCTGTTCAAGAACGGCAGCTTCGGGCGCGTCTCGCTCGGGCCGCGCCTCGCCCACGCGATGCGGGAGACCCTCGCGCGGGAGCGGTTCGACGTGCTGCACGTACATTGCCCGCTCACCCCGGTCCTGCCGTTCCTCGCCGTCCACTACGCCGACTGCCCCGTGGTCGGTACCTTCCACACACACTTCCAGCCTGGCGCGCTCTTCGCGCTCACCCGTCGTCCGCAGCAGCGCTACCTCGACCGGCTCGACGCGGCGGTGGCGGTCTCGCGCGCGTGCCTGTCGGCGTTCGAGGGGCGGCTGCGGAGCGAGTTCCGCATCATCCCGAACGGCGTGGACGTGGAGCGCTTCGGGCGCGGGCGGCCGCTGCGGCGGTTCGAGGACGGCTGCTTCAACGTGCTCTGGATGGGCCGCCTCGAGCCCCGCAATGGCCTCGACCGGCTCCTCGCCGCGTTCGTCGCGCTGCGCGCGGAGACGGAGGCGCGGCTGCTGGTGGTGGGCGAGGGGCCGCTCCGGCCGCGCTACGAGGCGATGGTGCCCGACGAGCTGCGCGAGGACGTCGTCTTCGCCGGCCGGGTCGTCGACGAGCGGCCCGACTGGTACGCCTCCGCCGACGTCTACTGCGCGCCCACCAGCATCGCGAGCTTCGGCGTCACGCTCCTCGAGGCGATGGCCGCCGGGAAGCCCATCCTCGCCTCGGACATCGACGGGTTCCGCGAGGTCATGACGCACGGTCACGAGGGAGAGCTCATCCCGCCCGACGACGTCCGCGCCTGGGTCCGGGCGCTGGCACGGCTGGCGCGTGACCCAGCCCGCGGCGAGGCGTACGGCGAGCAGGGGCGGCGGACCGTCCAGCGCTACGCCTGGCCGCGGGTGACGTCCGAGGTGCTCGGGCTCTACCGGTCGATCGGTGTGGCCGGGTGATGCCCGCGCGCCAGCGGCTCCTCCTGGCGACGGTCTTCCTGGCCGTCGCGGCCGTCCTCGCGGCCGGCGTGGCCGCCGCGGCGCGCGGCCACCTCGAAGTCGGCGCCGCGCTGCTGGGCGTCGTCGCGGTGGGCGGCGCGCTGGCGCTGCAGACGTATTGGGTGCGCTTCGATCTCTCGGGCGAGTCGCTGCGGCGCGGCCGCCGCGACCGCCGCGAGGTCGCGCTCACCTTCGACGACGGGCCCTCGAGCGACACGCCGGCCGTGCTCGACGCGCTCGACGCGACAGGCGTCAAGGCGACCTTCTTCGTGCTCGGCGAGCAGGCGCTGCGGCGCCCCGACCTCGTCCGCGAGGCGGCGCGCCGCGGCCACCTCGTGGCGCTGCACGGCCACACCCATCGCAAGCTCCACCTGGCGGGGCCGCGCGCGGTCGCGGACGAGGTGGACCGCGGCCGCGAGGCGATCCGCGCCGCCGGCGTCGAGCCGGCCCCGTTCTTCCGCGCGCCGCACGGCTTCAAGGGCCTGGTGCTGCGGCGCGCGCTGCGCCGGCGTGGGCTCACGCTCGTGGGCTGGACGCGCGGCGTATGGGACACCGAGCGCCCGGGGCCGGCCGCCATCGCCGCGCGAGCCAGCGCCCGGCCGCGGGGAGGGGAGATCGTGCTGCTCCACGACGGGTGCGGCACGCCAGGGCTAGATGCCCGCCGAGATCAGACGGCGGCGGCGCTGCCGGAGGTCGTGCGCCGCTGGCGCGATGCCGGGTTCACCTTCGTGACGGTGGACGCGCTCGCCAGGTCTCGCCCGGCCCCGCTCTCCGGCCGGACCGCGCGCGTCGTCGGGCTCGTCGCGCTGGCGGTCCTCCTGGTCCTCGCCGGGCGCAAGATCGACCCGGCCGAGCTGCGGCGCGCCCTCGCCGACGCGAGCCCGGCCTTCCTGCTCGCCGCGGCGCTCGCGAACCTGCTCGCGCTCGCCATGCAGGCGGGGCGGTGGCTCGCCATCGTCCACCCCGTCGAGCCGCGCGCCCGGCGCCGCGACGCGTTCTTCACGCTCGTCGCCGGATACGCGGTGGGCCTGCTCGTCCCGGCGCGCGCGAGCGACCTCGCCCGCGCCCACCTCATGGCGCGGCGCACCGGCGCTTCGATGGCGACCCTCACCGCCACGGCCTTCGTGGACCACCTGCTCGGCTCGGTCGCGCTCTTCGGCGTCCTGGGGCTCATGGCCACCTTCTCCGGGTTGCCGCTGTGGCTGCGCAGCGCCGGGAGCGTCGCGTTCGCCGCCGCGGGCGGCGCGCTGGTGGCGCTGTGGCTGCTGCGCCCGCGCGCGGGCGAGGCGAGGCCACCGGGGCACGGGCTCCGCGGCATCGTGTGGCGGCTCCGGCACGGTCTCGTGGCCGTGGGGCGCCCGCGGGCGCTGCTCCTGTCCTGGAGCTTCGCGCTGGGCGGGTGGGGCGCGGAGGGGCTCATCGCGTGGCTCTCACTGCGCGCCTTCGGGCTGCCGGGGACGATGGAGCTCGCGCTCCTCATGGTGCTCGCGACGACGCTCTCGTCGGCGGCGTCGATCTCGCCCGGCAACGCCGGCGCGTTCGAGCTCGCCTGCGTGGTGGCGCTCTCCGAGGTCGGCGTGGCGCGCGAGCCCGCCCTCGCGTTCGCGCTCGGTTACCACGCGGTGCACCTCGTACCGGTCGCCCTGCTGGGCGGCGGCTGGCTCCTCGCCCACGGCTATCGCGGAACCCTGGCGCGCGAGCCGTCGTAGCACCCTCCGATCTCGACCGAGCCGCTGGGGCTCGACCGCGTGGAGGTGCTTGCCGCCGCCCGAGGTAGGGCGTTGGGCGGCGCCGTGCGCAAGCGGCGCCGACTGTCCTACCTCTCGCCTTCGCGGCCCGGGCCACGCACCCCGGCTCCAGGTGACAAAGCCCTCCAAGTGAGCGAGCCTGCGGCCGCTCCCGCGGAATGCCAGGAGGCGCCCGATGGTTCGTCGGGTCGCACGGCGCCCGCTCCAGCGGGCGCAGCAGGTCGCCACTCCGCGGTTTGAATGCCGCGCACCACCACGAGGTCAGGTCACCATGAAGATCGCCGGCAAGGCTCTCCTCTTCGCGTTCGCGCTCGTCGCGGCGGGCACCGCGCAGGCGGCGCCGCACGGCTACTACCCCGCGCCCGCCCCCTCCTACTACGCACCGCCCGAGAACGCGGTTCGGATCCAGATCGGCGGCGTCGGACTGTCCACTCCGAACGGCTACGTCTGCAACGGCTACTACTGCACCACTGACTCGTGGTCCGCGCTGGCCCTGGGCGGCGATGTGGACCTGGCGATCGGTCGGGGGTTGATGAGCTTCACGATCGGCGCCCACGAGCTGTTCGCGGAGCAGAACACCGGATACCCCAACATCTTCGAGCCGTCGGCGGGCCTCACGTTCAAGTTCCTGCGCGGGACGCCGATCGTGCCGCGCCTCACGGTCGGCATGGGCCTCCTGCTCGCGGAGGGCGGCAACTACGGCGCCTCGTTCCGCCTCGGCGGCGGCCTGACCTTCCTTGCCAACGCGCCCATCGGGATCGCGCTCGACCTCGTCTTCGACGGCGGCCGCGTCGGCGGGACGGACATCACCCAGGCGCAGCTCCTCATCGGCCCCGAGTTCCGTTTCTGAGCTAGGCTCGGGGGATGCGGACCGAGAACCTGGCGGTGATGTTCACCGACATCGAGGGCTTCACCGCCAGGACGAGCCGGCAGACCCACCAGGAGAACGCGCTCATGATGCGGCGCCACGACGCGCTGCTCATGCCGGTCGTGCGCGCGTTCGGCGGTCGCCACGTGAAGAGCATCGGCGACGCCTGGCTGGTGGTCTTCCGCTCGCCGACGAGCAGCGTCCTGTGCGGCATGGCCATCCAGGACAGGCTCTGGGACTTCAACCGGCGCGTCACGGACGGCGAGAAGATCCGGGTCCGCGTGGCGGTGAACCTGGGTGAGGTGCGCGTGACGCGCACGGTCGGCGCGACCGACGTCCTGGGCGAGCCGGTCAACATCGCGGCGCGCGTCGAGGGCGAGGCGGAGCCGGGCGAGGTGCTCTTCACGGAGGCGGTCCACCTCGCCATGAACAAGGCCGAGGTGCCGGCGCAGGAGCTCGGGTATCGACGGCTCGAGGGCGTGCCGGAGCCGATCCGGCTCTACCGCGCGGCGCCCGGCCCGGCGGCGCTCACCCCGACGCCGGTCACGGCGCCGGATGCGATCGAGCAGCCGCCCTTCGGCAACCACGCGCTCTCGCGCGTGAAGGGGCTCGGCGCCGCCGATCCCGGCGAGCTCCTGCGGCAGGCGCCGCATCCGGCGGATCTGGCCGACCTGGCGGGTCGCCTGGGGCGCGCCGGAGCCGAGGCGCTGCCGGGCCTCGCCGGCCGGCTCGGGCGCGCCGGAGCGGCGCTGCAGCGCCGCGGGTGGCTCGTCGCCGGGGCGGCGGCCGCGCTCGCGGTCTCGCTCGGCATCGCCTGGGTCCTGGTGCCGCCGCGGCCGGAGCGGCTCATCGAAGCCGGGCGGCTCGAGGAGGCGCGCGCGGCGATCGAGGCGCTGGCGGAGAAGCGCGGGCCGGACGACGCCGACGTCCTCTACCTCGAGGGGCGGCTCTCGGAGGAGCGCTGGCACCGGGGTCAGGCCGGGCCGCGCGAGGCCTTCCAGCTCTACGGCCGCGCGCTCGCGGCGGGGAGCGGCGCGGCGGGCAGGGCGCTCGGGCGCGCAGCGGAGTCGAAGGAGTGCGCCACGCGCCGGCTCGCCGCCCGCGCGCTCGCGGACTCGCGGAGCCCGAAGGCGGTGCGCCCGCTGCGGGCCCTCGCCGACGCCGAGCCCGAGGAGCCGGAGACGCAGGACGCGCTCGAGAAGGTGAAGCGGATCTTCGGCGCGACCGGACGGTGCGGGGCGGGCGACCTGGCCCGCGACGGCCTGCGCGAGATCGAGGGCGAGCGATGACGGTGCGGCGGCATCGGACGCGCCGGCGCGCGGTCGAGACCGGCCTCGACGCGATGGTGGCGGAGCGGTTCCGCCCCCTGCGCGGCCTCCGCGTCGGGCTCGTCTGCAACCCGACCGCCGTCGACCGCCGGCTCCAGCACGCGGCCGATCTCCTCCACGCCGCCCCCGGGGTCGGGCTGGCGCGGCTGTTCGGCCCCGAGCACGGCGTCCGCGGCGACGCGCAGTACATGGCGGCGGTGGGCGACGAGCGCGACCGCCGCACCGGGCTGCCGGTGCACTCGCTGTACGGCGCGACGCGCGCCTCCCTCACGCCGGCGCCGGAGCAGCTCGCCGGACTCGACGCGCTCATCTTCGACATCCAAGACGTCGGCGCCCGGTACTACACGTACCAGGCGACCATGATGCTCTGCATGGAGGCGGCGGCCGCGGCCGGCCTGCGCTTCTTCGTGCTGGATCGGCCGAACCCCATCGGCGGCGCCGAGCTGGAGGGGCCGCGCCTCACCGCCGGCTTCGAGAGCTTCTGCGGGCTGCACGACCTCGCGCCCCGCCACGGCATGACGGTGGGGGAGCTGGCCGGCCTGTTCCGTGCCGAGCGCAAGCTGGACCTCGACCTCACCGTCGTGGAGTGCCGCGGCTGGCGTCGCGGGATGCACCAGCGCGAGACGGGCCTGCCCTGGGTTTTCCCGTCGCCGAACATGCCGACGCCGGAGACCGCGCTCGTGTACCCGGGCATGTGCCTGCTCGAGGGGACGAACCTCTCGGAGGGGCGGGGGACGACCCGGCCCTTCGAGCTCTTCGGCGCGCCATGGCTCGACGGCGACGCGCTGGTCGGGGCGCTCGAGGCGGAGCGCCTGCCCGGCGTGCGATTCAGGCCGGTGAGCTTCGTCCCGACGTTCGACAAGCACCGCGGCGAGCGCTGCCACGGCACCGAGCTGTTCGTCACCGATCGCGACGCATTCCGGCCGTTCCGGACCGCGATCGCCTGCATCGCCGCGGCGCGGCGCCTCGCCGGGGACGCGTTCCGCTGGCGCACCGAGCCCTACGAGTTCGTGGAGGGGATCCCGGCCTTCGACCTGCTCTGCGGGTCGTCCCGCGAGCGCGAGGCCATCGAGCGGGGCGTCTCCGTCGCCGAGCTGGCGCGGGCGTGGCGCCCCGAGGAGAGGGGCTTCGCGGCGCGCCGGCGGCCTTTCCTGCGCTATCGCGGTTAGAATCGTGGCGTGATCCGCATCGGCCTCGTGAGCGACTCCTGCGGGGACGCGCCGCTCCTGGCGCGCGCCCTCGCCGCGCTCGATCAGGCAGGCGCGGAGCGGCTGTTCTTCCTCGGCGATCGCTGGGCCGACGCCGACGCCGCCCTGGCTCCGCCGTTCCCGGCCGCCGCGGCCGCCAGGATCCGCGCCCGGCTCGCGCGCGTCGCGGGGTCGAGCTCCCCCGAGCGCGCCTCCGGCAAGGCGCCCGCGAAGGCGATCGAGATGGTCGGCGGCGCGCTCGCTTGCCTCGTCCACGACAAGGCCGATCTCACCCGCGAGGACATCGCGAACGCGACCTTCCTGTTCCACGGCGCCGCCGACGCTCCGGCGCTGGTGCAGATCGGCCCGCGGTTCTTCGTGACGCCGGGGCGTCTCGCCCGCCCAGAGGCGCCGGCGCACCTCGCCCGCCCAGGG
>Ga0318497_10000063_pt1 | contig 29896 bp, 26 predicted proteins | sample GRESIP109b1f23_FD_203754 | JGI IMG/M metagenome (GOLD analysis project Ga0318497, IMG submission 203754) | Tropical soil microbial communities from Luquillo Experimental Forest, Puerto Rico - GRE.SIPMG.109b1f23 | ecosystem: Environmental > Terrestrial > Soil > Tropical forest > Bulk soil... | reverse complement strand
TGGATCGCCCGCTAGGCTCGGTCCTGGCGGAGGCCCTGATCAAGAGGGGCTCGCCGGAGGCGCAGCATGAGTCTCCGCCAGCGAGCCTCTCCGCACCGCTCAGTGGCCGTCGTGCCTCGGGCCGTCGTGGCCGTGGTGCTCGTTGTGGCCTTCGTCGCCGTGGTGCTCATTGTGGCCGTCGTCGCCGTGGCCACGAGCCGGCACCGGCGCCGGCCCCCCACGGGTGGAGGCCGGGGCGAGCGCAGGACCAGCGCGACCGGGCGCGGGTGCATAGGCGCGAGCGGGCGGAGCCGCGGCATAGGCGGGCGCGGGCGCCGGGGCATAGCCGCGAGCCGGGGCCGGGGCAGGGCCCGGACGATAGCCGTGGTCGGGACCGCCCTCTCCTCTCCACCCGTGGCGCTGCATGCTCTCGTGCTCCCTCCAGGCATGGCGCCTCTCCTGGTCGTGCTCCCTCCACCAGCGGCGCTCGTCTCTGAGTCGCTCTCTGTCCCAGTGCCGGTAGTGGCCGGGCGGCGGCAGGTAGGCGAGCCGGTACGGCACGAAGCGCGGCTCCACGTAGACGAACGACGCACGCGGCCCGCGGGCGCGATACCAGTAGTCGCCGCGGCGGCACCAGTACGAGCCGCCGACGAAGAAGATTTCCTCGTCCTGGTTCTCCACCACCTGGACGCCGGGTTGGACGACCACCAGCGGCGGCGACACGGGCAGGCCGATCTGGATCGACATCTCGACCTGCGCGCGGGCACGGGCTGGAAGGAGGGACAGGCCGAGCGCGAGACTGAGCAGGAGCCGTTTCATGGCGGCGACTGTAGCCGTCCCGCCGTCCCGCGGAAACGTGATGCGTGGACGTGCATGTGCCGAAACCTGCTCCGCTCGACGCCGGCGCGAGCAGCGCACATTGTCCGCGTTGCGGGCGCCCCCATGGGATGCGAGCCTGCGCCTCGCCGCACCCGCGGCGGAGGAGCCGTGGATCGCGCCATCGCGTACGCCGTTCTCGAGATCTCGGCCGAGGCAACGCCTGAGGCCGTACGCACCGCGTACCGGCGGCGGGCATTCGCCACGCACCCGGACCGAGCGGGCGGAGACGCCGTCGCGTTCCGCGCGGTATCCGACGCGTACCGGTCTCTGTCCGACCCCGCCCTCCTTCGAGCACAGGAGTCCGGGCCCGCGGCCGAACCTGACGCATCCTCGCAGGTGCCGCCCACCGACGCGGCCAAGGTCCTGTTCGAGTACCTGAGCGACCTCGCGTCCGAGATGATCCTGAACGGCGCGACGCCGGAATTCGTCGTGTCGTTCCTCGCGCGGGAGGGATGCCCCGAATCGGTTGCGCGCGCGCTCGAGCGCGAGCTGCGTGACCGCGTCCAGCCTGCTCCGAGCCATCCTCCAGCGGAGCCGGCATGCGCCGAGCCTCCCGCGGCGGCCCCTCCCGCAGTGGCCTCCGTGGCACGACAGCCCGTGAGCTCGCTCCGGACCTGGCTGACGGTCACGGTGGCGGCGGCTGTGGTCGGGGCCTGTTTCCTCGGGGCGTTGCTCGTGGCGCGCCCGGCGAGATCGCCCGCGAAGAGCGCGGAGGTCGCGCCGCCCGCCGCCGCGGTTGCCGTCGCGCCGATCCCGCCGAACCCGATTCCGCCGAGCGCACCCGCCCTCGCGCGGCCGCCGCGGAGCGCTCCGGTCCGCCCGAGCGCGCTGCAGGCGCCCCGGCCGCCCACGCGCGAGCGCGAGACGGCGTCGCTGCACGCCACGAGCGCCGAGCTCGACGCCGAACGCGACGCGCTCGAGGCGGATCAGAGGCGCTTCGCCGCGGAGGCAGCCGCGCTGGCCGCCGAGAGCGGCCGGATCGACGCTGAGGAGGCCACGCTCGCGTCGAAATCCGACGTCGAGCGGTACGCCGCGCTCACGCCTCGCAAGGCCGCGTACAACGCGCGCGTCGAGATGGCGCGGCGCACGGAGAAGACCCTCCAGCGCCGCGTGCGCGATCTGAACACCAAGATCACCGCGTACAACGACCGCGTGCGCTCAGGGGGATAGGAAGTAGCGATCGGAGAGCCCGGCCCGTCGGCCTCTCGCCCCGCGCCTCAAGGCAGAGCGAACCGCTCAGTGTGGATGCGCGTGCGCCGGACGCCCATACTTCTCAGCGCTCCGCAAACCTTCGCCATGAAGGGCGGAGGTCCGCACACGAAGATCGCTGCCCCCTCCAGCCCCGCGCCTGCCAGGTTCCTGAGGGCCGCTTCGTCGAGGTGCCCCCGGGCGCCGGGCCAGCCCGCCTCCGGCTGCGAGAGGACGTGGACGACCTTCATCGTCGCGGGCAGGCCGTCCATCTCCTCCCGGAACGCGATGTCGGCTTCGCTGCGGTTCGCGCACAGGTACAGCACTGGACGCGGGTCCGCGGTGTCGCGGAGGAAACGGAGCATGCTCGCGAACGGGGTGCTCCCCACGCCCGCGCTGATGAAGACGAAGCGCTCCGCGCGGCGATGGTGGACGAGGCTGAACCTGCCGAACGGGCCCTCGACGAGCGCGCCGTCGCCGGCACGCGTCCGCCCGATGGTTCGAGTGAAGTTTCCCGATTCCTTGATGGTCGCGGTGACGAAGCCCGCCTGGCTGGGAGAGGACGAGATCGTGAAGGGGTGCTCCTCCCTCGGGAGGCCCGCCCGGACGAGGCTGAGAAACATGAACTGGCCCGGCAGATGGCGCAGCGGCCCCCCTCGCTCCGGGACGAGCGTGATCGTCCAGGCGTCCCGGGCCTCGAGCCGGATCGACGCGACCCGGAAACGTCGCCGTCCGAAGCGCGGTACGTAGGCGTTGCGCCACGCGAAGATGCCCAGCGCCGTCGCGAGGAGGACGGTCCACCAAACGCGCAAGCCCGGCGAGGAGCGTAGGTCGTGCCCGATGAGGCGACTGTGCGCGTACCCGAGGACGACGACCAGGATCATCGCCTTGTGGACGATCCGCCAGCGGTTGAAGTCCAGCCGGAGATGGCGAAACAACAGCGCCGCGAGCACGCCGGCGAGGAGGAGGAGCAGGGCGCTCGCGCCGAGCACCACCTTCCATCTCCATCGAATCGCCCCATGGGTCGCGAGCAGGAGCATCGTGGGGTGTGCGAGCAGGAGGAGGAGGACGGCGATCCCCACGGCGCGATGGATCCGCATGATCTTGTCGAGCCCCAGCGCTCGGTCCGCGAAGTGGAACCGCGCGGACAGCACCACCTGCAGCACGAGGAGCCCGAACGCGACGAGCGCCGCCCTCCTGCCGAGCGTGAACAGGAGCGGGTCGCTGCGCCATCCGGCGAGGAAGAGCGTGGGCACCGTCGCGAGCAGGACGAGGCCGAGGAGCAGGAGCAGCGCGGCGCCGCGCGAGCTCGCGAGGCGGCCCGCCGGGTGTGCGCCGCCGATAGACCACGTGAGCTCCGTCGTGTCGTGTGCCGCGCGCCGCCGTACGGAAGGGTTCGCCATGGAGTCGACTCCTGGTGAGGTCCGCTGCGCTTGCAAGACGCGGGCACGGCTCGAACCGTTCCGTCGCCGGCCCGCAGAACTGCGTGGAACCTTCTTGCGCTTTGCATCGTTGTCCAGGCAGCCGCCATTCCGGCGGCGCCGGAGGAACACAGCGTATGCAATTGAAGACGACGGCGAGGCTGTGCATCGCAGCTTTGCTCGTGGCAGGTGGTGCGCTCGCCCAGGCAGCGACTGCGGAACAGTCCTACGTGCAAAGCGCGCAGACGATCAATCATGCGGAGCTCGCCCTGGGGCAGCTCGCCCAACAGCAGGGCAGCTCCGACGAGGTCAAGCAGATGGCACGCACGATGGTCGAGCGGCACTCGGCCCTGAGCGCACAGCTCGCCGACCTGGCCCGAGAGCGTGCCATCGCGACGCCACAACACCCGTCGACCGAGGACGAGCGTGTCCATGACCGCCTCGCCAAGCTGTCGGGCACGTCCTTCGACGAAGCGTTCAAGCAGGCGGTGGCGGACGTGCACACGCGGGAGCTCGCGCTTCACCGCGGCGAGGTCGAGCGCGGCGGGGACGCTGGGCTGCGCGGCTACGCGCAATCACGCGTGAGCGCGCTCGAGGCCAGCATGGCGCAGGCGAAGGACGAGTGGTAGTGCGTCTGGTCTCTGGTGAAGCTCATCCCCGGTGAAGATCCCGTAAACGAGCCTAAGCCCGAGCCCGAGCAATGCCGGGCGCGGGCACGGGCTTGTTCACGGGCAACGCCTCAGCCGTAGCCAACGATGGAGGCATCATGGCCACAACGAACGTCGTCGCGCGGTGGTCCACCTGCGCGCCCTACCTGCTGAGCGCGCTCCGGATCGTCACCGCCTTCCTCTTCATGCAGTTCGGTACCGCCAAGCTGTTCGCGTTCCCGGCCGCGCTCATGCCGGGCGGCGGAACCGCGCCGCTCGCGTCGTTGCCCGGCGTCGCCGGCGTCCTCGAGACCTTCGGAGGCGCGCTGCTCCTCATCGGCCTCTTCACGCGACCGGCCGCGTTCCTGGTCTCGGGCGAGATGGCGTTCGCGTACTTCATCGGCCACGCGCCACGGGGCTTCTGGCCGGTCCTGAACCAGGGTCACCCGGCAGTCCTGTTCTGCTTCGTGTGGCTGTACCTGTCGGCGGCCGGCGCGGGGCCGTGGAGCGTGGATGCCGTGCTGCGCAAGAGATCCCCGGGTAACTAAGAGCCGACCCCAGATCGGAAGGAGGCAGCCATGAGCACCACCGAAGTCCGTAGCAGCGACGCCAGCGTCGAGAAGGTCGACACGAAGCTCGAGGTGGTCGCCATCCCCGTCTCGGATGTCGACCGCGCGAAGGAGTTCTATGGAGGTCTCGGATGGCGGCTCGACGCCGACTTCAGCAAGGGCGGCGGCCGCGTGGTCCAGTTCACGCCTCCGGGCTCCGAGTGCTCGATTCACTTCGGCACGAACATCACGCCCGCGGCGCCCGGATCCGCTCAGGGCTTGTTCCTGATCGTTTCCGACGTCCAGGCTGCGCGCGCCGAGCTGGTGAGGCGCGGCGTCGAGGTGAGCGAGGTGTTCCACTACGCCGGCTTCAACCGCGTCGACCCCAAGGCACGGTTGAGCGGCCCCGCTCCGGAGCGGAGCAGCTACGGGTCGTTCGTGTCGTTCAGCGACCCGGATGGCAACGGCTGGCTGGTCCAGGAGATCACGACGCGACTACCCGGCCGGATCGACCGCGCGACCACGTTCGGCTCGGCGAGCGATCTGGCGGGCGCACTTCGGCGCGCGGCGGCTGCCCACGGCGAGCACGAGAAGCGCACCGGGCAGCCAGACGCGAACTGGCCCGACTGGTACGCCGCGTACATGGTCGCGGAGCAGGCCGGCAAGGCACTGCCGTCGTGAGCGCCCTGCCTGCGACCGACGCGGAGGCGACCGCATGAGCGGCAAGCCGGAGCTCGCCGAGCTCTCGATGTGGCGCCCAGCGAGACCCGAGGACGGCGAGGAGATCGTGTCGATGTGCCTCGCCTTGTACCGCGAGGACCCCGGGTTCGCGCCGGTCGAGGCCGCTCAGGTCCGCGAGACCCTCGCCGTATTCGATCGCCAGCCGGACCGGGGGCTAGCGGTCGTGGCGGAGGTGGGCGGCGGTGTCGCCGGCTACGCGTTTCTCGTTCCGTTCTGGTCGAACGAGCTGGCAGGCGAAGTCTGCGCGGTGGACGAGCTGTACGTGCGCCCCGACCAGCGCGGCAAGGGCCTTGGCTCGGCGCTCTTCGGGGCGATCGACGCCGGGCGCTTCGGCTCGTTCGCCGCCACGGCGCTAGGGGTGACGCCCGGCAACGCCGGGGCGCGGCGGCTCTACGAGCGGCTAGGGTTCCGGGCGGCCGTGACGACGATGCTCCGCCGGCGCGGCCTCGAGGAGAAACCATGCACACGCGACCGTCCCGGCTGAGGGACATTCCAGGTATCGGCGTCGACCGGTTGGGCGATGCCGCCGACGCGCTCGGCGACCCGGCGGTGCTGCGTCTCGAGAACCTCGACACCGACATCCGGCCCTGGCCAGGCGCGCTGGAGGAGACGCGGCGCGCCGTCGACGAGGATGCCGCCAACAGCTATCTGCCGTTCCTCGGACAGGACAGGCTACGCAAGGCCGCAGCTGCCCACGTCTCACGTCAGAGTGGCGTCGCATACGATTGGCGCCGCGCCTGCGCGATCTCGGCTGGCGGCCTGAGCGGAATTCTCAACGTCCTCTTCGCCACGGTCGAGCCGGGCGATGAAGTCGTGCTGACGGAGCCCATCTACGCCGGGCTGCTGAATCGCGTGCGGCTGGCGGGCGGCGTGCCGAGGCTCGCCCGTCTCGTGCCGGGCAAGCAAGGCTGGAGGCTCGACCTCGACTCCTTCCGCGCTGCGGCTGCCGCGCCGCGGGTCCGCGCCCTGCTGATGATGAGCCCGTCGATGCCGACCGGCTGCGTGTTCACGGCGGAGGAGTGGGCGGCCATCGCAGCGGTTTGCGTCGAGCGCGACCTGCTCATGATCTACAACGCGGCGATGGAGCGCATCTTGTTCGACGGTCGGCGGGTCATCCACCCCGCCGCGCTCCCCGGCATGGCCGAGCGAACAGCGACCATCGGCTCCGCCTCGAAGGAGCTACGCATGATCGGCTGGCGGGTCGGGTGGGTGGTCGGGCCTGAGCGCCTGATCGCCGACGTCGGCCTGGTCGGCATGGCGAACGTCGTGTGCCAGGTCGGAATCGCCATGGGCGGCGTCGCGGCCGCGCTGGAAGCGCCCGGCTCCGATGTGGCCGACGCTGTCGCGGAGTGGCAACGGCGCCGCGATGTCCTGCTGTCCGAGCTCGATGGCTTCGGCGTGATCCCGCCGCACGGGGGATGGTCGATGCTGCTCGACTGCGAATCGCTCGGAATGAGTGGCGCAGAGGCGTCCCGACGCCTGCTCGAGCGGGCGCGGGTCGCTGCGACGCCCATGTCCGGCTGGGGTGGGCCCGAGACGGCCCGCTATCTGCGCTTCGTCTTCGCCAACGAGCGTTGCGATCGGTTGCGCGGCGTCGGCGATCGCGTCCGACATGCGCTCTCGGGATCGTGATCCGGCGGCTGCGAGCGCAGCGGCAAGGTGCTCCGGTGCGGCGCAAACGCGCTTGCCGGTCCGGACGCAGGGCGGCAGGATCGCATGCGATGGCGACCGACTTCATGCAACGCGAGGTTCCCGCGCTCCGCAAACGCCTCTTCCGCCTCGGCCTCTCCGGTAGCTTCGGGCTCGACGAGGCGGGCTGCCGCGAGGCGCTCGAGCACGTGCAGTACGTGTTCTGGAGCTGGCGCATGAAGCCGCTCACGCGCGCCCTCCGCGACGTGCTGGCGCGCGACCGCGAACGGTACGCGGTCTCCGCGGGGCCGATCCTGGGCTACTTCCCTGGCGCGGTGCGGAAGGCCGCGGAAGCGGCGCTGCGGACGCTCGGCACGGACTACCTCGATGTCTTCCAGCTCTACTGGCTCGGCAAGATGTCCGCGTTCACGGGGGCGGTTCAGGAGGAGCTCGTCGCGCTCCGCGAGGAGGGGAAGGTCCGCGCGCTCGGAGTGTCCATCCACGACCGGCAGCGGGCGGGCCGCCTCGCGGAGAGCTCGATCCTGGACCTCCTCATGCTTCGCTACAACGCCGCGCACCCAGGCGCCGAGACGGACGTATTCCCTCACCTCGAGCGCCGCCGTCCGGCGGTCGTCACCTACACGGCGACGTCGTGGCGGAAGCTGCTCCGTCCCCCGCGCAGCTGGAAGGGACCGCCCGCCACCGCGGGAGACTGTTACCGCTTCTGCCTCACGAGCCCGCACGTCGACGTCGTGCTGACAGGACCGCGGAACGTGGCCGAGCTGCGCGAGAATCTCGCGGCGGTGGAGAAGGGACCCCTCTCGGAGGCGGAGATGAGGTCCATGCGGGAGCTCGGGCGAGCGGTGCACGGTTAGCAGGGGGCTGACGCCGCTCGCCTGTTCTCAGGCCCGTGGGCAGGGCGTGCGGTGGGCCGCTTGGCTCGAGCCTTCCACCTAGAGGCCGCCCCTCGGTCAGGTGGACTTGCGCGCGTCGTCGCAGCGCAGAATCCAGAACCACCGGAGGAGACCCATGCAAGCGTCCTTCGCCCGTCTACGCAACCACGTCGTGACCGGCTTCATCTTCATCATGCCGGTGCTGATCACCGTGGCCGTGATCGAGAAGTTCTGGAGCCGTCTCCTGGCGGTCGGGGGCAGGTTCTCGAAGCTCCTGCGGGTCCATACCGTGGCCGGCCCGTCCGGCGACGCCGTGATGGCGATCGTCTTCCTCCTGCTCGTCTGCATCGCCGCCGGGTACCTGGTTCGCTTCTCGTTCCTGAAGCGGATCAGCGAGCGGATCGACGACCGACTGAGCGACCTCATACCCGGCTACAGCCAGCTCCGATCGGAGACCAAGAAGAAGGTCGGCGCTGACGCGGAGAGCGAGGCGGTCTTCCCGGCCTGCCTGGTGAAGGTGCATGACATCTGGCAACCGGGATACGTCATCGAGGAACACCCTGACGGCACGCAGACCGTGTTCGTGCCCCGAGTGCCCGCCGTCGGTTCCGGCCAGGTGTACGTGGCAGATCCGTCCCAGCTCAAGAAGCTCGCGATCACTTCAGCGGCGTTGAACGCGCACCTCAAGCAGCTCGGGAAAGGCATGCTGCACGCCGCTCACGCGCAGGACGTCGCTTCCTTCGGACATGGAATGTCAGGTTCAGTTCATCCTGGCGGTGGTACTACGAGCCCGTCGCCTCATTAGCTGCCACTTGCAGCACGACCCGAGGGCGGATCGTGCGGGCGGATGACACGGAATACGCTCACCCACCATTGGAGACGAGCACGAGCTTGCCGGTCACTCCTCCCTTCCCGAGCAGCTCGTGTGCGTGTCTGGCCTCGGCAAGAGGAAACCGCTGCGCGATGAGCGGCTTGATCCTCTTCTCTCGAAGCAGGTCCAGCAGCGCAATCAAGTCCTGTCGAAACAAGGCCGGCTTCAGCCGTTTGAGCCACTGGATGCTGTACGGGACGACCCGTTTCCGACCCGGGAGAAGCCAGCTGCCAGCGATATACAGCGCGAAGATTGGGATCCCATGAAGGCGATTACGACGACCTGAACGACCGGAAGCCAGTCGGCCCCCGCTGAGCGAGGAAGTGAGGCCATAGGCCACGACCGTCCCGCCACGACGGAGAGCCTTGCGGGAACGCCATATGTGCGTGCCACCGATGCTCTCGAAGACGGCGTCTACACCCTCTCCCGTGAGGCGGTGAATTTCCTCCACGAAGTCCTGATGCTGGTAGTCGATCAGGACACCGCCCAGATCGGACACGACCGGCGCCCCTCGCGATGAGCAGGTCCCGTACATCTCCAGCCCGGCGAGGCGCCCGAGCTGCAAGAGTGCCGAGCCGACCCCGCCCGCCGCGCCGTGAATCAACACGCGCTGGCCCGGCTTGATGCGAGCCGAACGATGCAGCATCTGGTACGCCGTGATGTAGTTCAGCACGAGGCTGACAACCTCGGCGGCGTCCAACCCGGATGGCACCGGCACCAGCTCATGTTGGGGCAGGCAGAGAAATTCCGCGTAAGCACCGCTGATCGGCATCGCGGCCACGGTCTGGCCTGGTTCGATGCCAGCCACACCGGCGCCGACCTGATCCACCACGCCGACCAGATCCCACCCCGGCGTGAAGGGCGCCGGGGGCGTTTCGGGATGAACGCCCTCGCGGGCCATGAGGTCGGGCAAGGCGACACCTGCGGCCAGCACTTTCACCCGCACTTCACCCGTCTTCGGCTCGGGGCACTCTTCTTCGGCTACTCGAAGCACCTCCGGTCCGCCGTAGCGAGTGGCGATGACGCGCGTGTTCTTCATGGAACTCCTCCTTCTTGCGGGGCACTCGGGCTGGCGAGCGGGAATGTGTACGGTGATCACATCTAAACGGCGCACACCCTGACAGACGATGTAATCGCCGTCAACATCCGACCCGTGCGGACCCCTGGCGTCCCCCGGAAGGGCGAGTCGCGCTGCGACCTGAGTCACGCGCCGGTCGCTCTCGCTCAGCGGGCGCCGTCCGCTTTCGCCCGCGGCGGCCTGGGGCCGAACGCGCGCGCGGTGTCGCGCTGCGGCCGGTGGACCCGCGCGAGCGCACGCTGGCGCTCCATCTCCCTGGCTCCCTGCGTCTCGTACTCCCTGCTCGTCAAGGAGGCGAGAAACGCCACCAGGTCGTCGATGTCGTTCTCGCGAAGCGCGAGCGGCTGGATGTCCTCGTCGAGATACGGGTCTCTGAGGCCGTCCCCCTTGTTGTAGTGGTCGACGACGTCCCACAGCGTCTGTTGCGATCCATCGTGAAAGTAGGGCGCGGTCACGAGCACGTTGCGCAGATCCGGTGTCTTGAAGGAGGCGATGTCGGCCGTCTTCTTCGTGATCAGATACCGGCCGAGCGCCGTGAAGTCAGTCTGGATGACCGCGCGATCGATCGCGGAGGTATCGCCCGACCCGACGAGTTGCTCGGCCTGCTTCGCGAGCGGAACGACGTTGTGCCGCAGGATTCCGATTCCGATGTTGTGGAAGTCGTCGTCCGTAAAGCTCGTCAGGTTGGGTTTCTTCTCGCTGAACGCGTGGCACCGGTTGCACAGGGCCCGGCCGTTGAAGAGCGCCCAGCCCCGCTTCGCCGACTCGGAGATGGCGCTCTTGTCACCGGCGATGAAACGATCGAACGGTGAATCGAACGACAACAGGCTGCGTTCGTACGACGCGATCGCGCGCAGCAGATCGACCGCGTTCGGCGGCCGGCCGAAGACGCGCTGGAACGATTCCGCGTACTCCGGGATCGCCGCGATCGCGTTCACGGCCGCAACGACGCTCGGCTGACCCATCTCGATCGGGTTCACGATCGGCAGGGCGGCTTGGTCCTCGAGGGTCTTCGCTCGCCCGTCCCAGAACTGGGTCTTGTTCAAGAGCGCGTTCAGGACGGTGGGCGCGTTGCGCTGGCCGATGCCGCCGTGAATGCCGACCGACGCGGGCTTGCCGTCGGTGAACGCGCGCTCGGGCTGATGGCAGCTGGCGCACGCGACCGTTCCGTCGGCCGAAAGGCGCCCGTCGAAGAACAGCTTCTCGCCGAGCGCGATCTTCTCCGGCGTCTGCGGGTTGTCAGGAGGAATTGGCAGCGCCTGCTCCGGCGGCGCGCCCGGTTGCTTTGACGGCCTCGGCGCGGCGAGCGGGCCCGGCGAGGGGATCAGCGGAGGAGCGGGCGCTTCGGCCGCGGCCGCGGCCGGCGCTGCCACGAGCGTCGATATGGCGACGATCGGTCCCATGATTCGCAGCCACACGCCGAACATCGTTTCACGTTCCGGTGGAGAGAGCCTGTTTGACCTTTCGCGCATGAGGCCCCCGTATCTCACTGCTTCGCGTTCGTCTCACGGTGGAGGCGATCGCACACGTCACGCACGGGTACGAGCGGCTCGCTCGATTGGCACTCGATGGCAGGCCCTCCGAACGATGGACCCGAGGTCGGTGCGGTGGGCAATCGCCGGTGACACGCTCGTCAGCGCGAGGGGACGATCCACGGGCGATCCCAGTCCGAGCGCCAGCCCGGCCGACCGAGGACTTGCTCTCGCCCCGGACAGATACGAATTCATCTCATCGTCATCGTCGGAGCAGACTCCATGTCGCTGGTCAGGTTCGAGGAGAAGGGCGCTTCCATTCTCGTGATCCCTTCGTGCCCACGACTCGACGCCGAGGTGGCCTCGGAGTTCAGCCGGCGAGTGGCTAGCCAGGTGCAGGGGCGGTCGCTCGTGACCATCTCGCTCGCTGACGTGGAAGCGATCGACTGCTCCGGACTGGCCGCGCTCGTGGTGATCCTCCAGAAGATGCCCCCCGGAGGTGTGCTGCGACTCGCGGGCGTCCGGCCCTCCGCCCGCGAACTCCTCGAAGCGACCGGCCTCGCCGCGATCTTCCCCGTGGTCGAGGACGCGATCGACGCAGCGCCCGGTGTCGACTCCAGCAGGACGGCGACTTCGCTCCTGGACGACCCCGCGCTGGCGCCGTGACCCGCGTAGCTCGGCTCGGACGATGGACTTGGATTGCGCTCGATACGAGGACCGGAGGCCGGACGAACCCATCGCTCCGAGCATGGCGCGCGACGTCACGTTCCAGGCGCTCGCGGTCCTCACGTTCATCGTCGGCTTCCGATACCTGGCGTGGCGGTGGACGTCCTCCCTGAACCCGTCGGCGCTCGCGTTCGCGGTGGTGATCGCGGCGGCGGAGTCGTTCGCTTGCCTGGCCGACATCCTCTTCTTCCTCTCGATCTGGCGCATCACGCCCACCGCAGCGCCCACGCCTCCCGCGACGCTCCACGACATCGTCGCCTCCCCCAAGACCCCGGATCGCGAGCTTCGCGTCGACGTCATGATCACGACGTACGACGAGCCGGTCGATCTCGTCGCACTGTCGGTGCGGGACGCGAAGCGGGTGCGCTATCCGCACCCGCTCACGCTCAGCGTGCACGTGCTCGATGACGGACGTCGAACGGCCATGCGGGACATGGCCAGAGAGGAAGGGGTGGGCTACCTCACCCGCCCCGACAACGCGGGCTACAAGGCCGGGAACCTGCGGAACGGTCTCCAGCACACGGGCGGCGACCTGATCGTCATCTGCGATGCCGACACGCGCCCGCTGCCCGGCCTGCTCGAGGAGACGCTCGGCTACTTTCGCGACCCGCGCGTCGCCTGGGTGCAAACGCCGCAGTGGTTCTACGACGTCAGCCCCGGGATGCCCCTACCGGAGTGGCTGGCGAACCGGCTGCACCTCGGGGCGGCCGGTGGCGCTCTCGCGCGCGGCGTCGAGCTCCTGCTCGGACCGGTCGCGATCGGAGCGGACCCGCTCGGCAACGATCCCAGCACGTTCTACGGCGTGATCCAGACCAGCCGGAACTGGTGCAATGCAGCCTTCTGCTGCGGCGCCGGGAGCATCCATCGCCGTGAAGCCGTGATGGAGAGCGCCCTGAAGCAGTTCTCGCAGCAGGTGACTTCGGCGACCCGTCGCGTCGTCGACGGCGTACCGGATCGAGCCCTGCGGCGCCCGCTCGCCGTGGCCGTCGCCGGTGAGGCGGCGCGTCGCACGGAGCTCATGCCTTACCGCTTCCACGTCTCCGAGGACATCTACACCAGCATCATCATCCATGCGGATTCCCAGCGGCACTGGCGATCCGTTCACCACCCGCGCGTGCTCACGCGAATGCTCTCGCCGCAGGACCTGCTCGCCTGGACCATCCAGCGATTCAAGTACGCGAGCGGCACGCTCGACATCGGGTGGAACGACAACCCTCTCCGGCGGCAGGGGCTCACCGCGTGGCAGAAGATGATGTACCTCGCCACCATCTACTCCTACCTGTCCCCACTCTGGCTCGTTCCGCTGCTGTTCGCGCCGCTCGTCTTCTTCTTCGGGGGCGTCACGCCGGTGGTCGCCTTCGACCCCGAGTTCTTCGCGCAGATCGTCCCCTACCTCGTCGCGAAGCGGCTCGCGTTCATGGTCGGGACCTGGGGCTTTCGCACCTGGCGCGCGGAGCAGTACCACCTGGCCTCCTTCTGGCTCTATTTGAAGGCGCTCTTCCACGTGCTCGCGGGCAAGCCGCTCCGGTTCCCGGTGACGCCGAAGCAGCGAGCGGAGCGCCGCTTCTTCGCGCTCGTTGCGCCCCACTTGATCCTGGTCGCGGCGATGGCGGCAGGGCTCGTCTATCGCGGGAGCCTCATCGCGTCCGGCCGTGCTCCGACCGACACGACCGCATACCTGGTCAACGTCTTCTGGAGCCTCTACAGCATGGCGTGCCTTTTCCCCATGATCGCGGCGGGCATCGGCCGCCGTCGCGGAGCCGCTCTCGCATGAACTTCCTCCGGGGATTGCTCGCCGCGCGCTCGCATCTCGCCATCCTCCTCGGCATCGTGGCCGCGCTCCTCACGATCCGTCTCGCGACGCGCGTCGTCCACCTCACCTCCCCCGCGCACTACCCGTCGGCCATGACCTGGGAACGAGAGCTGCCGCTGCGCCAACCACGACCGCTGACGAGCGCCGAGCTCGCGCTGACGAGCGATGCGTGGAGCTACTTCGTGCACAACACCGACGCGCGCACGGGGCTCACGTCGTCGGTCGCTGGGTACCCCTCCACCACGATCTGGGACCTGGGCTCGCAATTCCTGGCGACGCTCGCGGCAGAGGATCTCCGGCTCATCTCCTCGCGCGACGCGACCCGGCTCTTGACCTCCGCCCTCGAAAGCCTCGCCGCCGTCGAGCTCGTGGACGGGCTCCTCCCGAACAAGGCGTATCACACGCAGACGCTCCGGATGGTGAACTACGACAACGTCCCCGTGAACGGCGGCATCGGGTGGTCCGCGTTGGACATCGGACGCCTGGCGGTGTCACTCACCGCCGTCGAGCACCGGCACCCCGAGCTCGCCTCCCTGGTCCGCCGAGCGGTCGCTCGATGGGACCTGTTCTCACTGAGCGACGGAACGGCGATGGTCGGCGCCACGCGCCGCGCCGACGGTAGCCTCGAGAAGCTCCAGGAGGGCCGCTTCGGCTACGAGCAGTACGCGGCGAAGGGGCTCCTCGCCTTCGGCGTGCCGGTCGGGCTCGCTCTCGACTACAGCGCCCACGCCGTGTACGCGGACGTTCAGGGTGACACCGTGGCGTGCGACGACCGCGTCTCGGAAGCTTACGGTGGGACCCCTGCCCCGGTGCTGTCCGAGCCATGGGTGCTCGACGGCCTCGAGCACGGTCTGGATGCGCTCACGCTTCCCCACGCGCGCGCCGTCCTGGCGGCGCAGCAGCGCCGGTTCGCCGCGACGGGGAAGCTCACCGCGGTGTCCGAGGACCACCTTGATCGGCCGCCCTGGTTCGCCTACTCCGCGGTGGTCGGCGGCACCGACCGCTGGATCGCGTTCTGGTCGAACGGGCGGCGCGCGCCAGAGGACCTCACCTTCTCGACGAAGGCGGCGATCGGCTGGTGGGCGCTCTTCGGCGGGGAGTATCCCGATCGCCTGTACACCGCCGCGGTCCAGCTGGTCGACCCCGGGCGCGGGCTCTGGGCGGGCCGGTACGACGCGACGGGCGCTGTGAACCGCGTCCTGACGCTCAACACGAACGCGGTCGTCCTCGAGGCGCTGGCCTATCGCGCCCGCGGCCCGGTCCTTGGCCCCGCGCGCGCATTCGACGCGCCGGAAGCGAGACGATGAGTGACGAGCCTGGCCGCGATCGCCGTAGCGCTCTCGGCCACGGCCGCTGCGCACGCGTCGTCCGGAGCGGCCCCGGCGAAGTCGTGCCACGTCCCGTTCGGCGCTCCGACTCGCGCTCAGCGGGAAGCGGCCGGCCTCGCCTGGCGCTACTTCGAGAGGAACTATCAGCCGAGCACGGGATTCGTGAACTCGGTCGACGGGTACCCCGCCACCTCGATGTGGGATCTCGGATCGACGGTGTTCGCGACGCTCGCCGCGCGCTCTCTCGACCTCGTCCATGCCGAGGAGTTCGACCGGAGGATCTCGACCCTGCTCCGGACGCTCGGGGCGATTCCGCTGTTCGAGGGTGAGCTCCCGAACAAGTCGTACGACACGGTGAGCGGCGCAATGACGGACTACGCGAACCGGCCCGCGCCCGGAGGCATCGGCGTCTCGGCGCTCGACGTGGCGCGGCTCGTGTCGGCCCTGCATGCGCTCACGTGTCTCCACCCCGAGCACCTGGCCGAGGTCGAGCGCGTCCTGACGCGCTGGCGATACTGCAACCTGGTCGAAGGCGGCCAGCTCTATGGCGCGACGCGCAAGTCGAGCGGAGCGGTCGAGCACCATCAGGAGGGCCGTCTCGGCTACGAGCAGTATGCGGCGAGGTCGCTGGCGGTCCTCGGGTTTCCTCTCCAGGTCATCGAGAAGTTCGATCATTTCGCCGTGGAGGAGCCCATCGACGGGGTCCCCGTCCGGCACGACGCCCGCGATCCCGCCAAATTCGGTGCCCGCAATCCGATCCTCATCGAGCCCTGGGCGCTCGACGCGATCGAGTTCGGTCTCGACGGCGACGGCGCGACGCTGCTGCGACGGATCTACGACGTCCAGAAGCGCAGATGGGAGCGGACTGGCATCCCGACGGCGGTGAGCGAGGACCACGTCGATACCGCACCTTGGTTCCTCTACAACGCGATCTTCGAAGGCGGGGTGGCCTGGCGGACCGTCACGCCTGAGGGCGTGGATGCGCCCGCCCTGCGTAGCCTCTCGACGAAGGGAGCCTTCGTCCTCGCGACGCTGTACCCGCGCGACGCCTATTCGCGTGTCCTCCTCGACGCCATCGCGGTCGCGCGCGATCCGCAGCGCGGATGGTACGCGGGGATCTACGAACAGGGCGGGCTGAACAGGTCCATGAACGCGAACACCAACGGAGTCATCCTCGAAGCGGTCCTGTACGAGCTGCTCGGACCGCTTCACGATGCGTGCGCACGATGCGGTGACCCTTGGTCGCCTCGACTCACCACGCTCGACCCGCACGAGCGATGCATCTCGGTGCTGGGATACGCCGCGCTGGCGACGCCGCCGGCCACGAGCGCCATCGGGGGCGCCGGCTCTACGACGAAGATCGTGCCGCAGCCGTCGCCGAGGCTCCACCTCAGCGGCTCGGTGTTCAGCTCGTATCGAAACATCGACGGGCCCGCCACGGGCGTGACCGCAACGTGGACGCCGTGGTCGTATTTCTTCCTGCGGCTGGGCGGAGCCGTCACGCCGCTCTGGCAAGGCGGCGCCACGCGTGCACTGTGGGGATTCGGGTACGACGACTGGCACGACAATACCTTCTCGATCCAGGTGAACAACTGGGGACCGATCCAGCCGTACTCGTCGAACGCGGGTCCTCAAGGCGCGCAGCTCGATCTCTCGTACAAGGTGCCGCGCCTGTGTGGAGGCCCGGTCTGCCTCTCCACGATGCCGTTCGCGACGGTGCCGTACGCCGGGGGTCCCTACGTCGGAGCGCGTGGGTACCTCAGGTTCTGGGAGAAGTGGTTCGTCTTCGGCGGCTTCGGCTACGTGATCCCGAACGTCTTCCCCGGACCGGTGGGTACACCGCGCTGGCGCCCGATGTACGGCGTCGGCATGTGGGACTGGCGGCCGGGGACGATCTTCGTCCAGTACTACAACTGGGGACCCGACGGCTCGGTGCGGAATGGTGTCATCAGCGTGGGGATGAACTGGTCCTATTGAGGAGACGACGTTGCGGGCAGGCGAGCACCAGACGGCCGGCATGCGCCACCGAGGCGTGGGCGCGGCGCAGCACGCTCGCAGAGCGACCGCCGCGCTCCCCGCCGCCTTGCTGGCGATGGTCGTCGCCGCGTGTGGATGGGACCCGCCCGGAAGCTCCAACCCGCCGACGGTGGGCCTGGGCGGCACGCCCGCGTCTCCACCGCCGAGCGGCGGTGGCCCGCCCGCGACCAGCGACGGGCTCCAGCCAGCGGGTTACCAGCTGGTGTGGAGAGAGGAGTTCGACGGGACGACTCTCGACGGATCGCGATGGTCGGCGTCGACGGGCCCACGGCGTGAGGCGGTGAACACCCCCGACGCCGCGGCGGTGGCGAACGGGAACCTCGTCATCACGACGTACACGCAAGACGGTGTTCACTACACCGGGTTCCTGACGACGGAAGGTAAGTTCGACTTCACGTACGGCTACGTCGAGGCGAGGATCCAACTCCACGGAGCGCCCGGCACGTGGTGTGCGTTCTGGCTGAATTCGCCGACGAACGGGACTCCGCTGGACGACCCAACGACCGCCGGCACGGAGATCGACATGCTGGAGAACCGGGTCGTGGATCAGTACGGGAACGACGTCAGCAACGTCGACGCCATGAACGTGAACTGGAATGGCTACGGAGCCGATCACCAGGACCGCCAGCGGACCGTCTCGGGAGCACCCTCGTTCCAGGGCAACTGGCACAACTACGGCGTCCTGTGGACTCCCACGGGATACACGTTCTACCTCGATGGCAGTCCGGTCTGGACGCCGGCTTCCGACGTCCCGGTCTCGCATCGCAGCGAGGCCATCTACCTCACGTGCGAGGTCAACGATCACGACTGGGCAGGGAACATCCCGGCGGGTGGTTACGGCAGCCTTGCCGCAAGCACGAACCGGATGGAGGTGGACTGGGTGAGGGTGTGGCAGCCCGCGCCTTGAGGGCCCCGAGCGGCGATCCTCACAGCTCCAGCCCCAGGCGCCCAGCGATGCCAAACGTTGGACCGGTGCCGGTGCGGTAGATGGTAGTGCCGATCGCCGGCGCGGGCGCCGGCACCGCGACCTCGTCCGCCGAGAGGTTCCATCGCGAGAACCCCCAGACACCGATGACCCATCGCACCGCTCCCGCGAGCGGAAGCCGGAGCGAGATGCCCGGCCGGACGCCCAGGAAGCCGACCGTCACCCGCTCCCCGGATCCGCCCACCGAGCCGTATCGATGGCCGCCCCACTCGGCCAACAACTCGAAGCGGAACACCGAGGCGTCGAACGCGACACCGGCGAGCGGCGCCAGCGTCGAGACCGTGGTGGTGGGTGACGCGAGCGAGGTGTCGAACGAGAGGCCCACCTCGAGGAATGAAGCCTTCGCGATGACGGATCCGCCCACCAGGCCGAAGTTGCCGACCAGACGGTCCTGAGCGGTCGGCGTCACGGTCGCGGTTCCGCCCGCGATGACGAGTGAATCCGTCCACTGGATGCCGCCAAAGGCCTCCAGCGTCAGGGAGACCGGCCCGAGCGATTCAGCCACCGTGGGGATGGCGAGCACGAGCAACACCACGACGAGCTGCGCGGGCTTCCCGGGTCGGACCATTTTCGTTGCCCAGCAAAACGTTGCCCGTCCGCCTTCGGAAGCGTAGCGACCCGGAGGGGCGCCACCTTCTCCCGATCGGATGAACTCCGTCGGTCAGCGAGCGGTCGGTTGTCCCGGAGGGGTCGACGTCGCCACGGGCCAAGGCACAGCTTTGGGAGCGTGGACGCGTGTGCGCGGTGCGGTGGGGCGAGCGAAGGGAGCGGGCCAGGGCACGAGCGGAGGGAGCTCTTGCGGCGCACGGCGCGTATCGCGGCGCTCGCGTTGCTGTGGGCGGCACGGGCGCACGCTCAGTCGGGCGCCTGTCCCGGCCCCACGCTCACCGCCAACGCCCCACCTCCGGTGACGCGGCCGTGGACCGATGCCTCCGCGTCTCCCGACGTGCGGGCGAACGAGCTCCTCTCGGCCATGACGCTCGAGGAGAAGGTCGACATGGCGACGGGGGAGTATTGCCTCCTGTACGGCTTCTACAACGCCCCGATCACGCGGCTCGCCATCCCCGCCCTGACGATGACCGATGGCCCAGCCGGCATCCGCATCCCCTATCAGCGCGTGAACGGCGGGCGCGCAACGCTGCTGCCGGCGCCCATCGCGCTCGCGGCCACGTGGGATCCCGGCCTCGCCGCCATGCAGGGAGACGTGCTCGGGAGCGAGGCGTTCGCGACCGGACACAACGTCCTCATGGGTCCGACGCTCGATCTGGCGCGACTACCGCTCGCCGGGCGCACCTTCGAGACGTTCGGCGAGGATCCGCTGCTCGCGAGCCGGATGGCGGTCCCGATGATCCAGGGGATCCAGCAGCATCCCGTGCTCGCCACCGCGAAGCACTACTCGACCTATACGCAGGAGACGGACCGGTGGACGGCCGACGCGCGCGTCGACGAGCGGGCATTGCATGAGCTGTATCTCCAGCCGTTCGAGGCCGCGGTGAGCGATGGGCAGGTCGCCGCGGCGATGTGCGGCTTCAACCGCGTGAACGGCGTGTTTGCCTGCGAGGACCACGCCCTGATCACGGACGTCCTCGAGGGCGAGCTCGGCTTCGACGGGTACGTCATGAGCGACTGGGGCGGCGCGCACACGACGATCGGCGCGGCCACGGCCGGGCTCGACCAGGAGCTCCCCTCCGGCAAGTACTTCGGGCGGGCGCTCTTCGACGCCGTGCAGGGCGGTGAGGTGCCCGCGTCGGTGGTGGATGCCAAGGCGCGGCGCATCGTGAAGTCGATGTTCCGGATCGGCCTGTTCGACAAGCCCGTCGACGTCGAGCCGCTGCCGAACCAGGACCACGGGCAGCGCTCGCGCGAGATCGGGGAGCAAGGCATCGTGCTCCTCAAGAACGCCGGGAGCGTCCTACCCCTCGACACCCGTGGAATCCACTCCATCGCCGTCATCGGCGCCGATGCCTCGAACGCGAGCACCGAGGGCGGCGGTGCCGCGCGCGTCGAGCCGACCTACTCCGTGAGCCCGGTCGATGGCATCCGCCAGCGCGCCGGCGGTGGCATTCGCGTCGACTACGCCGCCGGCACCGACCCCATCACCGCGGCGCACCTCCTCCCCGGGCCGCCTCCCGTCCCGTCCTCCGTGCTGTCTGCGCCCGGCTCCAGCGAGCACGGGCTCGCGGCGGAGTACTGGTCGAACACTCACTTCGATGGAGACCCGGACATCAGCCGCGTCGACGCCCAGGTCGCATGGTCGCTCGGGTTCTTCAGCTACCAGAGCGTCAACGCCTCGTCGGTACCGCAGTCGCTCGTCCGGTACACGCTCTCGAAGTTCTCCGCGCGATGGACCGGGACGCTCACCGCGCCCGCCACCGGCGACTTCCAGTTCTCGCTGACGACCCGGGGGCGAGGATGGCTCTGGATCGACGGCAACCTCGTGATCGACGACTCGGTCTCGCACGATCTCGGATCGAAGGCGGCGACGGTCCACCTCGGGGCGGGCGAGCAGCACGCGATCCGCGTCGACTACTCCGCGGACGCGGACTCGATCGGCACGGCGACCGACGTCGGCGGCGACGTGAAGCTCGGCTGGAACGTCCCCGCGGGTACCGTGTTCCCGTCGGTCCGGGATGCCGCGCGCCTCGCCGCCACGGACGACGTCGCGATCGTGGTGGTGCGCGACTACGGCACCGAGGAGCGCGATCGGCCGGAGCTCGCGCTGCCCGGCGATCAGGATCAGCTCGTGCGCGAGGTGGCCGCGGCGAACCGGCGCACGATCGTGGTCCTCATGACCGGACAGCCGGCGGACATGCCCTGGCTCGGCAGCGCCGCCGCCGTGGTCGAGGCCTGGTATCCCGGTCAGGAACAGGGCAACGCCATCGCCCGCGTCCTCTTCGGAGACGTGAACCCTTCGGGCAAGCTCCCCATCACCTTCCCACGCGCGCTGGCCGACACTCCCGGCGCGTCGCAAGGGGTCGCGATGGATGCGATCGGCCCCGTGCTGACGTTCACGGAAGGTGGGCTCATCGGTTACCGCTGGTACGACGGCAAGAACATCGACCCGTTGTTCCCCTTCGGATACGGGCTCTCGTACACCACGTTCCGGTACGACGGCGGCGAGTTGACGTCGTCCCCCGACGCCCCCGGCACGCAGCAAGTCGGGTTCACGGTCACGAACGCCGGGCCGCGCGATGGAACCGAGGTGGCGCAGGTGTACGTGGGAGCCTGCGGCGGCGACGCGGGCGCAGCCCCGAAGCAGCTCGCCGGCTTCACGAAGGTCCCGCTCCGCGCGGGCGAGGCGAAACATTTGTCCGTCGACATCGACCCGCGCGCGATGTCGTCCTGGAGCACCACGACTCACTCCTGGCAGCGGGTGACGTGCGCACCCACGGTGTATGTCGGAAGCTCCTCGCGCGACCTGCGGCTCACGGTCGGAGGCGCGGGGTCATCCGGCGGCGGGTCATCCGGCGGCGGGTCATCCAGCAGTGGGTCATCCGGCAGTAGGTCCTCCGGCGGCTGCGCCCAGGGCGGCGGCGGCTTGTTGGGCACGCTCCTCGCGCTGTCGCTCCTCCTGGTCCTTACCCGCGGCCGGAAGCGTTGGCGCCAGTACGGAGGCCCAAAAAGGAAGCGCGCCGCCCGGGATCCGGACGGCGCGCCGATCTTTCGCCGAAGCGCTACGCCTGGGCGACGAGCTTCTTCCCGTACTCGTAGCCGCGACCGAACGCCTTCATGTTGAGGTCGATCGTGCTCGGCGGGACCGAGTCGGCCACCGCCTCGCGCGCGGCCTTCTCGCTGACGAGGCCCGTGATGGCGGTGAAGAACCCGACCATCACGATGTTCAGCACCATCTTCTTCCCGAGCTCCTCGGCGATGCGCGTCGCCGGGATGGCGTAGACCTTCACGCCCTTCGGCAGCCCGGCCGGCTTGACGAGCTCCTCCTCGATGATGAGCGTCCCGTCCTCGCGCAGCTCGGGCGAGAACTTCGCGAACGCGTCCTGCGACATCGCCACCATGAGGTGCGGACGGTGGACGTACGGGTAGAGGATGGGCTCGTTGTCCACGACCACCTGCGCGCTGCAGGCCGAGCCGCGCGCCTCGGGGCCGAACGCCTGCGTCAGGCACGAGTGCTTGTTGTCGAAGAGCGCCGCGGCCTTCCCGATGATGATGCCTCCCAGGATGACGCCCTGGCCACCGAGGCCGCCGATCTTGATTTCCGTCGGACCCATGTCTCGCTCCTCGATCAGGCGTTCGCCGGCTTCTTGCCGGGCGACTCGTAGGGGACGTACTTGGAGCCAAGCGCCTCGCTCAGGCCCTTCTCCATCGCCTGCTCGAGCGTCGGCCGCTCGCGGTCGACGAACTTCCCGACCACGATCTCCTTGCGGTAGTCGAGCGCGACCGTCTTCGTGTCCGCGCCGTGCTTGATGACGCTATTGTCCCGGTAGAACTTCATCTCGTCGAGACCCTCGCCGAGCCGGTTGCGCCGCAGGTACAGCGTCGGGCACGGCGCCAGGATCTCGATGAACCGGAAGCCCTTCTTGTCGAGAGCCTCGCCCATCGACTTGGCGATCTGGCGGACGTGGTACGCCGTCCAGCGCGCGACGTACACGGCGCCGCAGGAGTCCAGCAGGTTCGGGAGGTTGAACGTCTCCTCGAACGCGCCGTACGGCGTGGTGGATGCGATGGCGGGGCGGAACGTGGTCGGCGTGACCTGGCCGCCCGTCATGCCGTAGGTGAAGTTGTTGACGCAGACCACCAGCAGGTCAGCGTTGCGGCGCGCGGCGTGGACGAGGTGGTTGCCGCCGATGGCGGTGAGGTCACCGTCGCCGGAGTAGACGACCACCTTCAGGTCGGGTCGGGCGAGCTGCAGGCCGGTGGCGAACGGGATCGCGCGGCCGTGGGTGGTGTGGAACGAGTCGAGCTTCAGGTACCCGGCGACGCGGCCGGTGCAGCCGATGCCGGACACGATCGCCAGGTTCTTGAGGTCGAAGCCGGATTCGTTGAGCGAATCGAGCGCGCGCGCGAAGCAGTTGACGGTCGTGCCGATGCCGCACCCGGGACACCAGATGCTCGGCATGCGCTCCATGCGCAGGTACTTGTTGACGGGGTTCTCGCGGACCTGCTCGCTCATCGGACGGCCTCCTCGATGGCCTTCAGGATGACCTCGGGGTTGTGCACCGTCCCGCCCACGTGGTGAACCGGCACGGTGCGGCACCGGCCCCCCGCGATGCGCTCGACCTCGAGCGACATCTGCCCGAGGTTGAGCTCGGGGACGACGAACGCCTTCACCTTCTTCGAGAGCTCGGTGATCTCCTGCTCGGGGAACGGCCAGGCGGTGATGAGCCGGAACGAGCCGACCTTCACGCCCTTGGCGCGCGCCTGCTGCATCGCCTTCTCGGCGATGCGGGAGGTGATGCCGTAGCTCACGACCACGACCTCGGCGCCGGCGAGATCCTTCGCCTCGTACTTCGTGATCTTGTCGACGTTCTTCAGGAGCTTGTCGCGCAGGCGCAACTGCATCTTCTCGTGCGTCGGCACGTTCATCGCCGGGTAGCCGCGCTCCTCGTGCGTGAGGCCCGTCACGTGGATGTTGTAGCCGTCACCCGCCTTCACCATCTCCGGGACCAGGCTGCCGTTGGCCGGCTCGAAGAGCCGGAACTCGCCCGGCTTCTTCTTCGTGTAGCGCCGCTCGACGACCTTGATCTTGTCCGCCGGCGGGATGACGACCTTCTCCGTCATGTGGCCGACGACCTCGTCCAGCATGACGAGGACCGGGACGCGGTACTCCTCCGCCAGGTTGAACGCCTCGACCGTGAGGTCGAAGCACTCCTGCGGCGAGTTCGGGCAGAGCGCGATCAGGCGGTAGTCGCCGTGCGACCCGAACCGCGCCTGCATCATGTCGCCCTGCGCCGGCTGGGTCGGGAGGCCCGTCGACGGGCCGGCGCGCTGCACGTTGATGTAGACGCACGGCGTCTCGGTGATGGCGGCGAGGCCGATGTGCTCCATCATCAGCGAGAAGCCGGGGCCCGAGGTGACCGTGACGGTCTTGGCGCCGCCCCAGGCGGCTCCGAGGATGGCGATCGACGCGGCGAGCTCGTCCTCGAACTGGAGGAATCGGCCGCCGACGTGCGGGAATCGCGCGGCGAGGCGCTCGACCACCTCGGTCGAGGGCGTGATGGGATATCCGGCCGAGAAGCGGCAGCCGGCGGCGATGGCGCCCTCGCTGCAGGCGTGGTCGCCGTCGAGGTAATGACTACCCGTCAAAGTTCCGGTGGAAGTCGCGTTCGACATGGGTCCTCGCTAGGCGGCAGCCTGGTCCAGCTTCTCGCGGTAGCCGAAGATGGAGAAATCGGGGCAGAACAGGCCGCACATGTCGCAGCCGTTGCACTTCTCCGGCGTCGCCAGGAACGGAGGGTGATACCCCTTCGCGTTGTAGCCCTTCTCCAGCTCCAGGGCCACGGTCGGGCAGAATTCGACGCAGAAACCGCAACCCTTGCAGGATTCGCGGTTCACCACGACGATTCCGCGAAACTTCTTTTCTTTCTTGGCAGTGGGCGCAGCCACGTTCGTCATTCGCGTTCCTCGTGCGGCGCTCGCCCTGGACGCGGACTGACGCCGGTGTGCGGGAGGGACGCGTGTACCAGAACGGAGGCTGCGTCATATAGACGCGGGTCAAGCGCGCCAATTTGCCGCAGGCGCAGCGGACCATTCCGCCATAAGGGCGGCCGAGGGGTGCCCCCAATGGGCGGCCGAGCGGACGCGAACGGCTACATCGCGCCGCGGGCGAGCGCCTCGAGCGCTGCGAGCACGGCGTCGCGGCCGACGTGCAGCCGCGCGCCGTCCCAGAGCGCCGGCGTCGCGCCGCTGCCGCCGCGGGCGGCGAGCGCGGCGCGGTCCGACTCGGACTCGACGTTGCGCAGCTCGAGCCGGGCGAAGAGTCCGAGCTCGCTGGCGCGGCGGCGCGCGGCGGCGGAATCGCTCTCGGAGATGCGATGGAAGAGGTCAGCGCGCTCGACGGCCATTCATGAATTCTAGCGGCGTCCGCCGGCGGGCGCGAGCGCCGCCCAGTCGCGCGACGAAAAACGGCGCTGCGAGCCGCCACAGGAAGCGGCCGGGCGGCGCCGCGGTCGAGCTGACGGTCCGCCGCGCTGGAGTGGCGGCGCGCTCACCCTCGCGATTAGAGCTGACGGGTGGGCTCTGGCGGCGCGACGGGCGACCTCTTCGTCCGCATGGCGCAGGGCAACGAGACCCTCGCCCCTGGCGCCTCGCTCCTGCGCGGCTTCGCCCGCGCCGAGCTCCCCGGGGTCGTCGCCGCGCTCCGCTGGATCACGGAAGCGGCCCCCTTCCGCCACATGACGACGCGGGGCGGTTACCGCATGTCCGTCGCGATGACGAACTGTGGCGCCGTGGGATGGGTCACGGACGGCACGGGCTATCGCTACGATCCGCTCGACCCCTCGACCGGCCGGGCGTGGCCGCCGATGCCGGACGTGTTCCGACGGCTCGCGGCTCGCGCGGCGGCCGGGTGCGGCTACTCGGGCTTCGAGCCCGACGCCTGTCTCGTGAACGAGTACGCGCCCGGCTCGCGGCTGTCGCTCCACCGAGACGCGGACGAGCGCGACTTCACGCAGCCCATCGTCTCGGTCTCGCTCGGCCTCCCGGCCGTGTTCTTGTTCGGCGGGCTCGACCGCGGCGATTGGGCGAGCCGCGTTTGGCTCGAGAGCGGCGACGTGGTCGTCTTCGGCGGCCCCGCGCGCCTCGCCTACCACGGCGTGGCGCCGCTCGCCGACGGCTTCGACCCGCTCTTCGGTCGCCGCCGGATCAACCTCACCTTCCGGAGAGCGCGCTGATCGGTGCTACGGATCAGAGCACGCGCCCGTTCGACGCCATGACGCTGGAGTAGTAGTGAGCGCTGCTCTTCGGCGTCCGTCGCTGCGACGCGAAGTCGACGTGCACGATCCCGAAGCGCTTGGAGTAGCCGTGCGCCCACTCGAGGTTGTCGAGCAGTGACCACACGAAGTAGCCGCGCACGTCGCAGCCGGCCGCCAGGGCGCTGCGAACCGCCCTCAGATGCTCGCGGAGATAAGCGACGCGCAGGGGGTCCTCCACGCCGCCAGCCGGTGCCTGCGCCGGGTCGGGAAATGCCGCGCCGTTCTCGGTGACGTACAGCGGGACGTCGCCGTAGCGCTGCTTCACCCAGGACAGGGTGTCCTCGAGGCCCCTGGCGTACACCTCCCACCCGGTCTCGGTGTAGCGAGCCCCTTCCTGCCGCACCGCCGACGACCGCAGCGGCCAGCTCTCCGCGTCGGCACGCGTGACACTGCGGGTGTAATAGTTGACGCCGAGGAAATCGCCGGGCGCGCGAAGGGCCGCCGCTTCCTCGGGCGTCCAGCCGGGCCAGGCGTCGCCGAAGATCTCCCTGAGCTCCTCGGGGTATCGGCCCTGGAGCGCGGGGTCGAGGTACTGGCGGTTCATGTAGGCGTCGGCGCGCTGCGTCGCCGCGACGTCCTCCGCTCCGGGTGAGGCGGGATATTTCGGCTCCAGGTTCACGACGAGCCCGATCTGGTGCCGCCCCTCGGCGCGGTACGCGGCCACGGAGGCCGCATGCGCCCGCAGGAGATTGTGCGAGGCACGCGGTGCCTCGTAGGGGCTGCGGTGACCGGGCGCGAGCACGCCGTGCAGGTAGCCGCCGTCGGCCACCACCCAGGGCTCGTTGATGGTCGCCCACAGCCGGACGCGATCGTCCAGCCGCCGGAACACCGTGCGCGCATATTCGGCGAACCATTGCGCGATGTCGGGGTTGAGCCAGCCGCCGCGGTCGTCCAGGGAAGCAGGAAGGTCCCAGTGATACAGGGTCGCCATGGGCTGGATCCCGCTGGCGAGCAGCTCATCCACGAGGCGCTCGTAGTGGTCGAGCCCCCTGGAATTGACCGCGCCCGTGCCCTCGGGGAGGACGCGCGCCCAGGCCACGCTGAAGCGGTACGCGTTCAGCCCCAGTTCCCGCATGAGCGCGACGTCCTCTCGAAAGCGACGGTAGTGGTCGCAGGCCACGTCCCCGGTGTCGCCGTCTCGGATCATCCCGGGCGTGTGCGCGAAGCGGTGCCAGATGCTCGGCCCGGCCCCGTCCGCCAGCGGAGAGCCCTCGACCTGATAGGCCGACGTCGCCGCGCCCCAGAGGAAGTGCTGCGGAAAGGGTTCGTCGCGGGCCATGAGTCAGCTCAACTCCACGCGGAGGACGTCGGGTGCATCCGCGCGCAGTTGCGCGGCCCACTCTTCCAGCGCGATCGCCGCGCCACCGGCGCGGTACGGATTGTGGACACGGTCGAAGGTCAGGCGCCGTCCATTGAGGACGATGACTTGCGGGGAGTAACCGTGCCGGTCGACGTGGTACTCCACCTTCACCCGCCCGCCCAGGATCGAGACCTCGGCACGCAGCCCACTCAGCTCGGGCGCGATCACCGGGTCGATGACCAATGCGTCCCCTTCGCGCCGCACGCCCAGCAGGCTGGTCACGACGAGCGAGAGCGCAAGGCCCGGACCGCTCGAGTAGACGCGCCAGCCGCCATCCAGCGCGACCGTGCCTGCGGCCACCTGCGCATAGCTCTGCTGCGCCTCGTAGCGATCGCGAAACGCTGCATCGGAGCTGGAGAAGTAGCAGTTCGCCTGCCGGAGGCTGGCTTGCGGCAGGCGCTCCCGGAGCTGCACCGGGTGCGCCAAGGCCAGGGACTCCAACAGGCCGCGGGCGTCGCCCACGTGCGCCTGCATCTGCGCGTACCGCAGGTGCGCGTGGGTGTACATGAGGCCGATCTCGCGCCCGAAGAAGGCGCTGGTCTCGGCGCGCTGGAACAGGCGCTCGATCCCTCCACGGTAGGACAGGGGGCGATCGAACAGGCGCGCACCATCCGGAGCCCACAGGTGCTCGCGCATCAGGGCGAGGTGCGCCGCGGCCTCCTCCGGCGTGAGCAGGTCCTCCAGGATCGCGTGCATCATGGGCAGGAGGCTGTAGCGCACACCCGTCCGTCGATCGCGCGGGTGGAGCATGGGCTCGGGCGAAGCTTCTGGGGAGAACAGGACGTAGCCCGCCAGGACCCCGTCCACCATCAGGATGTCGCGAAGCTCCTGCTGGATGCGCCCCGCCTCGGACTCGAGCGGCGTCGCTCGCGCGGCATGCCCGGCGAACTTCATGGCCCTGGCCAGGGCGGTCAACGTCTGATGGTGCAGGATCACCGTCCAGGTGCTGCACAGCCTGTCGCGCATGGAGAAATCGGAGGGCTGTAGCGAGTCGTTCCAGTCACCGTGGCCGTAGGCCGCCAGCGCGGTCCCGGCCACGCGACGCCGCCCGATGACGCCGAGCGCACGGTCCATGTGCTGCAAGACGGTCGCCGATCGTCCACCGCGGTCTCGCGCGCCGTGGAAGGACACCGGGGCATCGAGCAGGGACGTATCGCCCGTGCTCAGGACATATTGCGCCGTGGCGAGCAGCGGCCAGAAGACGATGTCGCCATGAGAGTCCGGCGCCCGCAGCTCCCGCTCGCGATCGAAGAACTGAAACCACTGCGGCCAGTCGCCATCCTCGTTCTGCGCGGCGAACACGCGCAGCAGGAGGTCGCGCGCGGGTTCGGCGCAGTCGAGCGCGAGCAACATCTCCAGCGGACCCTGGCACACGTCGCGGGTGCCCCAGCCCCCACCGGAATACTGCTCGAGGCCGCGGGGCGAGAGGTGGTGGACCTGCGCATTGTTCAGCAGCCACGGAAGCATCTCCGCGATCCGGCCCACCTCGCCCGCGGCAGCACCCTCCCCTGGTGCGCTCAGCGTGGGCAACGGCGGGGGCGAGGATGTGGCATGCACGTCCGGAACCAACCGGCCGAGCAGATCCAGGCCGAAAGCCGTGCACGCCACGCCTTCCAGGACGAGGAACGGCAACCCTCGCGTCTTCCCGTCCGTGAACAGGCGCCCATCGCCGTGCACGCCCGCCAGGACCGTGTCGGCGTGCGGCGCCACCACGAAGGCTCCGTCCGGGAAGCGTGCGTGCAGGCCACTTCCTTCGGGCATGCCGACGAGGACGTCCTTGCCCTCCACGCGCCAGGGAATTGGCAGGGGAGCATTGCCGTCGTCGCCGCCCAGCGCGACGTGCATCGTCGCCATCCAGGACAGGGGCGGACCGTCCAGGATGCGCCCCCGGAGGCTCAGGGCGTGCGCGCCATCGTGCACCGCGCTGGTGAGCTCGATGGCGCCGTGGGCGTGTCGGTAGATCCAGCGGCAGGATCCGGGCCGCATCTCGAATGCGGAGGGCACGCCCAGGAGCTGCCACCGGCCCTCCACCTGCACGAAGATCCGCAAGCCGTGAGAGCGGAACAACCCCAGCCAGCTGTGCGCGGTGGACAGGAAGCGGTTGATGCTGACGTGGCCCTGCGTGACCATCGAGTGGAAGACGCCCGACATCCACACGGTGGACGTCAGCGAGGACTCCTCCGGCACCAGCGCCTGCCCCGTCCGCAGGATGTGACCGTGCGGCCGCTGCGTCCGCGCCTCCTTGGCGCGCAGCACCACGTGGTCGTGCTCGCCGCAGAAGAAGGACAGTAGCCGCGCGCCATCGCGCTCCTCGTGTCGCCATGCGGACGGAAAGAGTCGCCGCAGCTCCGCCTCGTCCAGGTCCCGACACTC
>Ga0318497_10000061_pt1 | contig 30867 bp, 29 predicted proteins | sample GRESIP109b1f23_FD_203754 | JGI IMG/M metagenome (GOLD analysis project Ga0318497, IMG submission 203754) | Tropical soil microbial communities from Luquillo Experimental Forest, Puerto Rico - GRE.SIPMG.109b1f23 | ecosystem: Environmental > Terrestrial > Soil > Tropical forest > Bulk soil... | reverse complement strand
ACCCCGAGCCGTCCGCCCCGGGGTACCGGCCATGACCGACGACCTGGAACTCGCCCTCATCCTCGCCAGCCTGTTCCGCGACACCAAGGCCAAGCCGCGCGGAACCCTGCTCTGGCCCGGCCAGCGCGACAGGCTGGCCGCCGACAAGCCCCTGGCGGCCTACTTCGCCTCCGTCGCCGAGGCGGGCGCGGAGGGCTGGAAGGAGGAGATGGACAGGATGCGCGGGCGGCTCAAGGACACGCCGCCCGAGGAGCGCGGCGAGACCCGGGGAACGTCTACGCCATCAGGGCGATGTTGCCTACCTGGAGAAGGTGGGGAGAGATGGTGGGGGTGTGGGAGGCACCTCCTAGTTCTGGCATATTTTTGGCGTGTTTGCCCAACCTTCTTCAGGTTTCAACACGCTAATTCGCTCGTCGATTATAGTTTCAGCCCCATCTTCAATAAAGCCATGCTGACGACAGGCCAATATACAGGCATTCATTATTCGGCGAGCATCCGCCTCACCACTCACCAGTCCTCCTGAGGCAAAGACGCCAGAATCACACCACGCCTTCGCGCCATCAGCGGGACGATGCATAGCCGTTGATAGATTCCCCTCCCCTCCGTAACACCCATAGACGATAAAACTTGAAGCCGATATCGCGGAAAAATACAGGATTTTTCTCAATATTACGCTTAGCATCCGCTCGCCTTTCCGCAAAGATAATGCCATTTGTGCCAGTCAGCCTCTTTTTCCGTACTAAGTCCCCCTGGAGATGGAGTCTGAGAATATTGCTGTTTCGACATGTAGTTGCCAAATGTCAACACATCACCGCTAAAGATATGGCCGAGAGTTGGGCTTACGCCATTTTGGCTTTGCCATGCGTGCGTACCTTCATGCACGAACCATCCAAACATACCATCGCCGCAAGAAGAAAAGTCCTGGCAACCAAATGCAGTTTCGGGAAAGTGTAGCGTGTCACTTGGCGTGTATGCCGCCCCTCCACTCTGGTCATAGGTTATTCGTATAGAGCCAACGTCAATGTTTGGGAACTCAGACCGAAGCATATCCGCCTCTCCGAGGGTCACGGCCCTATCACTGGAGTAGCCTCTTTGAATGTCATTCCCCATCTCATTAAAGAGATATCCAAACGCCCCAGTCACAGCACCATTGGCAAATTTTCCACCCCCGAGGACGGAGCCTATGCCGCCAGTAACACTAGCGCCGATGACACCAGCAGTTCCATAGGAAACCAAGATCGGGCCAATAGCGCCCGAGAATCCGGCAGCTAAAGCTCCACTGCCACAGCTACCGCCTGATGCTGTTGACGAAACGCAGCCAACGGCTGCGTGCCCAGCGACATTAGCGAAATATTGTGAACTTCCGATCCAATCTGAGGCGGTTTTCCGCAAAGCATTTAACGGGCTCCCGCTGGGACTGTAGCCGAATTTCCCACCAAAATCTCCATTCATCTCGATGCCAACTTGGTGATATGCATTAGCAGTTACATAAGCGATGGCCCCAGCCTTAACGGCATTTCCAAGACTACCAGTATTATTATAACTGAGGGCCACCGAGGCGATAGCCGAGGCCCAAGGCCCGTAATAGGCTGCCACGATTTGAATGCCCGTCTGCACAATCGGCGTATTGCGAATAAAACTGGTAATGGGCTTCTCTACCGCTTTCCAGAAGCAGCCCATGAAGCAATAACCGGTAGGATCCGTATACTTCAGCGGGTTATCTCGAACATAGGCATAGTGGTCCAGGCGCTCCATCAATTGGCGCTCGGAGCGGATCGAATAGAACACCTGCAACAGCATCGCCCGCAGCAGCATTTCCGTCGGGGTCGACGGCCGCCCCTTGCCGGAATAGAGAGCCGCGAAGTCGCCCGACAGCACCGCCAACGCCGTGTTGGCAATCTCTCGGATTGGCCGTAGCGGGTGGCCCTTCCGAACCCGCTTCTCCAGGTCAACGTAGGAGAACAGTGCCCCCGACCGCTTGTCCGTCCCCCGCATAGTCCCCTCGGCCGCAATCCATTCGCCGAGATTGAATCACGCCCCGGAGCGGCAGACCATCGACTTTTTCAACGGCCTGCTGGGAGTTCTAGCCGTCCGAGTATGCTCCATGGCGGCATATCGTCATCTCGCTGAAGGTGTGGTCAATGGCGCCAACCTGGGCGCAGAACGGCTATGATCTGCCCTGTAGCCGGTTCCATCCCATCCGTTGAGATGGGGTGCTGGGGCGGGTCATCGTTCCACCGTTGAGGCTATCGTTCGGCTTTCGAGCCACTCTTTAAGAGCCTGCTCGGAGTATCGGATACAACGCTTGGAGAGATGGATGAAGTGTGGCCCGGTTCCACGAACGCGCCAATGTGCAAGGGTCTGAGGAGCGATGTTCAGATAGTCGCCTGCTTCTTCTGGCCTGTAAAGGCGTCCTTCAAGGGTATTAGCGACAGTTCTTGTTTGTCGATCTTTCTTCCGATAGGCCATTTTGTGTGCCTCCAGTAATGGGGAGGTCTTCTAATTTGCACATGAATGCCGGTGTGTACACAAATACTAACGCACAATTACGCACACGAGCGGGCAATTACGCACATTTTGCGGCCTAGAGATTTGATCTTTATTGATATGGGGGATGAGAAATTTTTTAGGCCTGCTTCAGGCGCACACCTTCGCCCCTGTCGCTGAGCGCGGGAATAAACTCGATGCCGCCAGCCTCCAGGGCGGTTTGGACGGCGGTGATGGTGCTCAGGCGAGGATCGCTTTTGCCATTCTCAAGCCGCTTGACGGCATTCAGGGACAATATGGCGCGATCAGCCAGGTCTTGTTGAGACCAGCCTAATAACGCTCTTGCCGCTCGAATTTGCCGTTGAGAAACCATGGGCAAATGAAAGGCGAATGCATGCTGTAAAAATACATAAAGGGACTAAAAGGCTCTTTTGCGGCCCATTCGTGAGGATTAAGATGGTGCGATTGATCTTAATCGGCTCGAACGGTGGAAAATATGGGCTTCCTGTTCCTTGTGATCCTCTGGTTCGGGGTTTCAGTGATCATCGCTATCGCGGCTTCGGCGCGCGGGCGCAATCCACTGATCTGGTTTCTGCTGCCCCTGATCATCACCCCCTTGTTGGCCGCTTTGCTGCTGCTGGTCGTAGGTGGCGGGAGCAACAGCACCCAGCCTTGCCCTCGTTGCCGAGAGACCATCAAGATCGGGGCGAAGGTCTGCCGTTTCTGTGGTCATGAACTGCCTGACCATCAAAACGATGCTCCATTTCCCGATACTCGCCTTTGCCTCAATTGCGGCTATCAAGTCAGAAGGAAGGATAGCCGCTGCCCCAGATGCAGCACTGTCATACCGCCTTTGACCGAAGAAGCGGCGTAATTACGCCTTGCCGCCAGGATCGCGGGTGGGCTCGGCAAGTTCAAGATGAACGCTGGCTCCCATATTCCGCGCGGTACCGAGAACAGCATCCAAAGCCTTTAATGTCCCGGTGGTGCTCCAGTAGCTTTTGCCTGCCGGACGCCAACCTTCTCCAGCGAGATAAGCCGACAACATATCCGATACTGGCGCGGTGAAGCTGAGGCTTGCCATGACGTGTGAGGAGTCGGTGAAAAAGCGTCCTTTAGCGATACCTTTATGGAGTTCGTCCTGGCTGTATTCGCGCTCTTCCAGTTCGGTGGGTGAGCGTGAAACTGCCGACAGGGAGCGGGCGAAGTTCTGCACTTCATGGGCTCGTTCCTCGGGAACCCAAACCCGGACTTCGACCATGCCGCTGTCTCGCTGACGGGCGCGCCATCGGGCGACTCGACGGCGGGTATCTTCGCGCTCTTTCTCTTTTTCCTCATCGGAAATAAAAGGGGCAGTCCACATATCAAGCCGACTCCCAAAAGCACCGTACGTGTAACGGTACGGTATATACGCGCCCTTACAGGGCGTTAGCACGGCGCGGGACGGGCGTTTGTGGCAATGAAACACACGCCTTTGCCGCGATCAGCGACCGAATTTTATTATCATCTTATGTATCCTGTTATGGTGCCCGTAACTTACTTCACCGCTTGGAAGTGTGTCTTGTCTGGAACATTTCTCTCGGCTCAATCGTCCTTCTGATCGGGGGCAGGTCACTTCGTGGTCATCAATCCGGCTACGGCCTTCGCTCCCTCCCTCAATGCATCGTCGTAAAGGTGCAGGTATCGATTAGTCGTCTTGTGATCACTATGCCCCAGCAGCCCGCCGACAACCTGCAACGACACACCTTGCCGGGCAGCGAGGCTGGCGAAGGTGTGCCGCAGGTCGTGGATGTGGCAATCGGGAATGCCTGTGCGTTTGCAAACCTGTTTCCAGAACACGCGGATCGTCGTTAGGTGGCCGGTGGGGGAATAGCGGGCGGGGAACACCCATTCGCCCTTTATGGTCTTCTGGCGGGCTTGCAGGAGGGCTTGTGCCTCGTCGGTCAATGGAAGGTGGTGGTCGCGCTTCTGCTTCGTGGCGGCGGCGGGCTTGCTCCACACGCCTATTTCAAAGTCGAGGTTGTCCCAACGCATCGCCAGCACCTCGCCCACTCTGGCACCAGTATAGAGCAGCAGGCGCACTGCGTCGGCAGAATCCTGGGCCGGGCTAGCGTCCAGGTCGGCGATGACCTTTGCCAGTTCGGCTAGAGTAAGATAGCGGCGGCGTGACTGTTCGCTGTGGCGGGGGAAGCGGAAGGCCGGGTTGGCGGTGATGCATTCAATCGTGATGGCGTAAGACATGATGGCGCTCAACAGCGACACCATGCGGTTGCCGGTGATCGGGCCACCTTCCTCGCTGGCACGGCGGTGCAGAGCCTCTACATCGCTGCGGCTGATATCGGCGACCGCCATGCTGCCCAGCTGCGGGCGGATGTGGCGTTCAATCTGGCCTTCATGCAGTTTGGCGGTTGAGGCCCGCTTGCGGCGTGGCATTTCGTCGGTGATGTATTGGTCCAGCAACTCGCCCATTCGCATCCGCGCTCGCAGTTCTCGGCGTTCGGTGGCGGGGTCTCCGCCCTTATCGACTTCGGACAGCTTGCCTCGCGCCTCGATGCGGGCCTGGTCGACCGTCAGGCGGTCGCAGCGGCCCAGGACGATCCGGCGTTGGCGTCCATCGCGGGTGCGGTAGTTTATGAGCCAGGATTTGACACCCTGAGCGGTGACGGCGACGCCGAAGCCAGTTTGCTCGGTGTCCCAGACGATGATCTTGCCGTCTGCCGGAAGCTCGATGCGGTCAACGACCGATTTCGTCAATTTGATTTTTGCATTCGCCATGCCCAGCCCTCAGTGCTAACTGATGACTCAGGTCAGCAATAGGTCAGCACCGAGTCAGCAAAAAAGAGCATATCACGGCACAACCCGGCATCAATGGGTTTCGTTAACCGCTGGTTTCCTAGGGATTTCATTGGAGCGGGTGAAGGGAATCGAACCCTCGTCGTAAGCTTGGGAAGCTTCTGCTCTACCATTGAGCTACACCCGCCCTGGAACGCCCTCGGGATGCGAGGGGAGGACTTATATAAGGCAAAAGGGCCGTCGCTGTCCAGCGGCGGCCCTAGGCTTTTTTACTCGGCGGAAAATCAGCCGACGATGTGATAGCCGGCATCGACGAACAAGGTCGTGCCGGTGATGGTCTTGGAACCGTCGCCGGCCAGGAATGCGGCGACGGCGCCGCAATCCTCGATGCCCACCAGCTGGTGCTGCGGAGCGCGAGCGGCGGCCATTTCCATGAGTTCATCGAAGTGATCGATGCCGGAAGCGGCGCGGGTCTTCAGCGGGCCGGGCGAAATGGCATTGACGCGGATGCCCTTCGGCCCCAATTCGCTGGCCAGATACTTCACGGTCATTTCCAGGGCGGCCTTAACCGGCCCCATCATGTTGTAATGCTCGACCACCTTGCGACCACCGTAATAAGAGACGGTCATCAGGCTGCCGCCATCCTTCAGCAGAGGCTCGGCCAGCTTGGTCATGCGGATGAAGGAATGGCAGGAAATGTCCATGGCCATGGTCCAGCCGTCAACCGAGCAGTCGGTCACGCGGCCGTGCAGGTCGTCCTTGGGTGCGAAAGCGATGGAGTGCAGAACGAAGTCCAGCTTGCCCCACTTCTTTTCGATCTCGGCGAACACGGCTTCGGTCTGTCCTTCGACGCTGACGTCCATCGGCAGATAGATGCCGGCGCCCAACTCCTCGGCCAAAGGACGGACGTATTTGTCAGATTTTTCATTCAGGTAGGTGATGGCCAGATCGGCGCCCTGGGCGCGCATGGCCTTGGCACAGCCATAGGCGATCGACTGATCGTTGGCGATACCGACCACCAGGCCCTTCTTACCCTTCAAGGAGAAAATGTCGCTCACGGCTCTTCCCTTCCTGCAACTCAGATACGTTGTGCATTGCAGCATATGCGCAAATCGGAGGTGCGACAAGGCATTCAGGGAAAAAGTCCCTAAACCTTAACAGGGATAAGCGCATGCCAGCCCTTCGCCAAGAGGGGTTTCAGCCGGCTTGACGCCGGCTTGGCGGCGGCGCTATGAGTTGAGAGCGTTTCGTGGTGATTTGGCGACCGGCTTGCGGCCACGTAAAAAAAACGGCTAAAAGGGTCCTGCGCACGTTCCATCGAGCCTCGACCTGAGTTTTCCGGTCGGGGTTTTTTTATTGCGTGCAGCAAAGGAGTTTCCTCCCATGTCCGACAAGTCCTCGAATCCCAACGACTGGCAGTTGGCGACCCGCCTGGTGCGCGGCGGGCTGACCCGCACCGGCCATAGCGAAACCAGCGAGGCGTTGTTCCTCAATTCCGGCTATGTTTACGAAAGCGCCCAGGAAGCCGAAGAAAGCTTCGACGGCACCCGCGAGCGCTACGTCTATTCCCGCTTCCGCAATCCCACCGTCTCGATCTTCGAGGATCGCCTGGCCCAGATCGAGGAAGCCGAGGTTTGCCGCGCCACCTCCAGCGGCATGGCCGCCGTGCACGCCGCCCTGTTGTCCCAGGTGCGGGCCGGCGACCGGGTTGTCGGATCGCAGGCGCTGTTCGGTTCATGCATGTGGATTCTCACGGATCTTCTGCCGCGCTACGGCGTCGAAGTGGAACTGGTTCCCGGCCCCGACCTGGACGCCTGGAAAAAGGCCCTGTCCAAGCCGACCCGCTGCGTCTTCCTGGAAAGCCCGGCCAATCCCAGCCTGGAGCTGATCGACATCGCCGCCGTGGCCGAGCTGGCCCATGCCGCCGGCGCCGTGGTGGTGGTCGACAACGTTTTCGCCACCCCGCTGCTGCAAAAGCCGCTGGCTTTGGGCGCCGACGTGGTGGTCTATTCCGCCACCAAGCATATCGACGGCCAGGGCCGCTGCCTGGGCGGCGCCGTGCTGTGTTCCAACCAGTTCCTGAACGACGTACTGGGCCCTTATCTGCGTCACACCGGCCCCTGTCTGTCGCCGTTCAACGCCTGGGTGCTGCTGAAGGGACTGGAAACCCTGGAGCTGCGCGTCAGCCGCCATGTGGAAAACGCCCAAAAGGTCGCCGAATTCCTGGAAGCCCATCCGGCCATCGAGCAGGTTCGCTACCCGGGCCTGCCCAGCCATCCGCAGTACGCGCTGGCCCAACGCCAGATGGCCGGCGGCGGCGCCGTCGTGGCCTTTTCTGTGAAGGGGGGCAAGGCGGCCGCCTATAAGCTGCTGAACGGCCTTCGCCTGATCGACATCTCGAACAACCTGGGCGACGCCAAAAGCCTGATCACCCATCCCTGGACCACCACCCACCAGAGCCGCAGCCCGGAAGAAAAACTGCGCATGGGTATCGGCGAAGGATTGCTGCGACTTTCCGTCGGCCTAGAGGACGTGCGCGACCTGACCGCCGATCTGGCCCAGGCGCTTTAATCCCGCCGCAGCCACAGCCGACGGAGCGGCCCCGGCGTGACCGGGGCCGCTCTAAGCGCTTGAACTGAATCGGTAAAGAGGCTATTCCGAATGCTCTAGGAACACGATCCCGCGTCCGGCTGAGGAGTTCCCCGCCGACGGCGATCGCCAGACCAAGGGGGAGGAAGCAATGAAGTTTTCCAGAATGATCGCCAGCTTGGCGCTGCCGATCGTGATCAGCGGCTGCGCGTCGTTCCCCGGAACGACCCATTATCTGGACGAGCTTAAGACGTCTTCTCCCTCCGGCGCCGCCTTTACCCAGGCGTTGAGCCGCGAATATTACGCCTTCGCCCAGTCGGAAAAGGACCAGTACGACTGGTTCAATTCCTGGCACTTCGCCAAGAAGGGCCTGGACGCCGCCCACGGCACCGTGGTTCCGCCCGAAGACCTGAGCGACTGGAGCTTCGACGACAAGCAGGCCGCCGCCGATCTGGCCGTGGCCCGCACCCGTCTGGTCAAGGCTTTGGACAGCAACGCCCCGACCCGCCTGCCGGCTCTGACCGCCACCGCCCAGGTGAAGTACGATTGCTGGGTCGAGCAGCAGGACGAAGGCTGGCAGACCGAAGACATCGCCGCTTGCCGCAAGGACTTCCTGGCCGCCATGGACGCCATCGAGGCTTCGGCCAAGCCGGCCGCCCAGCCCGCCGCCGTCAAGCCGGCCACCGACCGCTTCCAGGTCTTCTTCGACTTCAATCAGGCCAAGCTGACGCCCGAAGCTGCCAAGATCGTGCAGGAAGTGGCCAAGGCCGCCAAAGCCGCCAACTATCCGAAGCTGACCGTCATCGGCTATACCGACATGTCGGGCGGCGCCGATTTCAACATGCGCCTTTCGCTGAAGCGCGCCGAAGCCGTGCGCAAGGCTCTGATCGCCGCCGGCGTGCCCGCCGACCGCCTGTCGGCCGAAGGCCGCGGCAAGACCGATCCGCTGGTGCCCACCAAGGACGGTGTGCGCGAACCGCAGAACCGCCGCGTCTCGGTACGCTTCCCCGGCTGATCCCTGGGAAACAGACGGCATAGGCAGACGGCGCCGGATCGCCTCCGGCGCCGTTTCGCTTTTCAGGTGTCCATCTCTGGACAAAGCCTCGCGTCAGGTTAGACTATGGCGATCGGCCCATGCCGCCGATACCGTTGGGACTCCGGCAGATGTATTCGAAAACCACCCGAGCCATCACCGTCACCGTTCAACCGACCTTCCTTGAGGAACAGTCGGCCCCGGCCGAGAACCATTACGTCTGGGCCTATCGGGTGCGCATCGAGAATAAGGGACAGAACACCGTCAAACTGCTGACCCGACACTGGAAGATCACCGACGCCATGGGCCGTTTGCAGGAAGTACAGGGTGCCGGAGTGGTCGGCGAACAACCCGTGCTGCATCCCGGCGACGCATACGAATATACCAGCGGCACGCCGCTGACGACCCCGTCCGGCATCATGGTCGGCAGTTATCAGATGGAAAGCGATGGCGGCGAACGCTTCGACATCGCCATTCCGGCTTTTTCCCTGGACAGTCCGCACCAGACGGTACGCCTGAACTGATCCCACCTTGCCCAAGCCCCCTTGCAAAGCAAGAGGGCGCAAGCCACATGGGCTTGAAGCAAGGCCGAGAAAAGGCCGCACACAGAAAGGTCCTTTATCGTGACGGAACACAAAGCCATCACTCTTCCCAAGTCGTCTCAGGCCAAATCGGCCCAGAGCAAATCAGCGGAGGCCGTCAAGCCGTCCCGACAGGAAGCTGAAGAGGCCGTGCGCACCCTGCTGCGCTGGGCTGGCGACGATCCGACCCGGGAAGGCCTGGTCGACACTCCGTCGCGGGTGGTCCGCGCCTATGAGGAATTCTTCGCCGGCTATCACGAGGATCCGGAAGAAATTCTGCGCCGCACCTTCGAGGAAACCGACGGTTACGACGAAATGGTGCTGCTGCGCGACATCCGCCTGGAAAGCCATTGCGAGCATCACGTGGTACCCATCATCGGCAAGGCTCACGTCGCTTATCTGCCCGACAGACGGGTAGTCGGCATCTCGAAGCTGGCCCGCGTGGTTGAAATCTATGCCCGGCGCCTGCAGATTCAGGAAAAATTGACCGCCCAAATCGCCAATTGCATTCAGGAAGTTCTGCATCCCCGCGGCGTCGCCGTGGTGATCGAAGCCGCCCACCAGTGCATGACCACCCGCGGCGTGCGCAAACCCGGCGTGACCATGGTGACCAGCCGGATGCTCGGCGCGTTCCGCGACGATCCGTCGACCCGCCGGGAGTTCATGGCACTGATCAACACGCCGTCGGGCAGCCTGAGCAACATCTGATTCCCCCGCCTATGCCATAGGTGATAATCATCACTTCAAATCCGGATAGAGCTGCGTATATGCTCTATCCGGGCGTCGTGTGGTCCGACAGGCGGAGTTTCGGCATGGCATCGTTCTTCAGCAAATTGGGCCCCTGGTATTGGTCTTGGACGAATTCATCCGTAAGCACGCTGACGTCGACCAGTATTTCCCAACTGACGACCAGCCAGCTGTCGGCCCTGACCTCGCAGCAATTGGCGGCGTTGCGCCCTGACCAACTGGCCGGACTGACCAGCGGCGAAATCTCGCTGCTGACCACCACGCAGCTTGCCGGGCTGATGCCGTTCGAGCTGATGCTGCTCAGCACCACTCAGGTATCGGGCCTCAGCGCCACAGACATTTCCAGCCTCAGCCGCGTCCAGATCACCGGCTTCACCGCCGCCCAATTGGCCGGCATGACCACCACCCAGGTGACGGCTCTGACCACCGCCCAATTGGGCGTGCTGTCGGGCTATCAGGTCTCGGGTCTGACGACGACTGACATTACCGCGCTTACCGCCACCCAGCTGGCGGCGCTCAACCGCGACGGCCTGCACGGACTCACGTCCTCGGATCTGGCTGTCCTGACCTCCTCGCAGCTGGCGGCTTTAAGCTCCAGCCAGATCGGCGCCCTGTCGCCTCAGGCCATGCAGGGACTGACGTCCACCGACATCGCTCAGCTGAGCACGACCCAGGTCCGCGGATTGACCAACGATCAGTTGTCGACCCTGACATCGACTCAGCTGTCGGCCCTGTCCGCCACACAGCAAACGGCGATGAGCACAACCCAGGCCACATTGCTGAGCGTGCTGACCCTGGACGTCGCCGGCATGCCCCAGACCCAGTTCGCCGCTCTGACCACCACCCAGATAGGCCTGTTGGGGTCGGCCCAGGTGGCCAGCCTGACGTCGACGGAAATCGGCTGGCTGTCGACCACCCAGCTTACCGCCTTGACCGCCTGCGACGTGGCGCAATTGACCACCACCCAGGCCACCGGCTTGACCTCGGCCGAGATCGGCGCGTTGGGCACGGCGCAATTCCGCGCCTTGTCGGCGCCGGTGCTGTCCAGCCTGAGCTCCAGCCAGTTCGCTGGTGTCACCAGCACGGAAATATCGCTGCTGACCTTGGCACAGCTGGCGTCCCTGACCACCACCGAGGTCTCGAACCTGACCACCACCCAAATTTCCGGCCTGACCGCCGCTGAAGTCGGCTGGCTGTCGAGCACGCAATTCTCGTCTATGAGCACCACCGAACTGGCGGCCCTGACCACCACTCAACTACGCAATCTGACTTCGGCCGAGCTGGCCTCGCTAAGCACCACCCAGGTTTCAGCCCTGACCACCACCGCCATCCGCACTCTGACCAGCCAGCAGGTCTGCGCTTTGTCGACCACGGACTTCCACTATATGAGCACGGCCCAGCTGTCCGCCTTCACCACCCAGCAGATCAACGCCATGACGGCGGCCGAACGCTCCGCCTGGAGCCTGGGCATGCGCTCGCATTGATCGCCCCGGTTGGCGCGAAACCGGATTCGCTGGACAGCGGACCGGCTTCGCGCCAATAGTCCTGGTCGAAACCAGGGGTGATTGTTTTTGCTCGATATCCGTCCGGTCCTTTACATCAACGGCTTCCTGCTGCTGATCCTGGCCTTGGCCATGGGCTTGCCGGCCGTCGCCGACCTTGCCGTCGGGCTTCGCGCCGGAGGCCAAGGAGAATGGCCGGCCTTCGCGGCCGGAGCCTTTTGCTCGGCCCTGGCCGGACTGGCGCTGATCCTGGCCAATCAGGGCAAAGGCGAGCCCGCCCTGCATACCCGTGAAGCCTTTCTGCTGACCGTCACCAGTTGGATTCTCGTCTCGCTGCTGGGCGCCGTTCCCTTCGCCCTGTGCAGCCTGAAGATGAGCCCCACCGACGCTGTCTTCGAGGCCGTCTCGGGTCTGACCACCACCGGCGCCACCGTCCTGCACGGTCTCGACCACGCACCGCGGGCGGTGTTGATGTGGCGCGCCATGCTGAACTGGCTGGGGGGCGTCGCCATCATCGTTACCGCCGTCACCCTGCTGCCGGCCCTGCGCATCGGCGGCATGCAGCTTTTCCGCATGGAAAGCTCTGACAAGGCCGACCGGGTCAAGCCCCGCTTTTCCCAGGTGGCCTGGGGCGTACTGGGCGTCTATTCCCTGTTCACCTTCATTCTGGTGGGCGCGCTGCTGACCGCCGGCATGACGCCGCTGCAAGCGGTCTGCCACGCCATGTCGTCCCTATCCACCGGCGGCTTTTCCACTTCGGATCAGTCGCTGGGCTCTTTCGGCGACGGTGCCCGCTGGATCTGCGTGATCGGCATGATCATCGGCGGCGGCAGCTTCCACCTTTATGTCGCTCCCTGGAAGCGGGGACAATGGGCCATCTTCAAGGACAGCCAGATCCGCTGGTATCTGATGACCATGCTCTTCTTCGCCCTGAGCCTGACGTTCTGGAACTGGGCGGTCCGCAACATGGGGGCTTACGAGGCCTTCCGCACCTCGTTCTTCAACGTGGTGGCCGTGCTGACCACCACCGGCTATCACACCAACGATTACGACAGCTGGGGCGGTTTCGCCGAGATCGTCTTCTTCATGATGGCCTTTGTCGGCGGCTGCACCGGGTCGGCGGCGGGCGGCATCAAGATTTTCCGCTACGAAGTGCTGTTCGCCATGGTTCGCGTTCATGCCCGGCGGCTTCTGCATCCCCACGGCGTATTCGTCATCCGCTTCAACGATATGCCGGTCAGCGATCTGGTGCTGCGCTCGGTGCTGACCTTCGTGATGTTCTACTTTTTCTCGTTCGCCGGGCTGTCGGTGCTGCTGACCATGACCGGACTGGACGATATGACCAGCCTGTCCGCCGCCGCCGCCGCCCTGGGCAATGTCGGACCGGGATTGGGCAAGATCGTCGGGCCGGGCCACGATTACGGCAGCCTGACCAATGCCGCCAAGTGGCTGCTGAGCGGCGGCATGATGCTGGGACGGCTGGAAGTCGCGACGGTGATGATCCTGTTCTTCCCCGGTTTCTGGCGGGAGTAGGCGAATGGTCGACTTTCGCCCCGTTCTGCTGGTAACCGGCCTGGCCCTAACGGTGCTGGCCTTGGCCATGGGCATCCCCGCCGCCGTCGACGCCGTGCACGGCGACAACGACTGGCTGGTCTTCATGGCTTCGTCCAGCGTCACTCTGCTGCTGGGCGGACTGCTGGTCGCGGCCAATCTGGCCGGACGGCGCAAGGCGTTCGGCATCCGCCAGATGTTCCTGCTGACCGTGACCGGCTGGCTTGCCGCCAGCATCGCCGGAGCCCTGCCCTTCGCCTTTTCCCGGTTGCATCTGTCGCCTACCGACGCCTGGTTCGAAGCCGTCAGCGGCGTCACCGCCAGCGGCTCCACCGTGCTGCGCGGCCTAGAACTTCTGCCGCCGGGCATATTGTTGTGGCGCGCCCAACTGCAATGGCTGGGCGGTGCCGCCGCCTTGTTGATGGCGGCGCTGGTTCTGCCCGAACTGTCCATCGGCGGCATGCAGATGTTTCGCCTGGAAAGCAACTCCGCCCAGGGCGAACGGGTAATGGGACGGGGCACCAAGGTCGCCGGGCAGATGATGCTGGTCTATGTCTTTCTGACCGGCCTGCTGACCCTGCTGCTGTGGGCCGCGGGCATGAGCCGCTTTCCCGCGCTGCTGCATGCCATGAGCACCATTTCCGGCGGCGGGTTCTCCACCTCGGACGGTTCGGTGGGCGCGTGGCACAAGCCCAGCGTCGACTGGGTCATTCTGCTGGGCATGCTGCTGAGCGGCGCGCCCTTCATGGTCTATCTGCAAATCTTTCAGCGCCGCTGGCGTCAGGCTCTGCACAACAGTCAGCTGCGCTGGTATCTGGGCCTGTTCCTGCTGTCGGCCGTCGGCATCGGCATGTGGCTGCTGCTGACCCACGGGGTCAAGCCCTTGCCCTCGATCCGCCACGGCGCCGTGACCGCCGCCAGCGTCCTGACGGGCACCGGACACGCCACCCTGGACTGGGGAAGCTGGGGCGGGCTGCCGGTAGCCATTCTGTTCTTCCTGTCCTTCGTCGGCGGCTGCGCCGGCTCGACGGCCGGAGGCATCAAAGTTTTCCGCCTGCAAATCCTGTTCACCAGCGCCAAAGTGCAATTGATCCGACTGCTGCGCCCCCATTCGGTGGTTCTGCCCACCTATGAGCGCAAGCCGGTGCCGGATCAGGTCCGGGAATCGGTGCTGGGCTTTCTATTCGTCTATTGCTTGTCGTTTGCCGTGCTGTCCATGCTGCTGGGCATGGTCGGGCTGGATTTCCTGACGGCGCTGACCGCCGCCACCTCGGCCCTGGGCAACCTGGGACCGGGCCTAACCCAGACGGTGGGCCCGATGACCAGTTTCATGCATCTGCCCGACAACGCCAAATGGCTGCTGTCGGCGGCCATGCTTTACGGTCGGATGGAAATGTTTCTGGTGATCGTCCTGTTCATTCCGGACTTCTGGAAACATTGAAGCGAAGACACCGGCGGACCAACCTCGATCCGCCGGAAATCACTCGCCGCCCGGCATCACTCGTCGTAAGACACCACCGAAGTCACCGGAACATCCAGCTTCTTGCGGCCGTTCAGGAAAGCCAGTTCGATGATGCAGGCGGCGCCGGTCACTTCCGCTCCCATCTTGCGCGACAGTTCGATGGTCGCGCCCAGGGTGCCGCCGGTGGCCAGCAGATCGTCCAGCACCACCACCCGCTGGCCGGGCTGAATGGCGTCGTCCTGCATTTCGATGACGTCAGTGCCGTATTCCAAGGCATATTCGTGGCGGATGGTCTTGCCCGGCAGCTTGCCGCGCTTGCGGGCCATGACGAAGCCGCATCCCAGCTTCAGCGCCAGCGGCGCCGCCACCAGGAAGCCGCGGGATTCGATGCCCACCAGCAGATCGGGATGCTGGGCGCGCACCGAATTCGCCAGACGCCCCATCGTCACCTGCCAGGCGTCGGCATGGGCCAGCAGCGTCGAGATGTCGTAGAACAGAATTCCCGGCTTGGGAAAGTCCGGAATCTGGCGGATATGATCTTTGATATTCATGTCGGCAAAGGCCCATCTTGCAAAACTGGCGGGATGCTAACCTTTGACGAAGCGGTTGCAAAGCCTTCAGCGTCATTTTGCCGTCATTCGCCGGCAATTGCCCGCTTGACGCCGCCAGCCCGGCATGTGAGGGAAAGAGGGTTGAACGACAAGGATGGAACGATGCTGAAGCAAGGGCGTGCTCTGCTGGTCGCCGCCGGGTTGGCGGCTTTGCTGACGGGAAATTCCGCCTTTGCCGGAGAGCCCGCCTCTCCGGCCTCTTCGCCGTCGCGATCCCATGTGATCGCCGTCGGCAGCGGCGAGGTGGGAGGCGCCTATTACCCCGAGGCCGGAGCCGTCTGCCGCATGGTCAACCGCGACCGCGCCCAGCACGGCGTCCACTGTCTGGTCGAAGCCACCTCGGGTTCGGCGGCCAATCTGGCGGCTTTGCGCAGCGGCGATCTGCAACTGGCCTTGGTGCAATCCCACACTCTCGCCGACGCCATCGCCGGCAAGGGCGCTTTCGCCAAAGACGGCCCCAACGCCGATCTGCGCAGCCTGCTGAGCCTGCACGGCGAGCCCGTGGCCGTGCTGCTGGGCGCCAACGCCAAGATCAAGACGCCCGCCGATCTGAAGGGCAAGCGCATCAATCTGGGCCATCCCGGCAGCTATCAGCGCCTGCTGGCCGACGCCGTGATGGCCGCCGAAGGCATCAAGCCCCAGGATCTGGGCGCCGCCCTGGAAATGGACAGCACCAAGTCGGTCAAGGCCTTGTGCGACAACCGCCTGGACGCCGCCATCATCACCGGCATCCATCCCATCGCTGAAATCCAGGAAGGTCTGGACGATTGCGGCGTCACCCTGCTGCCGTTGAAGGACGCCGCCATCGACGCCTATCTGAAGGCCAATCCGGACTTCGCCAAGCTGGCAATTCCCGGCGACGACTACCAGGGACTGAACGAAAACGTTCCCACCATCGGTCTTCGGGCCGTTCTCGTGGCGTCGAAGAGCTTGCCCGACGACGACGCCTACGCCATCGTCAAGGCGGTGGCGGGCGATACCGGACCGTTCAGCGCCATGCACCCGGTACTGGCCCCGCTGAACCGCAAACAGATGGCCCGCGAGGCCCTGGTGGCTCCGCTGCATGACGGAGCGCTGCGCTATTTCAAGGAAAACGGCCTGCCGTAACTCCGGCAGGTCTGGAGACGACGTGATGACCGAGGCAACCCCCAGCATCGGCTTTACCGATCCAGACGTGGACCTGCTGGCCCTGTCGCCGGTCCGCTTGCAGGACATGGCCGTCGCCGGACGCGACTATCTCGACTGTCAGCGGGAACTGAAGGCCAAAGGGCGGTCCATCATCGACGAGATGACCGATCGCCTGCCCTATCCCTATACCCACTATCCCAAAGGCGACGTCTATGACGCCCTGAGCCACGCCCAATACTACTTCCACATTCACCGTGAAGGCGAACACGGCCACTTCCACACCTTCCTGCGCCCCCGCGGCATGCCGGACGGCATCAAGCCCGCCGATCCTGCCGACCATCGCCCGCCGGGCGACAACGACGCCCTTTCCCATCTGGTGGCCATCGCCATCGACGCCGACGGCACGCCCGACATGCTATTCACCACCAACCGCTGGGTCACGGCCGAAACCTGGTATAAAGCCGCCGACGTCAAAGCCATGCTGCCCTGTTTCCATATCGGCCACGACCGCCCTTCGGATTTGCTGAACCGCTGGATCACCGATCTGGTGGTGCTGTTCCGGCCGCAGATCGAACGGCTGCTGGATGAACGGGACGCCACCATCGAACGGTACCATTTCCGCCTGCCGGGCATTCCAGTCCTGGACGACCGCGAACTGGAAGTGATGTCGCGCATGATCGTCGACCCCGCCCGGCAGATCGCCCAGGTGCTGGAGCTGCTTTGATTCATCGCACCGCACAAATGTCTAATATTATAGCCGGCCCCATCCATCAGAACCGACAAATCCATAAAATTTGATCATATTTCAAGCAATAACCCCATACTTCAGGGTTATGCCCATAAATACAGCGTGAATGTTGTTTGAAATTTTAAACATCATTATCATCACCCTTTGCCAATCTCCGCGCAGCCGTTTCCGGTAAGGCGGAGCCTCCGAACAGGGGAAAGGGTCGCCTGTGATCGTTCGAGCCACCATCGCCGCCAAGATCTTCCTCGCCAAGGCCATCCTGCTGCTGACGCTGGCGGCCATCGCCCTGATCGCCATCGCCACGTTCGGCAGCTATCACAGCCGCACGGAAAGCATGCGCACCGCTTCGACGGCGGCCATTCTGGGCGAACGGATGAACCGCGCCGTCAACGCCATCGTCGGCGACACCCGCGGCGCTTATTCGTCGCGCAGCCCCGACGAGATCAAAGGCTTCGCCGCCAGCGTCGAACAGCAACTGCAAGGCTTGTCGTCCGACCTGAAACGCTGGCAGGCGCTGGCCGAGCACGACGCTCTTTACGACAGCCTGGCCAAGGACACGAGCGACTTCGCACGGCTGCGCACCGCCATCACCGGATTGGCCATATCGGACGGTCCCGCCACCGCCCGACGCGAGGCCAGCTCCGAGGAGAACCGTAAGAACCTGGAAAGCCTGAACGCCAACGTCGCCGAACTGGTCAGCCGCAACAGCGCCACCGTCGAACGGCTGGGAGACGAATTGGCCGGGTTCTACAGCCAGCGCATCACCCTGATGGTCATCGTCGCCCTGGGCGGCACCTTGCTGGCAACCGCCGCCGCCGCCGTCGTCGTCATTGCCGGCGTGACCCGTCCGTTGAGCGTGATCACCCGGGCCGTCGACCGGGTGGCGGCCGGCGACACCGACCTGTCGGTTCCCCATCAGAACCGCTCCGACGAAATCGGCGCTCTGGCCCGCGCCCTCGACGCCTTTCGCCTGCAAGGGCAGGAGAAGCGCCGCATGGCCGGCCAGCAGGCCGAGGAACGCCGCCAGGCGGAAGAAGAGCGCCGGGCCATGCTGACCCGTCTGGCCGACCGTTTCTCGGAGCGTGTGCGCGGCGTCATCGCCCAATCCGGCGATGCCGCCCAGGCCATGCAAGGCAACGCCCACAGCCTGACCAACACCGCCGACACCACCGCCTCGCAGACCCAAACCGCTTCAGGCGCCGCCGCCGACGCCAGCGGCAATGTCGAGACCGTCGCCGCCGCCGCCGAGGAATTGTCGGCCTCGATCGAGGAAATCAGCCGTCAAGTCGCCGATTCGCTGGGCATCGCCACCGGAGCCGTCGCCCAAGCGGCCAAGGCCACCACCATGATCCAGCATCTGGCCGACACCGCCGCCCAGATCAGCAGCATCGTCGAACTGATCAACGGCGTCGCCAGCCAAACCAATCTTCTGGCCCTCAACGCCACTATCGAAGCCGCCCGCGCCGGCGAGGCCGGCAAGGGCTTCGCCGTGGTCGCCATGGAAGTGAAAAATCTCGCCGATCAGACCGGCCGCTCGACCAGCGAAATCCGCAGCCAGATCGAAACCATCCAATCGGAAACCGGCGACGCCGTGCAGGCGATGCAGGATATTGCCGACACCCTGGAGAAACTGCGGCAGATCAGCCTTCAGGTGTCCTCCGCCGTCCAGCAGCAAGGCGCCGCCACCCGGGAGATCAGCGAAAGCGCCCAGCAGGCCAGCGCCGCCACCGGCGAGGCGTCGTCGGCCATCTCGACGGTGATGGGTAACGCCGAAAGCACCCGCCGCGCCGCCACTGAACTTCTGGGAGCCGCCAACGGCATGAGCGACGCCATGAGCCGCCTCGATCATCAGGTCGAGGAATTTCTGCGGGAGATGCACGGATAAGACGGCAAAGCCTCTCGCCCTGCCCAATAAAAAAACGCCGCCCGGCCGGGCGGCGTTTTCTTTTGCCCCAGGCCATCAGACCCAGGTCAGTTGCATTCGGCCTTGCCCTTGATGGCCTTCAGGAAGGCGATCACGTCCTTGCGCTTCTGATCGTCCTTCACGTTGAAGTACATCCCGTGCTTCAGATCGGGATTGCCGGTGACGGCGGCCAGGAAGGCCTTGGGGTCGGCCAGATAGTCGGACAACTTGTCCTCGGTCCAAACCAAACCCTTGGCGCTGGCGGCGGACACGGCGGGGGAGTAGCTGGGATAGTCCTTACGGGTGCCGGCCTTTTCCCCGAACACGTCATGCAGATTAGGGCCGGTCGGACGAGACGGCTTGTCGGCTTCGAAAACGTGGCAGCTCTTGCACTGGTTCGACACCGTCTTGCCGTTCTGGGCATCCGCGGGCAGCGAACAATCGGCGGCGAAGGCGGAACCGGCGGCAACCACGGCCACGGCGATGCCGGTCAGCATGGACTTGAAGAACATTGATAACCCCCTTGAACAAGGTTGGTATTCCCATGGCGGGCATTATTGTGCAGCCGGAAAGGGCGCGCAATACGGCAGATGAATGCCGACTCGTTTTAAATCCCGCTCAGGAACTCCGTCAAAAGGCGGGCGGCGCCTTTGTCATACAAATCCAGGTGCCCCCCACCCGGCAAAACCGCCAGCCGGCATTGGCTGCCCGCCAGCTCGGCCAATTTACGGGAATGATCGACCGGCGTGGTCCGGTCGGCGTCGCCATGAAGGATGAGGATGGGAAGCCTGAGCCCGCCGATGCGCGACAGATTGTCGTAGACATGGCGCAACAGCCAGCGGACCGGAGCCCAGGGATGGCGCTCCGAGGCCATGGCGATCAGGCTGCAAAACGGCGCTTCCATCACCAGTCCGCGCGCCTTGCGTTCGGTCGCTAGGCGCAAAGCCACCGCCGCGCCCAGGGATTCGCCGTACAGCACCAGATTCCGGCCGTCCACGCCTTGCGCCGCCGCCAGCCAATCCAGGCAGGCCCGGCCGTCGGCGATCAGCCCGGCCTCGGTCGGGCGACCCGGCTTGCCCTCATAACCACGATAGGTTCCCAGAAACAGGCCGAAGCCCCATTGATGCCACAGGGCCGTTTTGGCCGCCATGCGCGCCAGCGTTCCGCGGTTGCCGTGGAAAACGGCCAGCACCAACCCGTCGGGGTCGCGGGGTGGCGCCCACCAACCCAACAGCGCGTCGCCGTCGCGGATAATTCGGAACCAAGGCGTTCCCGCCGCCTCGGGCGTGGAAGCGCCGACATCGGGACGATAGATCAAACGCCCCTGCAACAAAGCCAGAGACAGGACCGCAAGCGCCCAGCCGCCCAGCACCAAACTCGCCAGACAGGCACCCCAGACGACAAGAAACGCAGGGATGCTCACTCAGCCGCCAACAGTTGGGGCGGCGAATCCGCCAGGGTTTTGATCAGCCGCTTCAGACGCAGGCCGTCCAGCAGCACCCGCACCGCCCGCTGCTCATCTTCAGAGCCATGCAGCAGATGATCCAGTTCGGAAGCGTCGAACGGCTCGACATAGTGCTTGCGCAGATATTCAAGAATCAAAGCCGCCTCGGCCACCGCATCGCATTCGCCGTCGCGTTCGGCTGTGGTCAGCAGATCGGAAGCACGATCCACCAGCATCTGAAAGGTCTCGACCCGTTGATGGCTCATCGTGGAAACTCCCGGCTTGAAGTTGACAGCCTCTCCATTGCAGGAGCCGGGCCAACTTTCATCGCCCCGACGACGCCCGGCGATATGCTGCGATTTGAATCACTTATGATTCGCCGCGGATTCACCGACGATTCCCAATCACGGGGCAAAATAAGCCCATCGGCAGTTTTTGCCGGGCAAAGCTTGCCGCCCCTTCCACCCGCCGATGGCCCGTGCCATTCTCTGCCGCCCCATCCGCCAGGAGTCCGCCGGTGAGCCAGAACGACGCCAATCCCGCTGAAGCCGGCGCCCGCCTGCTGGACAAGCGGCGTCCCGGCCCGGCCATGGCGGCTCTGCGCGAGGCTTTGTCAAGGAATCCCGAAGATCACGACAGCCGGCTGCGCCTAGGCCGCGCCCATCTGATGGCCGCCGATCCGTTCGGAGCGGTGAGCGTATTGGAAGAGCTGTACGCCTGCGCCCCGGACCATCCCCAGGCCGCAGAAGCTTTGGCCGGGGCTTATCGCCGCGATGCCCGCCATCACGACGTCCTGGCCCTGGCTGCGAAAATTGCCGCCCCCTCGGTCCAGATGCGCTACGACGTCGGCATGGCCTTGTCGGCTTTGGGGCGCGCAGCCGAGGCTTTGGCGGCTTTCGACGCCGCCCTGCTCGGCAAACCCGATCTTGCCGCCGCCTGGTACGCCAGCCACGGCCCGGCTCTGGACGAACTGGGCTGGAACGCCGCTCATGAGCGCCTGCTGAAAGCTTCGGCCTGCAGCGGCGCCAACCGCAAATATGCCGGAATGCTGGCGGCCTATCAGGTGTTGCTGGAACCCGGAAACGCCACCGGGCACATTGACGGCGCACCTTCCGCTCATCGCTATCTGGCCGAAGGCGCCGCCGCGATCCTGCCGCATTTCGGCAGGGAACACCGCCTGTTCGGCGTTTCCGGCAATCTGCTGCGCTGGGTTCTCGGCCAGGCCCGTCAGCCCGGTCTGGTGTTGGAATTCGGCGTGCGCCGGGGAGCCTCGCTGACCATCCTGGCGGAAACGGCGGGACAAGAGGTTCACGGTTTCGACTCTTTCGAGGGCCTGCCCGAGAACTGGGTCAACACCCAAAGCGGCGTCCTGACCACCGGCAGCCGTCTGCCCGACGTCCCGGCCAACGCCCGCCTGCATGCCGGCTGGTTCGAGGACAGTCTGCCGCCGTTCTTCGCCGCGCATCCCGGCCCGTTGCGCTTCGCCAACATCGACAGCGACATCTATTCCAGCGCCTGCACCGTTCTGGCGGCGCTGGAGGACCGCCTGCGACCCGGCAGCATTCTGGTGTTCGATGAATTCATCGGCAACCGTAGCTGGCGTGACGACGAATTCAGGGCTTTCCATGAATTCGCCGCCCGCACCGGCTGGTCCTGGCGGATCATCGCCGCCGGACCGGCCACCAAGCAGGTGGCCGTTCTGCTGGGGGCTTAACTCAGCTTCAGGGCCATGCGCACCGCGCCCCAATGTTGTCCCCCGACGCTGATGGGAATATCCATTTCCTTCAGCACCACGAAAGTGCCGCCCCCCATGTCGCGCGGATAGGTTTGCAGCAAGGCCGGTTTGGTGTTGCGCCCGGCCAGAATGCCGGTGCGGTCGTCGAAAATGCGGCGGTTGCGGCAGTGCCCGGCGTTCCATACCGCGTCGCCGGGGCGCTGCGGCTCGGAATATTTGCGGTTATGGGCGGCGATATAGCCGTTGCGGTCGGTAATACAGCAAAAAACGATCCGCGAATCCCGTTCGAGGGGAGCTTCGATCAAGGGGCGGAACATCTTGTCGGCCATGGCGGTATGAGGCGCCATGTGCTGCGGAGGGTTCGTTCCCTCGATGGGTTCGTATTCCAGACTGAACAATTGCTCGCGGCTCACCATGCCCTCGCGCAGCGCTCGCTCTGCGGCCTGGGCGGCTTTTTCGGCCACCTCTTTGGCGATGGCGACGTAAGATTGGTCGTTGGCGTTCGCCACCTCGATGGCCTTGTGCATGCACTCGATATCGGCAGGACGCAGATTGACGAAACGGACATGGAATCCCGAGGCGCTTTCGGTCAGAACCTGGGCATGCAAGGTGCCGATTCCCTCAAGCTCCACGGTTCCCGCACCGACCTTGGGAGCCCCCTTGGCCGGCGCGACCAGCAAAGCGCCGCGAATGGAAATGTCCCCGGTGAAGCCCTCATAGGTCTGGTCGCCGAAACGCCCCAGGAAACGGATCGCCGCCGGAACGCGCTTACGGCTCAATTCGTCTCCGCCGATCTGCCCTTCCAGGGAACGGGCCAGAACCACGTCCAGACGCTGCTGCAAAGCCTTGATGTCGCGGTTGACCATGGTGGCCAGATCGGAAACCCGGCGGGCGGTATGATTGGTGGTGTCGACTCCCTGCATCATGGCGTCCATGGTCTGGGCCACCGACAGGGTGTGATCGGCCGCCTGGGCGGCGCTGCCCATGATCTCGCCGGTGGCGGCTCGTTGCTCGTCGGCCGCCCGCGCCACTTCGGCGCTGATGGCGTCGATGTCGCGGATCGATTCCACCACCGCCTGCACCGTCTGAAGGGAATCGCTGGTGGTGGCGCGGATGCCCGCCGCCTGGGATTCCACGTTGCCGATTCCCTGTTCCGTCTGGTTGGCCAAGGACTTGACCTCGTTGGCCACAACGGCGAAGCCTTTTCCCGCTTCGCCGGCACGCGCCGCCTCGATGGTGGCGTTCAACGCCAGCATGCGGGTTTGCCCGGCGATGTTCTGGATCAAGCCGACCACGTTCCCGATCTGGGCGGCGGCGTCCGTCAGGCTGGAGACTTTCCGGCTGGCTTCGTCGCCGCGAAGGCGGGCGGCTTCCGCCAAGCGCGAACTGTTGCCCACCTGGGATAAAATCTCGCGGCTGGAAGCTTCCAGCTCGGCGGTGGCGCTGGCCACCGTCTGCACGTTGCTGGCCGCCGTCTGGATCGATCCCGTCGCCGTCTCGGCCGAAGCGTGCAGGGCCACCGCCACCTTGGTCAAACGGGCGGCATTTTCGTTCAAGCGAACCGATTGCGACGAGATGTCATTGACGGTTTCCTGTATTTCGCCTTCCAGAACCTCGGTCAGGGTGAGAATTTCCTGCCTGAGCTGCTCCTGGCTGCGCCGGTGCAATTCGGCGTTTTCCTGAGTGGAGTAGGCCAGGCGCACTTTCATGGCCTGCAACATGATTTGGCTCGGCCAGAACTCTCGGGCGTTTTCGGGTTCGATGGGAAAAGCGTACTCGCCCCGGGAAATCGCCTCGAAACATCCCTCCAGCCGTTTCACCGGCCCCAGCGCCGCCGCCAGCAGGCGGTATCCCACGGCGACCGACGCCGCCATGGAGACGAGAATTCCCCCCGCCACGGCGAAATCGCCGCCGGGCACCAGATTCAAGCCGGCCAGACCGACCAACAAACTCAACAGGTTCAAGAACAGAAAGGTCAGCAGCAGCCGTCCCGACAGACTGGCGACGAAGCCGCGCAACCAGGCCACTCCGCCTGTCCGCTCCAATCGCCCTCCATTCAGGCGCAGATGCCCGGCGCGGCCTTCGCGAATGTCGGCGTAGAGGCGTTCGGCTTTTTCGATCTGAGCCGGACTGGGCTTGGTGCGGATGGAGATGAAGCCGGCGACCCGGCCGTTCTCCATCAGTGGAGTGACATTGGCGTCGACCCAGTAATGGTCGCCGTTCTTGCAGCGATTCTTGACCAGCCCCCGCCAGGGCCGTCCGGCCTTCACCGTTGCCCACAAGTCGGCGAAAGCCTCCTTGGGCATATGCGGATGGCGCAAAATATTGTGGGGTGCCCCCACCAATTCATCGCGGTCATATCCGCTGATATCGATGAAGTCCTGATTGACGAAGGTAATCCGGCCATGCAGGTCGGTCTTCGAGACGATGTTCGTCCCTTCCGCCATCTGGACTTCGCGGTTGGTGATGGGGCCGTTGTCTTTCATCCGCTTGGCGGGCCTCCCTGGTTCTTGCTTTTGTTGTTGAGGGCGGGCGACGCCGGTTAACCTCGTGATGAGACGCCACCACCGGCTTCGTCCGCCCTACTCCCCAGTTTTGTCCGGACCCTTCGAGGGCCTCTTGTCGGGAAGTCCGTCCCCCTCCGCGAAGAGGGGAACCCAATGCGGAGCCTTCTCCGCACTGGACGTAAGCAAGATACCAATCGTCGAGGGGCGACGGGATCACCTCCTTCGACGGAATCCCTCGTCCTTTAGAGGGATGCGAGCCGAAAACTCAAACTTTAGACGGATCAGCCGGCGATTCCGGGCGCACAAAAAGCAACTCTTCACAGAAAGCTTTCCGTGCGGGGTTGAGACTGGAACGCCGATGCCGGATACTTCGGCCAATTTCCGCCAAAAGAAGTGCCCCATGCTGCAAGTCGCCACCCACAACGGAACCTTCCACGCCGACGACGTCTTCGCCTTCGCCGTGCTGAAAGCCGCCACCAACGGCCAGTTGGAACTGACCCGCAGCCGCGACGACGCCCTGTTCGCCGCCGCCGACGTCCTGTTCGACGTGGGCGGCGTCTGCGATCCCTCGCGGCACCGCTACGACCATCACATGCGCGACAAGCCCTATCGCGACGACGGCATGCCCTTCAGTTCGCTTGGGCTGGTCTGGCAGGATTTCGGCCGCGCCGCCGTGCGGACGCTGCAACCCGGCATCGACAAGGGCCAGACCGAGCAGGTCTGGCGCATGCTGGATCAGGGGGTGATCCGCGACATCGATATTTCCGACAACGGCGCCCTGCCGTCGAACCCCGGACATGTGGCGCTGATTCTGGAAAGCTGGAATCCCACCCATGCCGAGACCGGCCGCGATGAGCACGAAGCCTTTCACGAAGCCGCCGCCATCGCCGGAATCATCTTAGGTCGGTGCGTGGCGCAGGCCAGCGCCGCCGTGCAGGCCATGGGCGAAGTGGACGCCGCGGCGAAGACCGCCGCCGATCCCCGCATCCTGCTGCTGGAGCGCAAGGTGCCGTGGGAGGACGCGGTCTTCGAGCTGGGTCTGGATCAGGCTTTGTACGTGGTTCGCCCCGCCGGCAAAGCCTGGACCGTCAGCGCCGTTCCGCCTGAAAACGGCTCGTTCGCCCAGCGCAAGCCGCTGCCCGACGCCTGGGGCGGCCTGCGCGACGCCGCCATGGCCGAGGCCTCGGGCGTGGCCGACGCCACGTTCTGCCACCCGGCCCTGTTCGTCTGCGGCGCCCTTAGCCGCGACGGCGCCATGGCCCTGGCCCGCAAGGCGGCGGAGGCCTGAGCATGGGCAAAAGCACCCGCGCCACCCTGTCCATGGAAAAATCCGGCAAGCCCTTCAGCTTGCTGGAATATGAATACGATCCCGACGCCCCGTCCATCGGATTGCACGCCGCCCAATCCATGGGACTGCCGGCCTCGCAGGTTTTCAAGACGCTGATGGTCCTGGCGGGAGACGAGGTCTGCCTTGCCGTGGTGCCATCGGACCACGAACTGAATTTGAAGGCTCTGGCGGCGGCGGCAGGCAAGAAATCCGCCGCCATGGTCAAACCCGCCGACGCCGAGCGCATCAGCGGCTACAAGATCGGCGGCATCAGCCCCTTGGGACAGAAGAAGGCGTTGCGCACCTTCTTCGACAAAAGCGCGCTGGCCTTCGCCTTCATCGTCGTCAATGGCGGTCAGCGAGGCTTGCAGATCAAGGCCGCTCCTGCCGATCTGATCGCCGCCACCCGGGGGAGCGCGGCGGCGATCGCCAGCAAAGACTAGGTTATTCGGCCGGACAGAGCTGGGCCTGGGGACGCCAGGCCCACCAGGCCAAACTGGCGGCCCCGGCCAGCACCGCCAATACCAGCCCGACGCAGCCGGGCCAGCCGCCGGCATGCCAGACGGTCAGGCCGGGCAGTTCAGCCCCGACGCTGCCGCCCAGGTAATAGCAGCACACATAGATGCCCACCGCCGTGGTCCGAGCCACCCTGGCCCGCTGGCCGACATAGCCGGTGGCCGAAGTCTGGGCTACGAAGACGCCGGTGACGAACATCGCCAGCCCGATCACCACTTCGAACAGGCTTGGCCCCAGAGTCGCCAGCAAACCGGCGCCCGACGTGGATAAAGCCAGCAGAATGGTGCCCCGGCGTCCCAGGCGGCGGATCAGAAAACCGCTGGCCGGAGTGACGAAGGCGCCGATGGGATAGACCAGAAAGATCATGCCCAGAGCCGACACGCTCATGGAATAAGGCGGCAGGGACAAGTGGAAGTTCACATAGGTGAAGGTCGCCACCATGGAGAACAGCACGGAGAAGCCGACGGCGTAGGTCGCCAGCAAAGCCGGGTCGGTCAGATGCCGGCGCAAGCCCTCCAGCGCCGAGACCTGCGCCACCTGAACATTCTTGCGCGCTCCGCCCGGCGGCAGCCAGCGCCAGATGATCAGGGCGCAGAGCAATGTCACCAGGGTCAGAGCCAGAGAGCCGGATTTCCAGCCGAAATGATCGGTCATCAGAGCCGTGACGAAACGGCCGGAAAAGCCGCCCAGGGCGGAACCGGCGATATAATAGCCGGTAACCCCCGACGCCTCCGCCGACGGCCATTCCTCGCTGATATAAGCGACGGTGGCCGAGAAAATGGCCGGCAGGAACATGCCTTGAATGAAGCGCCAGACCAGAATTTCCGTCAGGCTGTCGGCCAGCACCAGCATGATGGTCGGCAGCACCAAAGCCAGCACGGCGAACAGCAGGACCGGCTTGCGGCGCATCTTGTCGGTCAGCAGCCCGGCCAGGGGAGCAGAAATGGCAACGGCCAAAGTGGAAATCCCCACCGTCGAAGCGGCGACCGCTTCGGAAACGTGGAAGCTTTCCGCCAGTTGCGGCATCACCACCTGCGGGGCGTAGAGATCGAGGAAAGCGCAGAACCCGGCCACGGTCACGGCGGCGCGGGGTTTGTCCAGGGGCATTGGAGGAACTCCTTAAGTCCCTTATTCATCGCGCAAACCGCCTCATTCGCTCAATGTATTTGTTTGCATTAATTGATATCTATTTTATATCAGATACCAAATCCCGTTCCGTTCCGCCGAAGCGTGGCGAAGATGCCGGACAGGAAATCGCAAGCCGGGTCAGCGTCCGGCGCAGGACGGGCCGCCGCCATGGAACTTCGCCACCTCCGCGCTTTCGCCACTCTTGCCGAGGAACTGCATTTCGGCCGCGCCGCCGAACGGCTGGGCATCGCCCAGCCGCCGCTGTCGATCCAGATTCAGTCTTTGGAAGCGACGCTGGGCGTCAAACTGTTCGACCGCAGCCGCCGCCATGTCGCCCTGACCGAGGCCGGCGCTTTGCTGCTTCCCGAAGCCCAGGCCACCCTGGCCCAGGCCGACAAGACCCGCCGGACGGCGCAGCGGGCGGCGCGAGGTGAAATGGGGCGGTTGGAAATAGGCTTTACCGGATCGGCTCCCTTCAACGCCGCCATGCCGGGCATCATTAGCCGTTTCCGCCGAAGCTGGCCGGATTTGCACATGGTTCTGCGGGAAATGTCGACCACCGAGCAATTGCGGGCGATGGCCGATGGGCAACTGGACATCGGCTTCATCCGCCCCGGCCACCCCAGCGAAACCGTCGGAGTGGAATCCCGGGTGGTGCTGAACGAACCCCTGCTGGCCGCCCTGCCCGCCGACCACCCATTGGCGGAGCGCCGAAGTCTGTCCCTGATCGAACTGGCCGAGGAATCCTTCATCCTGCATCCGCGGGCCATCGGCACCGGCCTGTACGACAAAGTCATCAGTCTGTGCGCCGCCGCCGGTTTCCATCCTCATGTGGTGCTGGAAGCCCATCAAATGTCCACGATGATCGCCCTGACCGCCACCGGACTCGGCGTGGCCGTGGTGCCCGAAGCCATGAAGCGCCTTCAGGTGGAAGGATGCCGCTTCGTCGCCCTGGAGGACGCCGGCGCCAGCATGGTGCTGGCCGTCGCCCACCGCCTGGGCGACGACCGCTCTTCGGTCAGACGCTTTCTGGAAACGGCAACCTCTTACAGCCAGTAACGAGGATAAGCCCGTTCCCGCGCCAAATTGTTGAAAAGCAAGGCGCAGGCCACCAGCGCCAGCGATCCCGCCAGCACCGGCGTCAGCAATCCATGCCAATTCAAGGCGCCGCTCATGGCCAGCAGCGGATTGGCCCCCGCCGGGGCGTGGGTGGTGCCGGTCAGTTGCATCACCGCGATGGACAAGGCCACCGACACCCCCATAGCCCACCAGACCGGCCCGAACAGGCCGACACAGACCAGTCCCACCAACGCCGAAAGAACATGACCACCGACGATGCTGCGGGGCTGGGCCAACGGGCTGTCGGGCAGGCCGAACGCCAGTACGCAACTGGCTCCGAACGGAGCCATCAGCCAAGGCTGGCCGGTGGCGGAACTCAAGGCGGCGACGATGCCGATGGCAAACCCGCCGCCCACCAGCGACCAGCCGACATGCCGCAGCGGTGGACTCGGCGGCCTGGCTCCGCCGCCCCGCATCCGATTGAAATAGCTTTGAAGATTTTTCCGCATTACCGGCCTCCCGAGCATAGACAGATCTGTCTTTTTGCAAACTAGACAGATTTGTCTACCCACGTCAAGGCAGCTGTGGCATGCTCACCGTCATGAACAATTCGGCCCGCGACACGCTTTTGGAAACAGCCTTGCGGCTGTTCCACCAGGACGGTTTCCACGCCACCGGCATCGACCGCATTCTGGCGGAATCGAAGGTGGCGAAAGCGACCCTGTACAAGCATTTCGGCTCGAAAGAGGCCTTGATGCTCGACGTGCTGCGCCTGCGCGACGCCTGTTTCCGTCAATATCTGGAAGAACGGACCTCCGCCCTTGCAGCCACCCCGCGCGAGGCGCCGCTGCGGCTGTTCGACGCCCTGGCCGAATGGTTCGCCGAAGACGGCTTTCACGGCTGTCTGTTCATCAATGCCTCGGCCGAGTTCGGCTCTTTCGGCGATCCCATGCACAAGGCCGCGGCCGAGCATAAGACCAAGGTGCTGGACTGGCTGCACCGCCTTTGCGCCAAGGCCGGCGCCGCCGACCCTTACGGTCTGGCCCGGCAATTATGCCTGCTGAAGGAAGGGGCGATCGTCACCGCCCAGGTCAGCCGCGACCCCCGCGCCGCCCAAACCGCCAAAATCATCGCCGAGGGATTGCTGCGCGCCAATCTGCCCCACTGAGCCGGCCAGCCTTGGATGCCGGTTACAGAACTGGCCTTTTGAAATATACTGCCGTCATCCGCATTCGCATTTTCCTCAAAAGGCTGTCCATGCGCACCCCTCGCCTGCTTCTGACCATCGGCCTACTGGCCGCGCCTTTTGCGGTGAACCCGGCTTTGGGGGCCGATGACGGTTTCAATGCCTGCCATGCCAAGCCGACTGCCCAGTGCCTTGCCGACATGGCCTTTGCCGTCGGCCAGACCCTGCCGGAGCAGGAGGCCGCCCGCTACCGCTTGGCCGCCGAGCAATCAAAGCAGAACCTGAAAGACGGTCTGGATCAATTGCTGGCCCAGGGCGGCCGCCCCTTGAGCGTTGCCGACCATGTTTCCCATTACGCCGACCTGGGAGACTTCGCCAAGGCCCGCGCCCTGCTGGCGGCGCAAAACGGACGAGCCGACCGCGCTCAAGGCCATGCCGCGCTGGCCGCCAGCGAAGCGGTTCATCGCCATTTGCGCGACGCCCGCGACGACCTGCGCAAAGCCGCCGCCCTGGCCCGCAAGCTGAAAGGGCAGGATGCCGACCTATACGCCCATTACGCCGCCCAGGCCCAATTGGAACTGGGCAGCGACGGCCCCGCCCTGGAGACCGCCGGGCATATCTCCGACGCCTCCGTCCGCTTTCAGACCCTGCTGGCTTTGTCCCAACGACAGTGGGAGCTGAAACGCAAGGACGCCGCCCGCGCCAGCCTGACCGCCGCCGAAAGCAGCCCCGGCGCCGATGCACTGGCCGTCGCCCGGCAATGGCGGCTGTTCGGTGACGAGGAGGGCTTTCGCCGCGCCCTGGAAACCGCCGAAAAACATCTCTCCAAC
>Ga0318497_10000054_pt1 | contig 33897 bp, 32 predicted proteins | sample GRESIP109b1f23_FD_203754 | JGI IMG/M metagenome (GOLD analysis project Ga0318497, IMG submission 203754) | Tropical soil microbial communities from Luquillo Experimental Forest, Puerto Rico - GRE.SIPMG.109b1f23 | ecosystem: Environmental > Terrestrial > Soil > Tropical forest > Bulk soil... | reverse complement strand
CTACGCCGGTCCGGTGGCGGCAGCGCGCACCTTGCCCGGGTCGTCCGGTGCCGGTATCGTGGCGCCGTGCGTAACCTCCCTGTTCTCGTAGGGTTACTCGCAGTGCTGGCCGGCGCCGGGTCCGCCCACGGCGACGAGCCGCCACTCCCAATGGGCGTCCCCGACGTGGTCGGGGCTCGCGGGCTGGCGCTCGGCGCCTACCGGGGAATGGCCGGCGGCAACGACTCGATGTTCGTGAACGCGGCCGCGCTCGCGGCCCGCCGCCGGTACGCGGTCGAGACGCAGTGGCTGCTCGACCGAGCCGGCTCCTCGAACGAGCTGCAGCTCCTGACCGGCTCCGTCGTCGACTCAGAGGGTTCGGTCACCGGCGGCTTCGCCTACACCCGCGTCTTCTCGGGGCCGTGGATCGGCAACCTGCTTCACCTGCCCGTCGCCTTCCCGCTCGTCGATCGCTTCTTCCTCGGCGCGACCGGGAAGTGGCAGTCGCTCGACGGGCCCGCGAGCGACCAGATGCGCGCCGCCAACTTCGACGTCTCCGCGTTCTGGCAGCCATCGAGCCTCTTCTCGCTGGGCGGCGCGGTCTACAACGTGCTCGCCGCCGGCCACCGCGACCAGCAGCCGCGCGCGTACGGGGCTGGCGCAGCCATCGGCGACGACCGCACCTTCCTCCTGGCGGTCGACTGGCGCGGCGACGCGCAGCGGCAAGACCACCTCACGAGCCTCTTCGCCGTCGGCGGCGAGGTGCTGGTGTCGGACCTCGTCCCGCTGCGCGCCGGGTACGTGCACGACGACACGCGCCACGCCAGCTTCTGGTCGGCCGGCGCGGGCGTCGTCACGACGTCGGGCTTCGCTGTGGACGTCGCCTACCGCCAGTGCATCGAGCGCTCCGACGAGCGGATTCTCGCCGTGGGCCTGAAGCTCTTCGTCATGACGCAGTGACGAGCTCGGGCCGCTCCGCCCGTCGAGCGGCGCGCCGGTGAGCTCAACCTCCCTGCCGCGCGCCGCTGGGCAGGACGAACGGCGCGCCCGTCTCGCCGTGTACCCCGCGCCAGACCGGCAGCCCCCAGACCTCGCGCACGCGCTCCGCGCTGAGGACGTCGGCGGGCGGACCCTCCGCCACCACGCGCCCGCGCGACAGCACCACCAGCCGGTCGCAGGACGCCGCGGCGAGGTTGAGGTCGTGGAGGACGGCGACGACGCACAGTCCCGCCCGCGCCGCCACCTCGGCCATGCGCATGGCCGCGACCTGGTGGGCGAGATCGAGGAAGGCGGTCGGCTCGTCGAGGAGCAGCACGCGAGGCTCCTGCGCCAGGGCCCGGGCGAAGAAGACGCGCCGCCGCTCGCCTCCGGAGAGCGCGTCGAGGCGGCGGTCGGCCAGGTGGTCGAGATCGCAGGCGCGGAGCGCGCCCTCCACCGCGCCGAGGTCGAGCCGCGACGGGAGCCCGAGCAGCCCCTGGCGCGGCGCGCGCCCCATCATCACCGTCTCCTTCACCGTGAAGGCCCACCCGACGCGCGGCTCCTGCGGGACGAGCGCCGCCACCCGCGCCACCGCCCGGCGCGGCGCGGTGGCGGGGTCGAGCCCGCACAGCCGGACCGAGCCGTGCGACGGCGCGGCGAGGCCGGCCACGAGCCGCACCAGCGTGCTCTTCCCGGCGCCGTTCGGCCCGACGAGCCCCACCAGCTCGCCGGCCTGAGCGGAGAGCGACACGCCCTCGATCGCGGCGCGTGGGCCGTAGGAGAAGGAGGCGTCCTTCACCTCGACCAGCGTGCCGGTCGGGAGCTCCACCACCGGATCCGTCATCCCTGCACCCTGACCGCGCGCAGCCGCAGCAGGCGCTCGGCGTTCTGGTGGTAGAGGCGCTCCAGCACCTCGCGCGGCAGGCCCAGCCCCGCCGGACCCGGCAGCTCGCGCCCGGGGATCGGGTCGGGGAGGCCGGGGTCGCGCGACTCGAGGAAGCGCAACGTCGCGTCGAAGAAGACGCGGCGCTCCTGGCCGCCGAGCAGCTGATCGTCGAGGAGGATGGGATCGCCGGCGCCGAGCACGATCCCGCGCGACCCACCCGATTCGACGTAGCGGACGCCGGTGCCGAAGAGGACGCGGTCGGGGTGGGCGAGGATGGCGGCGCGCGTGGCGTCCGGCTGCTGGCCCAGCTCCGCCACCCGCCCCGCCAGATCGATCCAGAGGTTCGGCAGCTCGTCCATCAGGCGGCGCGCGGCCGCCGGATCCTCCGCGCGCTCCGCGAAGTGCGCGGCCACGAAGGTGACGAGCGGGTGGCGCGCCACGAGCGCCCGGACCGCGCCGGGCGCACCCACCGCGCTCACCGCGACGGGCAGACCCAGCGCGGCGCACGCCTCGAAAAGCGGCCGCGTCGGGGCGGCCGCGAAATCGTGTCCAGGCGTGATCTCGAGCGAGAGCCCGCGCGCGCCGAGGGCGCGGCCGCGCGCCACCCGCGCCGCCTCCCGCACGGCCCAGGCCTCGTCGCAGCAGCCGCGCGGGTCGGGGTTCATGAAGGTGGCGATGCGCTCGCCGTACGGCCGCGCTGCCTCGAGCTGCGCCTCGAGCGCGCCACCCTCGGCGCCGCCGGACAGGTTCACGAGCGCGCCGATCCCGTGGACCTCCGCGATGCGGATCGCCAGCTCGACCGCGCCGGGCGTGAGGTGCTGGTGCGCGTCGACGCGCGGCAGGGGCAGGGGCGGGGACCGGATCGGCCCGGACTGGAACAACCCAGGACGCGCCTCTTGCACCGCCACGGTGACCCCGATCGCGAGCAGCAGCGCGGCGGCGCACAGCGCGGCCAGGCGGACCAAGGCGCGACGTACGGTGAAGGAGGCCGTCTCCACGCGCCCCAATCTAACCGCGCCCGCGTCCATCGTCGCGACGCAGCAGCCAGAGGAAGAGTGGCCCCCCCAGGAAAGCCGTCAACGCGCCGACGGGCGGCTCCGTCCCGAGCGGCAGGAACGCGAGGCGCGCCAGCGCGTCGGCGACCACGAGGAACGCCGCCCCGAAGAGCGCGGTGGCGGGGACGAGCAGGCGGTGGTCGGGCCCGAGCACGCGGCGCGCGGCGTGCGGGACGATGAGGCCGACGAACCCGACCATCCCCGAGAGCGCCACCGCCGCCCCGGTGGCGGCGCTCGCCGCGAGCAGCACCGCGGCGCGCGTGCGCCCGACGTGGACGCCGAGGCTGGCCGCCTCCTCGTCGCCGAGGGCGAGCAGGTTGAGCCGCGACGACAGGAGCGTCAGCGCGCCGACCGCCACCGCCACCGAGGCGGCGCCCACCGCGAGCGTGGTGCCGGCCTCGTACCCGATGGCGCCCATGAGCCAGTACAGGAGGCGGGCGGCGTCGTCGGGCCGCACCAGCACCTTGAGCAGCGTGATGACGGCGGCGGCGAAGGCGTTGAAGACGACGCCGACGAGGAGCGCGGCCTCGGGGAGGAGCCTCCCGCCGACGCGGCCGAGCGCGAACACAAGGAGCGTCGCGCCGGCAGCCCCCGCGATGGCGCCCGCCGCGACCGGTGGCGCCGAGCCGATCACGTCGCCGAGCGGCGTGACGAGCCGGGACGCGAGCGAGGCGGCGAGGAGGACGAGGGTGCCGCCCAGGGCGGCGCCGCCGGAGACGCCCAGCACGAACGGTTCCGCGAGCGGGTTGCGCAGGAGCGCCTGCAAGGCGATCCCCGCCGCGGCGAGGGCGCTGCCCACCACCGCGGCGAGCAGCGCGCGCGGGAGCCGCAGCCCGAGCAGGATGGAGCGGTCGGGCTCGGCGCCGGCGAGCGCCCGGCCGAGGTCGACGTGCTGCGGCCCCATGAGACAGGAGAGGGCGACCGCGGCCGCCGCGGCGACGAGGCCGGCCGCGCAGACGAGCGTGACGCGACGGGCGGTCACGGCGTCACCGCGCGCCCGCGGACCGCAGCGCGGTCGAGAGCTCGTCGAGCGCGCCGGCGAGGCGCGGTCCGGGCCGGAGCGCGCCGTCGTCCCGCAGCCGGTGGACCGAGCCGCGGCGGACCGCGGGGATGGCGCCGAGCCGGGCGAGGCCGTCCTTCGGCTCGAGCACCGCGCCGTCGATGACGAGCGCCGGGTCGTCCGCCACCGCTCGCTCGAGCGGATAGACCGGCCAGGGGCGCGCCTCCTTCACGACATTTTCGCCGCCGGCGAGGCGGAGCAGCTCGTCCGGATAGCTCCCCGGACCCGCCACCACCAGCGGATCGCGCCCGACCACGAACAGCACGCGGACGCGCGGACCCGCCGCGGCGCGCCGCCGGGCGGCGTCGACCGAGGCTTCGAGCGAGCGCGCCAGCCGCTCGCCAGCGGGAGCGTCACCGAGCGCGCTCCCCACCACGCGCGCCGACCCGAGCACGTCGGCCACGCTCACCACCGGGATGGCGAGGACGGGCACGCCCAGCCCGGCGATACGCCGGACCGCCGGATAGGCGCCGCCGTCGGTGAGCCACAGCACGAGATCGGGCCGTAGCGCGAGCACCGCCTCGGGCGACGGATCGAGGAAGCCGCCCACCCGCGGTAGCTTCGCCACCTCCGGCGCGTCGTCGTAGCGCGTGACGCCGACGAGGAGGGAGGCCTTCCCGAGCGCGACGACCGTGTCGGTGAGCGACGGGGCGAGCGAGATCACCCGCCGCGGCGCGGCCGGCGGCTTGGGGCCGAGCCACTCCACGCCGCCCGCCGCCGCGCCGGGGTGGTCGGCGGCGGCGGGCGACGCGCTGAGGGCTGCGAAGACGAAGAGGGCAATCAGGGTGCGCATGCGACGTCGGCGGCGAGCGCGAACCCGGCCGTCGGATCGGTCGGACAGACCACGACCGGTGCCGCCATGGCCGCCGATGCGGTGTTGAACGGGGCGACGGAGCCCGAGTACTGGTCGGTGACGTAGCCCGTCCCGCGGCATACCGTCACGTTACCCGGTACCAGGCCGGCCGGCGCGGCGATCGCGCTTCCGACGCTCGGCAACGCGCCACCGATCGCGACCGGCACGACCGCCCCGCTCGAGCAGGCGACCCACAGCGTCGCGCCGTCGAGGGCGAGGCCGCCCGGGTTCTGGCAGCTCGCGCCCAGATCGACGATCGAAACCGCGTCGCCGGCCGCCGTGTCGATGACGGCGAGGCGCCCGTTCCCGGCCGGGATGGTGTAGTTGCTGCCGTACTTCGGGTCGGGCGGCGAGAGCTTCAGGTTCGCGAGCGCGACGTAGACCTTCGTACCCGCAGCGACGAGGCGATACGGGAACGGCAGCCCTGGCGCGTCGTAGGCGCCGGGGACGTTCATCGAGATGCGCTCCACGACGCGGCCGGGCGTGGAGGCGAAATCCACCACCGCGACCTCTTGCCCCACCGCGAACGAGGCGTCCTGGCCGGAGCCGCCGGGGAGCGCGACGTAGGCACGAGTCCCGACGAAGTCGACCGCGCGCGGATTCGCGAAGTCGCCGGGGTGAGCCGCCATCGAGACCTCGTCGACGACGGCGCCGCTGCCGGCGTCGAGCACGGTGACCGTGCTGAGCATCGTGTTCGAGACATAGACGCGCCCGGCGTGGGCCCGCACGTACTCGAGGTCGCCGCCGGCCGCGAGCACGTGGCGGGTGGGGGGGCCGCCGGAAGTCATCGCGTCGACCTCGGGCGCGCCGAGCGCGTGCGACACCCAGAGCGTGGCGCCGTCGAGGGATAGGCTCACCGGCCCCTGCCCGACGGCGCGAGGGATCCCCGCCGGCTGCAGGTCACGCGTCGCGCCGCGCACCTCGTTCGACGCGAAGCAGGCGACGTAGACCGGAGCGCTACAGGACTGACCCGCCGGGCACGGAGGGTCGACGGGCTTCGAGTCGCCGCACGAGCCGGCGAGGAGCGCGAGCGGGACGGCGAACGTGATGCTCCAGACTCTTCGGATCATGGTGCGTCCTTTCCCCCGGCGACGCGCACGGTGACCGTCACCGTGCGTCCGGGGAGCGGGTTGAGGAAACCGTCGGTGAGGGAGCGGTCGTCGAGGAGGTTGCGAACCTCGACGTGCAAGCTCACCTCGGGGCGGCGGAGGAGTCGAGCCGACGCGCCGGCCCCGAGGAGCAAGGTGGCGGGTGAGGCCTGGAGGTTCCGCTGGTCCTGCCACTGCGGCCCGACGTACTGCGCCTCGACGTGCACACCGAGGGGCCCCGGCGCGACCGACAGGCGGGCGAAGCCGCGGTGCCGCGCCCGATGCGGCAACTCGTAGCCTGGGCCCACGGGGGAACCGCTCAGCGTCTTGGTGACGAGATAGGTGTAGGCAAGCTGTCCGGACACCCCAAGTCGCCCGACGGGGGCGAGCGCAAGCTCGAGCTCGGCACCGCGGGCGTCCGCCTGGCCGACGTTGAACGGCTTCACGCGCTGCAGCGAAGCCGGCAAGTAGACGATGACGTCCGCGTAGCGCGTGTAGAATCCGCCGGCGCTCACGAGCCATGGTCCCGCGTCGACGGAGAGCGCGGCGTCGGCGGACCACGCTTGCTCGGGAGTGAGGTCTGGGTTCGGGGTCACGAACGGCTGCTGGAGGTAGAGCTCCGCGAAGCTGGGCGGACGGAAGCTGCGGCCGACGCTCGCGCGCGCGGAGAGCGGTCCCGCAATCCGCGAGATCGCGCCCAGCTTCGCGGACCAGCCGTTGAACGGGTCGACGCGCTCGAGCCGAGCGGCGGGCGCGAGCCGCAAACTGCCCCAGGCGAAGTCGTCCGCCAGCGTCGCCGCGAGGGTCGTTCGCGACCGCGTCGCGTTGCCTTCGGACGCGAGGCGCTCGACGCCGACGCTCGCATCGGCGGTGAGCGAATGGTCGGCGACGAACCAGCCGAGGCGGGCGCCCGAGCCGCTGGCCAGGTCGGTTTGTCGCCTGGAGAGCCCCAGCGACGGCGTGTCCAGATCGAGCGCGTCCTCGCGCAGGTACCCCTGGACCGATAGCTGCAGAGCCTCGTCGAGCGGATGGGCGTAGCGCGCTACCGCTCCGAGCCGGCGATCGCGCTGAGCGTCTTGCGGGGTGAACGCGTAGGCGTTCCCCGGGATCTCCCGGCGTCCTGCGGACGCCTGGACGGCGGCGTCCAGGTCCCCGCCGGCGAGCCGCAGGGCGCCCTTGCCCAGCACCGCGCCGGTCAGCCAGGCGTTGTTCGATCGGTAGATCGTCGTGCTCCCGCCCGGCGCGTTGGGCGTCGCTTCGTAGTCGTAGGGGTAGCGCCCCTGCCACCCGTCGACGGAGAGGAGGGCGAGCCCGCGGGCAGTCTCGGTGCCGCCGCCGATCTCGGCGGCCGCGCTACCCATCTCGAAAGATCCGCCGCTCGCCTCCGCGCTCCACTGGGGCCGATCCGGCGTCCGCGTCACGATGTTCACCGCACCACCCAGGGCGCCGGCCCCAAAGGCGGCGCCCTCGGCGCCGCGCACGATCTCGATGCGGCTGATCCAGGTCCGCGGGATCCGTGACAGGTCGACGCCCCCGCCGGCCGCGGTCAGGAGCGGAAGCCCATCGAGGAACACCGGGACCTGCTCCGCGGTGGAACCGCGGATCGAGATGGTCGCGAGCTGGCCCAGCCCTCCGTACTGGTTCACCGCCACGCCGGGCGCGGTGGCGACGAGCTCGGCCACGCTCTTCGCCTCGCCGGCGAAGCGCCGCGCCTCGACGACCGTGGCCGCGGCGGTCGGATCCGCGGCGGCGGTGTGCGGGCGTTCGCCGACGACCTCCAGCTCCTCGCCGAACTCGGGCGGCCGCCCGCCACCGTCGCCCGCCGCCGCGGTGAGCGGGGCGAGCGCGGCGAGGAGCGCGGTGTACGCGCGAGCGCGGGTGGGGAGGGATCGAGCCAAGTTCGCGCGTCTCCTTCGGACGCGGAAACCGTGGACCGCACACCATGCGCGGTCCGGCTCGAAGGGAGGTCTCCTGGCTCCCGGGGTGCAGTCGGCGAAGGGTCCAACCCTCTCGCCCTACGACCGCGGCACCCGCCGCCTTCCCACCGCCCGAGCATCGGCGCGGCAGTGGCGACCACACGCAGGTGCTTCACCCCGGCTACAGTGGCGGGACCGCGCCGGAATCGGGCTCGCTGCCGAGACCCTGGACCGGCTTCCCTGTTCCTCCGAGCGGGTGCTGCGAGGCTCTCCGTAGCGTGCCGCGCGCATGAGCGTCAAGGACGACGGGTGGGTGTCACCTTGCCGGTGGCGGGTTTCGCGGGTGCCGCGGCCGCACCGACCGCCAGCTGCGCGCGGTGCTTCTCCAGCCACCCCGGCGAGACGCCCTTCACCGCCAGCACGTCCTCGACCCGGCGGAACGGGGCGCGCGAGCGCTGGGCGGCGATGGCCTCCGCCTTCGCCCGGCCGACGCCCGGGAGTCGCATGAGCTGGGCCACGCTGGCCCGGTTCAGGTCGATGCGCTCCCCGGAGGCGAGCGGCTTCTTCGCCGCCAGCGCAGGGGCGGCGGAGAGGAGCGCGACGAGCGCGATGAGTCCTCGCGCCGTCCTCACGGCTGCACCTCGCTGAGCTCGGTGGCGGAACCGTTCGCGGGGCGCGCGTCGTCCCACACCCGCGGCTCCCGGATCTGGAGCCGGTTCGAGCCGACGGGTAGCGCGTCGAGACAGAGGGTGATGCTGCCGTCGCGGTTGGTGAAGGCGGCGCCGATCTTGACCCAGTACTTCTTCTCGCCTCGTTCGACGATGGTGTAGACGGCGAGGGGCTTTCGCCCGCCGCCGCCGTTCGAGTCGTTCATGGGTACTCTCCGTGTGAGCCGCATGGCGCGGCTGGTGCGTCGGAGAGCAACGTGCGTGCCTCGCGGAAACGCTGGGAGAGAGCGAGTCCGCAGGGAGCGGTGGGCTCGCGGCCGGACGGTGAGGCCGCGGTACGGCCGCGGTACGACCCCGGCGGCGGCGCCTTCGGCGCTTTCGCTCGCTCACGCGAGCGGCCGCCGGCTTCGCCGACTTCTTGATGGGGGCTCCGCCCCCATTCCCCCGCCGGTGGGGGAATGGGTTGGTGAGCGCGGCGGGTTTCGTCACCCTCGCCCCGCCGCCAGGCGGGGCGAGGGCAGGGGAGAACACCCCGCGCTCAAGTGTGACTAGTTCACGTTCGGCGTCGGGAAGTGCGGCGCGTCGCCGAGGTCGATGGTCCCGAACCGCGCCTCGTACTTCGCGAGGTTGTCCTCGAGCGCGTGGAGGAGGCGCTTCATGTGCTTGGGGGTGGTGATGACTCGCGATCGGACGACCGCCTTCGACGGCTGCGGCTGGAGATAGAGCAGGTCGAGCGTGAACTCGGTCTCGTTGTGGTTCACGAGGGCCATGTTGACGAACACGCCGTTCGCGGTGACGGGGTCGATCTCGATCTGCAGCTGGATGGCGCCGGGAGGCGGGATGGGTTTGTCAGCCATTTTTACAGGATCGCCCAAAGCGAGGCTGGGATGAAGGGCCGTGACCAGGGGCCCGGAAGGGAAGTGGCCTCGGGACGGCCTGACCGGGTACACCTGAACGCCGTGGGCGCGCCCATCGCCAGCGCCGTCGCCGCTGCACCGCCCGGCGGCGGGCGAGGCGCGCCGTTCGACCTGCCGGGCGGCCCCGACGCCGCGCTCCTCCTGCACGGGCTTACCGGCTCGCCCTTCGAGGTGCGCCACGTCGCCGAACGGCTAAATCGCGCCGGCCTCCGCTGTGTCGGCCCGGTCATGCCCGGCCACGGCGGCAGGCCCGAGGCGCTAGCGCCGCTCGGCTGGCGCGACTGGGTCGAGGGCGCCCGGCGCGAGCTTGTGCGGCTGGACGGCGCGCGGCGCGTCTTCCTGGTCGGCTGCTCGATGGGGGCGCTGGTCGCGTGCGCGCTGGCGGAAGCGCTACCCGGGCGAGTGGCCGGGCTCGCGCTGCTCGCGCCGGCGCTGCGCCTCTCGGGTCCGGCCCGGGTCGCGGCCGCGCTGGCGCGCGCGGTTCCCTTCGGCCGGCGGCTGCCGCCCGTGCCGAAGGTGGGCGGCTCCGACGTGCGGGACGCGGGCGCCCGCCACGACAACCCCACCATGGTGGCGGTGCCGCTTTCGGCGGTCGGCGAGCTGCGGCTCCTCGCGCGCGAGGTCGACGAGCTCCTTCCCGCCGTCCGGGCCCCGGCGCTGGTGGTGGCAGGGGGTCGGGACCACACGGTCACGCTGGCGGGAGCGCGCCGGCTGGCGGCGCGCATCGGGAGCGGGCCGGCGCGCGTGGTCGTGCTGGAACGCAGCTTTCACCTGGTGGGCATCGACGTCGAGCGCGACCGCTGCGCCGGCGAGGTGGCCGCCTTCTTCGCGTCCATACCGCCCTCGGCGGCGGAAGGGGCCTGACGAATGACCACCTCGCGGCGGCTCGCGTCTTACGTGCTCGCCATCGACCAGGGGACGACCGGCACGACGGCGCTCATCCTCGACCAGCGGCTCGCGGTCCGCGCCAAGGTCAACGTCGAGTTCCGGCAGATCTTCCCGAAGGCGGGCTGGGTCGAGCACGATCTCGAGGACCTGTGGGGTTCGGTGCTGTCGGCGGTGCAACGTGCGCTCCGCGAGGCCGGCCTGCGCGGCGCCGAGATCGCCGCCATCGGCATCACCAACCAGCGCGAGACGGTCGCGCTGTGGGATCGCCGCTCCGGCAAGCCAGTCCACAACGCCATCGTCTGGCAGGACCGGCGCACCACCGACGCCTGCCTGCGCCTCAAGAGCGAGGGGCGCGAGGAGACCATCCGCGCCAAGACCGGGCTCGTGCTCGACCCGTACTTCTCGGCGACCAAGCTGAGCTGGCTCCTGCAGAACGTCCGCGGCGCTCGGGATAAGGCCGAGGCGGGTCAGCTCGCCTTCGGCACCATCGACAGCTACCTCGCCTGGCGGCTCACGGGAGGCGCGGCCCACGTGACCGACGTCTCGAACGCCAGCCGCACGCTGCTCATGGACCTGCGCAGCTGCGCGTGGGACGGCGAGCTGCTGGAGCTGTTCGGAGTCCCGCGCGAGCTCCTGCCCGAGATCCGCTCCAGCTCGGAGGTGTACGGCGAGACGAAGAACTGCCGCGCGTTGCCGGACGGCATCCCCGTCTGCGGTATCGCAGGCGACCAGCAGGCGGCGTTGTTCGGCCAGGCTTGCTTCGCGCCTGGTGACGCGAAGTGCACGTATGGCACGGGCGCCTTCCTGCTCCAGAACGTCGGCCCCGAGCCGGTCGTGTCGAAGCACGGCCTCCTCACGACGGTGGCGTGGCGGATCGGCGGCGAGACGCACTACGCGCTCGAGGGCAGCGCCTTCATCGCGGGCGCCGCGGTGCAGTGGCTCCGCGACCAGCTGAAGCTGATCGAGAAGGCCTCCGACGTCGAGGCGCTCGCGAAGACGGTGAAGGACTCGGAGGACGTGGTCTTCGTGCCGGCGATGGCGGGCATGGGAGCGCCGCACTGGCGTCCCGCGGCGCGCGGCCTCATCTCTGGGATCACGCGGGGTACGAACGCCGGGCACCTCGCGCGCGCCCTGCTCGAGGGCATCGCCTTCCAGATCCACGACCTGGCCGAGGCGATGATGAAGGACGCCGGGCGCGCCGTGCCGGCGTTCCGCGTCGACGGCGGCGCGTCCGCCAACGACCTCCTCATGCAGTTCCAGGCCGACCTGCTGGGGATCCCCGTGGAGCGCCCGCGCATGATCGAGACGACCGCCCTGGGAGCGGCCTTCCTGGCCGGCCTGGCGGGGGGCGTCTGGTCGTCGCGCGAGGAGATCTCGAAGAGCTTCAAGATCGGGAAGCGCTTCGAGCCGAAGATGAAGCCGGAGGAGCGCGAGCGGCACCTCGCCAAGTGGCAGCGGGCGGTCCATGCGGCGTGAGAAGGTCGTCCGACCTACCCGCCGCGTTCCCGCGTGCGCCACGGCGGGGGACGAGCCCCCGCCCTACGGCGCGGTCCGCTAGGTCGACGTCACGGGAACAGGTGGTCGAGCGTTTCGGCGACGGTCTCGATCGGCTCGACGGCGAAGCCCGGCGGCACCTCGGCGTGGCGCGCGTTTCCGGCGGGCACGAGCGCGCGCGCGAAGCCGAGCCGCGCCGCCTCGGCCAGCCGCGCGTCGCTCTGCGCCACCGCCCGAACCTCGCCGGCGAGGCCGACCTCGCCCAGCACCAGCGTCCGCCCGTCGAGTGCCCTGTTGCGGAAGCTCGAGGCGAGCGCGGCCACCGTGGCGAGGTCCGCGGCGGGATCGTCGAGCGTGAGGCCGCCCGCCACGTTCACGAACAGGTCGCAGCCGAGGATGTCGATCCCGACCTTCTTCTCCAGCACGGCCGCGAGGAGCGCCACGCGGTTCGAGTCCACGCCGAGCGCCGTCCGGCGCGGCGTGCCGAAGCTGGTCGGCGACACGAGCGCTTGCACCTCGACGAGCAGCGTGCGGGTGCCTGAGAGCGCGGCGGCGACGGCGCTGCCGGGCGCGCCCTCGGGGCGCTCGGACAGGAACAGCGCCGACGGGTTCTGGACCTCGCTGAGGCCGCGCGCCTTCATCTCGAAGACGCCGATCTCGCTGGCGGAGCCGAAGCGGTTCTTGTGCGCGCGCAGCACGCGGTAGGGGTGCGCGCCGCCGCCCTCGAAGTAGAGCACGGTGTCGACCATGTGCTCGAGCACGCGCGGGCCCGCGATGGCGCCGTCCTTCGTGACGTGGCCGACGAGGAAGGTGGGCGTCTCGGTGGTCTTGGCGAACGCCATGAGCCGCGCCGTGACCTCGCGGATCTGGGTCACCGTGCCGGGCGCGCTGACGAGCTCCGGCAGGTACTGCGTCTGGATGGAGTCGACCGCCAGCACGGCCGGCCGGAGCTGCTCCGCGGCGTGCAGGACCTTGGCGGCGTCCGTCTCCGGGAAGAGGTGCAGGTTCTCGGCCGCGACGCCGAGGCGATCGGCGCGCAGCTTCACCTGCCGCGCCGACTCCTCGCCCGTCACGTAGAGGATGGGCCGCCCCTCGACTGCGCGGGCGAGCCGCTCCAGCGCGGCGATGAGGAGGGTGCTCTTGCCGATCCCGGGATCGCCTCCGAGGAGGACGAGCGAGCCCGGGACCACGCCGCCTCCGAGGACGCGGTCGAGCTCGCCGATGCCCGTCCTGAGCCGCGCCTCCTCGCTCGCCTCCACCTCGCGGAGCGGTATGGGCCGCGCCGCGCGGTCGACGCCGCCGAAGCCACGCGCGACGCCCCGCGCCTCGGCGGGCGGGACCTCCTCGTGGAGGGTGTTCCACTTCCTGCAAGCGGGACACTGCCCGAGCCACTTGGGCGAGACGTGCCCGCACTCGGCGCAGGCGAAGACGGTCTTCTGCTTCGGCGCGAGCTTGGCCACGCGCGTTCCTACCATGTAGGTCCGACGTCCCCCGCCGCCGCGGACGGTCGTGGCGGCACCTCTACCCGCAGCCGTGGGGAGGGGGCTCTTCCCCCGCCGCAGCTCAAGTTGTCAACCCATCGCGCGTGCAGGGTTGACGACTGCCTGCACGCTGGTAGGGTGGACCGCCATGTGCACCGACACCTGCGTGAACCCGAGGCCGCTGCCCGCGGGCATCGAGCCCATCAGCGTCGAGGAGGCGCGGCGGCTCATCCGTCATACCGCCGGGCCGGAGCTCGAGGCGCTGCTCTCGCGCGCGCGGGCGGTGCGCGAGGCGGTGCACGGCACCGGCGTCTCGCTGTGCGGCATCGTCAACGCGAAGAGCGGCCACTGTCCGGAGGACTGCGGCTTCTGCCAGCAGTCGGCGCACTTCAAGAACACCGGCGCGCCCGAGTACCCGATGATGACCGCCCGCGAGATCGCGGACCAGGCCAAGGCCGCCGAGGCGGCGGGCGCGCGCGAGTTCTCGGTCGTCACGTCGGGGACGCGCATGTCGAGGGAGAGCGAGCTGCGGACGCTGGAGGAGGCGATCCGGCTCATCCGGGAGGAGACGACCGTCGAGCCGTGCGCCTCGCTCGGCCTCATGCGCAAGCCCGAGCTGGAGCGGCTCAAGAAGGCCGGGCTCATGCACTACCACCACAACCTCGAGACCGCGCGCAGCCACTTCGACCAGGTCTGCACCACGCACACCTACGAAGAGCAGCTCGAGACGATCCGAGCCGCGAAGGAGCTCGGCTACCAGCTCTGCACGGGCGGCATCCTCGGCATGGGTGAGACCCCCGACCAGCGCGTCGAGCTGGCGGAGACCTTGCGCGAGGTGGGGACCCACTGCGTCCCGATGAACTTCCTGAACCCGCGGCCGGGCACGCCCATGGAGCACGTGAAGGCGATCACGGCCGAGGAGTGCCTGGCCGCCGTCGCCGTCTTCCGGCTCATGCTGCCGGCGGCCCACATCTTCGTCATGGGCGGGCGCGAGGTGAACCTCGGCCCCGAGCAGCACCGGATCTTCGACGCGGGCGCCGATGGCACCATGGTCGGCAACTACCTGACGAGCGCCGGCACGCAGCCGCACGAGGTGGTCGAGATGGTGCGCGGCAAGGGGTATGACCTCCGCCCCACGCCCGACGCCGAGCGCTGGGGTTTCCGCGGTGAGGCGCCGCGCGAGGCGGGCTGGAACCGCCGCGCCGTCGAGGGCGACCGCAAGCGGCTGCCGGTGGTGCGGTAGTGACCAGCGCGCTCTCCTGGCTCGACGGCGCGCTAGCCGCGCTGGAGGCGAAGGGCCTCCGCCGCGCGCTCGAGCCGCTCGAAGGGGCGCAGGGGCCGGTCGTCACCGTCGGCGGCCGCGCGCTCGTGAACCTGTGCTCGAACGACTACCTCGGCCTCGCCTCCGACCCGCGGCTCGTGGCGGCCGCCGTCGAGGCGGCGCAGCGGGAAGGGGCGGGCGCCGGGGCGGCGCGGCTCGTCGCGGGGGACCTGCCCGTCCACGGCGCGCTGGAGCGGCGCCTCGCCGCCTTCAAGCACGCCGAGGCAGCGCTGCTCTTCTCCTCCGGGTACCACGCCAACGCCGGCATCCCGGCCGCGCTCGCCGAGCGCGAGGACGCCATCTTCTCCGATCGGCTCAACCACGCCTCGATCGTCGACGGCTGCCGGCTGTCCCTGGCGAAGACGTTCCGCTACCCGCACTGCGACGTGGACGCGCTGGCGCGGCTGCTGCGAGAGACGAAGGCGCGGCGCAAGCTCGTCGTCACCGACGCCGTGTTCGGGATGGACGGCGACGCGGCGCCGCTCGCCGCGATCGCCGAGCTGTGCCGTGACGAGGGCGCCATGCTCTACGTCGACGAGGCGCACGCGACGGGCGTGCTGGGTCCGACCGGCGCCGGCTGGGCGGAGGCGCAGGGGGTCCGGCCCGACGTGCTCATGGGGACGCTCGGCAAGGCGCTCGGGAGCTTCGGCGCCTTCGCGGCGGGCTCCGCCCGGCTCTGCGCCTGGCTCACCTCGCGCTCGCGGACCTTCATCTTCACGACCGCGTTGCCGCCGGCCGCGTGCGGCGCGGCGCTGGCGGCGCTCGACGTCCTCGCCGCCGAGCCGGCGCGTCGCGCGCGCCTGCACGCCCTCGCCGCCCGCATGAGGGAGGGCCTCTCCGCGCTCGGCTTCGACATGTCGCGGGTGGTGGCGCCCATCTTCCCGGTCGTGCTGGGCGAGGAGGCGATCGCGCTCGAGGCCTCGCGGCGGATGCGCGCCCGCGGATTCTTCGTGCGGGCCATCCGCCCGCCCACGGTGCCCGCCGGGACGAGCAGGTTGAGGGTGTCGCTCACCGCGGGGCATACCGAGGCGCAGGTGGACGCGTTCCTCGCGGCGCTGCGGGAGGTGGTGGGCGAGCTGCGGCGTTAGATTCACCCGCATGCCGTCCCTCGGACGCACGCTGCTCACCGTGGGGTTGCTGCTGGCGCTCGTCGGCGCTGCGCTCCTCGTGGCGGAGCGCCTGCCGTGGCTCCGGCTGGGCCGGCTCCCCGGGGATCTCCGGCTCGAGCGTGGGAGCTTCCGGTTCTACTTCCCGCTCGGGACCTCGATCCTGCTCAGCGTCGTGCTGTCGCTCCTGTTCTGGCTCTTCGGGCGAAGGTGACGCCGGCGGGGGCCGAGCCCCTGCCCTACGACTCGCGCCTACGCGCGCTCGACCTGGTAGCCGCGCTCGCGCAGGGCGCGCAGGATCTCCTCGACGTGGTCGAGGCCGCGCGTCTCGAGCGTGAGCTGGAGCGTGGTGTCGCCGAAGCGGTGCGAGAAGGCGCGCGTGTGGTGCACCTCGATGACGTTGGCGCGGTGGTTCGCGACCACCCCCGAGACCTTGGCGAGCTGGCCCGGCTTGTCGGGCAGGTGCACGACGATGCGCACCAGCCGGCCCTCTTTCACGAGGCCGCGCTCGATGACGCGTGCCACGACGTTCACGTCGATGTTGCCGCCGGAGACCATCGCCACGACGCGGCGGCCCTCCAGGCCGCGCACCTTGTGGTTGAGGAGCGCCGCCACCGCGACGGCGCCTGCGCCCTCCGCGACGGTCTTCTCCTTCTCGAGCAGGTAAAGGATCGCGCTCGCGATCTCCTCCTCGGAGACCGTGACGATCTCGTCCACCAGCTTCTGGACGTGCAGGAAGGTGATCTCGCCGGCGCGCTTCACGGCGATGCCGTCGGCGACCGTGCTGGCCGCCTCCACCGTGACCAGCCGCCCCTCGTCGAGGGAGGCGAGCATGCACGGCAGCATCTCGGTCTCCACGCCGATGACGCGCACGTGGGGCGCGCGCGCCTTGAGCGCGACCGCCATCCCGGAGACGAGCCCTCCGCCGCCCACGGGCACCAGCACGGCGTCGAGCTCCGGCACCTGCTCCAGGAGCTCCAGCGCGACCGTGCCCTGACCGGCGATGACCGCCGGGTCGTCGAACGGGTGGACGAACGTGAGCCCCTCGACCTGCTCCAGCCGGCGCGCCTCCGCGTATGCCTCCTCGTAGTTGGCGCCGTGCAGCACGACGCGCGCGCCGTGGCCGCGGGTGTTGGCGACCTTGAGGAGGGGGGTCGCCTCCGGCATCACGATGGTCGCCGCCACCCCGAGGCGACCGGCGTGGTACGCGACCGCCTGGGCGTGGTTGCCGGCGCTGGCGGCGACGAGGCCCTTCGCCCGCTCGGCCGGCGGCATGGTGAGGAGCTTGTTGAGGGCGCCGCGCTCCTTGTAGGCGCCCGTCATCTGCAGGTTCTCGAGCTTGAGGAAGCCGTGGGCGCCGATGGCGCGCGAGAAGGTCTCGCTGCGAGCGCAGGGCGAGACGTAGATGTGATCCGCGATGCGCTGACGCGCGGCAACGACGTCGTCGAGGGTGACCAGCATGGGAACCGACGACGGTACCGCTGTTCAGCGCGCCGGGGCAAGCCTCGCCCTTTCGACCTCCTGGCTAGCAGGTCGCGCGTCGTCGAAGGGCGAACGCCCTCGCGCTACCTCTGCTCGAGGCGCCGCGCCAGCTCGACGCGATTCCGGACCCCGAGCTTGTCGAAGATCGTCTTCAGGTGGCTCTTCACCGTCTGCGAGGCGATGCCGAGCCGCTCCGCGACCTCGCGCGAGCGCAGCCCGTCGGCGACGAGGAGCGCCACCTCGCGCTCGCGCTGGGTGAGGCCGTCCGCGGCGGTGGGCGTCGCGGGCTCTCCGGGCGAGGGCACGGCGGTAGGGACTCCCTCACGCCAGAGGTGGAGCTGGGTGCGGCCCTTCCCCACCGCGGTCACCTCGATCCGCAGCCGCTCGCCGAGGCGCTCCATCATGAGGCAGCGGCGGATGCCGGGTTCGCTCGACTGCGCGCCCTCGGCGAGACCCCGTAGCTCCATCGGAAGGGGGATGCCATCCGCCGCCGAGTTCCAGAACGAGCGGAGGATCTCCTCGGCCTGGCGATCGCACTGGAGGTGGAACTCCGGGTCGCAGTAGGCCGAGGCGCCTCTCGGCGAAGAAGCGCGGGAAGTCGCTCGAAGCATGAACCAGCCCCCTTCCGTCGCACCGGACACAGCATCATACCCTGTCTCGACGTGCCCACACCGTACGGAAAACGGACCGACCGTCTATACCTGAAAAGTGGGGCTACCCTCAACGGGGGGCGCCGTCACAAAACCTGCCCTCTTCGCAGGCAAACCCCAGCCGCATCGCTAGTGGAGCTCGACCTCGAAGCCGAGCCGGCGAGCGGCCTCCAAGAGCTCGTCCGAGGGCCGGACGCGCTGCGGCACGCGGATCGTGGTCTCGCTCTCGCGCGGCACGACGGCGCGCACGGTCACCGCGCAACCGCCGGCATGGCGACCGAGCAGCGTCTTCAGCTCCGACACCCGTCCGGGCTCGAGGGCGTCGGCATCGATCCGGAGCGCTACTTGGCTCGTCTTCTGCGACCGCACCGTCGAGAGGAGCTCGATGTCGAGGGCCGTGATCTCGGCGCGTGGGTTCTCCTCGTCGCGGAGGTTCATCCTGACCTGGCCGTGGACGATGATGGGCTCGTCGCGCTTGACGATCTCCTCCCAGTCGGCCCAGCCCTTCTGCGCCGGCCGATTCCCCTGGGCCGCGCGGCTCCCCCAGCAGATGACCTCGGTCGTCCCGGTGAGATCCTCGAGCGTGAGGAAGCCGAAGCGGGTCCCCTTCTCCTTGTTCTGTTTCTCTCGGAGTGAAGCGACCACCCCCACCACGGTGACCTTGTCGTCCTGCCGCTTCGTCGCGACCTGCGCGCAGGTGCACGACGCGTAACGGCGCGCCTCTTTCTCCGACCCCTGCAGCGGGTGACCGGTGAGGTAGAAACCGAGCGCGTCCTTCTCGAACGCGAGCCTGACCCGCTCCGGCCACTCCTCGACGCGCGTCTCGCCGACCAGGTCGCCGGGCAGCGGGTAGCGCGGCTTCACCTCGACCGCGGCGGAGAGCGCGCCGAACAGGCTCTTCTGCCCGGAGAGGCGATCGGCCTGGGCCGACGAGCCCGCCGCGAAGGCCGCCTCGATGCCGTGGAAGAGCTGCCAGCGCGGCACGCCCTCGAAGTCGAGCGCGCCACACTTCACCAGCGCCTCGACGACCTTCTTGTTGATGCGGCGCGCGTCCACCCGCGACGCGAAGTCGAACTGCCCCTTGAACGGCCCGCCCTCCTCGCGCGCCTTGAGGATGGCCTCGACGGCCGACTCGCCGACGCCCTTCACCGCACCCAGGCCGAAGCGGATCTGGCCCTTGTGCTTCGCGCCCGGCGGAGCCGGGATTGCGCTGAACGCGGCGACGCTCTCGTTCACGTCCGGCTGCAGCACCTCGATGCCACTCTGGCGCGCCTCGGAGATGTGGAGCACCACCTTGTCCGTGTTCGACGCCTCGCTCGAGATGAGCGCGGCCATGAACTCCACGGGGTGGTGCGCCTTGAGCCACGCGGTCTGGACGGTGAGGAGACCGTAGGCCGCCGAGTGCGACTTGTTGAAGCCGTAGGCGGCGAACTTCTCCATCAGGTCGAAGATGCCGCCCGCGACGGTGGGGTCGATCTGGCTCTTGGCGCACCCCTCCATGAAGCCGGTGCGCTCCTTGGCCATGACCTCGGCCTTCTTCTTCCCCATCGCCCGGCGCAGCAGGTCGGCGCGGCCCAGGCTGTAGCTGGCCAGGACCTGCGAGATCTGCATCACCTGCTCCTGGTAGACGATGACGCCGTAGGTGTCCGCCAGGATCGGCTCGAGCTTCGGGTGCGGGTAGGTGACCTTGTCCCGCCCGTGCTTGCGGTCGATGTAGACGTCGACCATCGTCCGGCCGTCCTCGAGCTTCTGGTCGAGCGGCCCGGGGCGGTAGAGGGCGCCGGCGGCGATGACGTCCTCGAACCGCGACGGCTTCATCTTCATCACCATCTCGGTGAAGCCGGAGGACTCCATCTGGAAGACGCCCGCCGTGTCACCGCGGCTGATGAGCTCGTAGACGGCAGGATCGTCGATGGGGATCTGATCGGCGGTGAGCTCCTTCCGGTCGGGGTCGTTCTCCCGGATGAGGCGGATCGCGTCGTCGATGACGGTCAGCGTCTTGAGGCCGAGGAAGTCGAACTTGACCAGCCCGGCCGCCTCCGAGTCGTCCTTGGCGAACTGGCTCACGAGCTGGCCGGAGTCGGCGTCCTTCGTGACCGGCACGTACTCCCAGAGCGGCTTGCCGGCGATGACGACGCCCGCGGCGTGCAGCCCGGACTGCCGGTTGAGACCCTCCAGCGAGATGGCGATGTCGAGGATCTCCTTCTCCGTCACCTGCTGCTGGCGCCCCTCGGCGTCGACGAAGGAGTGGACGACCTTGGGGTTCTGGTAGAGCTCGGCCAGCCGCGGCTCGGCGGGATACTTGTCGGATCCGAAGACGAGGTCCTTGAGCGGCGGCGTCTTGCCCTGCACGGGATCGGGGACGAGCTTCGCGATGCGGTCGCCCTCGGCGAAGGGCAGGCCCATGACCCGAACCACGTCGCGGATGACCGAGCGCGCCTTGAGCGAGCCGAAGGTGATGATCTGGCCGACGTTGTCCTGGCCGTACTTCGTGGTGACGTACTGGATGACCTCGTCGCGCCGGTTCTGGCAGAAGTCGACGTCGAAGTCGGGCATCGAGACGCGCTCGGGGTTGAGGAAGCGCTCGAAGAGGAGGTTCCACCGGAGCGGGTCGAGGTCGGTGATGCGCAGCGCCCAGGCGACGATGGAGCCCGCGCCCGAGCCGCGTCCGGGTCCGACCGGGATCTGGTGCCGCTTCGCCCAGTTGATGAAGTCCTGCACGATGAGGAAGTAGCCGCTGAACCCCATCTTCTGGATGACCGACAGCTCCATCTCCAGGCGGGCGCGGTAGACGTCGGGGGCGAAGGCGTACTGACCGTCGATTTCGCGGAAGCGCTTGTCGAGGCCCTCGCGCGCCAGCTTCACGACGTACTCCGCCTCGGAGAGGCCGTCGGGGAGCTGGAACTGCGGCAGGTAGTTCTTACCCAGCTCGAGCTCGACGTTGCACATCTCGGCGATGCGCATCGTGTTGTCGATGGCCTCGCGCATGCCCGGCAGCGCCGACACCATCTCGTCGGGGGAGGTGATGAAGAGCCCGTCGGTCTCGTGCCGCAGGCGCTTCGGGTCGGAGAAGGTCTTCCCCGACGCGATGCACATGAGGACCTCGTGCGCCTTGGCGTCCTCGCGCTTCACGTAGTGCGCGTCGGCGGTGGCGGCGAGCGGGATGCCCTCCGCCTCGCCGAGCTCGGCGAGGCGAGCGTTCACCTCGAGCTGCTCCCTCATGCCGTTCGACTGCACCTCGAGGAAGAACGAGCCGGGCTCGAAGATGTCGCGGTACTCGCGCGCGGCGGCGCGGGCGCCGTCCATGTCTCCCCGCCGGCAGAGCCGCGGCACCTCGCCGGCCAGGCAGGCGGTGAGGCCGATGAGCCCCTTCGCGTGATCGCGAAGGAGCTGCTTGTCGATGCGCGGGTCGTAGTAGAAGCCTTCCGTGAAGGCCATCGAGGAGAGGTAGCGGAGGTTGTTCCAGCCCTCCTCGTTCCTGGCGAGCAGGATGAGGTGGCGGCCGATGCGCTCCGACCGGTCGGTGCGCCCCTTCTCGCCGGCGACGTAGGCCTCGAACCCCAGGATGGGCTTCACCCCGGCCGCCTTCGCTTGCTTGTAGAAGTCGACCGCTCCGAACAGGTTGCCGTGGTCCGTGACCGCCACCGCGTTCATGCCCTTCGCCTTCACGCTGGCGAGCAGATCCTTGATGCGGATGGCGCCGTCGAGCAGCGAGTAGAGCGTGTGGAGGTGGAGGTGCGTGAAGTCGGCCAAGGTTCGGTACTCCTTCGGGAAGTCCTTTCATAACAGGGGGGGCTGACGGGGCGGTAGGGTAGCGGGCCCCCGCCGGGCGGCGGCCCAGTGCGGGGCAGCCCGGGCGGGGTGAAAACCTTTTGAGTCAGGTCCGGCGCGGCAGGTGGGCGCTCCACGGGCGTCCGCGCTGGCCCCCGTCCGGTCCCGTCCCGAGCCATCGACAGCGGGGGGGCGAGAGCCTAACACTAGGCCCCCGAACGACCCGATGTCGGATCTCGCCGCCACCTGGACCGAGAAGCTGCTCGACGTCACGTCGGCCTTCTCGCGCGCGCGCACCGCCCGGGAGGTGGGCGAGGTCGCTGTCGCGCTGGGCGTCGAAGCGCTGGACGCGTCGTCCGCGGTGCTCGTCCTCCGCTCGCGGGACGGGCGGCACCTCGACCTCATCGCTTCGGCCGGGCTCACCGAGCAGGAGCGGCAGCGCTACGCTCGCCTGCCGGTCGAGGCGCGCCACCCCGGCGCGGACGCCATCCGGGAGGGGCCGCTCTTCCTCGATACGCCAGCCGACGTCGAATCTCACTTCGGGCACACCGACCTGGCGGGGTGCTGGCGCGGCGGGAGCCACATCGCCGTCCCGATCCTCGCGGGCGAGCGAGCGGTCGGCTATCTCGCCTTCACCTTCCGTTCGTTCATCCCCATCCCGCCGGCGCAGCGCTCGTTCGCCCTGGCGCTATCGGCGCAGGGGACGCAGGCGCTGGAGCGAGCGCGGCTGCTCGATGCGGAGCAGCAGGCCCGCCGCCGGCTCAAGGTGCTCGTGGACGCGGCCGAGGCGTTCAGCGCCCCTTCGCTCTCGATGGCGGCCGTGCTCGACGCCATCGCGCGGAAGGTGACCGCCGCGGCGGGCGACGCGGCCATCCTGCAACTCCTCTCCCCGGACGGCGCCTGGCTCGAGCCGAAGGCGTGGTGGGCGAACGATCAGGACGTGCGTCGAGAGCTGGCGCGCGCCCTCGCCGGCGCGCGCGAGCCCGCCGGCGCGGGGCTGTCGAGCGAGCCCACCCTCGCGGGCGAGACGCTGCTCGTCCCGTCGGTGGACGATCAGGTGCTGGCGCGCGTGCCGGAGCCCCTCCGCGGCTGGATGGTGCGGCACCGGCTCCACACCCAGATCGTGGTGCCGCTGCAGCTCAAGGGGCGCTGCATCGGGACGCTCGCGGTCGGCCGCTTCCATCCGCACGAGCCGTACTCGGCCGAGGATCGCATCCTCGTCGAGGGCCTGGCCGCGCGCGGCGCCGCCGCGATCGAGAAGACCCGCCTCTACGAGGAGGTGGTGCGCAGCCAGCGGCTGTTCGAGGGCATCGCGGAGGCGAGCCCCGACGTGCTCTACCTCTACGACGTGCGGCGGCGGCGGAACGTGTTCGTGTCGCACAGCGTGGAGCAGGTGCTGGGGCGGTCGCCGCGCGAGATCGCCGCGCAGCCCGAGGGGCTCATGACGCTCGTCCACGCCGACGACCTTCCGCGCCTCCTCGAGGAGCACCGCCGCTTCACGGTGCTGCGCGACGGCGACATGCTGGAGCACGAGTACCGGATGCGCCACGCCGACGGGAGCTTCCGGTGGGTGCGCAGCCGCGACCGCATCTTCTCGCGGACGCCCGCCGGCGAGGTGGAGCTCGTGCTGGGGGTGGCGCGCGACGTCTCGCAGCAGGTCGAGGCCGCGCAGGAGCGCGACGAGCTGCTCGCCCGCGAGCAGCAGGCGCGGCTCGAGGCGGAGATGGCCAGCCGCGCGAAGGACGAGTTCCTGGCCATGCTCGGCCACGAGCTCCGCAACCCGCTCTCCCCCATGATCACCGCGCTCGAGCTCATGAGGATGCGCGGCGGCGACGCCTTCGGCCGGGAGCGCACCATCATCGAGCGGCAGGTGCAGCACCTCGTGCGCCTCGTCGACGACCTGCTCGACATCTCGCGCATCACCCGGGGCAAGGTGGAGCTGAAGCGGCGCGCGCTCGAGCTGGGCGACGCGGTGAACTCCGCCATCGAGATGGCGAGCCCGCTGCTCGAGACGCGGCGGCACCGGCTGGAAGCCGAGGTCCCGCGCCGCGGGCTGGTGGTGGAAGGCGACCCCGACCGCCTGGCGCAGGTGGTGGCGAATCTCCTCACGAACGCCGCCAAGTACACGGAGCCGGGCGGGATCGTCTCGGTGCGGGCGGCGCGCGAGGGCGGCGACGTCGTGGTGCGGGTGCGCGACTCGGGGATGGGCATCGCGCCCGAGCTCCTGCCGCGCGTCTTCGACCTCTTCGTGCAGGGGCACCGCGCGCTCGACCGGTCGCAGGGGGGCCTCGGCCTGGGGCTCGCGATCGTGCGCACCATGGTCGAGATGCACGGCGGGCGCGTGAGCGCGGACAGCGCCGGTCCGGGCAAGGGCAGCGAGTTCGTGGTGCGGCTCCCGGCCGCGCGCGTCGCGACGCTCACCCCGGCGCCGCAGGCCCGGCTCCCGGGGGCGCTGCACGGGCAGACGCGCGGGCGGCGGGTGCTGGTGGTCGACGACAACCAGGACGCCGCCGACGCGCTGGTCGAGGCGCTCGCGGCTCACGGGCACGGCGCCACCGTCGCGTACGACGGCCCGAGCGGTCTGGAGGCCGCGGCGCGCTCGCGCCCCGAGGTGGCGTTCCTGGACATCGGCCTGCCCGTGATGGACGGCTACGAGCTGGCGCGCCGCCTGCGCGAGCTGCTCGGGACGAAGGTGAAGCTCGTCGCGCTCACCGGCTACGGGCAGGACCGCGATCGGGTGCTCTCGCGCGCCGCCGGCTTCGACGAGCACCTCGTGAAGCCGGTCGAGCTGGACCAGATCATGGCGGTGGTGTGTGCCCTGGGGCCGGCCCTCACGCCGGTGCCCTCGGCGGCGGCGCCATAAGGCATCATGGGTCCGTGAAGGACGCCTCGCAGCGAACCGCGCGTGACGTGCGGCTCCTCTTCGCGACCCGGGCGGTCCGGCTCTTCGCGTACGGGTTCCTGTCGGTGGTGCTGGTGCTGTACCTCGCGGCGGCCGGGCTGTCCGAGGCGAGCATCGGACTCCTGCTCACGCTGACCCTCGCCGGCGACACCGTCATCTCGCTCTACCTCACCACCCGCGCCGATCGGGTCGGGCGGCGGGCCATGCTGCTCGCCGGCGCCGCGCTCATGATCTTCGCGGGCGCCCTGTTCGCGGTCACCCGGAGCTTCGCGCTGCTCCTCCTCGCGGCCACGGTCGGCGTCATCAGCCCAGCCGGGAACGAGGTCGGGCCGTTCCTCGCCATCGAGCAGGCGGCGCTGTCGGAGTCGCTCCCGGCCGGGCGCCGCACGCAAGCCTTCGCGTGGTACCAGCTGTGCGGCGCGTTCGCCACCGCGCTCGGGTCGCTCGCCGGCGGCGGGCTCGCCTCGGTGCTGCAGCGCGCCGGTCTGGCGCCGCTCGCGAGCTACCGCGCGGTGGTGGTGGGCTACGGCGCGCTCGGGGCGGCGCTGGTCGTGCTCTTCGCGCGCCTGTCTCAGGCCGTCGAGGCGCCGGCGGCGCGGCGGATGGCGCCGGCGGCGCGCCCCTCGTTCCTGCAGAGCAGCCTGGGCCTGTCCCGGTCGCGCGCCGTCGTCCTGAAGCTCTCCGCGCTCTTCAGCGTCGACGCGTTCGCGGGCGGCTTCGTCGTGCAGGCGTTCGTGGCCTGGTGGTTCCATCGCCGGTTCGGGGCCGCTCCGGCGCTGCTCGGCGGCATCTTCTTCGGCGCCAACGTCCTGGCCGGCCTCTCGGCGCTGTCGGCCGCCTGGGTCGCGCGCCGCATCGGCCTCGTGCGGACCATGGTGTTCACGCACCTGCCGTCGAACGTGCTCCTGCTCCTCGTCCCCCTCATGCCGACCCTGCCGCTCGCGATGACGGTCCTCTTCCTGCGCTTCTCGATCTCGCAGATGGACGTGCCGACGCGGCAGTCGTTCACGATGGCGGTGGTGGATCCCGGGGAGCGTTCGGCGGCGGCGGGCGTGACCGGGATCGCCAGGACCGTCGGCTCGTCCATCTCGCCGCTCGTGGCCGGTCCGCTCTACGCCGTGCCGGCGCTGGCGAGCGTGCCCTTCTTCATCGCGGGTGGCCTCAAGATCCTCTACGACCTCGCGCTGCTCGTCGCGTTCGGTCGCGTCGCACCGCCCGAGGAGCGGCAATGACGGTGGTGCCCCGGGTCGTCGGGCGGGGGCTCGTCCCCCGCCGCCGTGTCGATCCGGTCACCGCCGTGAGCCCGGCTAGTGCTTCAGCCCGCCTCCGTGGCCGCCTTCCTCCTCGAACGCGTGCGCCATGACGAAGTGGTAGACGGCGTAGGGCTCCTCCTTCGAGCCCCCCACCAGCTCGAACAGGAAGTGCCCCGCCTCCCCCGACTCGTCGGGCGTCGCCTCGACGTAGTGCACGTCGCGGACATCGAGCACCATCTCGGCCACGAGCGACTTCGCCCAGACCAGCTGCACGACCGGGTTGCGCTCCTCGTCTTCCTCGAGGTGCCAGTGGAACGCGTCCTGGTCGTAGAGGAAGGTGTCGACGGTGCCCGCGCGCACGATGCAGTTGGCGTGCTGGCGGAGCCAGCGCCAGAACTGGTCGAAGGGGAGCGTGGTCCCGGTCTCCACGGTGACGGCCATGGCGCGAATATAGCCGTACTTCCCCCCGCGCGGTGGCTGTGGTCTCATCGGGAACGTGGAGCTCACCGAGACCGCCGCCCGTGCCCTCGCCGCCGTCCGACGCGACGGGCGCGACCTGCTCTACCCCGTCGACGAGATCTGCCGCTCGAGCCGGTTCCGGCTCTCCGTGCGCTACCGCGCGGCGTCGGGCGAGGAGATCCGCCTCGGTCTCCTCTACTCCGAGGACCGCGCTGCCCTGGAGGCGCTGGCCGCCGCGCTCGCAGCCGGCGCGCCCGCGGGCTCGGAAGGGACGGGCGGGAATGCTTGCGCTCCCGCCGGTGGCCGCTAGCAACAGCGGCGTGACGCCGCGCACCGTCGCCGAGCACCTCGCCGAGCTCCGCCACGGCGGCCCGGTCGACGGGGCGGATCGCCTCGGCCAGGCCTCCGGCGGCGAGCGCCTCCTCGTCCAGGTCGGGCTCTGGCTCGACGGCGCCGGCCGCGTGGCGCGCGCGCGCTACCGCTCCACGACCTGCGCCTCGCTCATCGCGTACGCCGAGGCGGGCTGCGCCCTCGCCGAGGGGGGCGGTCACCCGCCGAGCCCCGAGCGGCTCCGCCGCGCCGTCCGCGCCGTCCACCCCGTCCACCACGACCGCGCCGACCTCGTCGCGCTCGCCTTCGCGCGCGCGATGGGGGCCGGCCGTCTCCTCGATCCGGAGCTGGCATGAACGTCGCCTACGTGCTCTCGACGCCGAACGCCTCCTACGTCCTGGAGAAGATGATCGCTCCGCAGCTCGAGGAGGGGCGGCACGGCGCGAGCGTCGTCGGGATGTTCTTCTTCGTCGACAACAACTACCTGCTCGTGCGCGGCAACCCGACCGGCGAGCGGCTCGCCCGCGTCGCGCGGAAGACGGGGATGCTGCTCATGGGGTGCGACCAGTGCTGCTACCAGCGCGAGATCGCGGACGAGCTCATCGAGGGCGTGCCGATCGGCTGCTTCCCCGACCTGTACAAGGCGCTGGCGGGGGTGAAGGTGGACCAGGTGATCACGCTGTGACCCGCGGCGGGGGACGAGCCCCCACCCTACGGATCCGGTGGTCGGACGTCGCGCCTCAGCCGCGCTCCATTCGCGGCACCAGGTAGGCGATCGACCTGTCGTAGCGGTAGTCGATGCCGCGGTGGCCGTCGTCGAACTCCTCGTGCACGACCTCGACGCCCCCGGCGCGCAGCGCGTCCGCCACCATCCGCGCGCCCCAGCGCAGGTTGAACTCGTCGCGCGTCCCGCAGTCGAGGAACACGGAGCCGAGCCGCCGGAACGCGTCGAGGTGACGGGGCACGAAGCGGACCGGGTCCGCCGCGAGCCAGCGCTCCCACACGTCGTCGCGGAGCCGCGCCGTGCGCGCGTCGAACGGCAGCTCGAGCCCGAGCGGCGCGCCGGCGCGCGCCGAGTACGCCGCGGCCATCGCGACGATGTTGAGCACCGCGTGGTCGTCACCCCGCGGCTTCGTCTCTCGCGCGCGGTGGAGGAAGCCCTCGAGCCAGGTGCCGGGATCGGTCCCCTCGAGCGCGGCCGCGGCCCGGGGGAAGTCGGGCAGGTAGCAGTACTCGAACGCCGAGTCGCCCGCGTGCGAGGCGACGTGGCCGAAGACGTCCGGGTGGAGCGCGCCGTGGACGAGCGCCCCGTACCCGCCCGAGCTCTTGCCCACCACGGCCCGCGCGCTCGCGCGCGGCAGGGTTCGCCAGCGCGCGTCCACGAACCCGACCACGTCCTTCGCCAGGTAGTCGCGGTACCGGCCCGTCGCGGCGCTGTTCACCCACTGGCTGCCGCCGAGGCGCGTCCAGCCGTCCGGGAACACCCCGATGAAGGGCGGCACCGCGCCCGACGACACGAGCGCGTCGACCCGCTCCGGCAGCGACGGCTGGAACGGCGTCACGTTCGCGTAGGCGCGTGCGCTGCCGCTGAACCCGTGGAGGAAGTAGACCGCCGGAACGCGGCCCGCGCCGGCCTCGTAGCCGGGCGGCAAATACACCAGCAGTGGTCGTCGCGCGGGATCCCCGAGCGCGTTGCCCGCGAGCGCCGCGGAGTCGAGCTCTGCCCATTCCAGCCGGCCGTGCATGTCCGCGAGCTTACCGCGAACCGGCCCGGCCGGCCGGGACGGTGAGCGCTACCGCGTCGCCACGCCGTGCCTGCGGCGGGAGCTCATCGCCCACCAAATGATGGCGAGCACGATGAGCGCTGCGACGATCCAGAGCCAGCCCGAGCCGCCGCCACGGCCGGCGGTCGACTCGGTGCCCGCCGGTACCGGCGCAGAGCCCGGCTGGCCGCCGCCTCCCGACTGGGCGAGCGCGAGGGCAGGCGCCGCCCAGAGCGCGAGCGCCGCGGAGTACAGCGTGGCGAGGAGTGCCTTCGTCGAAGCCATGCGTCCACCTCCGTTCGACCTTCACGGTCGGCATCGGGGACGCGGGGCACAACCGCGTGCGCGGCCTCGGCGGCTAATGGCCGAGGAAGGGCGCGATCCGGTAGACCTCGGCCAGCACCTCGTCCGGCAAGGAGGTCTGCCAGTGGCCGGTGAGGCGGGCGACGGCCCAGGCGCCGAGCATGACGGCGAGCGCGGCGGCCGGGATGAGCCAAGGGCTCATCCCCTTCTTCGCGCGCCGGTTGGCGGTGAGGCAGTCCGGGACGGTGCAGGCCGCGACGCACGACAGGCAGCCGGTGCACTCGGCGGTCCAGACCGAGGCGCGGCGGTGGACGGGGATCTGCGCCGGGCAGGCGCGCGTGCAGGCCTGGCAGTCGTTGCACGTCGCGGCGTCGCGCACCACCCGCTGCGGCGAGGCGAGGCTGGCGAGCCCGAGCAGCGCGCCGTACGGGCAGAGGTACCTGCACCAGAAGTGCTTCACCACGACGGAGAGCACGACGAGCGCCCCGAGCACGACGCCGCCGGTCGCGGAGAGGCCCTGGAAGAAGAGCAGCATCTTCGCGTCGGCTGCGAGGTTGAACGGCGCCTTCATGAAGCCGTCGATCGCCTCGAGCGGCATCTGGACCCAGACGATCCAGAGGAAGAAGGCCAGGAGCAGGTACTTGAGCGACAGGAGCGGGAGGTCGAGCCAGCGCGGGACGACGAGCTGCCGGCCGCGCCGCCAGAGCGTCTTCTTGCCCACCCACTCCAGTACGCGCGACAGGGTGCCCACCGGGCAGACCCAGGAGCAGAAGGCCTTGCGCGCGGCGAACGCGGTGCCGATCGCCGAGAGCAGGATGACGAGGCCGGCCGGGTGGATGTCGTCCCACTGGCCCGTGTGGACGAAGCGCTTCAGGCCGACGAGCGCGCTGATGGGGAGGAACGCCTCCACGGCCGGTGGACGCGACGCGGTGAGCGGCCCGCCCGCGGCGGCCTGCTCGTAGAAACGCCAGAACTCCCAGCCTACCGAGGTGAGGAAGAGCGCGTATGCCGCCTGCACCGCCCAGCGCACGGCCGGGAGCTGGCGGTAGGGGTTCCTCCCGCGCGGTGGGCGGGCCGCCGGGCGCTCCGCGACCGCGGGCGGTTCGTCGGCGCCAGGCGAGCGAAGCGTCACCAGTTGATCGGGCACAAGGCGTTCTACCCAACGCGGGCGTGTAGGAGGAAGGGGTGGCAGAGCGGCGGGCCTTCGTCCGGGCGCGCGGGCGAGCAGACGAGAGGTCGCTCCGGCCGACGTGCTAGAACGGCGCGTGATCCGTCGGTTCCAGAGCGCATTTCGCGCGCAGGCCGGTGGCCTGCCCGCCACCTTCTGGTGGCTGTGGGCGGGCATGCTCGTGAACCGCCTCGGCGGGCTCGTCGTCCCTTACCTCGCCATCTACCTCACCGAGCGGCGCGGGGCGACGGTGGCGCAGGCCGGGCTCATCGCCTCGCTGTGGGGTTTCGGATCCATCGCCTCGGGCCCCGTGGGCGGACTGCTGGCCGATCGGCTGGGACGGCGCTCGACCCTCGTCGCGGCGCTCGCGGCGGGGGGTGCTGGGATGATCGCGCTCGGCTTCGTCGAGCGGCTCGACGTCATCGCCCCTGCGGCGCTCGTGCTCGGGTTCGCCTCGGAATGCTTCCGCCCCGCCATGCAGGCCGCGGTGGCGGACGTGGTCACGGACCCGGCGGCGCGGGTGCGCGCCTTCGGCCTCGTCTACTGGGCCGTGAACCTCGGGTTCGCCGTGGCGCTGGCGCTCGCGGGCGTGCTCGCCGGCATCTCCTTCACGATGCTGTTCCTGCTCGACGGCGCGACCACGCTGCTCTTCGCCGCCATCGTGCTCGAGCACGTCCCGGAAACGCGCCCCGCGGGCGCGCAGCACGAGCCCGCGCTGAAGGGGCTCGCGTCCGCCTTCGGCGACCGCGTGCTGCTGCCGCTGCTCGCGCTGAACGTCCTCTTCGCCTCGCTGCTCTGGCAGACGCATGCCGCGCTGCCGGTCGACATGCGGCGGCACGGCCTTTCAGCCGCCACGTACGGCGTGCTCGCCGCGATGAACGGCCTCCTCATCGTCTTCCTGCAGCCGGTGACGAGCCGGCTCGTCGCAGGGCGCGACGAGGGGCGGGTGCTGGCGCTGGGCGCGCTCCTCGTCGGCGCGGGCTGGGGCCTCAACGCGCTCGCCGGTGGTGCGGCGGCCTACGCGCTCGCCATCGTCGTCTGGACGGTCGGCGAGGTGCTCACGACGCCGGTCGCGTCGGCCGTGGTGGCGAACCTCTCCCCCGCGCACCTGCGCGGCCGCTACCAGGGCGCGTGGAGCATGAGCTGGGCGCTCGCGGCCGCGGCCGGCCCGGGGGCGGGCGCGTTCGTGCTGGGGCGCTTCGGCCCGATCGCGCTGTGGCTGGGCTGCGCCGGGGTCGGCGCCGCGATGGCCGCCGGGCACCTCGCGGCGGGGAGGGCGAGGAAGACACGGCCCCTCTCCCCGGCCCTCTCCCCGCTGGCGCGGGGCGAGGGTGACGATACCCACCGCGCAGCGAGCGCGAGGGGACGGGAGGATGACGGGTCGCCATAATCGCACCCCTCCGGGCCGCGCAGATTCGGCCGCGGCCACGTTACGCGATGCGTCGGGAGCGACATGCTCTACACGCACACGGTCGGCGACGTCACCTGGCGCTTCGAGGACCTCCGCGACCTGCTCGCGAAGGCGACGCCGCACCGCTCTGGCGACGCGCTCGCCGGCATCGCGGCCGCGAGCGCCGAGGAGCGCGTCGCCGCGCGGATGGCGCTCGCCGACCTGCCGCTCGCGACGTTCCTGTGCGAGGCGGTCGTTCCGTACGAGGCGGATGAGGTCACCCGACTCATCCAGGACCGCCACGACGCCGCCGCGTTCGCGCCCATCGCGCACCTCACCGTGGGCGGGTTCCGCGAGTGGCTCCTCGACGACGCGACCGGCGCGGCCGAGCTCGCTGCCGCGGCGCCGGGGATCACCCCCGAGATGGCGGCGGCGGTGTCGAAGCTGATGCGGAACCAGGACCTCGTGCTGGTGGCGCGGAAGTGCCGCGTCGTGACCCGGTTCCGCAGCACGATCGGACTCCCCGGGCGGCTCTCGGTCCGGCTCCAGCCGAACCACCCGACCGACGATCCGCGCGGCATCGCCGCCTCGGTGCTGGACGGACTCCTCCTCGGCGCGGGCGACGCCGTGATCGGCGTGAACCCGGCCGGCGACGGCCTCGCCGCGCTGGGCGAGCTGTGGCGCGTGCTCGACGAGCTGGTTCACCGCCTCGAGATCCCGACCCAGACGTGCGTCCTCACGCACGTCACGACCGAGCTCCGCGCCATCGAGGCGGGCGTCCCGGTCGACCTCGTGTTTCAGTCCATCGCCGGGACGGAGGCGGCGAACCGGAGCTTCGGCGTCTCGCTCGCGCTCCTCGCCGAGGCGCGAGACGCGGCGCGCGCGCTGCGTCGAGGCACCGTCGGCGAGGACGTCATGTACTTCGAGACGGGGCAGGGGAGCGCGCTCTCCGCGGGCGCGCACCACGGCGTCGACCAGCAGACGCTCGAGGCGCGCGCCTACGGCGTAGCGCGCGCGTTCGGCCCGCTGCTGGTGAACTCGGTGGTGGGGTTCATCGGTCCGGAGTACCTGTACGACGGCAAGCAGATCATCCGCGCCGGGCTCGAGGACCACTTCTGCGGGAAGCTCCTCGGGCTGCCGCTCGGGGTGGATGTCTGCTACACGAACCACGCCGAGGCGGACTCCGACGACATGGACGTCCTGCTCACGCTCCTCGGGGCGGCCGGCGTCACCTTCGTCATGGGCGTGCCCGGCTCCGACGACGTGATGCTGAATTACCAGAGCACCTCGTTCCACGACGCCCTCTACCTGCGCGCGCTCCTCGGGCTCCGCCGCGCGCCGGAGTTCGAGGCGTGGCTGGAGCGGATGGCGCTCGTGGACGCGGCCGGGATGCCGCGCGCTCCCGGCCCGGGGAACCGGCTCCTCGCGGCGGCCCAGGAGCTCACGCCGTGAGCGCGCCGCTCGCGCCGCCCGGGCGCGAGGGCCCGCTCGCGCGCCTCCGCCGCTACACCCCCGCTCGCATCGGCCTCGGCCGCGCCGGCCCGGCGCTGCCCACGGCGGAGGTGCTCGCGCTCGCCCTCGCGCACGCGCGGGCGCGCGACGCGGTCCACGCCGCGCTCGACGTCGCGGCGTTCGAGGCGGCGCTCCGCGCGGACGGCATTGCGCCGGCCGTCGTCCGGAGCGCCGCGCCGGATCGCGCCACCTACCTCGCTCGGCCGGATCTCGGCCGCCGGCTCGCGCCCGGCTCCGCCGCCGCGCTCGGGCCGGCGCCGGGAACGGCGGCCGTGGCGGTGGTGATCGCCGACGGGCTCTCCGCGGTGGCGGCGCAGCGCCACGCCCGGCCGCTCCTGGCCGAGCTTCGGGCGCGGGCACCCGAGCGCTGGGGCGACGCGCCCGCCGTCGTCGCGCTCCAGGCGCGCGTCGCGCTCGGCGACGCGATCGGCGCCGCGCTCGGGGCGCGGCTCGTGGCGGTGTTGATCGGCGAGCGCCCCGGGCTGTCGTCTCCGGACAGCCTCGGGGTGTACCTCACGTCCGACCCGCGGCCGGGCCGCACCGACGCCGAGCGGAACTGCGTCTCGAACGTCCGCCCGGAAGGGCTCCCGTACGCGGAGGCGGCCCGCCGGATCGACTGGCTCGCCCGCGAGGCGCTCGCCCGCGGCGGGACCGGCGTCGCGCTGAAGGACGAGAGCGGCGATGAGGGCGGCTCTGGACGACAGCTCGAGTGAGCCCTCAGTAGGGCGACCCGTCCTTGTGCGTGTAACGCCACGTCCCGTCCGACACCCTCGCAGCCTTGATGTCGTCGTCGGGATAGATCGCCTCGTCGCCCTGAGCGCGGTCACCGACCTCGAGGTAGACGACGTCACGGTCGGTGCGGTTCAGGAGATGGTGGGCGGTCCCGCCGGCCGGGAACCCGGCGCACATGCCGGGCCTGAGCACCATCTCGCCGGCGTCCGTCACCAGCGTGGGTTCCCCCTCGAGCACGTAGAGGAACTCTTCCTGCCGCGTGTGCTTGTGGCGGAACGCGGATTGAGCGCCCGGACCGAGCCGTGTCAGGTTCACCCCGAAGGCGCTCAGGCCGAAGCGGTCGCCGAGGGCGCGCTTCTCACGGCCGGACACACGCTGGGCGAACTCCGCCGGGTAGCTCGTGGCCCTGGCGCGTGGTGGTACGGCGGCGGCATCGAGGGCAGGGGGCGTCGTCGGATCGGTCATGTCGGTCCCATTGTACGGTCACGGCTC
>Ga0318497_10000050_pt1 | contig 36048 bp, 39 predicted proteins | sample GRESIP109b1f23_FD_203754 | JGI IMG/M metagenome (GOLD analysis project Ga0318497, IMG submission 203754) | Tropical soil microbial communities from Luquillo Experimental Forest, Puerto Rico - GRE.SIPMG.109b1f23 | ecosystem: Environmental > Terrestrial > Soil > Tropical forest > Bulk soil... | reverse complement strand
CTCGACGACGTCCGGCCAAACTGGCTGCCCGTCGTGCGAGTGGCCGACGCAGAGGGGGTCGCCACGCGTGCAGCCGAGCTGGGCGGGCGCGTGGCGCTTTCACCCTCGGAGGCCTCCCCGCCCGGATCCGCGGCCATCGTCGTGGATCCCTCGGGCGCCGCGGTCGGTGTCCAGGTGTGGCCCGTTCCCGTCCCCGAAGTTCGTGCGGCTCAGGCCGGCAAGCCCTGACGGGAGGAACCCGATGCGAGCGCCCTGCCAGAGACCGAAAACGGCGGGTGCCGTCGTGGTCGTCTTGCTGGCGGCCTTGGCCGCGTTCACGGCGTGCGCCGGGCCCAGTTCCGTTTCATTCGGAGTCGGGGTGAGGACCCCGGCGCCGTGGGGGACGGCCACGATCCACACCGCGGTGCCGCTGTACCCGCTCTACGGGCCCTGGCCGCCGATGGGGCACCGGCCGCCGCCCATGAGACGGCCGCCGCCCATGAGGCCCCGGCCGCCGCACTGGTGGTGATGGGGCGGACCCGGCGACGGGCTGATAGGAACACCGTCTAGCGAGTCCCGTCGCGTCGAAGCCGGTGGGGACGCGATTCGCGTGACGCTGAAATAGACCGACCCGGCTGTCCTGTGCAGGACGGCCGGGCCGGTTACTCCCAGGGGAGTTGCGGGGCACGCTTTCAGCAGCCGAGCCACGGCTTCGTGCTCACGGCGTGCTAGCTGACGCCGGCGCGAATGAGGTCACCCTTCGTCACTTCGTTCACCGTGCCGTGAGTCCTTCTCGGGAAGGACAAACTGCCTCTTTCCAAGGGTGCGTACGGTGAACCCCGTCGGCGAAATGACTACCGTGTAGATCTCGTTTCCGTTCTGGGCAATCACGAAGCTCGCGATAATCGTCTTACCGTTGACGTTCTGGGTGAACGTCCCGGTGCAATCGGAGTACACCTTGTAAGTGCCGGTGCCGGTAGCGCCGTCCGCCGACACTCCTCCACCCACCACGGCCGTGACGATGACTGTGAGAGCACCCTGGCCGTCGCTCCCATTCGACTGGCCATCGAAGGTCTGGATGACAACGCCGATCTCAGGGCTTGGTCCGCTTTGGTTCGGAAGCTGAATCTGCCCTTCGAGGGTGAATGCGTAGCTGCCCTTGATTAGCTTGTTATTGCAAATCGGGCTATCGGTATCTGCGGCAACGAAGCGGGGAACGCTTGATGAGAGCAACGCTAGAGCAAGAGTGCTCAGCAGTTTCATGGCACCTCCCTATGTGTTTGTTTGTCGCGTAACACATCACTCCACTTCGGGTGTTCTTGCTAAGCAGCAGTACTCGCCGCTGTCGTTGTAGTTCCGGCGCTTGTCCAGTTGAATCAGCTCATGGGGTCGCACTAACAACCGACCTTGTCGCAGGGCCCACGTTCGTTGACCGGCATTTGACCTGACCAGAACGCCCGAATCCGCCAGAAGCCAAATGCACGGGCGCGCGGGTGTTCGCGACGAGCACGGGGCCCTACTTGCGAGTGGCCACGATCAGCACCCCATCCGCGGCAGGCGCGCTACCCGGGCTTGAAGAAGAACTGTCGGGTGGGCCCCTGGCGCGCAAAGGCCGGGGGGATCGCTCGCACCGCCCAGTTTGTCTTTGGCTCGCTGACCGGGGCGTGGTCAAGTGAGTTGCGCGGAAGCCGCTGCACGCCATCGCCTCCGAGCCAGAATCGACCGTAGTTGACTCACGCTGGTCGTCGCTCGCCGCCCTACGTACGCGCCGGTTGCTGGGGCGGGGTTTGTGGCTCACCCCGCCAGCGCACGGTGCAGCGTCCCGTAGCCGACCCCGGAAGCGTCGGCTGCCTCGCGCAGGGAGGCGCCGGCACGGACCCGCTCAACGGCGGCGGCGACCTTTGCTCAGGCTTGGCGTGGTAGCACCTGCTCCCTCGGTCGGCTAGGAGCCGCGCTGCCGTGGTCCTTCACGCCGCGAGCCGCTCGTCGAGGAGCTGCGCCAGCGCGGACCGTGAGCGGGTCGAGGTTGAACCGGTCGAGGGGCGCGAGGAGACTGCGTGGTGAAGCATCGGGGCACCTGCCCGACCTGCGACGACGCGGAGGCGCACGCCATCCTCTGAGGGTGCCGCCGCAAACTGACCGCCTTCGACCCGCCGCCGGACGCCTCCGTTGCGCCGGCATCCCTAGCCTCAAAATGCCTCTCCGCGCGAGGGTCGAGGATTAGCGTATGCTCAGGCGCATGCGCGACAAGGAGACGGAACTCGACCTTCGGCGGACGCAGCTCTTGGCGGTGAACGCCAGTCTCTCTGACGCTCGCCGCGCGCTCGCTCGTGCGGCGCGCATCTCATCCTCGTTCTCCCCCGAGGTGCGGGCGCTCCTCCTCGTGGTCGCAGACCTCGACCGACGGGTGATGCGGGAGGCAGGCGTATAGAACGCGAAGAGCCCAGCGCCGGAGTGCCGACGCTGGGCTTCATCAAATTCTAGGTGCGAGGTATCAGAGCGGGCGGACGTTCGCCGCCTGGAGGCCCTTCGGGCCGCGATTCACGTCGAATTCCACCTTCTGCCCCTCGGCGAGGGTGCGGAACCCCTGTGCCTGAATCGCAGTGTGGTGGCAGAACACGTCATCGCCACCGCCGTCCTGCGTGATGAAGCCGAAGCCCTTCGCATCGTTGAACCACTTCACGGTACCAGTAGCCATTTGCTCTTGAATGCTTTCTTCATTGCGGTCGGCAGAAGTTGCCGTTCCGGCCCCCCTTCGGATCGAAGCGGCGCGACGCCTCTATAGCGCGTCGGGTACCCGGTGTCGACTCTGACTCGATGCAACGGGCGTCAGTGGACGTAGCTCGCGCCATCCTGCCCGGCGTGCGTCGCGCCGACAGAATCTGCGACGAGCGCCAGGCACGCCGGGCATGTCACCCCGCGAACATGCTTCGTCGAGTTGCTCTGGCCAGCTTTACCGCAAGCGATGCGGTGGTGTTCGGTGTCGTACCAGTGGACGATGCGAATCTGGGGTTCCATCGAGACCTCCCACCTGCCGGTGCAGCCAAGTCGCTGTACCGCCGGCCAAGCGACCTAAGGTGTTCATCTCGGACGCGCTTTACAGGGAGCGAGCGGTTGGCCGGTGTGTCCTGGCGGACGAAGCCCCGCCAACGTGACCCAGGAGCAAACAGCCCTCGCTGGGGGTCCCTGTTGGCCATTTATCGGACAGCAAGTGTTTACGCCCTCATACTCATGAACAGGGAGAGGCCATGAACGACATGTACCGTGACTTCAAGGTTCGGCTGCGAAGGCTCGAGGCCGTGCTCCAGGACCAGGGTCTCTCGAACATGGACCTCGCTCAGGCCCTCAGCCGCGTACGACGCGCCGAACGACGAAGCGACCGTTCCCGCGAACCGAGCGCGGAACTGCGTGTGCTGCTAGAGCGGGCCGAGGCGCTCGCGCCCAAGACCGGCTGACCAAGATACGGCGCGGTGAGCGACACTGGAGCTGCTCCCCGGCCGAGCAGCCTCCCGTCGCGGTCGACGCGCCGCAGCAACCACTGTACGAGGCGCCCGCCGTGTCGCGAGCCGTTGGTGCGAAGAACGCTCCCGATGCCACGCCCCGACCGCTCCAAGGCTCTGCTCGTGTTCCCGCGGTTTGCGGGAACCTCTTTCTGGAACTATCGCGCCACCTGCGACCTGAATGGGAGCAAGTTCGCGGATGGTGGGCTCACGGGCGAGGCTGTCCCGGTGGAAGCCCTGCGCTGGGCCGGGGCGCCTCTTCGCTCTGCCCCAGCTATGAGCTGCGAACACTCAGCCGGATGGACCCCGGCGGCGGAAACGGGGGGGGCCTCCCCCGCGCACGCGGGCGACGGCGACGCATGCGCCTCGCCCACCGACCAGCTCGACGGCAGCAGCGCGGTGACGGCGGCGCAGCGCGCGATTGAAGAGCGGCGGGACAATCACGATGCCGAAGTACCCGGGGACGTTGTCGATCCTGGTACTGGTCACCGATTTGTTCAGCGCCTCGGAGGAGAGCTTCGTCCACAGCCACCCCGTCGAGCTGGCGTTCACGAGCTCCTCTCCGACTGAACCAGGCCCGCGGGGTTGTAGAAGTTCGCCGAAGCGTCCCCGGTACGCGCGATGTAGGCGCCGCCCTCGAGCGCCTGGTCCTTGCCCAGGTGCACGTTGTCGTAGTTCGGGAAGACCAGCGCCTTCGGGAGCTGGATGGGGACGGGACTCTGGGGGCTCTGGGCGACTGCAATGCCAGGAAAGAACAGCGGGAACGCGACTACGGAAGCCAGGCGCGCGAGGGCCATCGCGGTGTCCAAAGTTGTCCGCTGCCGCCCGAAGCGTGACAAGGCCACCCTACTGCCAGAAGTATCGAAGGCCCATCGTCGCGAGGTACGTCTTCCAGCTCACGTCGACGTTTGGAACCACTGCGAACCGCCGCGAGACGATCTGGACACCTGACGCGAGATCCTTCCGACCCGTGTAGAAGATCCCGCCGCCGAGATCGGTCACGTGCTCGAGCCCGTTCCCGCTGAACGGAACGGTCCAGGAGGCCTGCAGCTGCAGTCCGATGGGCACCGACGAGATGTCGCCGAAGTCGTAATCGACGGCGCCCGCGAAATAGCCGGCGTCGCCTTCGACGGTGGTGTCGCCGGTGGAGCTGACGTGCTGGTACGCGACGTTGGCCGTGAGCCCGAGCGCACGGAGCGGTGACCAGCTCGCAGCGAGCGCCGGCGAGAGGGTGTGGACGTTCGTCGAGGCGAAGATCTGCGAAAGATCGATGACGCACCCTGACGGCTGCTGGCACGACTGGGCGACGGAGCGAATGCCGGCGGCGATCGTGAGACCGAGCCTGGGAGAGGTATCCCAGTCGAGGAGGAACCCGACGCGCGCCGTGTCGCCGATGGGCAGGCTCGCCGTCGCCCCGAAGCCGAATCCCAGCTGCATTTGCGTGCCGACCGCCAGCGCGGAACTCCCATTGATCCCCGAAAAGATGATCTCGGTGATGTGTGCCCGGGCGGAGAAGTAGTCGAGGAACGCGTACTCGTAACCGAGGATGCCTCCCCCCGCCGCATACTCCCGCGTGCCCCCGAACGTTTGGTTGAGGATCGTGAACTGGCTGGTGGTCTCTCCGTAGCCGACGATCAGATAGGACGTGAGGTTCGTAACCGTGAACGGCCAGGGGGTGTCGGCGGCCGGCAGGAAGCGGTGCCCGTTGAGCGTTCGGCCGCCGGCCACGGCGGGGTAGGGTGTCGCCTCCGGCGCCTCCGCGGCCGACTGGGAACGCGCGAAGCCAGGTGCAAGCACGACGAGGCTGGCACAGAGGGGGAGCACGCGGAGCGGGGGAGCCCTGCGCATGCCATCGAAGTTACTCCCCGCTTTCACCGCGAACTGCTGCGCGTTCGTTTAGCTCCGTCCGGCGCACCCCTGACCGCGCGTAGCTGACCTCGCTTGCCTAGGCGGGCTCCTGAACGACGGATCCTCTCCTACGGGGGCGCGCCTCTTCAGACGTCCAAGGCCTGTGATACCTAAGCGTCAGGAGCGTCACGTATGGTTCGCTGAGCATGGCGTCCAGAACTTCCAAGCTTGAACCCTGCTCGACGACGATGCTGGCCGCGAGGCTCCTCAGCTATGGGGTAGAGCCCATCCTGATCGGCGCCGCCGATGCGATTCCTCCGACGCCAACCGACACCGAATGGATTAGGGCGGTCACAGCTGTGGAGGCCGGCATCCGGCGAGCCCCCAAAGCGCGCGGTGTTCTCGACGATCTCCTGCTCGTCGGCGCCGAGTACTTGGCGGGGCAGAGAAGCTTCGCGAGCGGAGGAGACGAGTCGAGGACGCGAAAGCCGTAGCGCGTGCTCGCGTTGCTCTCAGGCGAGCCGGTGGGTTCACGGAACAGGCATCCGAACTGCCTTGAAGCCCGCTGCGCTGCGCGAACCTGCCGACTGGCTGATGTTACTCAGCGATGCTGCCGTTCACTCGTGGCGAAGCGCGGGCAGGTGATTCGTGCAGCGAGGGCACGAGATTCACTTCTTCCAGCGGCACAGCGGACGACCCGGCCCGGGCAGTCCCCGCCGCACGCGTCACCCAGCCAATCCTCCGGACTCAGGTGTCTTGCGAGCCCCCAATACCTGAGCGCGTGGCGATGGGCTACAACGTGAGTTGTGGCATGATTCGATCCCCGACGAAGGAACCATGTACGACCCGAAGACCGAACCCGGCCTCGCCGCCGCCTTCGACCAGATGTGGGGCCGGTTTCCCGACCCCATGCTGCTCGTGCGTAGCGACCGCACGATCCTCGCGCAGAACGACGCCGCCCGGGCGCAGCCCTGGGGCGTGGTCGGCGGGAAGTGCTACGAAGCGAACTCCGCCGCCCAGGGGCGCGTGTGCCAGGGCTGCCAGGCCAACGCCGCGCTCAACCAGGGCAGGGCCATCGCTTGCGAGGGCGCACAGGGCGGGAAGCGGACCCGCGATTACTGGATCCCGGTGAAGGGCGCGCGCGACGTGTACGTCCACGGTTCCGCCACTCTAGGCGCGTCGCCGCTCCCCATCGTCCCCTGAACCTGACTGCTGCCGCTCCACATCGCAAGAGGCGGGAGTGTTGCTCCGGCGACTCAGCGCGGCGAGTCGCTGGCACATCCCGAATCGGCCCCGATGCCGACTATCGGGGCGCGGTCGCGCCAAGCTCAACCGTCCCTCCTCGATGCAGTCACGAACGCGGAACGACGCGGGGCGTGACGCGAGCGGCGCCCTACAGGAACTCGCAGAGGTACGCTGCCGGCGCGAGTGCCCGCACGTCGAAGCCGCTCTTCGCTGGGACCTCGAACGCGGTGCCGGTGGGGTAGACTCGCCAGGGAACGTCGCCGGGGAGCCGCACGTGCAGCTCGCCCGAGATGATCGTCATCCGCTCCGGTGCGTCCGTCCCGAAGTGGAACTCCCCGACGTCGACGACGCCCACCGTCTGCCGGCGGCCGTTCCGCTCGAACCCCACGCTCTGGACCTTCCCGTCGAAGTAGCCATTGTGCTTGAGCATGGCACGACGATACCTCACGCCCCGCTCCGCCGCTCGCGCCAGGCAAAGAGTCGCTCGATGTGCCAGCTCCGATGGACGGTAGCGACGCAGCTTCCGTCGTCCTGGCTCTGGACCTTCCTGGTCGAGAGGTTCGGCGCGATCATCTCGACGCCCGCGGCCGCCCACGAGTTGGATCCGATCGCTTGGCCTAAGCCCGTTCGTACCTGAGCAGCACGACGCCACCGGGGAACGCGCGTGTCTCGGCCAGACGCAGGGCGATGGGTCGGTCGAGCGCCGTGAAGTACGGCTTCCCGCCGCCGAGAACGATGGGCCGGACGAACAGCCGGTACTCGTCGACGAGCCCTCGTTGCATGAAGGTCGCGGCGAGGGTCGGACCGCACACGCCCAGATCGCCCTGGACCTCCTGCTTGGTACGGGCGACCTCGACGGTGACGTCCTCACGGGCCAGGCGGCTGTTGTGTCCGACGGAGCCCAGCGTCTTCGAGAAGACGACCTTGGGCTTCGCCCGCCAGACGCGCGCGAACTCCGCCACGAGCTCGGGCCCGAACTCGCCCACGCGCTCGGGCGCTGACGGATCCTGGCCGGCGGTGGGCCAGAAGTCCGCCATCAACTGGTAGGTGCGCCGCCCGTAGAGGAATGCGCCGAGTTGGCGGGCGTAGTCGGTGAGGAAGCGGAAGAGCCCCTCGTCGGGCATGGTCCAGTCGATATTGCCGTCGCGCGTCTCGACGAAGCCGTCGAGCGACACCGTCATCCAGTAGACGACCCTGCCCATGGTGTTCTCTCCCGGGCGTCCTCTCCCGGGATGGTATTAAGGGGTCCGAGCAGCAGGTGCAGGAACCTACGGTAAGAAGCCCCGCGAGACGCCCGCCGTGAATTCACGAGCCTCGCGCCGGCTTCGCAGGTGGAAGAGCTGTGCTGCACGCCCGTGCTCTCGAAGCGCTGCTTCCGTCGCTTCCGTCCTGCCATGGGTACCGCCAAATTCAGCGGAGACAGTCGCTATTGGAGCCGAGCGAGCGACGAAGAAGGGCGGTAAACCACCCGAGCAAGCACGTCTTGACCACGAGCTGAGCCATGCCCCAGCGAGCTCGAAGATGGGGAAGCGGGTGATGGAAGCGCTGAGGATGAAAGATCGCGCGAGGAGGAACCACAGATGGACCGGCAGCCGCCTCCGTTGGCGAACATTGTCACTCTTGGTGTTCAGAACTTCGACGCGCAACGAGACTTTTACCGGCGACTCGGCTGGCCCCAAGCGTTCGACTCGGACGACTTCGCGGTCTTCGAGTTGCGAGGAGCATTACTAGCGCTGTTCCCCGTCGACAAGCTCGCCGCCGATGCCCACGCCCAGCCAGAGCCAGGTCGCGGCGGGATCCGGTTCAGCATCATCATCAATGTTGACAAACCCGAGGACGTCGACGAGTTGGCCGCCCGCGTCAGACAGGCAGGCGGGAAGCTGACGAAGGACCCAGTCGATGCCAAGTTCTTTGAGGGGCGCGACGCCTACTTCGCGGACCCGGAGGGCAATTTTTGGGAGATTGCCTGCGCCCCTCCGGACAACCCCGTCGTCTCTGCTTCACGTCGGGCGGCAGGCATGGCGCTGCGGCCTAAGCAGCTCAAGTCCGGCCGGAAGACTGGACAGAAAGGGAAAAAGGCGAAGCAGAGCCGTCGCGCCGCTGCGACCCGACGGACTTGATTCTGACTGTGAGTGACCGGTGCCCCCCTTCCTTCGGTCGAGCGCGGAGACGGTCAGATAACGGTACGGCCGGGTAGGGCGGTTCGACGCCCTCAACGTCCCGAAAACAGGGCCACTCTCCGGGTATAAGAACCTGAGCGAAGGCAGTGTAGGGCCGTCTAAAGCACGAGGGTGATAGCAAAGTTGCAAGGCGCACGCTGCGCTCCGCAGCGAGGCCGAAACCTCTCGCGCCCAGCGCGCCACGAACGCCCCTTGTCTCGACGGTTGTAATCGCGGCGGAACCCGGGCCGCGAACGACCGTCAGCGGCCACTTTCCCGCCGTGCTGGACGTGCGGCCGGGCAACGTGCGGTACCAAAGCGACCGCCCGCAGCGCGGCCGTGCTAGCGAGCGCTGAAGCGGCCCGGGCGGTACAGCGACCGAGCAGCCAGAAACAGGTCGCGAGGAAAGGGATACCCGCGACGGCGAGTGTGGATGAATTCCTCGCTTCCTTCGCGTCAGAGGAGAATCGCGCGACGTTCGACGCGTGATCTGGCGACACTCGACGGGCACGGTCCTGGCAACGAAGTGACGCGCCAACAACCATGCGCAACTGGACGTTCCGCAGGTCGCGTGTGCTCGGCGGGGGAACTGGTCATCGCCGGGAGCGGAAGCGAACAACCACCGGAGAGCGAAGGGAGACCCACATGACTAGCCTGAAGGTGTTCATGGTAGCCGGCGCGATGGCTGCGTTCTCCAGCGCGTTGGCTCAAGGCGCGGGACCGTGCGCGGACGACGTGGCGAAGCTGTGCAAGGACGTGCAGCCTGGCGAAGGTCGCGTCATGGCCTGCCTCAAGACGAACAAGGCCTCGGTGTCGACCCAGTGCAAGACGTACCTGAAGCAGGTGAAGGATGCGTGCCAGGCGGACGTCGAGAAGTTCTGCTCGGACATTCCGGCCGGGAAGGGTGCCGTCGGGAAGTGCCTGAAGACGCACTCAGCGGATCTCTCGCCTGACTGCAAGGCGGCATTCGCGAAGGCGAAGAAGACGAAGAGCTGACCCGCGTTCTACTGGGCGAGACGCGCGCAGTACCTGCGCATCGTCTACTTGGCGGGCGCTGGCATCCCGAGCCTCGCAATGCCCCCTCCGCGCGAGGGTCGAGGAGTGCTCGTGCGGCGCGCATCTCACCCTCGTTCTCACCCAAAGTGCGGGCGCTCCTCCTCGTGGTCGCAGACCTCGACCGACGGGCGATGCGGGAGGCAGGCGTATAGAATGCGAAGAGCCCAGCGCCGGAGTGCCGACGCAAGGCCCGAACGCAGGCTTCTGGGGCGGACCCGAGGTCTCGCAGGTTCGCGGCCCGCGCCAGCTCTCACCCGAAGATCGGCATCACGGTGGCCTTGGTCTGTCCGGCCATCGCCGGGTCGACGCCCCACCGGCGCAGCGAGGCCTGGATCCTGACGGCCGCACGCGCTCCGCTGAACGATCGGATCATCTGGGCGCGATGCTTCCAACACGAGCACGCCGCGTTGCCGAACGCGACAGGTTCCGCTCCCGGCGCGCTTGGGCGATAGGTCAACGTCAGCTGCCAGGTGGGCCGCTCGCTGCAACCAGCTTGGTAGCACTGCATCGATTACCCCGCCGGGCCAGGTGGAAAGGGCAGGAGTGCTCCGGGACGCGCAGCCGAAGTTCATGCTAGCACAGGCCGCGAACCCGCTCATCCCGAACGATCTGGCCGGCGAGCCGCCGACCACCCGCTGGAGGCGCCGCCGCCGCGCGCGCCGCTCGCGCGATCACGTGTTCGCGGCGAGCGTCGGGTGCTTGGGGAGGTGACGCAGGCCCATCCAGGCGAGCGCCGCGACGTGCTTCGCGACTTCCTCGACGCTGGGCTTGCGGGCCTCGGTCCACCACTGGCCGACCGACGTCACCATCCCGATGAGCGCGTGCGCGTAGATGGGCGCCGCCTTCGGGTCGTACCCCGCGCCCTTGAACGCCGCGGTGAAGACGTCGCCGACGCGCTCCGCCACGTCGTTGAGGAGACTCGACATGCCGCCGGTCGCCGCGGCGGCGGGCGCGCCGTGAGCCATGACGGCGAAGCCATCGGGGTGATCCCTCACGTACGTGAGGAACGCCAGCGTGGAGCGTTCGACGCGCTGACGCGGCGAGCCCGTCGCGATGGCCTCGGCAATCCGCCGCACGACATACTCCATCTCGCGATCGACCACGACGGCGTAGAGCCCCTCCTTCCCTCCGAAGTGCTCGTAGATGATGGGTTTGGATATGTTCGCGTGCTCCGCGATCTCCTCGACCGACGTCGCTTCGTACCCGCGCTTCGCGAACACCGCGCGCCCCACGTCGATGAGCTGGGCGCGACGCGCCGCCGCGGTGAGTCGTCGACCACGTTCAGCCATGGGATGATCGTATTACCGCCAAGTAACCTACTCAAGCGTAAGGTTGCATGTCTATTCATGCCATCATGGGCTGCCTTGCGTTCTGCCGTCGAGTTGGTTACGTTGTAGTAACTTACTAACAAGTAACAAGTCGGGGCCTCGGCCTGCGCCGGAGCGCTCCGGGCCGCCGCAGCCCACACCCTCGTCTCACGAGGATGGAGCGGACATGCGAATCGAAGACGCAACGCCGGGGACGAAGCCTCGTTCAGCACCGCGGCCGGCGCTGCCGCCGCTCGTCGTGAAGGGCAAGGAGCTCACCGTGCCCATCGTGCAGGGGGGGATGGGCGTCGGCGTGTCGCTTCACCCCCTCGCCGGCGCGGTCGCCCGCGAGGGCGGGCTCGGGGTCGTCTCGAGCGCGGCAATCGACCGGGTGGTCTCGAAGCGCCTCGGCAGGAAGGTCGGTACGTACGAGGCGGTGCGCGAGGAGATCGCCGCGTCCAAGTCCCAGGGCGGCCTCGCCGGCATCAACATCATGGTCGCCCTGCAGCGCGACTTCGCCGACTCGGTCCGGGGCGCCATCGATGCCGGCGCGGACGCCATCATCTCGGGCGCCGGGCTGCCCACGTCGCTGCCCGCCATCCACTCACCGCGCGACACGGCGCTCATCCCGATCGTCTCCTCGGCCCGCGCCCTCGAGATCATCTGCAAGAAGTGGGAGAAGCTCGGCTACCGTCCCGACGCGGTCGTGCTCGAGGGCCCACTGGCGGGCGGCCACCTCGGCTTCAAGTTCGACGAGATCGGGCTGCGCTCGAACGCGCTCGAGGCCCTGCTCCCGCCCGTCAAGGACATGGCGCGCCGGCACGGCGAGTTCCCGGTGATCGCGGCGGGCGGCATCTTCACGCACGAGGACATCGTCAGCATCCTCCGACAGGGCGCCGATGGGGTGCAGATGGGAACGCGCTTCCTCGCGACGGAAGAAAGCAGCGCCGCCGACGCCTACAAGCAGGCGGTCGTGAACGCGACCCGGGACGACATCCTGGTGACCCGCGATCCCGGGTCGCCGTGCGGCCTGCCCTTCAGGGTCCTGAAGCAATCGCCGATGTTCCGCGCCGCGCTCGAGCGCAAGCGCAAGCCGACTTGCAACAAGGGGTACGTGCTGCTCAAGGACGGCGACGGCAAGTTCAATCGCTGCCTCGCGAAGGAAGACAGCGGTCACTACTTCTGCATCTGCAACGGGCTGCTCAGCTCGGCGGGCTACAACCCGGAGGACGAGGAGCCGCTCTACACCGTCGGCAGCAACGCCTATCGCGTCGAGAGCGTCGTGTCGGTCAAGGCGCTCATGGACGAGCTGCGCGGCGCCGCGACGCCATCGCGGGTGCGCGCCGAGTGAGGAAGGTACCGCCCGGCGCCGTCGACCAGCTCCGCGGAGCGAGCCGCCTGGCGGTCGAGGCGACGCTCGCGGTGGCGGACCTCGTCGAGGCGATGCAGCACGAGATCGGCGGCGGGCCGGGCGTGCTCGGGCGGCCGTTCCTCTCCGCGGCGCGGCTCTTCTCGGCCCCGGTCTACGCGCACGTCCGTCGCGTGACGCGGCTCGTCGGCGCTGGCGTCGAGCTGGCGCTCTCGGCGGCCGCGTCGCTCGCTGATGGGCGCCCCAGGATGGAAGCCGACACCACGCTCGCGCTGCTGAACGGCGTCGTCGGGGACTACCTGGCGCGCACCGAGAACCCTCTCGCCATCGAGATGGCCCTGCGCCACGAGGGCGAGCGCCTCGTGCTCGAGCGCCGCGCCCTGCGCGCGCGCTTCCCCGGCGCGCCCCGGAGGCTGCTCGTCTTCCTGCACGGCTCCTGCCGGCACGACCGGCCGCGGTGCGCCCCGGGTGGAGACGGCCTGTCGGCGATCGCTCGAGAGCTCGGCTTCGCGCGGATCGACCTCCTGTACAACACCGGCCTGCACGTCGCCGCCAACGGGCGCGCCTTCGCGGCGCTGCTCGAGCGGCTCGTCGCGACGTGGCCGGTCCCGGTGGACGAGATCGCGCTGGTCGGGCACAGCATGGGGGGACTCGTGGCGCGCAGCGCGGCCCACGCCGGAGAGGTCGAGGCGCACGGCTGGCGAGGGAAGCTGCGGACGCTGGTGTCCATCGCCTCGCCTCACCAGGGCGCACCGCTGGAGCGCGCCGGGAGCTGGGTCGACGTGCTGCTCGGCGTGAGCCGGTACAGCGCGCCGCTCGCACGCCTCGGAAAGATCCGGAGCGCCGGTGTCACCGATCTGCGGTTCGGGAGCGTGCTCGACGAGCACCGCGACCCGCGTGGCCGGTTTGCGTCGCCGCGCGACTTTCGCCGCACGCTGCGGCTCCCGGCGGGCGTGCGCTGCTTTGCGATCGCCGCGACGCGGACCACGAGGCGCGGCGAGCGCAGGTACGCGAGCGATGGGCTCGTCCCGGTGGACAGCGCGCTCGGGCGCCACGCGAGACCCGAGCTGACGCTCGCGTTCGACGACACGTGGATCGGGTTCGGCATGGGGCACGTCGAGGTGCTCGATCGCCCCGAAACGCTCGCCATGCTCCGCCGGTGGCTGTCGTCGTGAGCGGGCACGCCGCGCATCGCGCGGCGACTAACGACGCGATGGATCGGATCGTTCGGCGGCGTAGTCGAGCCGGCGCGCCTCGAGTCGGCCAGCGACGCGGGCGCGACTCTCGGAGCAGAAGCTCGCCAGCCTGACCCCGTCGATGGTGACGCGGAATCGCGTCTTCTCCACTTGCTCGATCTCGACGACGTGGTGGCCGACGGAGAAGCTGGCGCGCGACGGATTCATGGCGGAGCCCTCACGCAACCGCGGCCCGTGGCCTGGATGGCGGCCGGGCGCCGGTCCGCTTCGTACCGGAGGACGAACGAGCCCGGCCTCCGGAGAAGCCGGGCTCGCGGAACATCAGGCGAAGCGGATCGGATCAGACGGGACGGACGTTCGCCGCCTGGAGCCCCTTGGGCCCCTTGTTGACGTCGAACTCGACCTTCTGGCCCTCGGCCAGGGTGCGGAAGCCATCGGCCTGGATGGCGGTGTGGTGGCAGAAGACGTCCTCGCCGCCGTTGTCCTGGGTGATGAAGCCGAAGCCCTTCCCGTCGTTGAACCACTTCACGGTACCGGTAGCCATCTTGCTGTGAACTCGTTTCTTCTCGTGTGCGCGAGCGGAGGAACGCCGCCCGGTCTGATCCCAGAGCTGGGAGGGAGAAGCGCGTTAGTATCCTGCTATCATTCACATGTCGAGCGACCGGCCCGAATGACCGCCGCAGCGCCCGCCTTTCACGCGGGGCGGAGCAGCGCGTCGAGGCGGCGTCACGGTCGGCTCTGCGGGCGCGACACCCGGGCAATATGCTATCAGGAGGCGCTCGGCTTCACGGTCGCGCGGTCCATTTCGTTCCCGTCGCTCGAACGGTCGCCACGGCTCAAGGCGTTCACATCCCCGACCATGCGCGAGCTCGGGCGGCATCGAGGAGCACACATGAACGAGAACTTCAGGGAGCTCAAGGAACGGATCCGCAAGCTGGACGACCTGCTCGTGTCGCGCGGCGCGAACAACCTTCCGTTCGCGCAGGCCGTCAGCCGTGTGCGACGCGCCGTCAAGCGCGGCGACCGCACCCGCGACCCGTCGCCGGAGCTGCGAAGCCTGCTCGAGACCGCGGAGGGCCTCGGTCGCATGATCCTCGGCGGGTAGCGCCCCATCGCGCCGACCCGCGGTGACGCGTGACACGGGCGCGCGATGCTGGCGCATGCAGTCCGAACTCGATGGCGCCACCGCCAAGCCCCTGCTGCGCGGCGTCTCGCACGAGATCGCGGCGCTCGCCGCGCTGGTCGGGTGGGCCGCCGTAGCGGCGACCGCTCCGACCGGGGCGCGCCCGTCCTGGCCACTCGCCTGTTGTTCAGCGGCGCGGCGCAGGACTGGGCTTTGGCGTTGCCATCGCGCGCGCTGGATGGGCGTGGACCTGGTGGTTGTGGTCCGTAGCCTGGCGCTACCTCCAGCTGGCCAGCGAGCGCCATGGGGACGTCCAGCCAGCGGATCCCCCGAGCCGGCCTTTCATGGTGTAACTCTGAGCGAGCCGAGCGCGGCCGAGATGGACCTGGTGACAGCCTCCGCCGGCTCGGTGCCCCGCTCTACTTCTTGGCCGGCGGCGTGTAGCCGTCGACGCCGGGCATGTGCTGAACGCGATCGCGCGCGAGGCGCCAAGCCTGCTGAACGATCCAGGACAACGAGCGGTCCTGGCGCAGGGCCTCGTGCCCTATTTCCTGGAGCATCTCCTCGGGGAAGTAGAGCGACTGCTTCCGCTTATCGTTCATGGCGGTTGCTCTCCTGCCTTTCGACGTTCGAGAAGCGGCCCACCCCGCTCCTGCGGGCCAGGTTCTTGAGATGCTCATGCTTCGCGGCCCGGTAGCGCAGGAGGCAAGGCTACTCCAGACCGATCCGGGACCGCGCCGAACTGACCCACAACCGTCTACTGTCGCGGTGTTGCGGTAACCGCATCAGTGTCAGCCGCGATTTCGCGGTCAAGTCGGTCCACCAACTCGCGTGAGTATGGCCCCAGGTGCAAGTAAAGCGCGGCGAACGAGAGTACGATCTTGAGTGACGCCGGGTTGTGCAGGAGGGAGTCGAACAAGGACCGCCACCACTCTCGGCGCACACGCGAGTCCCGCACCCCCATCAACCACAACATCCCGAGGAACCCGCGCACGTCGCGCAGAACGTTCCTGGCGGACGGCCGGAGAGCGTGCTCCGAGCGATCGAGCTCGCGACCGACGCGCCGCGCGCGAGCGAAGAACGCCTGCGGCGCGTAGATGCGCGCCAGGATCTCGCGGTAGTCGGCGAGCACGTCGCGCCGCGGGCGAGCCGTCAGGAAGTTGAGCCCGGAGGTGCACTGGTCGGCGTCGTCGGATGAATATCGTACCTCGTGATCGCTGAGACGGCCCTCGGCTGCGAGGCGTCGGGTGAGCCTCGTGCCGGGGAGCGCGAACAGGAGGCCCACCATGCAGACCGGGATGCCGGCTTGCTCGATGCACTCCACCATCGCGTCTGCAACGCTTCCGCGTTCCGTGTCGAACCCGATGATGAACCCGGCGTTCACAAAGAGCCCGGCTCGGTGGATGGCCGCTACGCTCACGGCGATGTCGCGCCGCGCGTTCTGCCTCTTGTGAACCGCCAGCAGCGTCGCGGTGTCTGGCGTCTCAATACCGACGAACACCGCGAAGAAGTTGGCCTGCTTGAGTAGAGCAAGCAGCTCCGGGTCGCTCCCGAGGTCGAGGCTCGCCTCGGTCGTGAACTCGAACGGCCGGCCGCGCGCTCGCAGCCATGCCGCCAGCTCGCGCAGGAACGGCTTCACTGCCTTGCGGTTGCCGATGAGGTTGTCGTCGACGAAGTCGACGTGGCCGCGATACCCGAGCTCCCGCAGAGCGTCGAGCTCGCGCAGCATCTGCTCTGGAGTCTTGGTGCGCGGCGCCCGGCCGTTGAGGTCGATGACGTTGCAGAACTCGCACTCGAATGGGCATCCACGCGAGAACTGCACGCCGACGTGCAGGTAATGGTCGAGTTTGAGGAGGTCGAACCGCGGGATGGGAGAACGCGTGAGATCGGGGAAGCCCTGCGCAACGAAGAGACCCCGCGCGGCGCCCTCTCCCCAGGCCGTTAGGAAGTCCGCGATGATCTCCTCGGCCTCCCCGAGCACACGGAAGTCGGCCTCGGTGTAGATGTCGGGAGCGCAGGTGGCGTCGGGGCCGCCGACGACCACGGGCTTGTCCAGCCCGTGTGCGAGCTCGACGACGTGGAGAGCGTCGTTCCGCTGCGGGAGCATGCCGCCCGTCATCACGACGTCGGCCCAGGCGAGATCGGCGTCCGTCAGCTCCTCGACGTTGCGATCGACGAGCCGGATGTCCCACTCAGAGGGCAGGAGCGCGGCCAGGGTGATCAGCCCGAGCGGCGCGGCCGAGTACTCAGCGCCGAGGAGTTTACACGTCTGGCGGTAGTTCCAGAACGACGAGCCCGAGAACCGCGGGAAGACGAGGAGCGCCCTGCAATGGGAGGGTCTGTTCATGGTGATGGCGTATGGCGGATCACCGACATTAGTGCTGTGCGGGGCGCTGGTCGAGCGTGAGTGCCTGGGTGCTCGTCCGACTCCGACAGGTTCACGAGGAATTCACGATGGATGACCTGTCGCGGGATTGCTACGATCACCGCGGCGGCTGGTGGTTGCGAGGTCACCCAAGGTTCGGAGTAGGTGATGAACGACTCCTGGCCCACGAAGCTCCGGACGACGCCAAGACACCGGCCGACCGCTTGATCGACTGTGAAATCGGCCCTAAAAATGAATAGGTTGGCTGTCCGGTGGTGAAGCGACGTGGGTGGTCAGGGCGGCATCACGGAGGCCCACATGGAACCCAAGGCTCGTCTCGTTCACTGGTACGACGTCGAACGACATCGGATCGCCTGCGGCAAGGCCGGCCAAAGCAACTCCACGAAGCATGTTCGCGGCGTGACCTGCACGGCGTGCGCGGCGCTCGTGGCCGAACCGCGGGGTACGGCTCAGGTCGGACACGCCGGGGTTGGCTACGTTCACTGAGAACCGACGACCGGGCACCAGCGGGGGCGAACTCCCCATGCCGACCGCGGGTGTCCGTTAGCGCTCATGACCCGCTCAGCCAGCACCACGTTTGCCGTCCGGTCGCACTCCGTCACTCTGGAGCGCTTCGACGAGAACCGCTGGCGCGTCAGCGTCGATGGCCGGCTACTCGCGAGTTTCTGCTCCGAGAGTCGAGCTCGCGCGGCGGGTCGGACAGAGGCGCGGCGGCTCGACATGATCGCGAGCGACGCAGGAGGGCGCTGGGCTACGCTGCTTCCCGCCCGAAATCATGACCGGTCCCGAGGCGGTGGCTGACGTCCACAGGTCGACATCGAGTTCCCGACGCGCTATACAGCATCGCGCCGCTTCCAACTGAAGCGGTCCGGAACGGCAACTTCTGCCGGGCCGCGATGAAGAAAGAGTTCTGTAAATGGCTACTGGTACCGTGAAGTGGTTCAACGATGCGAAGGGTTTTGGGTTCATCACGCAGGACAGCGGCGGCGAGGACGTCTTCTGCCACCACACTGCCATTCAGGCGCAGGGGTTCCGCACCCTCGCTGAGGGACAGAAGGTGGAGTTCGACGTCACCAAGGGGCCGAAGGGCCTTCAGGCGGCCAACGTCCGCCCGGTCTGATACCGTCGCGTCGTGACGGATGAGGCCCAGTTCCCGCACCCGGGGGCTGGGCCTTCGTGTTTCTCGATGGCCATCGCAGGACCCAGCGCGACAGCCGTGCGGCCGCTCTCTTCAGCGGCGCGGGCGTGTGTCGGTACGCGGCGGTCTCGTTGAGCAGGGTCTCGATGCTGCCGGCGAGATCCACGAGCGCCGTCGGTGCCACCCGTTGTCCGCCACCCGAAGTACCATCCCGGCTTGATGGCCGGTACCCAGGCAAGGAGAACACCGTGAGCACCGAGGCTGAACTCAGGGCCGAACTGGAGCGCGTCAAGGCCGAGAACGAGTCCCTGAAGACGCGCGGCAGCAAGGGCGTGTCCATGAAGGTGAGCGAGAAGGGCGGGGTGTCCGTCTACGGTCTCGGCCGCTTCCCGGTGACGCTCTACCAGGAGCAGTGGCTGAAGCTGCTCGACCTGGGCGATGAGATCAGGGCGTTCATCAAGGAGAACGAGGGCCGACTGAAGAAGAAGGAGTAGGCTTCGGGGTAGCGCGGCTGACAGTGCCGGCTCAGCGTCGCTCTGGTCGAAGCGGACGCGTCCGAGCTTGTACATGCTTGAAATTACAGGATAAAATGGCGGCAGGATGCCGCGACCGGGTGAGGCGGGGTGACAGCTCGGGCGTCGGCTCCCATCGTGCTGCGATCCGTGACACCGGTCCCGGCTCGATCTGGCGGGCGCTCCTGAGCGAGGTCGAAGATCTCCCCACCCGCATCGCGGCGGGGCCGGTGAGCTCGGAGGCGAACGCGGCACAAGGACGGGCCGGGGGGAGCGGCATCACCGCGACCGTACCAGGCCGTCACGGCTTGCGGCGCGGGGGAGCTTCTCCCGCACGGCCCTATGAACTTACCGGCAGGCGGGCGTGCAGGCGGGCGCTCGACGGCGGGAGACCGGCCGGGTTGCATGGCGACGCTCGAATGTGCGAGGTTGCGCGCGCGCAAGGCCGGGACTGCGTGAACGGCGCGTGATCTTCGCACCGGTCGTCCCGCCGCGCACCGGTTCGCTCGAGTGTCGTACGGTCCCCGCTCCGCGGGTGGAGGCAAGCGTGTACACGGATTTTTCGAAGCTCAGGAACATCGGGATCTCGGCGCACATCGACAGCGGGAAGACCACGCTGACCGAGCGGATCCTGTTCTACACGAACCGGATCCACGCCATTCACGAGGTGAAGGGCAAGGACGGCGTCGGCGCCACGATGGACTCGATGGATCTCGAGCGCGAGCGCGGCATCACGATCGCGTCGGCGGCGACCCACTGCGAGTGGAAGGGGCTCCACCTCAACATCATCGACACCCCCGGCCACGTCGACTTCACGATCGAGGTCGAGCGGTCGCTGCGAGTGCTCGACGGGGCGATCCTCGTCCTCTGCTCGGTCGCCGGCGTCCAGAGCCAGTCGCTCACCGTCGATCGGCAGATGCGCCGCTACAAGGTCCCGCGCCTCGCGTTCGTGAACAAGTGCGACCGCTCCGGCGCGAACCCGCTCCGGGTGAAGGACCAGCTGCGCGAGAAGCTGCAGCACAACCCGGTCCTCATGCAGCTCCCGATCGGCCTCGAGGACAAGTTCGAGGGCGTCGTCGACCTCGTCACGATGAAGGCGGTTCGCTTCGGCGGGAGTGACGGCGAGGTCATCACCGAGTCCGAGATCCCGGAGTCGATGAAGGCCGAGGCCGCGAAGGCGCGCGAGGAGATGCTCGACGCGGCATCGATGTTCTCCGACGAGCTCACCGAGGCGATCCTGGAGGACCGCGTCACCGAGGACCTCGTCAAAGCCGCGATCCGGAAGGGCACGATCCAGCTGAAGCTCACGCCGGTGTTCATGGGCTCCGCCTACAAGAACAAGGCGGTCCAGAAGCTCCTCGACGGCGTCGTCGACTACCTCCCGGATCCCACCGAGGTGGTGAACGAGGCGCACGACCTCACGAAGGACGAGGAGAAGGTCGTGCTGTCGATCGACAACGACAAGCCGACGGTCGCGCTAGCGTTCAAGCTCGAGGACGGCCGGTACGGTCAGCTCACCTACCTGCGCATCTACCAGGGCAGGCTCTCGCGCGACCTGTTCATCACGAACATGCGTACGAAGAAGGACATCCGCATCGGACGGCTCGTGCGCATGCACGCCGACCAGATGGAGGACATCGACTCCGCGGGGGCGGGCGACATCGTCGCGATGTTCGGCGTCGAGTGCAACACCGGCGACACGTTCACGGACGGCAAGGTCAAGGTCAACATGACCTCGATGCACGTGCCGGAACCGGTGATCTCCCTCTCCATCAAGCCGGCGGACTCGAAGAGCGAGGCCAACATGGGGAAGGCGCTTCGGCGCTTCACCCGCGAGGACCCGACGTTCCGCGCCGGCGTCGACGAGGAGAGCGCCGAGACGATCATCCGCGGGATGGGCGAGCTGCACCTCGAGGTCTACATCGAGCGGATGAAGCGCGAGTACAACGCGGTCGTCGTGGCGTCGCCGCCGCAGGTCGCGTACCGCGAGACCGTGAGCCAGCGCGCGGAGTTCGCCTACACGCACAAGAAGCAGACCGGCGGGTCGGGCCAGTTCGGCCGGGTGTGCGGTTACATCGAGCCCTGCGAGCAGGCGTTCGAGTTCGTCGACGACGTGGTCGGCGGCTCGATTCCCCGCGAGTTCATCTCGGCTGTCGAGAAGGGCTTCCGCTCGATGCTCGGCAAGGGGCGGCTCCTCGGCTTCCCGGTGGTGAACGCGCGCGTCGTCATCAACGACGGCGCGAGCCACGCGGTCGACTCGTCGGACATCGCGTTCCAGGAGGCCGCGCGCGGTGCCTGGCGCGAGGGCTTCGACCGCGCGAAGCCGCGGCTCCTCGAGCCGATCATGAAGGTCGTTGTCGAGACGCCCTCCGAGTTCTCGGGCGGTGTCCTTGGCGGGCTCATGCAGCGCCGCGCGACGATCATCGGCTCGCAGGAGGACGGCCTCCTGTCGCGGATCGAGGCCGAGGTCCCGCTGGCCGAGATGTTCGGCTACTCGACCAATCTCCGGTCCTCCACGCAGGGGAAGGCCGAGTTCACGATGGAGTTCTCGCGCTACCTGCCGGTCCCGGCGGCGATGGCCGAGGAGCTCATGGCGAAGGCCGCCGGCAAGAAGGCGGCCGAGGCCGGAAAGAAGTAGAACGGCCGGTGCCATGCACCGGAAGGAAGTGAACCTCCAGAGCCCGCTCCGGATCCTCGATCGCTGGATCCGCGGCGGGCTCGGCAAGGGACGCCTCGGCGTCATCGCCGCGCCGCCGGGCGTCGGGAAGTCCGCGTGCCTCGCGCACATCGGGCTCGACGCCCTGCTGCGCGAGCGGGCGGTGCTGCACGTCTCGCTCGGGCAGTCGGTGGAGCACGTCGCGGCGAGGTACGACGCGCTGTTCGACGACCTCGCCCGGCGCGTGGACCTCAGGGACCGCGGCGGCGTGCAGGAGTCCATGGCGCACCGCCGGCTGATCTGGGCAGTCGGGGAGGGTGGGTTCGGCGGCCCCGCGCTCGACGAGGCGCTCGCCGCGTTCCAGCGTCACCTCGGGCTGTGGCCCGCGGACGTCCTCGTCGACGGCTTCGACTGGGAGTCGCCGACGGCTGCCGCGACCGTCGCCGAGCTGAAGGCGAGCGCGGCGCGCTCCGGCGCCGCGCTGTGGATGACCGCGCGCGCCAGCGGCGAGCGGGGCGCGACCGCGGACGCCGAGGCGCTGCCCGGCGGCGCGCTAGTCGACGTGGGGCTCGTCCTCGCGCCTTGCTCGCGCCACGCGCGGCTCACGCTGGTGAAGGACTTCGACCGGACCCCGGCTCCGGACGCCTCGCTCGTGCTCGACGCGCGGACGCTGCGGCTCGTTCGCCCGGACGAGGCCGCGGTCTCCGGCGAGCTCGATCCCAGCGACTTCACGCTCGTTGCGACGGGCTCCACCGGCGGCGAGGAGGAGTTCGGCAATTGCGCCGAGCGCTGGGGCGTCGCCGAGGTGAACTTCACGTTCGCTGGGAGGGGCGAGCTCGCGCGGACGCGCGGGGTCGTGGAGCTGTCCGAGGACGAGCTCCGGCTGGGGGAGGTGAGCGCCGCCTACGTGAAGGTCCACCTCCACCGTACGTTCCACGACCCGGCGGGCCGCGTGCTCCGGGCGATCTGGCACCAGGTGAGCACGGCGGACGAGGTGTTCTTCGTGGGATCGATCCACGCCGACAAGACCGCCCACGGCGGGACGGGGTGGGCGGTCGAGCTCGCCCGCCATTGGGGCAAGCCCGTCCACGTCTTTGACCAGGAGCGGAACGGCTGGTTCCGCTGGCGCGAAGGGGAGTGGTCCCCGGAGGAGCCACCCGCCATCACGCGGCCGCGGTTCGCGGGGGCGGGCACGCGTACGCTGTCGGACGATGGGCGCGCGGCGATCCGCGCGCTCTTCGAGCGGAGCTTCGGCGCGCCGCCGTCGTAGCACAGCGACGCCCGTCACCGTGCTCCAGCCCGCCACGTATGCGCGCGCGGTCTGGACCGGGGACCGCGTCGCGATCTTCGGCGGTGAGCCGGGGTTCTCGGGCGGCGCACTCTTCGGGCGGTCTCAAGTGATGGTCGCAACACCTCGGCGATGATGAGCGCTCCGAGCGCCGAGGGAGTGGATGGGGAAGCGAAACGACTACGGCCAAAGCCGCGCCACGCTCGCGCCGCCCGCGAGGGCGACGTCGCTTGAGCCGGCGGCGCGCCGGGCGAGCACGACTCCGTATCTGACGCTCGACGAGGCTACGCTGAAAGGACGTCTCGCGCCGCCTGCCCGAGCGCGAGAAGGTGCCGCGCCCGGTTCCCGTCGACGAACGCCTCGTCGCGGCGCTGACGACGCCTCGTCCGGCCCCGCGGTGCCCGTTCGCGTTGGGCGTGCGTCAGGACATCCTCAGACGTATCTCCACCAGGCGCTCGGGCTCCTCGACCCGAATAGAACGCTTCGGGAGGGGCGTACGTCGCACTCACTTCGAGCGCCCGGCGGAGAAATCGATGCCGACGGCAGACGCGGTCATCTGCGGCGCGGGCATCGCCGGTGCGGCGGCGGCGCATGAGCTGGCTGTCCGCCGCGGCCTGCGCGACGTGCTGCTGGTCGATCCGCTGCCGCCGCTCACGCTGACGAGCGACAAGTCGACGGAGTGCTACCGCAACTGGTGGCCCGGGCCGGGTGACGCGATGGTGCGGCTCATGAACCGCTCGATCGATCTTTTGGAAGAGCTCGAGACGTCGAGCGGCGGTCGCCTGCACCTCAACCGCCGCGGCTACGCGTACGTGACGGCGCTACCGGCCTGCGCCGCCGAGCTGGAACGATCGGGGCGGGAGATCGCCACGCTCGGCGCCGGCGAACTGCGGGTTCACCGTGGCGCCACGGGCGATCCACCCTATCCGGCACGGGAGGCGCGCGGTTTCGACCCGTCCCTGAGCGGCGCCGACCTCCTGTTCGATCGCCTCTCCATCCGGGTCCACTTTCCGTTCCTGGCGGACGACGTCGTCGCCGTCCTTCACGCCCGGCGGTGCGGCTGGCTCTCGGCGCAACAGCTCGGGATGGTGCTCATCGAGCGCGCCCGGGAGGCGGGGGTCCGGCTCGTGCGTGGGAAGCTCGTGGCGGTCGAGACCGAGGGCGGCAGGGTGTCGGGCGTGGAGATCGAGAGCGCCGCCGGACGCGAGCAGGTGGCGACAGCGTGCGTCGTCGACGCCGCCGGCCCGCTCGCGCGAGGAGTGGCGACGCTCGCCGGGGTCGACTTGCCGCTGGTGAACGAGCTCCACGCGATGGTCACGTTCGACGACTACCTGCGCGTCGTGCCCCGTGACGTGCCGCTCATGATCTGGAGCGACGCCGTGGCGCTTCGCTGGAGCGAGGAGGAACAGCGCGACCTCGAGGCTGACCCCGCGCTCGCCTGGCTCCTCGCGCCGCTCCCCGCGGGGGCGCACTTCCGTACGGAAGGGCCGGAGGCGAGTACGAGCCTGCTGCTCCTATGGCCCTATCACACGGAGCCGTGCCAGCCGACGTTCCCACCGCGCATCGATCCGCTCTACCCTGAGGTCGTGCTCCGCGGTCTCGCCCGCATGGTGCCGGCGCTCGGCGAGTATCTCGAAAGCGGGATGCACACACCGTTCGTGGACGGCGGGTACTACTGCAAGACGCGGGAGAACCGCCTCCTCGTCGGGCCGACACCGGTCGATGGCCTCCACCTGCTCTGTGGCCTCTCCGGCTACGGCATCATGGCGTCGCTCGCCGCCGCCGAGCTCCTCGGCGCGCACGTCGCCGGCGCCGCGCTGCCCCCTTACGCGCCTGAGTTTGCCCTGGCGCGCTACCACGATCGCAACTACCTGGCTCGCCTGCCGGAGATGGGCCGCGGGCAGCTTTGAAAAGAGCGCGCGCTCCCTTACGGCAACCCGGGCCGTGGGCGGGCGTCCGGCCTGCTGCGGGAGCGTACTCGTACGGTGCAGCCAATTGGCTCGTCGCCGCGGATGCGGTCGGCGTGGGCGTTCCAATCTGCGAAGACAGGGTCGGATGACGGGAATTCTGATATTTCCTGCAGAGGCCTCTCCGTCCCCAACCGGGAGCAACGATGAGCGCATCGACCCGTGACTCCGGCGTGCGCGGCGCCGGCCGGATGGCCGGGGTCCTCGCCCCCGTCCTCACCCCCTTCGGCCCCGACCTCGCGCCGGACGCGCCGCGGTGGATCCGCCACTGCCGGTGGCTGCTCGACCAAGGGTGCGCCGGGCTGGCGATCTTCGGGACGACGAGCGAGGCGAACTCGCTCTCGGTGGACGAGCGCGAGCGGCTTCTCGAGCAGATCCTCGCCGCGGGCGTCGACCCGGGGCGGCTCGTCGTGGGGACCGGCTGCTGCGCCCTGCCCGACACGATCCGGCTCACGCGGGCGGCCGTGCGTGCCGGCTGCGCAGGGGCCCTGGTGCTCCCGCCCTTCTACTACAAGAGCGTGTCGGACGACGGGCTGTTCCGTAGCTTCGCCGAGGTGATCGAGCGCGTCGGCGACAATCAACTGTGCATGTACCTCTACCACATCCCCCCGATCGCCCAGGTTGGCATCTCCGCTGCCCTGCTCGAGCGGCTGCTCGCCGCGTATCCACGCGCGGTCGCCGGGATGAAGGACAGCTCAGGCGACATGGAGAACACGCGGGCGATGATCGCGCGCTTCGGCGGGTCCGGCTTCGACGTGTTCGCCGGGAGCGAGCGGTTCCTACTCGCCACGCTCCGCGCGGGCGGAGCGGGCTGCATCACCGCGAGCGCAAACGTCAACCCGGCGGCGATCGCGCGGCTGTACCGCGAGTGGCGCAGCCCGGATGCGGACGCGCAGCAGACGGCGCTCGATGCCGTCCGCTCCGCGCTCGAGCGGAACGCGGTCATCCCCGCTCTGAAGCACGTCGTCGCCCATTTCGCGGGCGACCCCGCCTGGCGCACCGTGCGCCCGCCCCTCGTCCCGGTCGCGGAGAATCGCGGCGCCGCTCTCGTTACCGAGCTCTCCGGCCGCGGGTTCGGGATGCCGGGGCTGCGGACGTAGTCGGACCACCTCGGTGGGGGTCCTTCGGGTGCCGCGCGCCTCGGCACCCGTCGCGGCGCCTGGTGCGCACCGGCGGAGAGGCGCCGAGCCGCAACGACAGCGCGATGAGCGCCGCTACGGCGGCGCCGGCGGGTTGCGCCGTGCCCACGCCACGAACCGGCCCGCGCCGCCGTGGAGCTTGGTGACGCAGTCGCCCACGAGAACGTGCGGACCACCCGCAGGTCGCGCTGCGGCAGCTCCTTGGGCTTTCCCGCCGCCGGAGAGGAGGGCCCGCTCGCGCATCTCGCAGGCCGTGCCGGCCATGTCGTGCGACAACCGTGACTTCAGCCGCGCCGACGGCCGTGAGCGCGTCGAGCGAGCGCGCGCTATTTGTCGCGGTACGTGATCCGCCCGCGCGTCAGGTCGTAGGGCGACAGCTCCACCTTGACCCGGTCACCCGTGATGATGCGGATGTGGAACCGCTTCATCTTCCCGGACGGATACGCCAGGACCGTCGGGCCCTGGTCGAGCTTCACGCGGTACAACCCGCCGCTCGACTCCTCGACTCGGCCCTGCACCTCGATGCCTGCTTCCTTCTCGCTCAATCTCTCTCCTGTTCGGTGTTCAGTTCACTTCACGCCGCGAAATCACTTACGGTGTAGGGCCCGGTGTCGAAGTGCAAGGCGCCTCCAACACCCAAGTCCTTGAAATCAGGACCCCGGTAACACGGCCTTGCTACCGGTTTGCTACCGCAGAAAAAAGCTCCCGGAGAACGGGAGCTTAGAAGTGGAGGCGCCGGGAATCGAACCCGGGTCCGAAAGACTTTCCGTGAGAGGTTCTACGCGCGTATCCCGGAGTGGATACGTGAACGGCTGGCTCCGGGCCTCCTACCGTTCACGTCCTCGCCCTTTGGTCTCGACCCAGGCAAGGCGGCTCGCCTCCCGCCCAGGTCCAGTCGGAGCTGACGTTCTGACCCGCTACCCGACGCTCACGGGGGAACGCGCGGCACTTTAGGCCGCGAGAGCCATCGGCTCGTTCGCGTTTCTGCTTGGTCCCGTTTTTACGTGGCCTCGTGACCAACCACGGCGCGCACCAGACGCGGTTCATCCTCCGTCGAAACCAGTTCGCCCCCAAGAAAGACTAGGAACTGGCGTCATTAGTAAGGTTTGGGGGGCTGGAGTCAAGCCACGACTGGTGAGCGCGTGTGCGCCCGCCTGGCCGTTCGCCGGCGGCACTCTGGTAACGCCTCAGCGCCACGCGCCGCGGCGGGCGTACACCATCACGAGCGGCACCTCGTCGAGCGCGAGCACCACCACCGGGCGAGCTTCCCCGAACGCGGTCCACGTCCGGTACTCCTTGTCCCGGAACTCCTGGTGGAACTGCCACAAGGACAGGTCCGCCTCCTCGGGCGCGTCCGCCCAGCGCAGGTCGGCCCGAAGGCGCCCGTCGCGCTGGTAGGCGCGCACCGCCAGCGCGGTCGTCTCCTGCCACCAGATGCGGGCGCCAGGGGCGGCGTGCGCGTCGAGCGCCGCCAGCACGCCGACCGGAGCATCCCCCCAGTACTGCCGCTGCATGCCGAGCGTCGCGGCGCCCGGAGCTCCGCCAGTCAGCTCGTTGTAGGCGCCGGTGCCGTAGGGATGAATGTGTGCCACGGTCCATGCCGCGGGCGCGAGCGTGAGCAGCCCAAGGGCGGCCGTGACGGCGCCGCCGCGCGCCGGCCAGAGCGCGCGGCCGGCCGCGGCGAGAGCGCGGGCGCCGAGCAGCGCCAGGAACGGCATGGCGGGGAGCCAGTGCTTCACCCCGCCGAAGTGTGGGACGGTCGGCCAGGCGATGAGCGCGATGGGGAAGAGGGCGTTCAGGAGCCAGAGGAGCTCGTCGGCGGGGGACGCGGTGTCCGTTCGCCCTTCGACTACGTCCGGCTGCGCGGGACTACGCTCAGGGTGAACGGAAGGAACGCGAACGGAGGAGGTCACGAACCGCCACGCGGAGTGGGCGAAGCCGCCGACGTACGCGAGCAGCACCGTCGCCGGCACGGTGAGCGCCGTGACGACGAACGGGTACTCGATCGGGAACGGTGGCTCGCGCAGGAGCGTGCCCAGGTAGTGCCAGCTGTAGTTCTCGTGGTGGAGGTGGAACCCCACGTATGCGCCGAGGCGGGCGGCGGTGTCGCGCCAGAGCCAGGGCCACGAGGCGAAGAACACCGCCGGGCCGAGCAGCGCCATGGCAGGGAACGCCAGGGGAAACGGAGTGGCTCGCTCACCCCGCCAGCGGGCGAGCGCGCTCGCCGCGGCCCAGTGCACGAGGAGCAGCGGCGGCAGGAACCACGCGTTGTGCTTCACCGCCAACGCGACGCCGAAGGCGAGGCCGGCCCACGCCGCGCGCCCCAGCGCGGCCGCTCGGGTCGGTGCGGGCGCGAGGCTCCGCCTGTAGGCCAGCACGACCGCGAGCCACAGGGCGGCGATCGGCTGGTCCAGCGCGGCGGGGTGTCCGTGGTAGAAGTGCCGCGGGACGGCCCAGAAGAGCGCGGGCGCGAGCAGCCCGCCCGCCAGCCCCGCCAGCTCGAGCCCGGCCGCGGCCAGCAGGGCCGACAGCAGCGCCCCGAACGCGAAGGCGCCGAGCCGCGCTCCCTGCAGGTGGCTCGTCCAGGCCAGCCGCTCCGTGAAGAGCGCGTGCGTCGCGCCGTAGACCTCCTTCGCCAGCGGGGGGTGCTCGCGGTTCACCGTGAACGCGCGATCGAGCACGGCCAGCGCCGCGCGCGGCGAGCGGGCCAGCTCGCCCCAGAACGACGCGTACGACTCGGCCGCCACGAGGTAGACGCTCTCGTCGCGGCCGATCCCCTGTGCCGGCGCGGTGGCGGCGAGCAGCGCGAACGTCGCCGCGGCCCAGGCGAGCGGGAGGAGGCGAGCCCCTCTCCCCGGCCCTCTCCCCGCTGGCGAGGGGCGAGGGAGACGTGTCCCGAGGTCCGTCATGGCAGCGCGTACGCCTCCAGACAGATCGGGCGCGGGTGGCCTCTCCCCGCGCGGACGGTGAACGTGAGCGTAGCGGGGCGGCCTGCGAGAGCGGCGCTGTCGACGTCGGTGCGGTGCCAGCCCGGTGTGCCGGGCCGCTCCTCGGTCTCGCCGGCGTCGCGGCCGTCGAGCGCGATCCCTACCTTCACCGCCGCGTCGGCTTGCTGCGGCGTCTCCCCCACGATGCCGGTGAGGACGCGCAGCGTGCGCCCGAGCGGCACGGCGGGGAAGGTGAGGGTGAGAGGGCCGGCCGCCGGAGGCGGTTCGATGACGAGGCACACGCGCGGCAGGAGGTCCACCTCGCGCGCCTCGCGGCTCACGTGAGCCCCGGCGCGTCCCGGGCAGCGGAGCGCGCCGCCTCCGTCGCGGGGGCAGGGTCGTCCCATGAGCGAGGCCGAGGCGCCGTCGATCCGCTCCGAGAGCTGGGAAAGAGGCAGCACCGGCTCCGCCAGGTCGAAGCGCGACAGCGCGAGGGCGCCCACCCGCTCGGCCGCCACGGCGCGCGTCCCGCGGCCGGCGAGGTCGCGCTCGACGAGGCCCGTACCGCCCGGCGCGCTCGGCAGCGCGACGACCCACACGCGCCGGATGCCGGGGAGGTCCTCGCCCGCGAGCCGTGGGAACGCGAGCACCGGCAGCGCCGCCGGCAGCACCGCCCGCGCCCGCTCGGCCCACCAGGGCGCGAGCGCCACCGCGTCGGCAGGCTGGGCCTCGCGCTCGAGCCGCGCCGCCACCCGCTGCCAGTCTGACGCGGACGGGAGTCGCGACGGCAGCGCGGCGAGGAAGACGATGCCGTGGATCGAGAGCGCCGCAATCGCGGCCGCGAAGAGGGCGGCCACCGCGCGAGCGCCGGAGAGCGCGCCAGCGGCCGGCGGCGCGATCTTCACGGGCTCACGTCTTGGCCAGCCGGACCTTCCGCTCGCTCTTTTCGCGATCGAAGGAGCAGAGCTCGGCCTCGGGGCTGGCCGGCAGGGACGGCGACCACGAAGGATGCATCGCGCATCGCGCGTCGTAGCAGTGGTGGAGATCCCACAGGTGCCCGACCGCGTGGATCGACTCGCGCGCGAGCCGCTTCCGCCACGCCTCGATGGACGCCTCGGTCACGCCGCGTTCGGGGAAGCGGGACGTCGAGACCACCGCCTTCTCGCCGCCGTACTGGGCGAAGCTCCAGCAGGGCGGCTCGCCGAGCGGCCCGCGCCGCATCGCGAGCTCGGCGTCGGTGAGGAAGAGCACCTTGTCGTCGGCGAAGGTCTTGACCGGGTTCACCTCGGCGAGGAGCTTCACCGCGTCGTAGCGGCCGTCGTCCTGCTCCGCCTCGGGCGGCAGCTGCCGCTCCCCGGCGTACTCGGTCCCGAGCCCGAAGGCCGTGAACAGCGTCTTCGCGAGGACGGCGATGTCGCCCTCGTCGAAGGGCGAGAGGGTCACGATCCGGATCACTTCTTCTTGCCCCCTCGCGCCGGCTTCTTCGCAGGCGCCTTCGCGGCGGGCTTCTTCTTCTCGGCCTTCTTCGGCGCCGGTTTGGCGCGCGCTGCCGCGGCCGGCTTGGTCGCCTTCTTCGCCGCCGCCTTCTTCACCGCGGCGGGCTTGCTCCGGGCCGCCTTCGAAGCGGGAGAGGCCTCCGGCTTCTTCGCCGGGGCGGGCTTGCGCGGTGGCGGCACGGCGGGCACCTCCTCGCCCTCCTCCGGCTCGGCGCCCTCCGCCTCGGCCTCCCCGACCGTCTCCGGCTCCGCCTCGGTATCGGGGAGCGGGATGTCGTCGGGGGACGGGATGCCCGGGATCGCGACCGCCTCCTCGCCCGCCGTCGCCTCGGCGCCGGGAGGGCGCTCGCCGTCCTCGCCGAGGCTGAGATCGAGGCCCAGGTCGTCGATCCCGAGATCCTCCTCGTCGGTGCGCACGACCTTGCGGCGCGGGCGCGCCGGCAGCTCCACCGGCTTGGGCGGCGGCTTCAGCTTGAAGGTGACGCCGGGCGGCGGCATGAGCGCGTAGTCGATGTAATCCTCGGCCAGTCCCGGCTCGACGGCGAGCGAGACCGCGACCTCGTGCACGAGCAGGTGGCGCGCGTTGTCGTACTGCTCGCGCTCCTTGGCCGGGAGCGGGCGGATGCGGGACAGCGAGTGGAGCCCCTTCACCACCTCGGCCACGCCCAGCACGCCGCCCGCGATGAGCCGGTCGGCGTTGTCGCGGTGGCGCACTTTCCAGTCGAGCTCCGGATCGTCGTACTGGGCAGCGAGGTAGTGGAACACGCCCTCGATCTGGTCGCCGCTCGCCACCTTGCGCAGACCGATGGTGGGCACCTTGCCCTTCGGGACGAGGACGGCCGCGCCGTCCTCCTCGCGCTCCATGCGGACGAGCTCGAGCCTCTGCCCGGCGATCTCCTTCTTCTCGACGCCGGTGATGCGGCAGACGCCCTGGTTCGGGTAGACGACGCGGTCGCCGACCTCGAGCTCGCCGGCATCGGTGATGACGCCTTCGACGGCCGGGAGCTGCTCCTTCGGCTCCTCGTGCCGCGCGGGTGGGCCTTTCACAGGATCCCCCTTACCACGCGCGTTCAGGTGCAGCAACGACTTCGCCGGAGCACGCGGGTGCGGCATCGGAGAGCTTCACCTCGGCTCCGGGACGGCATACCGGGCAAGCGGGATCACGCCGCAGCCGCAGCTCGTGGAAGCGGGTCTCGAGCGCGTCGAAGGCGAGCAGCCGGCCCACCAGCGGGGTGCCCCGGCCGAGCACGATCTTGAGCACCTCGTTGGCCTGGAGCAGCCCCACGATGCCGGGCAGGACCCCCAGCACGCCGGCCTCGGCGCAGGACGGGGCGAGGTCGGGCGGCGGCGGCTCCGGATAGAGGCAGCGGTAGCACGGGCCGCGACCGGGCCAGAGCGTCGTCACCTGACCCTCGAACCGGTAGACGGAGCCGTGCACGCAAGGGATGCCCCGCAGCACGCACGCGTCGTTGAGCAGGTAGCGGGTGGGGAAGTTGTCGCCGCCATCCACCACCACGTCGAAGCCGTCGAGGATGCGCAGGGCGTTGTCGCTCGTGAGCCGCTCCTGGAACGGGACCACCTTCACGTCGGGGTTGAGGGCGCGGATCGCCTCCGCCGCCGACACCGTCTTCGGGAGCCCGAGGGTGCGCGTCGTGTGGAGCACCTGCCGCTGCAAGTTCGAGAGGTCGACGACGTCCGAGTCGACGATGCCGAGCGTGCCCACCCCGGCGGCGGCCAGGTAGAGCGCCGCGGGGGAGCCGAGCCCGCCGGCGCCGAGGAGGACGACCTTGGCCCCCAGGAGCCGCGCCTGACCCTGCTCGCCCACCTCGGGGATCACGAGGTGCCGGCGGTAGCGCTCCTTCTGCTCGGGCGGGAGCACCTGCGGCTTCACGGTGGGGAACCCATGGTCGTGCCACCGCCCGTAGCCGCCGGCCATGGACGACACGCGCCGGTAGCCCATCTCGGCCAGCGTGCGGGCGGCGAGCGCGGAGCGGTTCCCGGCCGCGCAGTACAGGACGAGCTCGGCGTCGCGATCGGGGGCGAGGCCCTCGACGCGCGACTCGAGGAACCCGCGCGGCAGGTGGCGCGCGCCGGGGAGGTGGCCGGCACTCCACTCGTCAGCCTCGCGGACGTCGAGGATGAGGACGCCGCCACCTGCGTCGAGGCGCTGCTTCACCTCCTCCGGCGACACCTCGCGGACGGCCGCGCGCGCCGCGGCGAGGAGATCGCGGTAGGTGGTCATGCTGAGGGCTTACCGCCTCAAAGCGCCCGAATCAAAGGCGAACTGAGGACGGGCCACGGGCTCAACGCCCGACCCGCTGCTGCCGCCGCCGCGCCGCCTCGAGCCAGCGCACGTTGGCGACGGGACGCGCCGGCTGCGGCTCGTGGCCGCGCAACGCGCGCCAGACCGCGTGGCAGCGTTGCACGGCGGTGAGCGTCGTGACCACGCCCAGGATGGCGAGCGTGCTACCCACGACGACGTCGCCGCCGCCGGGGAACGCGGCGTCGAAGATGGGCGCGAGCGCGCAGGGGAGGCCGGTCAGTACGACGCGCTCCGCGCGCTGCATGCCGCCGAACCTGACCTCCGCGCCGATGCCGAGCGCCTCGCCGCGAGCGCGCGCGTAGGAGACGACCACCGAGGAGCCGGCGGCGGCCAGCACCGCGTACAGCGCGCCGCTGTCGCGGAAATAAATCGACAGCCCCGCGAAGACGAACAGCTCGGCGACGCGATCGAGCGTCGAATCGAGAAAGGCTCCCGCCTTCGACGAGGTGCCCTGGGCGCGCGCCACCCGGCCGTCGACGAGGTCGAGGCTGGCGGCGGCGAGGTAGAGCCAGCCGCCGCTCGAGAGCCGGCCCATCCCGAGCAGCGCCGCCGCGACGCCGGTGAGGGCGGTGCTCGTGAGCGTGATCGCGTTCGGCGTGACGCCGAGCTTCAGGCACGCTCGCTCGACCGGACCCCACAGCCAGACCCACCACTCCATCCACCACTTCAAGATCGGCGCCACGTGCCGCGCCTCGATGTACGGCGTGTGCGGGCGGCCGACCGTGGCGCAGCGGACCGCGAACACGGCCATCGTGGCAAGGAGGAACAGGATGAGCCCGCACAGCGGGAACAGCGCCTCGATCGTCCGCAGTGCGTGAAGCGTCACGGAGCGGAAAATAGCCACCGCCGTCCCACCGCGATACGTCCGGGCGGGCGAGCGGGCGATCCCCCTGGGGGCGTGGCGGAAGGGCGCAGCCCTAGTCGGGTGAGCGCAGACGGCGTGCGGCGAGGCCCACGTACTCCGGGTCGCGCTCGAGCCCGAGGAACCGGCAGCCCGCGCGGACCGCGGCCACGCCGGTCGTCCCGGAGCCGCAGAACGGATCGAGGACGAGGTCGCCCGGGCTGGCGCTGGCGGCGATCACGCGCTCGAGGAGGGCGAGCGGCTTCTGGGTGGGGTGACGGCCGTGCACCTTCTCGCGCGGGGCCGGTGTCGGGAGCGACCAGATGACCTGCTCGCCGCCCGGCTCGGGCCGGTCGGCGATCGCCCACAGGTCGCGCATCTGCTTGCCGCCGTTCTGTGCCTTCATCTCGCGGTAGTTGAAGCGGTGCGCGAGCGGGCGGAGCCGCTGCGGGCTCGCCCAGAGCAGGATCTCGGTGGAGTGGGTGAAGAACCGGCAGGCCAGGTTGGGCGAGGCGTTGGGCTTGTACCAGGTCACCGTGTTGAGCAGGTGGAACCCGAGCTCCTGCATCGCGTAGCCGACCGAGAAGATGACGTGCTGGGTGCCGGAGACCCAGATCGTGCCGGAGGGCTTGAGCACGCGGCGGCACGCGTCGAGCCAGCGCGCCTGGAACGCGTGGTCCTGGGTCACGCCGCCTGAGCGGTCCCAGACGCCCTTGTCGACGCTGGCGCGACGCCCGCTGCGGCACGTGCTGCCGCCATTCGACAGGTGGTACGGGGGGTCGGCGAAGACGAGGTCCACCGACCGCGGGGGCAGCCGCTCGAGCGCCTCCAGGCAGTCGCCCTGGACGAGCGTCCAGGAGGCTCCGCGCTCGGCGGTGCCGGGGAGATCGTCCCAGTCGTGCAGATCGAGGCGTCGGGCCATGACGATCGGTATGCGGCGATATCGGATCCGCGTCAAAAAATCGGTCGACCTGGGTTATGGTGCCCCGCTCTAACGAGGGGTCTTTCATGGCCGATCGCGCACCCAGCAGCTTCACCCTCTGGCTCGACGAGGCGCTCTCCGGGTGGATCCTCCCCGGCGCGGCGCTCGTCGCGGTCGGAGTCGTCGGAGCGCTCTACCTGGCCGGAATCGCCAGCGAGGAGGCGACCGCCACGCTCGTCGTCCTGGCGGTCGGGATCGTCGCCGCGCTGTACATCGTCCGCCCGGCCCTCGACGCGCAGCGCGAGCCGCTCGCACGCGGCCTCGCCGTCGTCGCGGCGGTCGCGACCCTGGTGGCCTCGCTCTGGCCCGCGCTCCGCACGGTCCGGCCCGGCGAGCCGCTCTTCGCCGGCGACATGGGCCAGGTGGACGACGCGATCGCGGTGCCGCCGGGTGTCGCGGGCCCGGTGCGGCTCCTCGTGTCGGGCAAGCTCCCCGACCGCGGCGAGCCGTCTGTGACGTTCACGATCACCGGCACGAAGGAGCCGGTGGAGGGCAAGCTCGAGCGGACCTACGGCTACACGCGCGTGGGCCGCGGCACGCGCGCCCGCGTCGCCCACGATCACACCGCCGACTACTACCCGGCCGATCTCCCGGCCGGCGCGTTGGCGCTGAAGCTGGAGCGCCTCTCGGGGCAGCTCGGCAGCCGCCTCGCGGTGGCGGTCTTCCGCGAGCCCTTCCCGTTCGCGGGCGGGCCGTGGATCCTGGCCGGCCTGGCGCTCCTCCTCGCCTGCGCCGCCGACGCGCGCCTGGCGCAGCGGAACAACCTGTCGGTCGCGGCGGGCATGGCGGTCGCGTTCGCGCTGCTCGTCACCTACAACGCTACGCCCGCCGCCGCCGTCGGACCGTCGGTGGGGGGCGTCGTGCTCGGCGCCCTGGCGGGCTCGCTCGCCGGCTGGATCGTGGGCGCGGCGGTGCGCCAGGTCGTGCCGCCCGCGCCGCGCCGGACCGCCGCGGGGAAGGGCAAGGCCGCCAGCGCGGCCTGAAGGTCAGGGCCTGTGAAGGAATCCCCGGACTTAGCCAGGCGAGCGAAACGCTAGCAGCGCGAGGCGCGACGACCGAGCATAGCCATAGGCTATGTGAGGGAGGAGCAACGAAGCGATGCGACGCGGATCGCTCGACTCGGCGAAGGGAGGGGGTTCCTTTGCAGGCCCTCGGACCGTGGCGGCTCTCGACGCCGCGTTCGTGAAGGAGGCCGCCCTCGCGGCGGGGTTCCACAAGGCCGGCATCGCGCGGGCCTGTCCGCTCGATCCAGGTCCGCTCGATCGCATGCTCTCGTGCGGCGCGGAGGCGGACATGGTCTGGCTCCGCACGCAGCGCGACGAGCGGCTCGACCCTTCGCGGCTCCTCCCCGGCGCGAAGAGCGTGCTCGCGCTGGCCCTCTCCTACCTCGAGGCGGACGGCGCGCCGGAGCCGGCGGAGGGGCGGGTGGCGCGCTACGCCCGCGGCCGTGACTACCACGCGGTCATGCGGCGGCGCCTCAAGGACCTCGTCGCGCGGCTCCACGCGCGCGACCCCGAGGTGCGCACCTACCACACCTCGGACATCGGGCCGGTGATGGAGAAGGCGTGGGCGCAGCGCGCCGGGCTGGGGTGGGTGGGCAAGAACGGCTGC
>Ga0318497_10000049_pt1 | contig 36961 bp, 40 predicted proteins | sample GRESIP109b1f23_FD_203754 | JGI IMG/M metagenome (GOLD analysis project Ga0318497, IMG submission 203754) | Tropical soil microbial communities from Luquillo Experimental Forest, Puerto Rico - GRE.SIPMG.109b1f23 | ecosystem: Environmental > Terrestrial > Soil > Tropical forest > Bulk soil... | reverse complement strand
GGGTCCGATCGGCACCCGGACCGGAGCGCGCCAGCCGCTTCGACCAGCGCAGGATCGCGCGCGGACCGAAGCGCACCGCCCCGTATGCGCTGGTGGTGAGGAAGAACTCGAGGACGAAGACCGAGCGCGGGACACCGCTCGGCACGAGGCCGGAGCCGGCGGCGAAGAGCCCCGTCCCGGCGAGCGCGGCGAAGCTCACGCGCAGCGCGTCGGACATCCCGGCCAGCCGAAACGACCAGCGATCGAGCGAAGCGGCGCGGTTGCAGAGCACGCGACAACCCGCCACGAGGAGCGCGGCGCGAGGCAGCGCCGCGAGGTAGGCGTCCGGGATGTGGCCGTCGAAGCGCACCCCGAAGGCGAGCCACAGCGCCGCCGCCGCCATGGCGCCGTCCGCGACCAGGAGCATCACGCGCCGAGCCGTGTACACCCAAGGGTTCCGACGCATGCCCGTCTCCCCGCCAACCTGCGCTGTCATGAGTTCGCAGCATGGGTCGAAGAAGCATCCCTCCGCTCGGGGTCCGTACTCCGCGAGAAGGGTTCGACGCGATGCCCGGCCGACGCGGGGTCGCCCGGCCGATGGTTCATGAGCGGTCCCTGCGCGCCCCGCGGCGCTGCTCGAGAGAGCGGGCGGCCGCTCGCCTTGCGGCGACCTTCACGCGCGGTAGCTGGGGAAGAACCCACGCCGAGGCGTCCACCCCTGGCGCTCGCGGACCGCGACGAGCGTCTCGTACGCCTCGGCGTCGTGGACGAGGCGCCCGACCTTGAATGGCACCTCACCGCGTCGCGCGTAGGCGCGTTTGTACCGGAAGAGCCCGTCGTCGGGCTCGTACCCGCCGCCGAGCACGTACCCCTTCTTCCCATCCCCGGCGGCCCAGGTCGCGATGTGGTGTTTCAGCAGGTAGTTGGGACCGAGCGGGAATGCGTCAGCGTGGGTGCCGCCCAGGAAGTAGTAGACGTGCTCCTCCGAGCACAGGACGAGGTCCGACGAGATCACCTCGCCGCCGCGGAGGGCGTGAAAGAACGCGTAGTGGCCTCCGAGGCACTCCGTGATCTGCTCGAAGAAGGTGCGCGGAAAGAAGTACCAGCGCTCGGCGTGGTTCCGCTCCATCGTGTGCGTGTAGACCCTCAGGAAGTCGTCGATGCGGGCGCCGGTGCGGTCCACCTCGACCTCGAGGCCAGCGCGCTCCGCCACGCGCACCCATCTCCGCACCTTGCCCTCGTACCCCTGCCAGAGCGCGTCGGAACCGCCCTCGAGCGGCACGACGATGTTCCGCGCGCGCACCTCGATCTCGCCAGGGAGCGCCGCGAGCTGCTCGGGGAACAGCGACAGGCGCGCGAAGGTGGAGACGATCCGTTCTTCGCGGCACCAGGCTGCGTGCGCGCGCCAGAACGCGTCCTCGTTGCGCGCGCCCCAGGCGAAGGGGCCGCCGTAGCCGTAGGGGGTGACCGCGTCGAGGTGCTCATCGGCGGCCGCCGCCCAGGGCTCGGCCGCGATGGGGCGCACGATCAGCGGGAACAGGATGGCTCCGCCGCCTTCCTCCTCGCCCGCGGCGCACACGACCCGGTCACATGGGCGAGCGAACAGGCGCGCGTATTCGGGGTGAGCCATGATCTCGCGTCGCGGCCAGCGCTCCCACAGCTCGACCCAGCGGGCGAGATCGCCGGGTGACGCGGCGTCGAGGACGCGGAACTCCATCGCGCGCAACATGAGGGTCCACCGCGCCGGCGTCGGCCGCCTCGTTGGGCACCCGCCCGACGAGCGCCCTTCCCGAGTCCACCGGGCGGTGGAGCGAACCACCGTCGGCATCCTGCCTCAGAGCACACCCAACGGTACCCTCGCACGACCGTCGGGGAGGGGCCACGTTGCTCGCATGTCAATGGCTCGGTGTCGTGTCGAGCGACGATCCGAGCGCCCGCTCTCCCGGGCGCTGGATGTGACGGTCGCGGCGGGAAGCCTGATCGTGCTGGCGCCGCTGCTCCTCCTCATCGCTCTGGCAGTCCTCGTCACGACGGGGCGGCCGATCTTCTTCCGACAGGTCCGGATCGGCTGGCACGAGCGGCCTTTCTCGCTCGTGAAGTTCAGGACGATGCGCGCCCCATGGCCAGGCGAGGTCTGGTTCCTGAGCGATCGGGAGCGGATCACGCGCCTCGGGCGTTTCCTCAGGACCACGAGCCTCGACGAGCTGCCCGAGCTGTGGAACGTCCTGCGCGGCGACATGAGCCTCGTTGGACCGCGCCCGCTGCTTCCGGAGTACCTGAGCGTGTACACGCCCGAGGAGCGCCGGCGCCACGACGTGAGTCCGGGGCTGACGGGCTGGGCCGTGGTGCATGGCCGCAACACGCTTCCGTTCCGGGAGCGGCTCCGCCTCGACGTCTGGTACGTCGATCACGCCTCGATCGCCCTCGACCTCCTCATCCTCGCCCGCACGGTGGCGCTGGTGGTGCGGCGCTCCCACGCGATGCCGTTCGAGGACGACGTGGCGCTCGGGTTCCCGATCGCGAGCCTCGGGTGCAACACCGCGGTTCCGCTTCGCGATGACGCCGGCCAGCTCGACGACGCGCGTCGGAGCGCCGGGGCGTGAACGCGCTCCGCGTCCAACGCCCGCGCGGATCGTGCCGCGGGGCGCGCCCGGGGGCTGCGGCCGCGGGAGGCGCGCCCCGGGACGGGTACTTCCCGATCGACGGGGCCTGGCTCACGAGCTGACCGTGTCCTCGCGACCGCTGCGCCTCGTCCACGTGACGACCATCCCGGGGACCCTGATGTTCCTCTCGGGGCAGCCTCGATACCTGCGCCAGCGCGGGTTCGAGGTGATGACGATCTCGTCGCCAGGTCCCGCGCTCGAGCGGTTCGAGCAAGCCGAGGAGGTCGAGGGCCATCCCGTACCGATGTCGCGCGCCATCACGCCAGTCCGGGACGCGGTGGCGCTGCTTCGCCTCGTGAGGCTCCTGTGGCGGCTCCGGCCCGACATCGTCGACGCCCATACACCCAAGGGCGGCCTGCTCGGGATGATCGCGGCCTCGCTGGCCGCCGTCCCAGTGCGCATCTACCACGTGCACGGGCTCCGATTCACGGCAGCGTGTGGCCTCTCCCGCCGCTTACTCCGGCTCACCGAGCGCGTCGCGTGCGCTCTCGCGACCCGGGTGCTGTGCGTGTCTCGCTCTGTGGCGGACCTCGCCCTGTCGGATGGGGTCGCGCCGCCCGACAAGACGGCCGTCTTGCTCGGCGGTAGCATCAACGGCGTCGACGCGACCGGACGCTTCCGCGCGCCCTCGCTGGAAGAGGTCGCCGCGGCCCGCGTAGCGCTCGGGATCCCGGCGAGCGCCCGCGTCGTCGGCTTCGTGGGCCGGCTCGTGCGCGAAAAGGGCCTCGTCGAGCTGTGGCGCGCCTGGACAACGTTGCGGGAGGAGATGGCTGATCTGCGACTGGTCCTGGTCGGCCCGATCGAAGCGCAGGATCCCGTTCCCCCGAAAGTGCTGACCGCACTGATGAGCGACGCGCGCGTCCTCATGGCGGGCCTCGAATACGATACGCCTCGTTACTTCCGCGCGATGGACGTGGTCGCGCTGCCCTCTTACCGCGAGGGATTCGGCGTCGTCTCGATCGAGGCAGGAGCCATGCGTCTGCCGGTCGTGGCCACGCGTGTGACGGGATGCGTCGACGCGGTGGTGGACGGGGTGACCGGGACGCTCGTTCCCGCTCGCGACGCCACCGCTTTGACGGAAGCGCTGCGCGCTTACCTCATCGATCCGGAGCTGCGGCGGCGCCACGGCGACGCCGCGCGCACTCGCGTCGTGCGCGACTTCGACCAGGAGCGGATCTGGAGCGCGCTGCACCTCGAGTACCTGGAGCAGGCGGCGCGGGCGGGGCTGACGTCGATCGCGCCGGCGGGCGGGCGATGACCCGAGGCGGGAGGTTGGAGCGACATGGGCCGAATCTACCTGTCGGTGCCGCACATGGGAGATCGCGAGGAGGGCTACGTGCGCGAGGCCTTCGCCTCGAACTGGCTCTCCAGCGTGGGGCCCCAGCTCGAAGCCTTCGAGCACGCCTTCACCGAGCGAATCGACCGGCCAGCGGTGGCGCTGGCGAGCGGCACCGCCGCGATCCACCTCGGGCTCCGCCTGCTCGGCGTCGGCCGGGGTGACGAGGTGCTCGTCTCCGACTTCACGTTCGTAGCGAGCGTCAACCCCATCCTGTACCTCGGCGCGACGCCCGTCTTCGTCGACAGCGATCCCGGCACGTGGATGATGAGCCCGGCGCTCCTCGCCGAGGCGCTCGCCGACCGCGTCCGACGGGGCCGTCCACCGAAGGCGGTGGTGGTGGTGCACCTCTACGGACAGTGCGCCGACCTGGATCCCATCCTCGACGCCTGCCGCGCTCATCACGTCCCGGTGCTGGAGGACGCGGCCGAGGCGCTCGGCGCGACCTACCACGGCCGGCCGGCCGGATCGTTCGGAGACGTGTCCGCCTTCTCGTTCAACGGAAACAAGATCATCACCACGACCGGCGGCGGGATGCTCGCCTCGCCACGCGCGGACTGGGTCGAGAAGGCGCGCTTCTGGTCGACGCAGGCGCGCGAGCCCGGGCCCGCGTACCACCACCTCGAGGTCGGCTACAACTACCGGATGTCGAACCTGCTCGCCGCCGTGGGCCGCGGGCAGCTCGAGGTGCTCGACGATCGCGTCCGGCAGCGGCGCGCAGTCGAGGCGCGCTACCGGGCCGCGCTGGAGGACGTTCCCGGGATCGCCTTCATGCCGGAGGCGGAGTACGGCGTCTCGACGCACTGGCTCACCTGCCTCACGATCGACGGGACCCACTTCGGAGCCTCGCGCGACGACGTGCTCCGCGCGCTCGCCGCCGACGACATCGAGGCGCGGCCGCTGTGGAAGCCGATGCACCTGCAGCCGCTGCACGAGCGCTGGCCATCCTACGGCGGAGAGGTCTCGGCGGAACTGTTCGAGCGCGGGTTGTGCTTGCCGAGCTCGAGCAGCCTCTCCCTCGCCGACCAGCACCGCGTCGTCGAGGTGGTGCGGCGCTCGGCACGGCGCACGTTCGCGCCAGGGTGGTCGGCGATCGAGGGCTCGGCGACCTCGCCCGGCTGAGAGCCTGCGAAGGCCCTGATCAGAAATCGGCCACCTTTCGCCCCACCGGTCCCTCCGCCCGGCCGTCGCGGCGGAGCGCGCCGCATTCCTGCTCGGTCAGGTACACCTCGTCCCAATACCGGAGCGACCAGCCGCGCCGGATGGAAGGGGCCTCGAGCGCCTCCTCCAGGACGAGGTCGCGCAGGCACAGCTCCGCCTCGTTGAAGCCGAACTGAGCGCGCATCGGCGCCGAGCTGGAGAAGCGCAGGTTGATCTCGAAGACCCGCACGCCCTCGGTCGTCTTGCGGAGCTGCAGGTTCACCGGCCCGACGACGTCGAACGTCTCGACGACGCGCCTGCAGGTCTCCGCGATCTCCTCGTCGGCGACCACCTCGGCCTTGTAGGTCAGCCCGGCCGCGAGGCTGCGCCGGAACGCGATCTGGCCCAGGTAGCCGGTGCGGCGGCTGCGGTAGACGCCGACGGTGTACTCCTCGTCGTCCGGCAGGAGGTACTGCTGCAGCACCGGCTCGGCGACGTGCCGCGCCAGCCACGCGAGCTCCCCGGCGCTCCGCACGAAGTGCAGGTCGCGAGACCCGGAGCCATGGCGAGGCTTCAGGACGAGCGGGAACCCTCGCCGAGCCATCAGCTCGGCGACACCGGCCTCGTCGCTCGCGAGGACGGTCTCCGGCACCGGGAGCCCCGCGCCGCGCATCGCCTCGAACATGCCCCACTTGTCCATGAAGCGCTCGACCAGCGCGGGGTCGTTCACGACCAGCTTCGCGCCCGTGCGCCGCTCCAGCTCGGCGCGAACCGGCGCCACGCGGCGCATCTCGATCTCGGAGCCGAAGCAGACCAGATCGACGCGCTCGCGCCGGCAGACCTCCTCCAGGCGCGACAGGTACCTCGGCTCATCGCTCGTCACCCGGGGCAGCACGTAGCCGGCGTCGGCGCGGAAGAGCCCCACCGAGACCGGATCGGCGTCGGTCGCGACCACCCTCGGCCGGAGCGCCGACTGTCGCAGCGACTTGATGATGCTCACGCCCGGCGGCGCGCCCGCTCCGGTCACCAGTGCCGTCAGCTCGCGTCGCGCTCCCGCTCCGACCATACCCGTTCCTCCACGCTCCTCGGCAGCTCCGTCCCCTGGCGCGTCAGCACCACCGGGACCGTGCACGCCGCGACCCTCAGGTCGCGCCACAAAGACCACCCGCAGACGTATTCGAGGTCGAGCTCGATCCGCGCCGCCCACGGGATGCCGTTGCGCCCGTTCACCTGGGCCCAGCCCGTGATGCCGGGCCGCATGACGAGCCGCTCGCGCTGGCGCGCGTCGTAGCGCGCGACGTGGTGCGGGAGATCCGGCCGGGGGCCGATGAAGCTCATGTCACCCCTGAGCACGTTCACGAGCTGCGGCAGCTCGTCGAGGCTGGTGCGCCGGAGGAAGCGCCCGGCGCGGGTGATGCGCGGATCGTCGCGGTAGCAGTAGCTGCCGAGCGCGGACCTCTCCGCTTCCTCGACCATCGTCCGGAACTTGTAGATCGTGAACTCCCGCCCGCCGCGCCCGATCCGCTGCTGGCGGAAGATGACGCCGCCCCTCGAATCCGCCTTCACCGCTGCGGCGACGAGGAGCATCACCGGCGAGAGGGCCGTCAGCAGGGCCGCGGAGCCCACCACGTCGAGCGCTCGCTTGACGGTGAGCTGCAAGGCTCGCCCACGCTCAACCGTGCCGGGCATCCCGATCCTCTCCTTCCGCCACCCCGAGCCGGTACTGGAGCACAGGGGGCCGCCGGCCACGCGCTACATCGTCGAGCGCGAGGCGCGCCCGGACCGCGCGGTAGCCGGCGCGCACGAAGGGCGGGAGCGCGGCGGCGTGCCGGTGATACAGCTCCATCGCGGCGCGCTTGAGCGGGTGCTCGTGGAGCTCGCGCTGTGGCGGATGCCAGATCCGGCGCGGCGATCGGCCGTGGAGCGGCTCGGGCCGGTCGTATTCGACGAAGACCGACCCGATCTCGGCGGCCCGGTGGGCGTCACTGCTCGCCACGCTGGCCAGGCCGTGCCCGGCCGCGAACGCGCGGCTCTGCGCGTTGTGATCGAACGTGTCGCGGCCGTTGAAGCACTCGACGAGGTCGGCCCGGGCGAGGACCTCCTCGACGAAGGCGTCCGTTCGACGCAGCTCGCGCCGGAACACCCCGCTTCCTCGCCGGAACAGGTGCGGCAGCAGGACGAGCCCGCCCTGCGCGTGGATGCGGTCCATGAGAGAGACGATGCGCCGCTCGGGGATCATCGACTGCAGGCCGAGACCGACCACGTGCGAGCCGTCGACGCAGGTGAACTCACACCCGACCACGACCTCGAGCTCGCCACCCGCGAGCGCGCGCAGCGCGACTGCCCCGTCGATCGTATCGTGGTCGGTGACGCAGAGCGTAGTGAGGCCCGCGCGCCGCGCCGCCTCGAGCACCTCCTGCGGGGCGGCGCTCCCGTCGTACGAGCGCGAGGTGTGGAGGTGATAGTCGACGCGTGTCACCGCCAGCCCCTTGCGGCGTCCGCTCCGGGCGTATTCCCGCCCGGCCTCGCCCAGCGCATCATGCGCATGGCCGCGTGGCGCCGCTTCACTCGAGACGGGGCGGCGCCGGGAGGGTCGGGAGGACAGGGGACGCTGGACCGCGGATGGCTATGCGTGTGTGCCGCCGGGACGACGGGGCGCTAGCTCAACGGTAGAGTTGCGACCTATTACTGTCCGTGACGCAGCGCTCCTGACTTCTCCACCCGCTCAAACGGACCAGCCCTCGGAAGTCAGGCGAGTTTCCGCCCGTGAGGGGAGTAGCCTAGGGGCCGGGCCAACGGCAGATTCGCGAGGGTATGGCCCTCAAGGACGCGCTCGTCCTCGACGAACGCCAGACGCCGGAGCGCGCCGGCGAGGACAACGCGCTGCGGCTCGGCCGCCAGGTCGCAGACCAGCTCGCGATTCGCTACCGGGTCGAGGTGATAGGCCCTGCGCTGGAAGCAGAATCCGGCGAGCGCGCGCCGCACGGTGCGATTGCCGCCCGAGGTCCTGCTCTAGATGCTGGAGTACCGGAGATGGACCTCAAGTGAGGGAGGGAGCCATGGACATCCGGGTAGTGCTGCGCGAGTTCATCGAGAGGAACTTCTGGGTGCGCGACGGCGTCGGGGACGACCACTCGCTGCTCGACTCGGGGATTCTCGACTCGACGGGCCTGGTCGAGGTGGTGACGTTCCTCGAATCCAGGTTCGAGATTGCGATCGCGGACACCGAGATCATCCCCGAGAACTTCGAGACCATCGCCCGGATGAGCGCCTTCGTCGCGCGGCGCACGGGGACCGACGAACGCGCCGATGAGGCGCTACGCAGGGTGGGGTCCTGACCAGGCGAAGGGCGGCGGATCGTGGAAGGAGAGGCGAGATGACGATTGCCGCAAGCGCGAAGATCCACCCCTGGGTCAAGATCGTTCGGAAGGACGACAACTTCTCGATCGGTGACTATTCGCAGATCGACGACTTCGTGTTCATCAACGCCGGAAAGAGCTGCCGCCTCGGACGCTTCGTCCACGTCTGCTCGTTCGTGAGCATCATCGGTGGAGGGGAGTTCGTCCTGGAGGACTTCGCCGGGCTGAGCGCGGGTTGCCGCGTCATCACCGGGACCGACGACTACCGGGGGCCATACCTCACCAACCCGACGATCCCACGCGAGTTCACCAACTACGCAGTGTCGCACGTGACGATCCGTGAGCACGCCATCGTCGGGACGAATGTCGTGATCTTCCCCGGTGTCACCATCGGCGAGGGCGCCGCCGTGTCGGCGAGCACCGTCGTTCGCCGCGACCTGCCGGCGTGGGGCGTATATGCGGGGGACCCTCTCCGCAAGATCGGCCAGCGAGATCGCAACGCGATCCTCGAGAAGCAGCGGATCTTCCTGGAGCGGCTCGCGGAGTCCGGCCCGTCGGATGGCGACCCCACGCGGGGCCGCGTGCGGGGCCTGGAGGACGCGGGCGCAGAGCTCGCGTTCCGGCAGAGCACCGGGTAGCGGGCGTGGGACGAGACACGTACCGCCTCGGCGCACGAGTGAGGTGACCGACCGCATGGGCGAGTTCAGATGGTCGCGCAAGCCCAGCCCATGGTGCGACGCGACGAAGCGGGCACTCGACGTCGTCGTCGCCGCCGCAACCCTGATCGCGCTCGCGCCGCTGCTCGGCGCGATCGCGGTGGCGATTCGAGCGACGTTGGGATCGCCGATCCTGTTCCGCCAGACGCGGATCGGCCTGCGCGAGCGACCGTTCACCATCCTGAAGTTCAGGACGATGCGGGAGCCGTGTCCAGGGGAGGTCTGGTTTCGCACGAACGACGAGCGCGTCACCCGGCTCGGGCGGTTCCTGCGGACGAGCAGCCTCGACGAGCTGCCCGAGCTCTGGAACGTGATCCGCGGTGACATGAGCCTCGTCGGACCGCGGCCGCTCCTCCCGGAGTACCTCGAGGAGTACACGCCCGAGGAGCGGCGGCGACACGACGTGCGCCCCGGCATCACAGGGTGGGCCGCTGTCCACGGCCGCAACGTGCTCCCCTTCCGAGAGCGGCTTCGCCTCGACGTGTGGTACGTGGCCCATCGATCGTCCGCGCTCGACCTCCGCATCTTGATGAGGACTGTGACGCAGGTGCTCCGGCGGACTAACGCCGTCGTCTCCGAGGACAACGCGAGGCTCGGGTTTCCCATGGCGCGCCTCGCGCCCGGCCGCACGTCGGGCGTCGAGGCGTTCCGTTCCGACGCGGCACCCTCCGGCGACGAGCGCGATCCGCTAGCCCGCTGATCGGCTCCCCCCGGGAGACAGGGGCAAGCTGCCGACCGAGCTGTGGTATCAGAGTCCGGCCCGACGCCGTCCGCGACACGGATCGGCGGCTGCTCGACGTCGACCTCTGTCGTCAGCCGGAAGAGGTCATCTCGCTGGCGAAAGCCGGTACAATTGGGGCAAGAATAGGCCTGAAGCAGAAGGGGGTCGCCGCGCAGACCCGGCGGTTCCGGCGGCAAGAACAGGACCTTGGGGGCGCTAGCTCAACGGTAGAGCTGCGGCCTTTTAAGCCGTAGGCTGAGGGTTCGAGTCCCTCGCGCCCCACTCAGACTCCCCCGTCACCCCTCACGATTTCTGTACCGGTAACAAGGCGAGCGTGTTCCGCCGCCGCCTCGGCGCGCCTGAAGTCCCACGCCAGCTGCATCGGGAGCCTCGTCTTGAGGCGCCGGTCCAGGGTAGCGCCCAGCACATCGTCCTCGGCTCGCCTTCCCCGTCAGCGACGCTGGAGAGAGCGTGAGCCACCAGCATGCGCACGTACCGCCTCGTCATTGGGATGCCCCCGCCTTGGAGGATGGCTGCTGCTGCCAACCCTCGGGGAGACAGGCAAGGTTCCGCCCGCCAGGGGAGTAGCCTAGGGGCCAGACCAACCCAGATTACGGACTCCGCCCTTGGAGGACTCGCCCATGGCGCAGGCTTCCCGTCCTGCCCGTCCGTTCGCGGAAGCCTGCGCGGCGAGCCCGGGCGGTGGTGCCTCGGCCTCGGCGAACGGCCCGATCTCCGTCGTGACAGGAGCCACCTCGGGCATCGGCGCCGAGACTGCGCTCGGCCTGGGCCGCCTTGGTGGCACCGTCATCCTCGTCGCGCGGAACGCCGACAAGGGCCACCGCTTCGCGAGCCGAGTGGCGCGCTCCATCGGGACCGGGAAGGCGCACCTGGTCGTCGCGGACCTCTCTTCCCGCGCGGAGATCCGGAGCGCGGCCGAGGAGATCCTGCGCCTGGTTCCATGGGTCGACGTGCTCGTCAACAACGCCGGTGCTTATTTCGGGCGCCGGGAGACGTCGACCGACGGGATCGAGATGAACCTCGCGCTGAACCACCTCGCTCCCTTCGGCCTCACGCTGCGGCTCATGGGCGCGCTGACGCGGAGCCCGGCGGCGCGCGTCGTCAACGTGGCGTCCGACGCCCACCGGACAGCCACGCTGGACCTCGACGACGTCCAGAGCACGCGCCGGTACGACCGCCTCGAGGCCTACGCCCGGTCCAAGCTCGCGAACGTGCTGTTCACGAACGGGCTTGCCCGGCGTCTGCAGGGCACGCGCGTTACGGCGAACGCCGTTCACCCCGGCGTGGTGGCCACCAATCTCGGCGGGAACAACGGATGGATGAAGACTCGCGTTCGCAATCTCCTGCGCCGCAGCATGCTCTCCCCCGCGGAAGGGGCCAGGACCTCGCTCTACGTCGCCACGGCGCCGGAGCTGAACGGCGTCTCCGGGAGGTACTTCTCCGCTTGCAAGGAGAAGAGAGCGTCCGACGCCTCGTACGACGTCGAGGCGGCTGCGAGGCTGTGGGAACTCTCCGAGGAGCTGAGCGGCGTGCGGTGGCGCGACGTCGTCACGTAGCGTGCTGACTGACCTTCGGGCTCAGCACGTACTCAAGGAGGGTTCGCTCCTTGCCGTCCCGCGTCGTCAGGACCTTGACCGCGCGCGCTCCCAGGAACCGAGGCGTCACCTCCACCTTCTGTTCAAGCGATCGGTCTCGCGGCTCACCCTGCTCGCACCCAGGAGCTCCAGGCGCTGCAGGACCTCCTTGATGAGCGAGGTGGAGCGCCCGTGGGAAGGGTATCCCGGCAACCAGCCCCAGTAGCCGATCCGCGGACCAGAGGAGACGACGTACTTCTCGCCGCGCGCCCGACAGGGATCTCTCCCTGACTAGCACCTCCCGCAGCAGGCTCGGGGTCCGGATCAGCGCGGGGAGCGTGGCGAGGAGGAGCATGAGGCGCCCTCGTCGGATCGCCGCGAGCTGTCGCTTCGACTCCAGGGTGGCCGACACGAGCCCCACGAGCCCGTCAGCCCCCGCATCGGCGACCAGGATCACGGTCGTGCGCTCGCGGAGCAGGACCCGGTAGAACGCGACGAAGAACCTCCGCCCAAGCCGATGCATGAACGCGCCGGGCTGCGCCAGGGAGCAGGCGTAATGGAGATCGGCCAGGGGAGCCCGCGTCGCGGGGCTCCGCCGGCCTGATCACGATCGCCGTCGTCTCCTTGTCCATCGGCTCCCCCCCCCCGGAACCTTTCCGCGAGCGCGACGGCGCTCAGCGCGAGTCCTCGCGCGGGAGCAGCCGCGCTCGCATTAGCTTCCCCGCCTCGTTTCTCGGCAGCGCGTCGACCATCGTGAACAAGACCGGCACCATGTAGGCAGGCAGGTGCTCCCGGCAGAAGCGCTGCAGGTCGTCCATGGTAGGGCTGCGCCCCGGCTTCGGGACGACAAACGCCGCGGAGACCTCGCCCTTCAGGGCGTGCTTCACCCCGATAACCGCCGCCTCGGCGACGTCCGGGTGCTCCGCCACGACGTGCTCGATCTCGATCGGGCTCACCCGGTGCCCGCCGATCTTGAGGATCTCCTTCGAGCGGCCATGGTGGAACAGGAAGCCGTCCGCGTCGCGGGAGGCGAGGTCGCCGGTCCAGAGCCAGCCGTCGCGCAGAATGGCCGCGGTATCCGCCGGCTCGGCGAGGTAGCCGGGCGTCACGTTGTCGCCGCGGGCGACGAGGTGGCCGATCTCGCCCGCCGGGAGCTCGCGCCCGGCCTCGTCGACCACGAACAGCTCCACGCCGGGGATCGGGACACCAATCGAGCCGGGCTTCTCCTCGGCCCGGTCCGGCGGTAGGTAACTGAGCCGCGCGGTGGCCTCCGTCTGGCCGTACATGACGAACAGCTGGGCGGGGTGGAACGCCTTGCGGACCCACGCGATGGTCTCCGGGGCCATCGCCCCCCCTGCCTGCGTTAGGTAGCGAAGCTGCGGGAAGCGGATCGTCGAGAGGTCCACCTGCCGCCGGATCGTCTCGAAGGCGAAGGGGACGCCGGCGAAGCCGGTACACTGCTCCGAGGCGAGCGTCTCGAGGACCACGCGCGGGAACGCGAAGCGGTTGTCGAGGAAGACCGAGCCGCCCGCGAACAGGTGCGTCTGCAGCACGCTCCGCCCGTAGCAGTAGTAGAGGGGCAGGACGAGCATGGCGCGATCGTCGGCGCCGAGCGTCAGGTACTGCACGATGGAGCGGGTGTTCGCATCGACGTTGCGGAACGTCTGGACGACGCCTCGCGGCGTCCCCGTGGAGCCGGAGGTGTAGAGGATGAGCGCGGGCTGCCCGGGGTCGAGCTCTCGTGACGGAGCCGGCGGGGCGGAGCCCATCCCCGGGCCCATCCGGCCATCCTCGAGCACGTGCCCTGCCGGCGTGCCCCCGAGGACGCTATGCATCGACTCCGAAAGCGGCCCGGGGTGCACGACCCAGAGCCGGTCGAGCGGCTGGCGCGCGCATACGCTCGCCCAGGCCTTGGCGTCGCGCCCCCAGATCACCGCCTGCCTCGGGCGGCTCTGCGCCACGACCCCGGCGAGAACGTCCTCCCGCCACTCGCGGTTGACCTCGACGGATGTGGCTCCGACGAGGGTGATCGCGAGCCCGGCGATGACCGTCCCCGGCGAGTTCGGTAGCGCCAGCAGCACCCGGTCGCCACGGCCGATCCCGCTCGCGGCGAGGTGGCTCGCAAGCGCACGCACCCGTGCGGCCAGGTCGCCATAGGAGAGCCGGACCGTAGGCGTCGACACCGCGGTCGCCTCGGGCCGGTGCTCCGCGTGGGCCAGCGCCCACTCGTGGAGGAATGGGGATCGCACGAACGCAGCGTGGCCACACCACCGGTCGGCGGCGCGCGACTTAATGTGGCGATCCCCGAAAGGGAAGCGACCCGGTGTGGGAAGCGACCCGTAGACGTCGCCTTCGCAGTGCAGAAAACGTCCGCCAACTCATCACCTGGTGGTGGGTAACGCCGCGACCGCCTCGGTCCCATCGACGACGCAGCCGTTCCACGGCTATGTCGCGCAGGCGCTCGCCTGCATCGACACGGGCGGAGCCCCGACCGGCTGACATTGACCCTCAGTGATGACGGCACGCGGCGCGGTAGCGCCCCGCGGCTCGCGCCGGCCGACCCGTCAGGGCTCGAGCGAACCGGCACGAGGGCCAGCGGCGCCTGAAGCCCGAGCCGCTCTGGCTCATCGTCCTGCTCGCGCGGCGCATGGACGCGAGCACGTCACCCGCATCACCTACCTGGGCTTCGCTCGGAGCGTGTACCGGTCTCGCTATCAGTCGCCCCTCGACCGCAAGAACGTGAAGCGGGCGCTCGACACGGCCGAGGAGCTTGGAATCCCGCTCCAATCAGCTGAATCGGGGCTGGGCGCGGCGCGCGCGGGCGGCGCCGCGACGATCTCGGAATGGAGGAGCTGCGTCGACAGGACGCCGACGAGCGCCATGTTGTCGGAGTTGGAGAAGCGCTGGCCCGCGCGGGTGCGGCGGCACTTCTGCCAGAGCTGGTCCACCGCGGCCAGGTCGAAGATTCCCGCCGCTGCGAGCGCTCGCGGCGCGAGCGCGTCGCGGACCCACGCCGGACATCCGTCCGACACGAACGCTCCGGCGTCGGGCGCGCGGTAGGGTTGCTTCGGTCGGGCACGGATGGCGTCCGGCACGAGCCCGTCCGCGGCGCGCTTCAGGACGTGCTTCTCCTCGAGCCGTCGGAGCTTGTGGTGAGCCGGCAGCGCGCAGGCGAGCGCCACCACCTCGGGGTCGAGGAATGGGAACCGCCCCTCGACGGAGTGGGCCATGAGCTGCCGGTCGCCTTGTGCCGACAGCAGGTACCCGGAGAGAAGCGTCCGCACCTCGAGATACTGGTCCTGCGCCAGCGGGTCCCATGCGGCGAAGCTCGCGGGCAGCGACGAGACGAGCTCGGCAGCCGGGTCGTACTGCGCGATCTCCGCGCGCAGGTCGGGCGAGAACAGACGCTGCACGGCGCGGGTGGTGTTCCAGCGCGTGGCGTGCGCGAAGCCCGGGTCGCGGTACCGCGCCAGGTCGCGTCCGAAGAATCGCTCGGACATCGCGCGCCGGGCGACCGGCGAGCGCTCGAGGTACGGGTAGAGCCGCTCGAGGAGTCGCGGCCGCAGCCGCGATTCGGGTGCGCGCGCCCAGAACCGGCGCACCTTCCCCTCGCGGAACAAGTCGTACCCCGCGAACACCTCGTCGGCACCCTCGCCCGTCAAGACGACCTTGTAGCCGGCGCGACGAACGGACGCGGAGAGCAGATGGAGCGGCGCTGGCGCGGTGCGAAGGATCGGTCGCTCCGCATGTCGGACCACGTCCGGCAGCGCGCGCGCGATCGCGTCGGCGTCGATCGCGGTGGCGTGGTGCGCCGACCCGATCCGCCGCACCGCCACCTGCTGGAAGGCCGTCTCGTCGTACTCGCGGTCTTCGAAGCCGAGCGAGAACGTGTCGAGCCGCCCGCCGCGCGCCTCGGCTGCCAGCGCGGCGACGAGCGTGCTGTCCAGCCCGCCCGAGAGGTAGCTCCCCACCGGCACGTCGGCGCGCAGCGCTCGCAGCGCGGTGGCGCGCCGCAGGGCCGCGCGGACCGCTTCCGCCGCGTCCTCGACCGTACCGCGAAACGGCTCGACCTCGGGCGGGAACCGGAGCGGCGCGTAGCAGCGATCCGAGACGCCCGCCGCGTCATAGACGCGCACGTGGCCCGGCTCCACCTCGCAGACGCCGCGGAAGACGGTCCGGGGCGGGACGGGGGTCCAGAACGTGAACACCTGGGCCAAGCCCTGCGGATCGAGCTCCCGGGACAGCTCCGGGGCGCCGGCGAAGAGCGCCTTCACCTCGCTCGCGAACCAGACCCGGCCGCGGTGCTCACAGAAGTAGAGCGGCAGGATCCCGAACGGATCGCGCGCGAGCGTGAGGCGGCGTCGCGGGGCGTCCCAGAGCGCGAACGCCCACTGGCCGTTGAACCGCGCCAGGGCCGCCTCCCCCCAGGCCTCGTACGCAGCCACGAGGACCTCGGTGTCGCAGCGCGTTCGGAACCGGTGCCCGAGCCGCTCGAGCTCCTGCCGCAGCTCGACGTGGTTGAAGATCTCGCCGTTGAAGACGACCCAGAGGGTGCCGGCCGCGTTCGACAACGGCTGCGCCCCGAGCGCCGGGTCGACGATCGCGAGCCGCGTGTGGGCGAGCCCGGCAATGTCGTCGCGATACGTGCCCGAGCCATCGGGTCCCCGGTGCGCGAGCGCGTCCATCATCCGCGCGAGTCCATCGGGGTCGGGCGGGTCCCCCCATCCGCCGAGCGCGACATGACCTGCGATCCCGCACACGGCTCAGCCACCCCTCCCGCCCTCGACCAGGAGCGGCGCTGCGTGGAGGTACGCGCTCGTGCGCCGTCTCGCCTCGATCTCGCGATAGACCGCGTGCGTCGCCGCCGGCGTGAGGCCGGCCTCCTCCGCGAGCACCTGCGGCGACACTCCGTGGTCGTGCGCGTAGAGGCCCAGGTCGAGCGTGGCGAGCGGCACTCCGAAGAAGAACTCCTCCTGCGTCTGCGGCAGCGAGTAGGTCTCGGTGGTGGGCGGCCGCGTTCGGATCTCCTCCGGAACGCCGAGGTGCTCGGCGAGCGCATAGACCTGCGTCTTGTACAGGTGCGCGATCGGCTTCAGGTCGGCGGCCCCGTCCCCGTTCTTCACGAAGAAGCCCTGGTCGTATTCGAGGCGGTTGGGCGTGCCGGCCACGGCGTACCGGAGCCGGTCCGCATGGTGGTACTCGAGCATCTTGCGAGTGCGCTGCTTGAAGTTCGTCGCCGCGACGATCTCGAGCAGGACGTCGGCCGGGAGGCGAACCGATCGGAGCGTTCCGTCGGGGCTCCGGAGCGTCAGATCGTACACGGCGAGCCCGCGGGCGCCGTGGCCGAGGACGAGCTTGCAGGCCCACCGCTCGTCGTACTCCGGGACGACTCGCTGGATCGCCTGCGCTTGCCTCCGGTAGCAGCCGATCGCCTCGAGCGCGGGGCCGATCACCTCGACCTGATAGGGGATCCCGAGCTGCTCCGCGACCAGCCGCCCGAGGCGGAGGGCATCGTCTTCCCCGGCCCGCTCCGGCATGAGGAGCGCGAGGACGCGATCGGGGCCGAGCGCGCGGCGGCAGAGCGCGGCGACGACCGAGCTGTCCACGCCCCCCGAGAGCCCGACGACGACGCCCCGCCGGCGCAGGGTCCCGAGCACCTGGTCCCTGATCGCGTCGGCCAGGGCGCGCGCGGTCTGGGGTGCGTCGATGGCGAGCTCGTCCTTCAATCCCACGATGGGTGAATCTGTGTTCGTAGGGTCCGCAGGCTACTGCCCGGGCGGGAGAGCGGCCGGCTGCCTTGAGAGTTCCCCCTTCACGGCCAGGCGCGAGGCCCCTCACGACGTCGTCCGTCGAGATGGCCCGAGGACTCCTGCCCGCTCCTGCTCCGCCCGTCCGCCTCATCGCCGGCGGAGCGTGAGCGCGATGCCCGCCAGGATCGCCGCCCCCGAGATCGCGATGCGGGGCGTGAGCCGCTCGCCCAGGAACACCGTGGCGCCGAGACCAGCCAGCGCTGGCACCGCGAGCTGGATGGCGGCCGCGCGGGTCGCCCCCAAGGTGGGTACGACCGCGTACCAGAGGCTGTACCCTCCGCCGGATGCGAGCGCACCCGACGCGGCCGCGAGCAGGACGCCCGTGCCCGTCGCAGCGAGGTCGCGCAGGAGCGCGACGACGAGCGCGAGCGTGAACGGCAGGGCGCGCAGGAAGTTGTCGGCGTTCGCGGCGAGCGGATCACGCGCGGAGCGCCCGCGCAGCGAGTAGGCACCCCAGGCGGCCCCGGCTGCGATCATGAGCAGCGAGCCGATCGGATCGGGCGCGCTCGCGCCCGGGAGCCCGAGGTAGGCGAGGCCACCGAGCGCAACCGCGATCCCGAGCCACTGGACGGCGCCCGGCCGGACACCGCGCGCGACGCTCCACCCGATCATCGTGACCTGCACCGCGCCGAAGAGGAGCAGCGCGCCGATGCCCGCGCCGATGCGCCCGTAGGCGAGCGAGAACGCGGCTGCATAGAGGAACAACGCGATGGCCGACCCCGTGCTGCCGCCGCGCGGGCGCGCGCGCCGCCCGACGGCGAGGACGACCGCGAGCGCCGCGGCTCCGGACGCGAGCCGGATGGAGGTGAAGGTGGCCGCGTCGATGAGCCGCGGCCGGAGCGCCGCCCGGCACAGGAGCGAGTTCGCGGCGAAGCAGACCAGCGTCGCCGAGGTGAACGCGGCCGTGCGCAGGCGCGAGGCGGCCGGCGCGGCGCCCGGAGGTCCGGAGCGGCCCGCGTCGGTCGTTTCGGCGGCGTCGAGGGCCATGGGAGGTCGGTCGCGTAACACGGTCAGCGCATGGCCGCGACCGCGCCGGGCGCCCTCGTTCGACGCGCGATCGAGGCGGTGGTCGGGCACCGGCAGAGCATGCGGGCCCTCGCTCGAGATCCCGGCCTGCGGGCGACGCTACCCACCGACGCCTCGCGTGAGCACCCTCGCCTCATGTCCGCAGAAGCGTCCCTCGGAGAGGAGCTGCGGTGCCGGCGCGTCCTGGTGGTGGACGACGACGGTGCGCTTCTCGAGCTGCTCACCGAGTACCTCGAGCTGCAGGGCATCCAGGTCGTCGCCGCCGACTCGGGCGAGGCCGCGCTGCGAGAGATCGAGGGGCCGACGCCGCCCGACGTCGTCGTCCTGGACATCCGCATGCCAGGGATCTCGGGGAACGAGGTGCTGCGACGGATGAAGTCCGATCCGCGCCTTGCGCGCATTCCAGTCGCCGCCATGACCGGAATGCGGCCAGGCGAGTTCCAGCTCGTCGCCGCGCCGGACGAGTTCCTGGCCAAGCCGTTCGACGTCGAGAGCTTCAGCGCCGCCCTCTCGCGCATGTGCGGTAAGTAGGGCTCAGCGACCCGCGGCGCGCGCGGGCGGCTCCGGGGGGACGAAGATCCCGCTCGCCTGAGCGCGGAGCCGCAGGAACGCCTTGAACAGGTCGGCCGGATCGAAGCCGCGCGTGCGCGCCAGCTCGGCGTAGATCTCGAGCGCGTTCAGCCCGCCGCCGAAGAGCGTCCCGCCGTCCACCTGCCGCTCGGCGTCCTCGTGCTGGGCGCACTCGATACGCCAGCCCGCGCCGCTGCGGTGAGCGAGGAACACGCTGCGCAGGTCGTGCAGGTCGGCGCCGCACGCCTCGCACCGGAACGTCACGCCGTCGATCCTGGGCAAGTAGGTCATGCGCCGCCGCACAGGGTCCGCCGTGATCCGCTTCCGCTGCTCCGCCGTATCGCGCGAATGCATGCGCTCCTCCTCACCGAGACGATCTCCAGGCAGCGCGTCCTCCTAGCGCGCCCCTCTGACACCCCGCGCCTCGCCGAGTCGTTCGTGCCGCCGTCCAGGTCCGCGCCCCGACGCGACCCGACCGTCCACCCCCGAGGCCCACCCTCGAGGTGGTTCGGGGGCGATGTCAGCCCGCCCTGGCAGAGTTCCGCTCGCGCCGGCTGTTTCCTGTCGGGCGGGAGCGGAGGCGGGATGGGGTTCGAAATCGGGCGAAGGGTGCGGGAGGCAGCCGGCGTCCTCGGCGCCCGGATGGCGAAGGAGGCGCGCCGGCTCGGGCGGCTCGCGCACGCAGAGGCCGGCCGCGTCTGGCGGGACGTCGGCGAGCGGCTCCACTGGGATCGCACCGACCCCGCTGAAGAGGCGGCGGAGCGGTGGGCGTCCGCGAACACCGAGGACAACGAGGCCGTCGGCCCGCGCACGCTCGCGGTCGTCGAGATCATGGCCGAGGTGCTGGCGCGATCGGGGTATTCCGATGTCCGTGCCGACGTGGCCGGGTTCACCGCGCCCGAGGTCGTGCGCGGTACCGTGCGGAGCCACCGGCCCAGCCTCGCCGCCCGGGCCGGCAGCCGGCCCGTGCTCGTCGACGTCTTCCTCCCGGACGAGAGCGACGTCGAGCGTCAGCTCTCGCGCTGGCACCTCTTCGCCAGCGCCGCCGAGCAGATGGGTGGCGAGTTCCACCTGGTCGTCCCGTCCTGGTTCGAGGGCCGCACCGGACGCGCGTGGGTGCAGCAACTTACGGACGGCCACGGGCTACGCGCCGGGAAGGTGTGGGAGATCGGCTGAGCTGCTCCGGGCGAGCGCGCCTCAGCCCCAGAGCTTCTCGTTATGGCCGGCCACGATGCGCCCGCACTGGGCGCACACCTTCGTCCGGCCACCCACCACCGCGCTGCGACCGCTCGCGTCGGTGTGATCGCACCCCTCCAGCAGCCTCGCGAGCTGGTCCTGGACGTCCCGGAGCTGCCGCTCCAGCTTGGAGGCGTCGCTCTTCAAGAACTCCTTGCGCGCGAGGCGCTCTGCCTGCGTCAAGGGGCGCGAGGACTGGGCGTGTAGCGGCTTGGGCATGGAGCCACCTTTTTTTTGGCGGATGGTACCTCGGGTTGCACGTTCTGTCTGCCCCGCACCGGGTGACCGGGAAGGCGACCACGCCTTCACGGGCCCGATCGGGTGGGGAACCAGACATCCACCACCAGCGGCCGGTGGTCCGAGGCCGCCGCGACGTCCGCCCCGCCGGCGACGGCGACGGCGGTGATCGTGCCCGCGTCCTCGCGGAACAGGAGCGCGTAGTCGATACGCTCCTGGGAACCGCCTCCGGTCCAGGTCCACGCTTGCGCCAGATCAAGGACGGCGCCGAGGTCCGCGATCGCCCGGTCGCCGAGCAGTGGGGCGAGCGATGGGGAGCCGGGGAGGTCATTGAGGTCACCAAGCAGGAGGATGAAGGCGTCCCTGTCTCCCGCGCGCGCCACCTCCATGACCTGACGAGCTCGAGCCGCCTGCTCCTCACGTCGCGCGTCGTTCGCGGGGTCGAGCCGCGAGACGAGGTGCGCGCCGATGAGGACGACCGGCCGTGCCGCGCCGCCGAGCCGGACCTCGGCGAGATCGCGCGCCCACAGGAAGCCACCGCGGGCGTCGCGCTCCGCGAGATGCGACCGGTACGCCTCGATGGGGAGGCGCGTCAGCAGGCCGACGTCGATCCCGCGTGGATCGCGCCCTTCCGCGAGCGCGGCTTCATAGCCAAGCCCCGCCAGCGGGCCGTGCGTGAGCCGCTCGAGCAGTTCGAGGTTCTCCACCTCCTGAAGCACGACCGCGTCGGCGTCGAGCCGGCGAAGGACGTCGCCGACGCGCTGGAGCTTCGCCTCCACCTCGGCCGGCGCGAGGACCGTGTCCGCATCGGACGGCGGCGTGAGCTGGTCGATCTCGTCGAAGAGGTCATGCACGTTCCAGGTGACGAACCGGACCGAGCTGGCTCCGACCGCGGACCCGGAGGGCGCCGGCGAGGGTGCACAGGCAAGGAGCGCGAGCAGGATGAACGCGAGCGAGCGCGGCATGAACCAGGCGCCGCTGCAACGCGCTCGCCATCGCCCGCGGCCGCGCAGTCCGCGGTTCCGACGTCCGACCCGCGACCTCGTGTCCGTCAGGCGGTCCCCGAGCGGCACCGCGCGACGCCCGACCGCGACCGCGACCGCGGTCGACGCGGTCGAGATCACGGCTGCGGCCGACCGCGGTCGAGATCGCAGCCTTGGCGCTGAGCGAGGCAGGACACCGCGCACGGGCACTTTGACACCCGCCGTGCCATTCGGTAGAAGCGCCCCGACCCCATCGTCTAGAGGCCCAGGACGCAGCTCTCTCAGGGTTGAAACCGGGGTTCGAATCCCTGTGGGGTCAAAGCTTTACGAACGGCGTGGGCGGCGTTGCGCACAGCCGCCCACGCCGTTTTCCATGGCCTGACACCGTGAGCCGGCGCGAGCCTCGTGCGTTGCGATTCACCGTCCACTCGCGGCCATCGCGGTGGGCCCGGTTGCGTCGGCCTCGGTGAGGCGCAGGCTGCTCGCCTGGCGGTCCCTGCGGCCGCGGCCACGCGCCTTTCGGCAGGGCAGGACTCTTTGACAGCCGGACGCCCGACGGCTACTTTCCGGCGCCCGACCCCATCGTCTAGAGGCCCAGGACACGGCCCTTTCAAGGCTGTAACCGGGGTTCGAATCCCCGTGGGGTCATCCCTTCGTTCACCGTCCTCCGCAGGTGTCGGTGATCGCTCCGCGCACACGAGCCCTCCTCGCCGCGCTCATCGGCTTCGGCCCTGGGCTGGCGTGGTTCGCCTTCGTGGCGGTGCACTACCGCGCGAGCCCGCAGCGAGCGGCCGCGCTCGGGCTGGGCGCGGTGACGGCGATCGGCATCATGGGGCTGTGCGGGGTCATCCTCGCCTGGTTCCCCTACGCGGTCGAGCGCCTCGGCTTCCGCCGTTTCGGCGCCTGGCTGCGCCGCTGGTGGGACGAGGACGCCCGCTGACGGCGGCGCCGCGGCGCGCCCGCGCCAGGCGCGAGTCGCTGCAGCAGCCGCTCCGTCAGCGCGTCGCTCATCCGGCGGATGTCGTCGATCTCCTCGGGACGGATGCGGTCCACGTGGATGCCGCAGGCGACGCACACGACGCCACGTGTCGCCGCGGCGAGCCGCGTCGCGATGACCCGCACCAGCTCGTCCTCGCGATGCCCGACGACCGCGAGGACCGAGGTCGTGGCCCCCTCGTCGAGGCGGGGCTGACCGACCGCCACCGCGCCGATGTGCGCGCGGTGCCCGCCCGAGAGCGTCACCGCGAGATCGGCGCCCAGCCGCTCCGCCGTGAGGCGCAGCGCGACGCGGCCGCGCGTGAGCGAAAGCTGGATCACGGCGCGAGGTGCTTCGACATGCAGACGGCGCTCGACGGGCACAGGCTCCTGAACTCGGGGCTCTCGCGGATGGGCTCGGGGACGTGCTCCCGCGCCACGCGCATGAAACCGGCGCGCTCGAAGAACCCCTCGGCGGTGGTCGTGAGGAGGTACACCGCCCGGACGCCGCGCGCGTCCGCCTCCGCCAGCGCACGCCGCGTAAGCTCGCCCCCGAGCCCCTCGCCGTGGCAGGCAGGGACGACCGCCAGCGAGCGGAAGAGCGCAAACGCGCCGTAGAGCTCGAGCCCGACGAATCCGACCAGCGCGTCGCCGGAGCGCGCCGTGAGGAAGGCCTGGTGCGGAGCACCGACGTCGTCGGCCGGCAGGCCCAGGGCGGAGAGGACGCGCCGGATCTCTCCGAGGTCCTGGGGCGCAGCGGGGGCGAAGCGGACGTCTTCCATCGCCACAGCATAGCGCGCGCGGAGAACGTCGTCCGGCGCAGCCAGGTCCCGGCGCTCGCTCACGCGGACTGGCGCGTGTGGGCGTGCGCGCCCGTGGCTCGTCACCCGTCGCGCCAGGGCTCCGACGAGCGGAGCGCGGCCACGATGGCGCGGGTGGAGGGGGAGCGGTTCAGCGTGTAGAAGTGCACGCCCGGCGCGCCCCGGCGCAGCAGGTCCGCGCACTGGAGGCTGGCGTAGGCGACGCCGAGCTGCAGCGCGCCCTCGGGGTCCTCCCGGCGCACCTTCATCGCCGCGTGGAGCGCGGGCGGGATCTGCGCGCCGCACATGGCCGTGAACCGTTCCACCTGCTCGACGCCGGTGAAGGGCATGATCCCGGGGAGCACCGGGAGCGTGATCCCCGCCGCCCGCGCCCGCTCGACGAACCGGAAGTAGTGCCCGTTGTGGAAGAAGAGCTGGGTCACGAGGAAGTCGGCCCCGGCGTCCACCTTCATCTTGAGGTGGGCGAGGTCGCGCGCCAGGTCGCGCGTCTCGACGTGTCCCTCCGGATAGGCGGCGGCGCCGACGCAGAAGCGCCAGCGCGCCGGCTCGGCCCGAATGAAGGACACGAGCTCGCTCGCGTACCGGAAGCCGTCCGGGTGTGGCTCGAAGCTGTGCTGCCCCTTCGGCGGATCGCCGCGCAGCGCGAGGACGTTCTGCACCCCGGCCGCGGCGAGCTCGTCGAGCACCTGCGCGATCTCCTGCCGCGACGAGCCGACGCAGGTCATGTGCGCCACCGTCTCGATCTCGCTCTCTCGCTTCAAGCGCGTGACGAGCTCGAGGGTGCGGGCGCGCGTCGAGCCGCCCGCGCCGTAGGTGACGGAGACGAAGCCCGGCGCCAGCGGCCGGAGCGCCTCGACCGCCTCGAACAGCTGGCGGACGCCCTCGTCTGTCTTGGGGGGGAAGAACTCGAAGGAGAAGACGGGCTCGCCGCGCTCACGCGCGAAGCGCAGGATGTCGGTGACCCTCACGCCGCTCAGGTTACCATCGCCCCGTCATGAGCTCGAACCCGAAGCGTCCCCGCTACATCACGCCCGAGGGATACCGGCGCATCGCCTCCGAGCACGAGCGCATCTGGAGCGAGCTGCGCCCGCGCGTGGTGGCCGAGGTCGAGGCGGCCGCCGCGCTGGGGGATCGGAGCGAAAACGCCGAGTACATCTACGGAAAGCGTAAGCTGCGCGAGCTCGACCGGAGGCTTCGGTTCCTGTCCACCCGGATGGACGAGCTCACGGTCGTGGAGCCGCGCCCTCACCCGTCCGGCCGCGCCTACTTCGGCGCGTGGGTGACGGTCGAGACCGAGGATGGCGGCGAGAAGGCGTACCGACTGGTCGGCCCGGACGAGGCCGACGCCGCGCGCGGCCTCCTCAGCGTCGACGCGCCGCTAGGGCGGGCGCTCCTCGGCAAGTCGAAGGGCGACAGCGTCCACGTCGACCGGCCTGCCGGTCGGGTGGAGGTCACCGTCGTCGAGGTGCGCTGGTCCGAGCGGTAGGTAGTACCGCCAGTGGGTCACGCTGCCGGTCGCCCGACGGCTCCGCAACGTTGTGCGGGATGCTGGAGCGGACGAAGGCGAGGGCCGGCGACGCGCTCGCCCGGCTGACGGGACCGGGCGTGCGGCACGTCCTCCGGCCCATGTCCGAGCGCGGACGGCTCCGGCCGGGTCCGCTCGAGGGCGGGCGGAGGCTCCTGCTGATCCAGCTCGACGGCGTCTCGCGGCACCGCCTGGAGTGGGCCATGCGGGAGGGCCTCATGCCATACCTTGCCAGCCGGCTCGATCGTGGCCTGAGCGGGGTATCGAGCGCCCGCAGCGGCACGCCCGCCTCCACGCCGGCCTTCCAGGCGGGCCTCCTGTACGGCGTGTCGCCGAGCGTGCCAGGCTTCGTCTGGTACGACCGGCGCGACGGGCGCGAGATCCGGATGGACCGCGCCACCGACGCCGCGGCCATCGAGGCGGGCCTCTCCGAGCGGAACCGCCCGCTGCTCGAGGGCGGCACGTCCTACTTCTCCATCTTCAGCGGAGGCGCGGCGCTGCCGCACTTCTGCCTGTCCGGCCTCGCCGGCGAGTACGAGCTGGAGGCGCTCGCGGACGGCTTCTCCGGGTGGGACGCGCTGGCGAGCGGGCTCGTCCACTCGGTGACCGCGGCGCGCACCTCCGCTCGCGCCGCTCACGAGCTCACCCTCGGGCTCTGGCAGGGCGCCGCGTGGTCGCTCACGCTGGGGCGGCTCAAGCACGAGCCACGCTTCCTGATCCATCGCCTGCTCGTCGGCGCCCTCATGCGCGAGCTGGCGGTGGGAGGGATCATCATCGACGTCGCCCGCGGCGTTCCGGTCGTCTATTGCGACCTGCTCGGCTACGACGAGTTCGCGCACCGGCGCGGCCCGGACGCGTCGGAGGCGGTGGCCCACCTCCGCTCGATGGACCTCGCCCTGGCCGCCATCTACGCCGCGGCCGAGGCGGTCCCCGAGCTCAGCTATGACGTCTACGTCTTCTCGGACCACGGGCACGTCGCGACCAAGCCGTTCGAGTCGTTCACCGGGCTCTCCCTGCCCGAGTACCTGGCCCTCGCCGACGGCGGTGTCGCGGTGCCGCGGCGGCTCGGCAACGAGGAGGCGGTCCGGCTGGCGCAGACGCGCTCCCTGCGCGCGGCGCTCTCGACCTGGCCCGCCGCGCTGCGCGACCGGATCGGCCACGGCCTCGACCGGCTCGAGCGCGGCGTCATCGGCCACGCGCTCGGGTTCGCGCGCCTCGACCGCGTCGTGACGGCGGAGGCGGGCGACCTCGCTCACGTCTACTTCACCGGCGAGCGCGCGCCCATCGATCTCGAGGAAGTCCGGCGGCGCCACCCCGGCGTCCTCTCCGCGCTCCGCGAGTCGCGCGCGGTTGGGATCGTCGTGGCGCGCCAGGGCCGCCGCGGCGTGGCGCTGGTGCGGGGCGAGGAGCTCGATCTCGACCGGCCGGAGGACGTCGCGCGCTTGCCGCATCCCGCCCCGGAGCTCCTCGCCACCTACCTCGCCGACCTCGTCTCGATCCAGGACGCGGGCGACCTCGTCGTGCTGGGGTGGCGCGGGGAAGGACAGGTGCCCGTCGCGTACGCCTGGGAGTTCGGGTCTCACGGCGGCGTGGCGCCCGAGGAGATCGAGATCTTCTTCGTCCACCCGGCCGGCTGCGCGCTCCGCTTCGGCGACGTCGTGCGCCCCAACGCGCTGTACCACCTGTTCGATGACGCCTACCGGACGCCGCGGTCGCGCCGCGTGGGGGCGGCGAGGGCGCGGCAGGGCGGCGCGCCATGAGGATCCTGTCGTGGAACATCCACGGCATGCGCGGCCGCGACGGGCGCGCCGACCCGGAGCGCGTGGCGCTCGTCCTCGAGGAGGCCCGCGCCGACGTGGCCGGGCTGCAGGAGGTCGGCGCGCTCGGCGGCCCGGGCGAGCTCCTCGATCCCGCCGGCACGCTGGCCCGTCTCACCGGGCTCGCGCAGGCGTTCGGTTTGACCGAGCTGCGCCGGGGGTACCCCTACGGAAACTGCATCCTCTCGCGGCACCCCATCACGGCCACCCGCAGCTACGACCTGTCGGTACCGCGGCACGAGAAGCGCGGCTGCCTGCGCGCCGACGTCGACCTCGGCCACGGCGCGCTGCACTTCTTCAACGTCCACCTCGGCCTCGACCGCCGGGAGCGGCGGCGGCAGGCCGCGCAGCTCCTCTCGGCCGACATCTTGCGGGACAACGCCCTCGCCTACCCTCTCGTGCTGGTGGGCGACTTCAACGCGTGGTCGAGCCGGTCTGCGGTGCCGCGCTGGATCCGCCGTCAGCTTGTCGACGCGGCGCTGGACGCGGGCGCGCCGCGCGCCACCTTCCCCTCCGTCTTCCCGCTCGTCCGGCTGGACCGGGCGTACGTCGGCTCGGCGGTGCGCGTGATCGGCTGCTCGGTGCACGACAGCCGGCTCGCTCGGCTCGCGTCCGACCACCTTCCGGTGGTGGTCGATCTGGAGCTCACGCCCGCGGCGCGCCGTCCGCCGCAGGCCCGTCCCGTGGCCGCCCGGGGTGTCACCACCGAGGTGCGTTAGCGCGCGCCGTGGCGCGTGCGCAGCTTGGAGGGAGTCCGAGCGCGGGGGTGGGCATGGCCGAGGGAGCTCGACTCGACTTCGGAGAGGTCCTCGACGAGCTGGGGCGGAGGGTCCAGGAGCGTCCATACCCGATGCTCGGGCTCGGGTTGCTGGCGGGGTACGTGGCGGGCGGTGGGCTCTTCTCGCCCGTCTCGCGTCCGCTCGCGCGCGCGGCGCTGGGCCTCCTGCTCGTGTCGAGGTTCCGCGAGCGGCTGCGCGGCGCGGCGGCGGATCTGGGCGGCGCGCAAGCGACCGTTTCGGCGTAGCGAGGTCTCGAGCAAGGGGGAAACCATGAGGTGGAGCGACGTGGCGGATCTGCGCTGGAAGGACGTCAAGAAGGCCGTGAAAGGGATGGACCGCGGAGACGTGCTGCACCGGCTCGGTCTCGAGGAGCACACGCCGACCAGTGACTTCTTCACCGGGCTCGGCCTGTTCGCGGTGGGCGTGCTGGTGGGCGCCGGGCTCGGCGTCATGTTCGCGCCGAAGCCCGGGGCGGAGACGCGGAGCCAGCTCACCGACACGCTGCGGAACCGCGGCAATCGGATGGCCGAGGACCTTGGCCGCCGGATGGGCGTAGAGCCTTCGCAGGCGTCGACGCCGCACATGTCCTGACGGCCGTCAGGGACCGTGGGGGGTCGGAGGGGCCTCGTCCTCATCGGGCGAGGCCCTCTCCTTGAGGAGCGCGGCGATGCGCGCCCACAGCGCGTCGGTCCCTGTGCCCTCGAGCGCGGAGCACGGCACGACGTCCTCGGGCGCGAGCGCCAGCGCCAGGGCGGCGCCGCGGGCGGCGCCCAGCCGGTGGCTCTTCGCGAGCTTGTCCATCTTCGTCGCCGCGACGAGGACGCGCCGGCCGTGCGATTGGAGGAAGGCGAGCGCCTCGCGATCGCTGTCCGGCGCCGAATGCCGGGCGTCGACGATGAGGACGACCGCGACCAGGCGCTCGCGGTCGCGCAGGTAGTCCTCGATCATCGCTGCCCAGCGATCGCGCTCGCCCTTCGAGACCTTCGCGAAGCCGTATCCGGGAAGGTCGCACAGGCCGATCGGCCGCGGGCGCGCCCGCGGCGACTCCTGCCGCAGCACCTTGAAGAACTGGAGCGCCTGCGTGCGCCCTGGCGTGGCGGAGACGCGCGCCAGCTTGGCGCGACCCGCCAGCGCGTTCAGCAGCGACGACTTCCCCACGTTGCTCCGCCCGACGAACGCGATCTCGGGCCACGGCTCGAGGGGCCACTCGGCACGCTTCGTGGCCGTCTTCACGAACTCGGCGGAGATCACCTTACCGGCCACGCGTCACCCCCGGTGCCTGCCGCGGCGTACCAGCCGCTGCGCGGTCCCCGCCGTGCTCGATGAGCGGCAGCTTCCGCGCGTAGTCGAACCGCGTCAGGCCCGGCGCCGACTCGGTGTGGCAGGCGAGGCAGCTCTTCTCGCCGGGGTCGACGAGCCCGACCGCCCTCGCCAGCTCACGGTCGCGCATGACGTAGGCCTGTGCGTACACCCGTCCACCGCCGTGGCAGGTCTCGCAGGTGACGCCGCTCACACCCTTGTCGGCGTCCGGGGCGTGACAGACGGTACACCGCCGATCCTTGCGCTGGACCTCGTCGAGGCTGCTCAGGGCGCGGGCGTGCGGGCCGTCCTTCCACGCCTCGTAGGCAGCGGGGTGGCAGGCCTTGCAAGTCTCGGCGCCGATGAGGTCGGCGCCGGCGGCCAGCGCGGGCACGAGGGCGAGCAGGGCGAGGGAGCGGAGCACGGGCGGCCGAGTATAATGCCTCATGGCCTTGGAGCCCGTGAAGAATCCCCTTCCCTTCCGCCTCCTCGTCGCGCTCGCGCTCGCCCTGGTCGCGTCCACTGCCCCCGCGCTTGCCACCGGCCGCGGATGGCAGGGCGTCACGCCGGGCGCGACCACCGAGTCCGAGGTGACGTCCCGCTTTGGCACCCCTTCCACCCAGGGTAAGCTCTCCGGCCGCGTCGCCCTCGTCTACAAGGGCGACCAGGCCATCCCCGGCACGCGCCAGGCGCAGTTCTTCTCGCGAGAGGACGGGGTCGTGGTGGAGGTCGTCGTCTTTCCGGTGAACGCGCTCGACAAGGAGACGGTCGAGGGCACCTACGGACACCCCACGCAGAAGGCGTTCACGGACGACTTCCGGACCGTCTGGATCTACAAGGCCACCGGCGTGACCGTGTACTTCGGCAAGGAGGCGACCGTCGACGCCATCAGCTTCAAGCCGGTGGAGGCCACGGCCGTCAGGGGCGACCGCGCCGCGGCGCCACGGAAGTCGCCCGCCGCACCCGCGGCGCCGGCGCAGGCGGGCGGCGGGGGCCCGTAGCTCGGCGCATGCGGCTCGTCGGCCTCACCGGGGGCATCGCGAGCGGGAAGAGCACCTTCGCCGCCGCGCTCCGCGCCGGCGGCGCGCCGGTCCTGGACGCCGACCAGCTGGCGCGCGCCGCGGTCGCGAAAGGGTCGCCGGGCCTCGCGGCGGTCGTGACCGCGTTCGGCGGCGACGTCCTCGGGGACGACGGCGAGCTCGACCGCCGGCGGATGGCGGCGCGCGTCTTCGCCGATCCCGAGGCGCGGGCGCGGCTCGAGTCCATCGTCCACCCCGCGGTGAGGGCGCTCTTCCGGGAGGAGCTGGCGCGTCTCGAGGCGCGCGGGGCGCCGCTCGCGTTCTACGACGTGCCGCTCTTGTTCGAGGCGGGGCTGGAAGGCGAGGTGGAGCTCGTCGTCGTGGTGTGGGCACCGCGCGACGTGCAGCTGGCGCGCCTCATGGCGCGCGACCGGCTGGGGCGCGCCGACGCGGAGGCGCGCCTCGCCGCCCAGCTCCCGCTGGACGAGAAGGCCGCGCGCGCCGACGTCGTCGTCGTGAACGACGGCGATCCGGGGGCCCTGACGAGGAAGGCGGCGCGCCTGCTGGCCGACCTCCGGGCAGGCCTCACCCGAAGGCTTCCCAAGGCGCCGGCAGCGCGCTATTGACTCGGAGAATGGGTGAGCGCGCCCAGGTCGTCCTCGTCACCGGCTGGCCCGGCTTCATCGGCCGCCGGCTGGTGCGCCGCCTCGCGGACCGCCTCGACCGTTCCCGCGACCGGCTGGTGATCTTCACGCGGCCTCGCCACGTCACGGCAGCCCGCGCGGAGCTGGCGGCGCTCGGGGTCGCCGGCGACGTCGTCGAGGGCGACGTGGCGAAGATGCACCTCGGCCTCTCGGGCGTGGAATACCGGCGCCTGCAGCGGCACGTCACCGCGGCCTGGCACCTCGCCGCCGTCTACGACCTCGGCGCCGACGCGGACACGCTCCGCGCCGTCAACCTGGAGGGGACGCGTCACGTCCTCGAGCTGGCGCAGTCGGCGGAGCGGCTGACGCGCCTGCATCACTTCTCGACCGCGTACGTCTCGGGCGACCGGCAGGGCGTCATCCTCGAGGAGGAGCTCGAGCAGCGGCAGGGGTTCCACGACGCCTACGAACGATCGAAGTTCGAGGCCGAGCGGCTGGTGCGGCGGGCCATGCCGGAGCTGCCCGCCACCATCTACCGCCCCAGCATCGTGGTGGGCGATTCGCAGACGGGCGAGGTGGATCGCTTCGACGGCCCGTACTACCTCGCCATCCTCCTCGTCGCCTCGCCGCTGGCCGTTCCGCTGCCGCTGCCGGGCGACGGGGTGGCCCCGCTCAACGTGGTGCCGGTCGACTTCGTGGTGGAGGCGGCGCTCTCGATCGGCAGTCACCCGGCCGCCATCGGCAAGACGGTCCACCTCGTGGATCCAGCGCCGCTCTCGGCGCGCAAGGTCTACGAGCTCATCGCCGCCCGGGCCGGCAAGACGCTCCCTTCCGTCACGTTGCCTCACCGCGCCGTCGAGGCGCTGCTCGGGCTCCCGGTGCTGGAGCGGCTGGTGCGGCCGCACCGGAACGCCATCCGGCTCGTCAACCATCTCGCGATCTACAACTGCCGCAACCAGCTCGAGCTGCTCGCCGGGACGGGCCTCGCCTGTCCCCCCATCACGAGCTACCTCGACCGCCTCATCGACTTCGTGAAGGGCTACTACGCCGCGCCGCCCCGCCCGCCGGCACTGGACGAGCTGGACGACCCGCTCGATCGTCCGGCGCGGTGACGGGGCGCTCGCGAGGAGGAGCGCGCATGAAGACCCTTTCCGACTTCCGGGTCGGCGACACGTTCGAGCTGACGCGCACGTGCGACCGTTACCGGCCCGTCTACTACGCGGCCGCTTCCGGCGACTTCAACCCCATCCACATCGATCCGGAGGTCGGGCGCCTCGCCGGGCAGCCCGGCGCCATCCTGCACGGGATGTGCACCATGGCCTGGCTCGCCGACGCGTGCGGCCGCTACTTCGACGATCCCGGGCGGATGGCGGCGCTCTCGGTGCGCTTCGCGCGCCCGGTGAACGTGGGGGACACGATCCGCTTCGAGGGCCGCTGCGTGGCGGTGGAGGGGCGGCGGGTCCGGGTCGCGGTGAAGGCCGTGAACCAGCGCGGCGAGGACGTCCTCAAGGGCGCGCAGGCGGAGGCCGTGGTCGAGGAGGATCGGCCGTGATCGATCGCGCGCACCTGGGCCGCCGGTACGGGCCGTACCGTTACGTCGCCGGAGTGGAGGAGATCCGCGACTTCGCGGTGACGGTGGTGGGCGGGATGCCAGGCCGAGTCTTCGCGGAACAGCCGGCGGAGGCGCCCCACCCGTACTTCGTGGACGAGGGGGCGGCGGCAGCCTCGCGGCATCAAGGCCTCATCGCCCCACCCATGTTCTGCGTCCGGTTCGCGATGCAACCCTTCGCGCATGCCTGCGCCGACCCGGCTCTCGGCATCGATCTCGTGAAGCTCTTGCACGGCGAGCAGGCGTTCGCCTACGGCGACCCGGTCCGCCCCGGCGACGTGCTCGAGACGACGGGCGAGATCGTCGAGCTGCGCGAGAAGGCCGGGATGGACTTCCTCACCGTGAGGACGGTCACGACCAACCAGCACGGCCGGCTGGTGGTCGAGGGGACGTGGAAGGCCGTCGTGAGGCCGTAGGCGCGGCAGCGGGGCCGCGAGCAGGACCACCGCGAACGGGCCAGCAGCTCGCCGGAGGTCCCGGGCGCTCCCGGGACCCCGCCCTACTCCTCGTCGCCCGTCCCGAGCAGCGCGCCGAGGCTTGGACCCGCCTTGCCCGCGCCGAGCTTGCGCATGGCCTCGAGGTGGTGGAGCAGGAGCGATCGGTTGTCGCCGACGTTCAGGTTCTGCAGCTCGAGCGCTCCGATGCGGTCCTCGGGCGTGAAGGCCGGCTCCTCCACCCGCTCCATCGACAGCTTCTCCGGGGCGTAGCTCATGTACTGAGCCTTCGTCGCGACGAGCGTCCAGTCGTCGCCGCGCCGCAGCTCGAGGGTGACGGAGCCGGTGACCGCGGGCGCGATCCAGTGCGAGAGCGCGTCGCGCAGCATGAGCGCCTCCGGGTCGTACCACTTGCCCTCGTAGAGGAGCCGGCCCAGCCGGCGGCCCATCGTGAAGTACAGGTCGAGGGTGTTCTCGTTGTGGATGGCGGAGAGGAGGCGCTCGTAGGTGAGGTGGAGGAGCGCCATGCCCGGCGCCTCGTAGATCCCGCGGCTCTTGGCGTCGATGACGCGGTTCTCGATCTGGTCGCTCATCCCGAGGCCGTGCCGCCCGCCGATGCGGTTCGCCTCGAGGAACAGCTCGTACGGGGACGGGAAGCGCTTGCCGTCGATCTCCACCGGCTGGCCCTGCTCCCAGGCGACGGTGACCTCCTCGGCCGGGATCTGCACCTCGGGCCGCCAGTGCGCGACGCCCATGATCGGCTGCACGATCCGCATGCTCGTGTCGAGCCGCTCCAGGTCCTTCGCCTCGTGGGTCGCTCCGAGGACGTTGGCGTCCGTCGAGTACGCCTTCTCGGTCGCCATCTTGTAGGGGAGGCCGCGGCGCACGAGGTACTCGCTCATCTCCTTGCGCCCACCGAAGGCGGTGACGAACGCCTGGTCGAGCCAGGGCTTGTAGATGCGCAGTTCGGGATCGACGAGGAGGCCGTAGCGGTAGAACCGCTGGATGTCGTTGCCCTTGTGCGTCGAGCCGTCGCCGAAGACGTGCACTCCGTCCTCGCGCATGGCGCGCACGATGGCGGTGCCGGTCACGGCGCGGCCGAGCGGCGTCGTGTTGAAGTACTTCTTGCCACCGGCGGACAGGTGGAAGGCGCCGCACTGGATGGCGGTCAGGCCCTCGCGCACCATCGCCTCGCGGCAGTCGATGAGCCGAGCCTTCACCGCGCCGTGCTGCAGGGCGATGGGCGGGATCTCCGCCGGGTTCGCCTCGTCCGGCTGCGCCAGGTCGGCGGTGTAGGCGTGGACGGCCATCCCCTGCTCGGACATCCAGGCGACGGCGCACCGCGTGTCGAGCCCGCCGCTGAACGCGATGCCGATGGGCGTGCCCTTGGGAGGAAGCGACTTGTAGATCCGGCTCATGGGATGTGCGACCTAGCAGAAAAGTGGGCGAGGTTCCAGCGCCACCACCACCGTAGGCGGTGGCGCCGCCCCCGTTCTAGCGAATCACGCCCTGGGCGAGCAGGTTGGCGAGGATACGCGCCGTATCGAGCCTGGGCAGTCCGGAGAGCGCGAAGAGGTCCTCGTAGCTCACCGTGCCGTCGATCTGGGCGAGGAGGAAGCCGGCCCGGTGATCGAGCGATAGCCACGTCACCTCCTCCGGGCTGATGGCGAGGTGGGGGACTGCGCCGGGCGGGCCGAGCTTCGATTCGTACATCGCGATGAGCGTGGCCTCGTTGTGCGTCAGGTACTCGCGCGCCTCCGCGTGGGCCGGGTCGAGCTTCAGGATGCGCTCGATGAGCTCGAGCGACCCGGTGAAGTCACCCAGCGCGGACAGCTCGCGCGCCCCCCGCATCCAGACTTCGACATGGGGTTGCCTGCCGGCGGCCGGCGCGGGCGGCGTGCGCGGGACGAGCGTGTACACCTCCGACTGCTCGTCCACGCTGGCGAGGTCCAGCCCTTCGCCTTCGGAGATCACCACCGGCACGGCCTCCGCCGGCTCCTGCTCCCAGGGTGACGGCACGTACTCCTCCAGCGTCGCGCGCCCCTCGCGCCGGCACGGCTCCTGGGGGGAGAAGGGGTCGGGCTCGCGAAGCGGCGCCGGGGCGCTGGGCGCCGGCGGGGACCCGAGCAGCGCCAGATAGGACAGGGTCCGCTCGTCGCCGGGCACCAGCGCGAGCGCCTGGCGCCAGCGGCGCTCCGCGGCGACCAGGTCTCCGCGGGTGTACGCGCTGATTCCTTCCTCGACCAGCTCCGCGACGGTCACGCCGGCCGCCCTCCTCCTCCGGCGAGGCCGCGGAAGAGCTGCAGCGTCCGCTCGAGCTGCTCCTCCAGCGCGGGCAGCTGGCTGGCGTCTCCAGCCTCGATCGCCGCGTGCACGCGCTGCACCACCGCCTGCGCCTTCACCACGGCGTCCTTGCCGAAGTGGCTGCGGGCGAGCGCCGTAGTCACGGCTGGCACGAGCGCCTCGATCTCCGCCGCGAGCTGCTCCGCCGTCGCGCGCCGGCGTTCCAGCTCGCCGCGCGCCTGCTTGCGCTCGAGCAGATCGTCGACGTTCTCGTCCATGATCCGCCGCAGCTCCTCCTCGGTCAGGCCGGAGGTCGCGGTGACGGTGATGGACTGCAGCTGGCCGGTCACGAGGTCCTTGGCCGAGACGCCGAGGATGCCGTCGGCGCTGATCTCGAAGGCGACCTCGATCGCGACCTCGCCGCGGCGTGCGGGTCGGATGCCGTGGAGCACGAACTCACCGAGGAGCTCGTTGTCTCCCGCCTTCTCGCTCACGCCCTGCAGGACCGCGATACGGACCGAGGTCTGGTCGTCGTGCGAGGTGGTGAAGACGTGGGTGGCGGAGGTGGGGACGGTCGTGTTGCGAGGGATGACGGTCTGGAAGTAGCCGCCCGCCACCATGAGACCGAGGTGCTGCGGGGTGACGTCGAGGAGGAGCACCTCGGACGCACCCTGCTCCGGGTGCGCCAGCGCGTGGGCCTGGATGGCGGCGCCGAGCGCCACCACCTCCTCCGGGTGCACGCCGCGCGATGGCTCTCGGCCGAAGAACTCGCGCACCGCCTGCTGCACGAGCGGCATGCGGCTCATCCCGCCGACCAGGATGACCTCCCCCACCTGCGCCGGGCGCACGCCGGCGTCGTCGAGGGTGCGCTTGGTGACGGCGATGCAACGGGCGACGAGGTCGCGGGTGAGCTCCTCGAGCTTGTCGCGCCGCAGCTGACGCTCGAGGTGCAGCGCCGGCCGCCCCTCGCCGCCGCCGAGCAGGAACGGCAGGTGCACGCTCGTCGCGGCCACCGCGGAGAGCTCGCACTTCGCCTTCTCGGCCGCGTCCTTGAGGCGCTGCAGCGCCATGGTGTCGGAGCGCAGGTCGGCGCCGCCGTGCTCCTGGGCGAACCCGAAGACGAGCCAGTCCATCACCCGACGGTCGAAGTCCTCGCCGCCGAGGTACGTGTCCCCGCCCACCGCCACCACGTCGTAGACGCTCCTGGCGATGTCGAGGATCGAGACGTCGAACGTGCCGCCGCCCAGGTCGAAGACCACCACCTTGTCCTCGATCGACCGCCCGAAGCCGTACGCCAGCGCGGCGCTGGTGGGCTCGTTGATGATGCGCATCACTTCGAGCCCGGCGATGCGGCCGGCGTCCTTCGTGGCCTGCCGCTGGCCGTCGTTGAAGTAGGCGGGGACCGTCACCACCGCCCTCGTCACCGGCTGGCCGAAGAAGGCCTCCGCGTCCGCCTTGAGCTCCCCCAGCACGAGGGCCGAGATCTCGGGGACGGACCAGACGCGGTCGCCCATGCGGACGCGCACGTCGTTCGCCTCGGGGCCGGCCACGAGCGGGTACGGGAGCACCTTCCGGGCGTCCTCCACCTCGCGCGAGCCCCAGCGTCGCCCGATGAGGCGCTTGGCGGCGAAGACGGTGTTCTCGGCGTTGGTGATGGCCTGCCGCTTCGCGATCTGGCCCACCAGCCGCTTCCCGTTCCGCGCCACCGCCAGCACCGACGGGGTGAGGAGCTGCCCGGAACGGTTCGGGATGACGCGCGGCACGCCCTCGACCACCGCCGCCACCGCCGAGTTGGTGGTGCCGAGGTCGATACCGATGACGGGCCCCTCCCCCGACGCGCTCATCCGAGGAAGCTCCAGCGCAGCTTCCTGAGGAGCGCGCGCGCCGTGCCGAGGTCCGGGTCGAGCTCGAGCGCGCGTTCCAGCGCCCGCCTCGCCTCGCGCGGCGCGCCCGACGCGTGCAGGGCCGCGCCGAGCGCCTCGTACGCGCGCGCCTCGCGCGGCGCGGCGTGCACCGCCTGCTCGGCCAGCGTCCGCGCCTCGTCCTGGAGCCCCGCCTCGAGCGCGGCCCGCGAGGCCGCGACCGCGTACCGCGGCGACGCGGGGTCGAGCGCAGCCGCCTCACGCAGGGCCGCCAGCGCGCCGGCGCGATGGCCCACCACCTCCGCCGCCATCGCCTGCTCGTACAGCTCCCGCGCGCGCTCCGCGCCCGCGCCGCGCCGCGCCCGCTCGGCCAGCGTGCGAGCCTCGGGGTGGCGCAGATCGAGCCCCGCGGCCGTGAGGAGGTCGTTCGCGGCCTGCGCGAAGCGGCCCTCCTCGAGCGCCTGCTTCCCGCGCGCGACGAGCTCCTGGACGCGCGTCGCGCGCGCCACGAGGGGGTTGGAGC